>ERZ1292633.1835-Hain-H41-02um-R1-1835-length-22455-cov-5_pt1 | contig 22455 bp, 14 predicted proteins | sample MGYA00564406_ERZ1292633 | MGnify/ENA primary metagenome ERZ1292633 (study PRJEB36523, sample SAMEA6512639) | groundwater metagenome | collected 2019-01-08 | study: AquaDiva: Metagenomics assemblies of 32 groundwater samples
CACCGAGGCGACGATCAGTTCCGACGCCTATACGCGCGCCATTCATCGTCTGCGACCGGAGCTCGAGGTGTTGTCGCGCGCCTGCCCACTCCTCGTGCCGCTCGTCGAGGAGAGTTGGCTCGAAGACCCGATCACCGAAGCGGTGACGCGGCGGTATCTGGCGCCGCTCCTCGCCGCGGAGATCGACACGCTGGTGCTCGGCTGCACGCACTACCCGTTGCTCGTGCCGCTACTCGAACGGGTGGTAGGAGACGAGATCGCGCTCGTCGATTCGGCGGCGGCGGTCTCGGAGCAGGTCGCGAGCGCCCTGGCGGCGAGCGGGCTGCTCGCGGCGGGCGATGCCGCGGGCGGCGACCACTTCTGCGTCACCGACTTGTCGCGGCGCTTCGCCCGCATCGCGGAGGAGTTCATCGGACGGCCGGTCGAGCTCGAGCTCGTCGACATCGGTACGATCGGCGGGCGCGAAGTCGACAGGGCAAGGAACGCGGTGACGGTTGCAGTACCGCGAGCGGACGAAGGAGACGAAAGATGAATGGCGATGCTCCCCCCCGCGTCGATGGACGCGCTCTTGATCGGCTGCGCCCCGTGGTTTTCGAGCTCGACCCGCTCAAGTACGCCGAAGGCTCGGTGATGATGCAGGCGGGGGACACGCGTGTCCTGGTCGCGGCCTCCGTGGAGAACCGGGTTCCTGGATTCCTCGCCGGCAGCGGCAAGGGATGGATCACCGCCGAATACTCGATGCTGCCGCGCGCCACCGCGACGCGCAATCAGCGCGAAGTCTCGCAGGGGCGCCCGTCGGGCAGAACCTCCGAGATCCAGCGCCTGATCGGTCGGAGCCTGCGCGCTGCTTTCGACCTCAAGCTCCTGGGCGAGCGCACGCTGCTCATCGACTGCGATGTCCTGCAGGCCGACGCCGGGACCCGAACCGCCTCGGTAACGGGCGCCTGGGTCGCGGCGACTTCGGCTCTGGCGAAGCTCTTCGTGGCTGGCGACCTTCCGGGGTGGCCGGTCGTGGCGCAGGTGGGCGCGGTGTCGGTCGGAATCGTCGACGGGCGAGCGCTCCTCGATCTCGATTTTCGTGAGGACCAGCGCGCGGCGGTCGACCTGAATCTCGTGGCGACGGCCTCCGGCGAGATCGTCGAGATTCAGGGCACCGGCGAACAGCGCAGCTACTCGCGCGCCGAGCTGGACGCGCTGGTGGACCTGGGACTCGCCGGCATCGCCTCGCTAGCCCGCCTGCAGCTGGAAGCGCTCGCCGATCGGCTGGCCGCGGTCGAAGAGCTGCGCGGCCGAACGAGAAAGGCCGCGCCCGCGAAAAGCGAGCGCGGCCTCTGGAACGACCCGCCGCGCAAGGCATGACCCCGGAGGTCGGAGGGTCGCGGCGCGGGCCGTAGTCCTCGCCGCCGTCAGGACACCGTGCCTTTGAGCGGGACGTCGATCGTCGGCTTGCGGACGCTCGTGGTCTCGATCTTGAGCATCGAGTTGACCGCGCCCTTGGGCATCTTCGAGGTCAGCGCGAGCTTGATCTCGTAGCGCCGTCCGGCTTCGATCGCCCTCACCGTGGCCTCGACGCCGGGCGTCGTGGTCGTCACCTTCTTGATCTCGATCGCCTCCTCGCCGAAGTTGACCAGGATCAGACTCATGTCCTTGGCGCTCTCGGCGACGTCGATGGCGCCGAAGTCGGCGATGTACGGCGTCACCGACATCACCGGCCTAACGAAGCCGGTGATCGGGATGCGCATCTCCTTCTGCTTCGGATGGTTCGTCTTGACGATCAGGAACTCACGCAGCGCGCCGACCTCGGCGTCGGGCTGGATGGTGGTCTCGACGATCCACTGATTGGTGTTGCCAGCGACCTCGGGTCGCAGCTCGTCCGGCGTCGCCTGGTGAAACGACGCGGTGAGGAACTTGTACGGCGAGACGATCCCGGTCACCTTGAAGTCGGCGAAGTTGTCGGTCCACAGCCACTGCTTGAGCAGACCCGGATCGTGGCTCTGGACATAGATGTAGCGCGCGAAGCCGGGATGGACTTCGACCTGCGGCAGCACCGTGGCCTTGATGGTGAGCGTCAGGCGCGGCGTCGTGGGGTCGTTCGAGAGCACGGTGATCGTTTTGGCGATCGGACCGGCGAAGTCGATGGTGTCGACCTCGGCGTGAATTTTGCCGGAGGCGCCCGGCGCGATCTTGGCGTCGAAGCTCGCGACGGTGCAACCGCAAGTCGGCCGGACGTCCTGGATGATGAGCTCGGCGGCGCCGCTGTTCCTGATCTCGAAGTCGATCTTGACCTTGTCGCTCTTGGCGACCTTGCCGACGTCCTTGATCGCCTCGACGGCGACGATCTTCGGCGCCGGGGCGGCGGCTTCCGGCGTTGCCGCCGCAGCCGCTGCGGCCACCGCGGACGCCGGTGCCGGAGCCGTGGCCGGCGCGGGCGTGTCCGGGGCGGCGGCGGGCGCCGGGCTCTGCGCCTGGAGGGACGCTCCGAGCAGTACGAGGAGGGTCGATCCCAGGGTCGTGCGAATGGCCGTCTTCATGCTCTAACTCCTTTATGAGATTCGACTTCCGTCGTGGCGGCGGGCCTGGCGGCGATGCTATGCTGCGCGAACTCTAGCGCCCCAGGCTCCTCTGTTGACTGCCCGCCCGCTCAAGATCCACTTCGTCGCGATCGGCGGCACCGGAATGGCGCCGCTCGCCTGTTTACTGCAAGCCCAAGGCCATCTTGTCACCGGATCGGACGGCCCACTCTACCCGCCGATGAGCACCTTGCTCGAGGCGGCTGGAATCCGGCCTTTCGCGGGCTACGACCCAGCGCATCTCGACTCCGCACCCGACCTGGTGGTGATCGGCAACGCGGTACCGCGGCAGAATCCAGAGGCCGTCGAGTGCGAGCGGCGGGGGCTCGAGCGACTGTCGATGCCCGAGACTCTGGCGCGGTTCTTCCTCGCCGACCGGCGGCCGCTTGTCGTGGCCGGCACCCACGGCAAGACGACCACGACGGCCCTCGCCGCCTGGGTGTGGACCGCGGCCGGCCGCGACCCCGGCTTCCTGATCGGGGGCGTTCCGACCGACCTCGGAGTGAGCTTCCGGCACGGCGCCGGCCCCCGTTTCGTGATCGAAGGTGACGAGTACAACGCCGCTTACTTCGACCGTGAAGCGAAGTTCCTGCACTATCGCCCCGAAACGCTCCTGCTGACCTCGGTCGAACACGATCACGTCGATCTCTACCCGACGCACGAGACGCTTCTCGCGGCGTACACCAAGCTCCTCGCTCTCGTGCCGAGGTCGGGGACGATCGTGGCTTGTGGTGACAGCGGCGAGCTCCGCGACCTCACCGCCGCGGCGCGCGCCCCCGTGGTCTTCTATGGCGAGAGCGACGGCAATGCCGTCCGCCTGGTCGGCTCGCCGGTCGCCGCCGCGGCGGGCATGCGCTTTCGCCTGCGCGAAGAGAGCGGCGAGGAGATCGAGGTGGACTTCGCGCTCTGGGGCGTGCACAACGCCACGAACGCGCTCGCTGTCTGGGCCGCGGCGCGACGAGACGGGATCGAAGTGCCGGCGCTGCGCGAAGCACTCGCCGGTTTCCACGGCGTCAAGCGACGCCAGGAGCTGGTCGGCGCCGGGCGCGGCGTGACCGTGATCGACGACTTCGCGCACCATCCGACGGCGGTCGAGAAGACGCTGGCGAGCTTGCGCATGCGCTTCCCCGGACGACGCCTCATCGCCTGCTTCGAACCGCGGAGCCTCACGGCTGGGCGAGCCTTCTTTCTCGCGGGCTACAGGCGAGCGTTCCGGGGCGCTGACGTCGTCCTGCTGGCGCCGATCTTCCACCGCGATCGCCTGCCACTCGAGGAGCGTCTCGATCTGGCGACGCTGGTCGCGGGGCTCCGGCGCGAGGGAATCGCGGCTGAAGCCCTGCCCTCGATCGACGCCGTCGCCGATCAGGCGCTCCTCCAGGCGCGCGCCGGCGACGTGCTGGTCACGATGTCGTCGGGGGCCTTCGGCGGCCTCGCCGGCCGCCTCGCGCATTTGCTAGCATTGTCGAAACCTACGCTCCCATGAGCTATCCCGGCGACCCAGCGCTCGCACTCGACATACAGCAGCGGATCCTCACGACTTTTCAGCAGACGCTGGACCTGGCGAGCAAGGGCAGCCGTCAGGAGGCGCTGCTCGGATGTGACTTCATCCTGCGTCTCGATCCTCAGTTCGGTCCGGCGAGGACGCTGCAGCAGCTGGTCAACGCCGGCCGCAGCGGTCCGCAGCTCGCCGAGCTTCTGGGCCCGCAGGTGCCGCGGGCGTTGCCAACGCCGCCCGGTGCGCCGGTTCCGGCCGCCGGTGCGGCGCCCGCGCTCCAGGGTCTCGACGACCTGGCGCTCGATCTGCCGGTCGATCTGCCGCTGCCGCTGCCATCGGCGAGCGGCGACTTTCCCTCGCGCCTGAAGGAGCTCTACGCGCGCCGCGACTTTGCCGGGCTTCTCGTCCTCGCCGATCGCGAGAAGCGCGCCCTCGCCGGCGACGCGACCTCGCGCCAGCTCGTGGAGCAGGCACGTTCGAGCCTCGAGGCCGAGCCCTACGTCAAGACATTTCTCGAGTCGGCACGACAGGCGATGCAGTCCGGCGAGGGGGCCGAGGCCGAGCGGCTGCTCAGCAAGGCGCGCGCGCTCGATCCCGATCATCCGGAGATCGCCCGCCTCGAAGAGGCGCGTCGGTTCTACGACGATCCCGCCCGCTCGATGGGCGCGCGCCGGCGCGGTATCCAGATGGAGGATCCGCTGGAGGGCGGCGCGCCGCTCGACGCCCTCTCCACGAGCGCGCCGGACCTTGAGCTTCCCGAAGTCGATTTCTCCTTCGGCGACGACGGCAGCGAGGAGCTCTCGTTCGGCGACGCGGCGGCCGTCGCCCTCGACGACCGCGCGAGTGGCGGGGAGAACGCCGGGCGTATCCAGGAGCTGCTCTCGGAAGGTCAGCGGGCCGTCGAGCGCGGCGAGTTCCAGGCGGCGATCGACGCCTGGTCGCGCATCTTTCTGATCGACATCGACCATGACGAAGCGGCGCGCCGCATCGAGCAGGCGCGGCAGTTGAAGGCGGAGAGAGAGCGCGAGGTCGAAGAGCTCTTCCACGGTGGCGTCGGACAGTTCGACGCCGCCGACTTCGACGCCGCCGAGCGCTCCTTCCGCCGGGTGCTCGAGGTCGCGCCGGGCTACCTCCTCGCTCAGGAGTACCTCGAGAAGATCGATGAGCGCCGAGCGGGCGCACCGTCGGCGGCCGCCGCCGCGATCGGCACGGCACGCGCCGCCGCGCCGCCGGGCGACGCTGAAGGAGCTCGAGGCGGCGCCCGCGGCGGCCGGGAGATGGTCGGGGGCGAGATTCTCGTGCCGCCGGAGCCGGGCGCCTCGCGCGCCCGCGGCGGCGAGGAGCGGCCCGGCTTCGCCCTGGCGGCGAAGCGGCGAGGAGGGCCCTCGGCCAGTTTCCTGGTCATCGGCGGCGCGGTCCTCGCGCTGCTTCTCGCGGGCGGATGGCTCCTGGTCAAGAACCGCGCGCGCCTTTTTCCCAACGCCAAAGAGATTCTGGATGCCCCGGCTCCGACGATGGCCGATCCCCTGGCGCGCGCCAAGGCGCTCCACGCTGACGGCAAGACCGCGATCGCCATCGCGCAGCTGCGCCGCCTGCCTCCTCAGGATGCGCACTACGCCGAAGCGCAGTCGCTCATCCTGCAGTGGGAAGCGCTGGTCAGACCGGCCGAGCCGGTGCCGGCTGGGCCGCCGCCGGAGCTCAAGGCGAAGCGCGCCGGACTGATCGAGGGCGCCGAGAAGGCGTGCCGGGAAGAGGAGTTTCTCCGCTGTCGGAGGCTCCTGGATCAGGCGGCCGCGCTCGTACCGCTCGAACCGTCGCTTGATGCGCTCTCCGAGATCGCCAACCAGGGGCTGGTGCCGCTCACGACTGAGCTCAAGCTCTACGGCGACGGCGACTTCGATCATGTGCTGAATCGCCTCTGGCGGCGACGCGAGAACGAGCCCAACAATCGCGACATCAAACGCCTGATCGTCGACTCCTACTACAACCTCGGCGTCCTGGAGCTGCAGCGCGGCGATCCGGCCGCGGCGGCGGACCGCTTTCGCGAGGCGCGCAAGCTCGACCCGGCCGATCCGGAGATCGATCGCATCGAGAGCTTCGCGATCACCTACACGCAGCGTCCCGACGATCTTCTGTTCCAGATCTTCGTGCGCAACCTGACCAACCGATGACCCACGAGCACGAGGAACCCGCCCTGTTCGACCTGCCGCTCTCGCCGCCGCCGGCATCGGGGGAGTCCGGACACGAGGAGCCGGCGCCGCGCCGCAGCCGCGCCCGAGCGCCGCGGCCGGAGTCGCTGCCGCTTTTCGGCGACGAGGAGCTCGCGGCGATGGAGCCGCAGGCTCCGGCACGAGAACCGCGCGCGACGCGGCGGGAGTACGAGCGGATGCCATCGGCTGAAGCCGCGCAGGCGTCGCGCCCCGTGGCGGTGCCGCGTGTCGTCGCGGAGCCGCAGCCGGAAGCGGCGAACGCGGCCGGGACAGCGCCCCTCGGTTCTCGCCTGCGCGCCGGACTCGGAGATCTCACGGTCCTCGCCGCGGTCGGAGCGGTCGCCGCAGTGGGAGCGCGCTTTCTTGGTGGGGCGCTCGATCCGTCGACGCTGCCGGCGCTCGCGACGTTTCTGCTCTCGTTTTCGTTTCTTTACTGCGTCGTCTCGCTCGCCTTCTGGGGGCAGACGCCCGGCATGGCCTGGACCGGCCTCGTGGCGCGCAGCGACGAAACCGAGCCGCTCTCCTTTGGCCAGACCGCGCTCCGGTGGCTCGGCCACTGGCTGACCTGGCTGCTCCTGGGCCTCCCGGCGCTCCTGGCGGCGTTCGGCGGGTCCGGGCGCTCCCTCGCCGACCGCCTCTCGGGCTCCGAAACCTACGAGGTCTAGGCCTGGTGTAGCGCTTCTCGAAGTTTCTCTCCGGACGTGTCACGTTTTGTGGGCCCCCAAGCACTATAGAGACTAGAAGGGTCTCGTAGTCGACGAGGCTGAATCTAGGAATGTGCTGAGGGGGATGGGATGTCGAATGCCTGGGAGAAGGTCTGTCTACAGGTCCTATTGAGCGTCGGGGTCCTTTGCTCAGGAGCGGGCGCAGCTTCTCCGGAAACCGGGTCTGGCGCGGACCTGATCTTTGCGGAGAACTTCGAGTCCGGGGACCTGACCGGCTGGGGCGGCGCCACGGGAGATCCTCCCGGGACGTCGCTTCCTCCCGATCCAGCGACGATCGCGCCGCCGTACAACCCGACGGTGGCGGTCGACCTTTTCGAGTCGAATGAGTTTCTTTGGCAAGCGGCGGAGCCAGTCCAGGTCGGCGTGACGCCGGGCTCGCTCGAGCGCGAAAGAGTGTCCTTTCTGCGCGGTCGAGTCCTCAGGTCAGATGGAACGCCCCTGCGAGGAGCCCACATTCGAGTGTTTGGCGAGCCTCAGCTCGGCTTCACCTTCTCGCGCCCCGACGGCCTCTTCGACATCGCGGTCAACGGCGGCGGCAATGTCGTTCTAACATACGGAAAGCGCGGCTACTTCTCGGCATCGAGAACCGTGGAAGCGCCCGCAGTCGACTACAGCCAGGTGGGCGACGTGGTCTTGTTGCAGGCCGACGCGGCGGTCACCGAAGTCGCCTCGAACGCGACCGAGATGCAGGTGGCGAGAGGCGAGGTGGAGAGCGATCTTTCGGGGGTGCGGCAGGCGACGCTTCTGTTCCCTGCGGGAACGGGCGCTGAGTTGCGGATGCCCGACGGCTCGACGGTTCCGGCGAGCTCACTTCATGTCCGCGCCACCGAGTACACGGTGGGCGAGCTCGGCCATCTGGCGATGCCGGCGCCGCTCGCCGACAACACGGCCTACACCTACGCGGTGGAGCTCTCGGCCGACGAAGCGACCGCCGCCGGCGCCGACGCGGTGCTATTCGATCAACCGATTCCGGTCTATGTCGAGAACTTTCTCCAGTTTCCGGTGGGCGATCCGGTGCCGGCCGGTTACTTCGACCGACAGCGCGCCGAGTGGATCGCTGTTCCCAACGGCCGGGTGATCGAGATCCTCGGGGAGAGCGGCGGCATCGCGAGCCTTGACGTGGACGGCTCGGGGCAGCCCGCCAATGCCGAGCAGCTTTCCGAGCTCGGCGTGAGCGAGCCGGAGCTTATGCGCCTGGCGGTGCTGTACGAGCCTGGACAGGAGCTCTGGCGCGTGAGGATTGAGCATTTCACGCCGTGGGACTTCAACGTGCCGTACGCGCCTCCGGCGGACGCCGACGACCCACCCGACATCACCTTCACCGACGCTCCCGATCCGGACCCGACCGCGCCGCCGCCGCCGGAACCGGAGCCCGATTCAATTCCTGACGACGGCGCTCCGGAAAAGCCCGATCCGTGCCTCCAGGGGGGCTCGATTCTCGAGTGCGAGAACCAGACGCTGCGTGAGTCGATCCGCTTGACCGGAGCGCCGTTCGCTCTCGCCTATTCGAGCGATCGGGTCAAGGCGCGCTCAAGTCGCAACCAGATCACCTTGGTCTTGAGTGGCCCGACGATCCCCCCGAGCCTCGACAAGATCCATGCGACTGTGAGCTTCTCCGGCCGGCGCTATGAGGCGACTTTCGAGGATCCGACGCCCAATCAGAAGCTCACTATCTCGTGGGACGGCGACGATCGCTTTGGACGCGAGCCGCACGTCGAGATGACGGGTGCGGTGACGGTCGAGTACGTCTACCCGGTGGTCTACTACTCGACGCGAGACTCCTGGCAAGCCGCGTTCGCCCGCGTCGCCGGCGACGGCACGGAGTACACGGGGACTGTCCAGCTCGCGCCGCGCTTCGTTACGCGGAGGCGGACAATGAGCTTCAAGGCCGGCCAGTTTGCCGCCCTGCTCGGCGGCGCTTGGGACGTGAAGGGCGAAAAGCTCGGTGGCTGGACCTTCGATGTCCATCACCGCTACAACCCCCGAACGCGCACCCTCCTCTTGGGCGACGGCACCCGGCGCTTCGCGCGCGACTCCGGGATTGTCGCGCCGCGCTTTGCCGGCAACGGAATCGAGGGCAGCTCCGGCGACGGCGGACCGGCAAAGTTCGCCTTGCTTGCTAGCCCGGCCGGGAGCGCCTTCGCCGCGGACGGAAGCCTCTATATCGCGGATCCCGCGGCCCTTCGTGTCCGCAAGGTACTTCCCAGCGGGATCATCGCGACCGCTGCTGGCAACGGCGAGTTCTGCGATGACGGCGACTGCGGGGACGGAGGTCTGGCGACGGAAGCCCGACTCGTTTCGGCGGCGGGGGTTGCGCTCGACTCGAAGGGCCGATTGCTGATCGCCGACTCGAGCTGCGTGCGGCGGGTCGATCTGCTTGGCGTCATCTCGACCGTGGCGGGATTCTGCGGCGACGGCACGCCGCCGGTGCTCGTGGAGCGCCGGGGTGGGGGCGGCGGCGGCGGGGGTGGAGATTGCGATGATTGCCCCGCGACCGAGGCGATCCTTTCTGGAGTGAGCGCTCTCGCGGCGCTTCCCGGAGGCGGTTTCTACCTCGCCGAGACGGAGGCGAATCGAATCCGTCATGTCGGCACCGATGGCATCATCACGACGACCGCGGGCACCGGGAGCTTCGGATTCTCTGGCGACGGTGGACCGGCCCGCGACGCGGAGCTCGCCGCTCCTCGTGGTCTCGCTCTCCAGCCGTCCGGCGAGCTCCTGATCGCCGATTCCGGCAATCAGCGGATTCGCCGGTTCGGTCCGAACGGCATCCTCCGGACCGTGGCCGGAAACGGAGTCGCGGGCTTCGACGGCGATGGCGGTTCGGCGACTTCCGCCGCGCTCGACTCGCCGGTCGCGGTGGCCGCGGGCAACGACGGGAGCTACTGGATCGCGGATCGCCTGAATCGCCGCGTGCGCCGTGTCAGTCCTTCCGGTCTGATCGACACGGTGGCCGGCGTCGGCGACGATGCGAGCGCGGCGCCGGCGGGAGACTTCGCCCTGCAGATCTATCTTGACGATCCCTCCGGGGTGTCCGTGACACCGGAAGGGGAGCTCTTCGTCTCGGATCGCGCGAGCCACCACGTTCTTCACGTCGCGGACGATCGGCCGGCGATGACGATCGACGAGATCCGGATTCCCAACGGTGACGGCTCTCAGGTCTTCATCTTTGACTTGCAGGGGAGGCATCTTCGAACGCGACATGGACTGACCGGCGCGACGCTCCTGGAGTTCGGCTACACGCCGGCCGGCCACCTGTCGTCGATCAGCGACGCTCACGGCAACGTGACCCAGATCCAGCGTCAGGCGAACGGCGACCCGACAGCGATCGTCGGGCCGTATGGGCAGGTGACGACGCTGACTCTGGACGCGAACGGTTATCTGCAGAGCCTGGAAAATCCCGCGGGTCAGTCGTGGGATATGGCCTCGACGCCCTCGGGACTCTTGACGAGCCTGACCGACCCCAATCTGCACGCGACGGCGTTCGAGCACGACATTCGTGGCCGCTTGCGCCTCCATGTGGACGCGGCGCTCGGTGAAAAGAACCTGACCCGCCTGATGATCGAGCCGAATCGCTTCTTTCCGCAGTATCTGGTGAGGTATACGAGCCCGGAGAATCGCACGGAGCGGATGTACGTCTGGCACTGGAAGAACGGGCGCAACGAATGGAACCAGCTGACCACGCCGGGAGGCCAGTCGCTCACCACCTACACGCAGACTCGGATCGACGGCACGAAGCGGCGCCAGAGTCCAGACGATTCGGTGAGCCTGAGCGGGGCTGGAGTCGATCCGATCTGGGGCGCCTCGGCGGGAACCGCGGCCGAGCGGAGCTTTTCGACTCCGGGTGGACTTTTCTCGGCCGCCCACACCACGGACCTGGCGTCGGTTTCAAGCCCCGACCCCTTCAGCCTCGAGACGCGCCAGCGCACGACGGTGGTGAACGGCAGGACCTACACCGCGAGCTACGAAGCGGTGCTCCACGAGTGGCTGATGGAAAGCCCCGAGGGACGCGAGAGTCGCACCGAGATCGACTCGCTGGGCCGCCCGGCGGAAGTCCAGGCGGCGAACCTCCTGCCGACGAGCTTCAGCTACGACCTTCGCGGCCGGCTCGCGTCGATCGTCCGCGGCGCGGGTATCGACGAGCGAAGGATCGAATTCGAATACGACACGCTCGGTCGCCTTTCGACAATCACGGACCCGCTTCTCCGAGAGGTGAGCTTCACTTACGACGGCGCCAACCGGGTGCTCACACAGACACTTCCTGGCGGCCGCACGGTCGGCTTCGACTGGGATCCGAAGGGGAACCTCACTTCGCTCACACCGCCGGGAAGGCCAGCGCACGGATTCTCATACACGCCGGTCGATCTCACCGCGGAGTACGCGCCTCCAGAAGTCGGGCAAGGCCCGCCGGAGACCACCTACCAGTACAACCTCGACAAGAAGCCGACGCTCATCACCCGCCCGGACGGCCAGACGATCGCCCTCGGCTACGACAGCGCGCAGCGACTGACGTCAATCACCTCGCCGCGGGGTACGGCGACGGTCACCTACAATCCCGACACCGGGCACGTCGCCTCGATCGAGACGCCAGAGGGCAACACCCTCGCCTACACGATGGACGGCCCGCTGGTGACGGCGACAACCTGGAGCGGCGAGATCAACGGCTCGGTCGAGCGCACCTACGACAACGATCTCCGGATCTCGTCGATCTCGGTCAACGGCGCGAATCCGGTGAGCTACACCTACGACGACGACGGCCTGCTGATCCAGGCGGGCGCGCTGTCGCTTACCCGAGACCCCGCGACTGGAATCCTCACCGGCACCGCGCTGGGCGTGGTCACCACGAGCTACACCTACTCCCCGTTCGGCGAGCTCTCAACGATGAGCGCTTCGGCCTCCGGATCGCCGATCTACACGTCTACCTACACCCGCGACAAGCTGGGAAGGATCACGAACAAGGTCGAGATGATCCAGGGCGTGACGAAGACCTACGCCTACGGCTACGACGCTGCCGGAAGGCTCGACACCGTCACCATCGACGGCATCCTCGAAGCCGACTACGACTACGACCTCAACGGCAACCGCCTATCGAAAACCACCCCCACCGGCACCGAAACCGGCACCTACGACGACCAGGACCGCATGCTCACCTATGCGGGCGCGACCTTCGCCTACACAGCGAACGGCGAAACGCTGACGAAAACAGAGGGTACCGACGTCACAACCTTCGAGAACGACGCCTTCGGGAATCTGCTTGGCGCTGTTCTCCCCGACGGCACGGCGATCGACTACATAGTCGACGCCCAGAACCGCAGAGTCGGTAAAAATGTCAACGGCGTTTTGACCCAGGGCTTCCTCTGGCAAAGCCAGCTCGCTCCGATCGCGGAGCTCGACGGAGGTGGCAATCTCGTCTCTCGATTCATTTACGCGATGTGGGTAAACGTTCCAGATGTTGTAGTCAGGAGCGGAGAGTCCTTGAGGATTCTCCATGACCACTTGGGAAGCCCCAGATTGGTCGTTAACGCGTTGACCGGAGCGGTCATGCAACGGGCGGATTATGACGAGTGGGGCGGCATTCTCTGGGACACGAACCCTGGACTACAAGCGTTTGGATTTGGGGGCGGTCTTCTCGATCTCCAATCGTCAGTGCTTCGCTTCGGCTTTCGAAACTACGATCCGAAATCGGCGCGTTGGCTGCGCAAGGATCCGATCTTGTTTGCAGGCGGCGACAGCAATATTTTCGCCGCCCTTTCTGGTGATCCCGTTGGAAATTCAGATCCATGGGGGCTTGACATCTGTATTGGCAGATACCCCGGCGCAGGAGGTGCTGGGCATGTCGGGGTGGGCGTAAACAGTACAGACACTTTCGGCCACTATCCTGCCGATGATCCGATCGGTTCGTTGTTCGGGGAAGTTCCTGGAGTGGTGAAACCCGACGACAAGCATGATCCACAAGGCACAGTATGTCTAAAGTCTTCACCGGCCGCGGATCGTGCTGTTCGGGACTATATTGATGACTCGATCCGGAATCCTCCTGACTACTCGTTTTTTGGATCTAACTGCGCCGATTTCGTTCAGGAAGCACTTCGGAGAGGGGGGTTCGACGTAGAGATGCCGTCAGTTCCTGAGCTCGTTTTTCTCGAGGCTCTGATGGCCAACTGGGGTCAGCGAGAATGAGCCGCAGGGGAGCTTCAGGTCGAATTCTGCTGATTGGGGCGATTGGAACGGCCATTGAGCTGGCGTTCGGCTTATTCGGGCTTGCACTTGGTGTCCTGCCACTGGGTGTGGGAGTCCTAAGACTCATTGTGGCACCCGTGTCGTTGCTCTGGCTCGCGAATCCCGAGGCTGCGGAACTTACAGGTGAAACGGCAATTTGGGCACTATGCATCGCTCTAGCAAACGGCCTTCTCTATGCGACGATTGCAGGCTTTGTTCTGTTGGTCGGATGGGCATTCAATGTGAACTCCACAAGAAGGTCCTAGGGATGGAGTTCGAGTAGAACTCATCTCAAGGACTCCGGATCAGTTGGATTTCTTGTGACTTCGTACTCTGTACCGAAACGGGGCGCCCTTCGGGTATTGATTCAGACCTTGGGCAAGGACGCCGAGTGCTTGCGCAGTTGCAGGGAGACGGTAGAGAAGCTCCTCAGTGACGTTCCGATTCGTTCCTTGTCGCACCGATCCAGACGGCGGACCGATCGGGACTCGTGGATGCACTGGACTCGTTGGCGCCGACGCGGAGCAGATGCGCCAGCTTATCGAAGCATTCAACCCATCGCCCACCAACCCGCTTCCGGTCGTCGTGACGGACACGGTCTGGGGAGAGGGTGTCTCGATGCGAGGGAGGTCGTAGAGTTATGCGGCGGATCGTTTGGAGCCTAAGTGGATCAGTCCTGCTGCTTCTCGCTTTCGTTCCCTTCGCGCTCAAACTGCTTGCGGGCGCGGCAGCGCGATCTCCCGAGGGCGCTGATACTCAGCTTCCCATCGGATCCGTCTGCGGGGCCTCGTGGGATGTGGAAGAGGGTGTCGCCATCGTTGCGCTATGCGAATTTGCAAGAGTTCAGGCCTACGACAATCAAGGGCTGTTCCGATTCGGCTGGAGCGTGCCGGCCAGCGGTGGCGAGTTCACCCTGGCGCGACTGACTGAGGGTCGGTACGAGATCACCACGGTTCGAGGAAGGCGACGGCTGATGGCGACGGTCAGGGGAGATGCGCCCTCCGCCTTGGCTGCTCCCCAGAATCCTGGGTCGACGCACGAGCCTCCAGTTCTGAAGCCGAAGCTGGTTACAAGAGAATCCGCGATGGGCGACAAGGTGTTGATGGAATCGCCTGAGGGCACCATCGAGCTCGGAGGATCGTGGCTCGCGCCCTTCATCGCCAACGAATTCCTGAGTTTTGGATTTGGCGTCCCAGGTGTCATCTGTCTCGAGACGTGGAGACGAAAGCGGCAGGGTTGAGTAGGGAGATTCGCGGTAGTCGCCGGCGGCGGCGATTCTCAACTCTATTCATACGCGCGAGATGAGCCTTCAACCTCCGATGAACGTCCGGATGGGATACTCGGCACCCGGACTGGCTCACTCCTGAGCCTCCGCAAGCATGCAACTGCGACTAACTCGTATCATGTTGATTTCGATTCGAGGAACTTGGGCCTTTCGGTTCCTGCTATTCAGCCTTGTCCTCCTTCCGAGTTTTGCTTGTGGTGGCCGGATCGCTCATGGGGTTTCGCGAGAGCAGCTCCTTCGCGTTAGGCCCGGAATGACGAGTCGAGAAGTTGCGGCGCTTCTGGGCGCGCCGCTCGCGAAGTCTCGGCCGGGCAAGCGACCCTCTTGGGACCCGCCGTGCGCCGAAGAAGAGAGCTGGATCTATGCCGAGCCAGGACTTCTTGGTCGCGGTTTTGAGATTGGCGCGAGGTTCTGCGAACGGAAGCTCTACAAGGTCGCCGCCGAGCGCTACGATCTCGGTTTCTTCTGGTGCGAGGCAAGGGAGTGCCCGGTCATCTGGAACGAGAAGGATTGGGAGCTGCTCCCTCCGTGATCTCCAGACACGCCCGGCGCATGTTTCTCCCGGGACAACTTGGGACGGCCGCAGGCCGACATGGACGCCGCGGGCGGAACGAAGCCCCTGACGCGTTACGCGTAGCTCGTTCCGAACCGTCTCTTTCCGAGCTACAGCGTCATCCTGACGGCCGCAACGGGCGGGAAGCGCAGGTTCTCACTCTTCCAGAGCGTCGCGACCATATGACCTCCTTGACAGCCTGCCCGGTCGCAAGGGGCCCGGTTGGGATCGTCGACATCCCGAATGGCAGACTCCCGAGCCTCCAACAGCGGCCGGGGCGCAGATGCGATTTCAGCGGGCGATTTGTTGGCGCTATTGTTCGACCTATTCCCCGGCAGGAAGTACGAGCCGGACTGGAGCCGGAGGCACCCGGACTGGGCACCTGCGGACTGCGACACATGCAACCAAGGAGATCTCTCTCATTGAGGCCTGTGGCGCCGAATCGAGGCCTTGCTGACGCCAGGTTGGGTCTCCTGCTCTTGCTCGCACTCCCGGTCGCGAGCTGCGGACGAACGGCGCCAGGAGTGTCGCAGGAGGGGCTCCTAGCTGTGAGGATCGGAATCCAGGAGGCCGAGCTGAGGGCCCTCCTGGGGCCTCCTATTCGAACGATGGTGTCAGGTGACACGACCAGGCTCATCTACGCTGAGCCAGGGCGCTTCGATCTCGGTTTCGAGATCGTTGCCCGGACCGAGAGCGGGAAGACCGTAGGTCTGTGGGTTGAGGCAGCCGACCTCGGAGTCCTCCGGTGCACACCCAGGCGCTGCCCCGAGGTCCTGAACGAACTGCATCTGAGTCGCCTGCCAAAGTCGCCTGGCCTCTAGCCTGATCTTCTCAGTGCGCCGTGCAAAGGCGGCGATTCTCAGTGGGTGCGAAGCCAACCCGGCAAAGGGTCGCTCCGGCCGGCAGCAGTTGGAGCGGCGGCTGAGGTAACGAAGCCGTCGGAGCCTCTGATGGAAACGAGTCGCGTAGGCGACTCGAGCGAGCATGCAGGCCGAAACGAGAGTGAACGCCGAGCAGGCCTCGAAAAGGGCGATGTCGAATCTGGCTATTGCTCTTTGAGCCGTCGCCGCCAGACTCCGAGGCCGATCCAGAGATTGCCCAGCGCCGTCGCGATCGCGAAGGCGAAAAGCGGGCGGCCGCCGGGGATGAGGGCGGCGACGCCGCCCAGCTGGTAGAAGATTCCGGCGGCGCGCATCGGCCGGAAGGCGAGTCCGCCGAGCGCGAAGAACGAGTGGCCGAGGAGCAGCAGCCAGAGGCCGGGCAGCAGGTCCGCGGCACCGAGCCAGAGGAGCGCGGCCGAGAGCGCGACCGCGACGAGCGACAGATTCCCCTGCAGGGCCATGGCCCACGAGCTCCACCGCGAGCGCCGCGCGCGACTTCGATTGCGGAGAAGAAAGAAGCCTTCGATCGCGCCTCCGACGACGATCGCGATCGTCCAGAGGATCGCGACACCGAGCTCGCGCCCGAGCGTCGCGGCGGTCGGCGTCGCGAGCGCCGCCGCTGGCAGGACGAGCGCCCAGGCGAACCACGACCAGGGAGTCGAAAGATACGGCTTCGAAGCCGTGACGAAGGCGCGCGCGACGGCGCTTTCGTCGGCCTCAGTTTCGGGAGACCCGTCGGGCTCGAAAATCGCGTCGTACTCCGAGCGCCTCGCGGTGTCATCGCCTCGCACCGCCGAAGCCTACGCCAGCGGCGTCACCAACCACGCGGCGAGCAGCTCGCGGTGCTTGGCCGGCCGAGGACCTTACCTTCAGCGTTCGATCTGTTAGCGTCCTCGTCCTTGCGAATCGCACTGTTTCTGTTTTTCCTGACCTCTGGCTTTTGCAGCCTGGTCTATCAGGTGGTCTGGCTGCGGCTGGGGATGGCGAGCTTCGGTGTCAACACCGCGATCGTCTCGATCGGGCTGTCGGTTTTCATGGCTGGCCTGGCCGCGGGCAGTTGGGGAGCCGGGGTCTGGCTGCGGCGCTCGGGCAAGAGCCCGGCCAGTGCGCTCCGTGCCTACGCCGCCGCTGAGCTCTGGATCGGCCTGTCGGCCTGGGTCGTGCCTGTGGGCCTCGAAGCGGGTGGACGATGGCTCGGGCGACTCGGCGCGGGCTGGGCGTCAGCCGCTCATTTCACTGTTGCCGGCGCCTGGCTGACGATCGTACTGCTGCCGTTCTGCGTCGCGATGGGTGCGACGATTCCGCTCGCGATGCGGGCGGTGGAGGAGAGCCCGGGCACCCGTCGACCGTTCAAATCGTTCAGCTATCTTTACGCCGCCAACGTTGCCGGCGCGGCGCTCGGGACGCTCGTCTCGGCGTTCGTTCTGATCGAGCTGTTCGGCTTCGCCGGCACGCTCAAGCTCGCGGCCGGCCTGAATTTCCTCGTTGCGGCGATCGCGGCCACGCTCAGTTGGCGGCGTGCCTCGTGGACTCCCGCCGCCGCCGAAGGCGATCTCCCCGGCGGCGGCGGCGGCTCGTGGGCGCTGCTGGGCGCACTGTTCTCCACCGGTCTGGTCAGCATGGCCGCCGAAGTCGTCTGGGTGCGACAGTTCACGCCGTATCTGGGCACCATGGTCTACGCTTTCGCCGCCCTTCTGGCGGTCTATCTCGTCGCGACCTTCTGCGGCAGCCTTTTCTACCGTGCCCTCGGCGCGCGGGCGCTGCCCAAGTGGGAGCGCTGGACCTGGATCGCCTTGCCGGTCGTCGCGGTGCTTCCCCTGGCAGCCGCCGACCCGCGACTCACACTCGGAGCCCACGGACCGGTTTTCGGCCTCTTCGCCTTCGACGCCATCGTGCGCCTGCTCCTCGCGATCGCGCCGTTCAGCGCCGCCACCGGTTTCGTGACACCACTGCTCGTCGATCGCTTCTCCGGGGGGCGTCCGCGAGCGGCCGGTTTCGCTTACGCCGTCAACGTCATCGGCTGCATTCTCGGACCGCTGCTCGCCGGCTTCGTGCTCTTGCCGCTCCTCGGTGAGCGCTGGGCCCTCTCTCTGCTGGCGCTGCCACTGGTCGCGAGCGCCGTGGTGCTTCATCGTCGGTGGCTGCCCGCGGCGACGACGGCGGCGATCGTGCTCCTCGCCGCCGTGGCGGCGCGAGGATTCGAATCAACCATCCCCGGGGCGATGGTCCGGCGCGACTCGACCGCCACGGTCACCGTTGCCGGTTCCGGGATGAAAAAGCGGCTGTTCGTCAACGGCGTCGGCATGACGAGCCTGACGCCGATCACCAAGATGATGGCGCACCTGCCGCTCGCTTTTCGCGACTCGCCACTCGAGCACGGAACGCTGGTCATCTGCCTGGGCATGGGCACGTCGCTGCGCTCCGCGCTGTCGTGGAAGGCACCCGCGACGGCTGTCGAACTGGTTCCCAGCGTCGTCGACCTGGCGCCCTTCTTTCACGCCGACGCGCGCCAGCTGTTCTCCTCGCCGCTGGCGCGGATCGTGGTCGACGACGGCCGACGCTTCCTGGCGCGCTCGCCCGACCTTTACGACGCGATCGTCATCGACCCACCGCCGCCCGTCTACGCAGCGGGATCAAGCCTGCTGTATTCGCTGGAGTTCTACGCCGCGGCACGACAGCGCCTGGCGCCGCACGGCATTTTGCAGCAGTGGATTCCGGCCGGTGACCCGCTGACCATGTCCTCATTCGTCGCTGCGGTGGCCGGGAACTTCCACCACGTCCGACTGTTCGGTTCGATCGAGGGCTGGGGGATCCACATTCTCGCCAGCCAGGAGCCGATCGAGAAGCTGACGGCCGAACAGCTCGCGGCCCGGCTGCCGCCGATGGCAGTTGCCGACCTTCTGGAGTGGGGCCCAGCGGCGACGGCCGCAGAGCAGTTCCGGCCCGTTCTCGAGCGCGAGATCACGCTCGAGAGCCTGGGGGTGCCGCGGGCCAGGGCACTGCGCGACGACCGGCCGGTGAACGAGTACTACTTCGTGCGCATGAGTCGCGCCCGGCGCGGGCGGTAGGTCCGCGAAGGTGACGCGGCTCTCGCGACCGTACCGGGCCTTTCGCCTCGGAGGACCAGGCCGCCGCTGTCGGAAAGCGACCAACGGGCCTTCCCGGCCAGAAACCGGGAAGCGAAGCGCGCCGAGAGAAGGTCGGGCTAGCGGGCCAGCCGCCCGAGCGCGCGGGCGCGGGCGAAGGCGGCTTCGCGCCGCGCGTTCTCGGCCTCGGAGCGGTTCGGCAGCTTCTCGGCTTCGGCGAGGCCCGCCTTCGCCCGTTCGGCAGTGAGCTTCTCGGGCTCGAGGGCCTCTTCGGTCAGGAGGGTGAGCTTGTCGTCGACCATCTGCGCGAAGCCGCCGGCGATGAAGAGGCTCCTCTTCGCGCCCGACGCCTCTTCGACGCGCAGCATGCCGGCGCCGAGCTTGGCGAGGAGCGGCGCGCGCTGGGCGAGGATGCCCATCTCGCCGTCGTAGGCCGGGAGAGCCACGAACTTCGCTTCGAGCGCGAGGACCTCGCGTTCGGGCGTGACGACGGAGAGTCTGAAGCTGCTTGCCATCGTCAGGCCGCCGCCATCTTCTCGGCCTTGGCCGCCGCTTCCTCGACCGTGCCAACGTACATGAACGCCTGGTCGGGGAGGTGATCCCACTTGCCGTCGCAGAGCTCCTCGAACGAGCGGATCGTCTCTTCGCGTTTGACGTAGATGCCGGGGATACCGGTGAACTGCTCGGCGACGAAGAACGGCTGCGAGAAGAAGCGCTCGATCTTGCGCGCCCTGCGGACGATGATCTTGTCCTCTTCGGAGAGCTCGTCGAGTCCGAGGATTGCGATGATGTCCTGCAGGTCCTTGAAGCGCTGCAGGATCTGCTGCACGCGCCGGGCGACCGCGTAGTGGCGCTCGCCCAGGATCTCGGCGGTGACGATGCGCGACGACGAGGCGAGCGGATCGACGGCGGGGTAGATCCCCTTCTCGGCGATCGAGCGCTCGAGGTTCACGGTCGAGTCGAGGTGGGTGAAGGCGTTCGCCGGCGCCGGGTCGGTGTAGTCGTCGGCCGGCACGTAGATCGCCTGGATGGAGGTCACGGCGCCGCGCTTGGTCGAGGTGATGCGCTCCTGGAGCTCGCCCATCTCGGTGGCGAGCGTCGGCTGGTAGCCAACCGCGCTCGGCATGCGGCCGAGGAGCGCCGACACTTCGGAGCCCGCCTGGGTGAAGCGGAAGATGTTGTCGATGAAGAGCAGCGTGTCGGCGCCGGTCTGATCGCGGAAGTGCTCGGCCATGGTGAGCGCCGAGAGGGCGACCCGCAGGCGCGCGCCGGGCGGCTCGTTCATCTGGCCGAACACCATCACCGTCTGGTCGATGACCGACTTCCCGGTGTCGCCGATCTTCGCCTCCTGCATCTCGAGCCAGAGGTCGTTGCCCTCGCGGGTGCGCTCGCCGACGCCGGCGAAGCAGCTGTAGCCGGAGTGGAAGCGGGCGAGACGCGCGATGAGCTCCTGGATGATCACGGTTTTTCCGACACCAGCTCCCCCGAACAGTCCGGCTTTTCCACCGCGGACGAGTGGGCAAAGGAGGTCCATCACCTTGATGCCGGTCTCGAAGATTTCGGTTTTCGAGGAGAGCTCGGACATCTCGGGCGGCATCTGGTGGATGGCGCGCCGCTTTTCGGTGGTGACCGGACCGCGGTCGTCGATCGGCTCGCCGACCAGGTTGAAGACGCGCCCGAGGGTTTCAAGGCCGACCGGCACGGTCACCGCGGAGCCGCTGTCGAGGATCTGCTGACCGCGCGCCAGGCCGTCGGTCGAACCGAGAGCCACGGCGCGCACCTGTCCTCCGCCCAGGTGCTGCGCGACCTCGCACCAGAGGGTCTCTTTCGACTTGACGCCGAGCACCGTGCGCTCGACCTGGACCGAGAGGGCGTTGTAGAGCGCCGGCAGGCTCTGCTCGGAGAACTGCGCGTCGAGCACCGAGCCGATCACCTGGGTGATGGCGCCGGTGCTCTTTGGGGTGGTCTGGTTCGCGGCCGTCGTGGACATGGACTTGAAACCCCTCCTTCGCTCGCCCGATCAGGCCAGGGCGTTGGCGCCGCCGACGATGTCGAGCAGCTCCATGGTGATGTGCGTCTGGCGCGCCCGGTTGTACTGGCGCGACAATGTCTTGATCATCTCTTCGGAAGCTTCGGTGGCGGCCTTCATCGCCACCATGCGGGCGATCTGCTCGGAGACCGCGGCATCGAGAAAGGCCTGGAAGAGCCGGATGCGCGCCGTCGCCGGCAGCAGCGCGTCGAGGAGCGACTTCGGATCGGGCCGGAATTCGTAGTTGACCTGACGATCGACGCTGGACGCGGCCGTGACGCCCCCCGGCGCGGAAGAGGGGACCAATGGCAGAAGTTGAATCGTCTCCGGCCGCTGCTTGCCGGCGGAATAGAAGCGCATGTAGGTCAGGTGCACGGCCGAGATCTCGCCGGCGAGAAAGCGCCTCAAGAGCTCGTTGGCGATCGGCTCGACCTCGTCGAACTTCGGCGCCTCGCCGATCGCGAACGACTGGGAGGCCATCGCCTGTCTGGTGAACTTGAAGAATGCGATGCCCTTTTTGCCGTGAACGTGCAGTTCCATCCCTTCAGAACCGGCACCGGCAGCGCGCGTTGCCTCGAGCTTGGCCGCGGCGGTGCGCAGCACACTGGCGTTGTAACCGCCGCACAATCCGCGGGAGGAGGAGACGACGACGAGCGCACCGGGCGCCGACGGGTCCTGCGTCCTCAGGAGCGGATGGTCCGACCCGTCGCCCGCCCGGGCCAGATCCGCGGTGAGCTCGGCGAGCTTCTCGGTGTACGGGCGCGACGCCACGGCGCGATTGAACGCCGCCTGGAAGCGCGCCGTCGCGATGAGCTGCATCGTCCGCGTGATCTTGCGGATGTTGCGGATCGACTTCCTCCGCTTGACGAGTAGCCGGCGGTTCGCCATGGGTCTACGAGACTCGCTTCAGGTACTGCGCCGCGAAGTTCTTCAAGACTTCGAGGAGCTTCTTCGCCGCCGTCTCGGGCAGATCGCCCGACTTCCGCATCTCGTCTAGGAGCTCGGGAAACTCGTTGCGCACGTGCTTCAGCATCTCGCCTTCGAAGTGCGGCACTTTGGCGAGCGGGATCTCGTCGAGCACCCCTTGCGTGCCGGCGAAGATCGAGACCACCTGCTCGAAGGTCTCGTAGGGCCGGTACTGCGGCTGCTTCAGGAGCTCGACCATGCGCTTGCCGCGGTCGAGCTGCTTCTGGGTGGCGGTGTCCAGGTCGGTGCCGAGCTGAGAAAACGCCTCAAGGGCACGAAAGGCCGCGAGATCGAGGCGCAGCGAACCGGCGAACTTCTTCATCGCCTTCCGCTGCGCGTTGCCACCGACGCGGGAGACCGAGATGCCGACGTTCACCGCTGGACGGACGCCGGCGAAGAAGAGGTCGGGCTCGAGGTAGATCTGGCCGTCGGTGATCGA
>ERZ1292633.1836-Hain-H41-02um-R1-1836-length-22441-cov-5_pt1 | contig 22441 bp, 20 predicted proteins | sample MGYA00564406_ERZ1292633 | MGnify/ENA primary metagenome ERZ1292633 (study PRJEB36523, sample SAMEA6512639) | groundwater metagenome | collected 2019-01-08 | study: AquaDiva: Metagenomics assemblies of 32 groundwater samples
CTCAGAATAGGCTCAGACATAAAATCTCCCTACTTTTTCCTGGTTAACAGCTCTTCAGCACTAGCACCCGCTGACTTTAGCATCGCGCGAGCGACATCATAATCAGCATCAGTGGCTCTTTTAATTTCAGTGATTCCGTAAATAGCCTTGAATGCTGCCTGACCCTCTTTGGTGGCAACAAAGGCCATCATGGTATCTACAATTTTAACTTTCATTTCTTCAGGCATTTCTTTTCGGAACACAACTGGATCATTGGTAATCGATTCAGATAAAGATAGAATTCTAACTTTAGTCTCTACATCCGGATACTGAGTTAATACTAAACGACGCGCGTCTTCCATCTGCATCACACCATTTTCATTTTTAAAAGGCGGCGAGTAAAATGTAGCTCCTGCATCGACCTGACCTTGATACACCATCGAAACCACATTATCGTGTTTGCCGGCAAAAACAGTTTCTTTAAGTACGATTCCTTTTTCTTTCAAAGTCTTAAGCGGCAGCAAATAACCAGAAGTCGAAGCGGGTTCAACAAACGCCACTTTTTTACCAGCCAGATCTTCTAAGGTCTTAATTGCGCTTCCCTCTTTTACGATAAATTGTGATTGGTAGGTAGCTAGCCCATGACGCAAAACCGTCATTCTAGCTTCAGCACCATATTTATCGTGAGCTAAAATGTAACCAAAAGTATTAAAGGCCGCGACGTCCGCTCTTTTTGTGCCAAAGGCCTCGACAACCGCGACATATGATTGCGGAATCGTGATTGCATATTTATAAGGTGTGTTTTTTTCTAAATATTCTTTAAAGGCTTTTGAATTTTCTTCAATCACTTTTGCATCAACAGAAGGTACGAAATGCAATTTAACCGGATTTTCTTCTGAACCCAATTCTGCGGTTTTTTTGGTACAAGCACTTATTAATAATAATGCTGAAACTAAAAAAAGACCAAGCGTGCGAGTAAACAATTTGATGCAGCTATTTTTCATACTTTTCCCCTGTTATTTTGAGATCGCAAAACTAATAAAATTCTCGGCAGAAGTTAGCAAAAGTGCGGGGCGTTTCCAATCTCTTTATAGAAAACACTTTTCTTTTTTACCTATTACAGACATACTCGGTTGAAAATGAGTACTATTCCTACAAATCTTAATGAAATCCTCAGAATCTCACGCGAATATACTGCGCAAAATTTAGGCATATTGGCGGTTTTTGATCTGGATTCGACTTTGTTTAATGTCAGCTCGCGAACACAGAAAATACTCTTTGAGTACGCTGATTTACATCAGATCGATCGCTTAAAAAATCTCGAGGTCAAACCTGAAGACTGGGGAATTAAAGAGACACTTTTACGAAACGGGTTTTCACAAGAAAATGATTTAGAACTACTGCAATCACTACGTGAGTTTTGGAGCGAAAGATTTTTTTCAAATGAATATCTGCATTATGATGTGCCTTATGAAGGAGCCATCAGTTTTGTACAGGAACTCGCTGATACGGGTTGTGAAATTAACTACCTGACCGGACGAGATCAAAAACGAATGTACAAGGGTACGCAAGAAGTACTTAAAAAATGGGGCTTTCCCTTACATGAAAATAGTCTTTTTTTAAAACCTACAAAAGAACAAGACGATGAGCTTTATAAAGATGATTGGTTCAAAAACTTAAATCATTCAAAATATAAAAAAATATTTTTTTTTGAAAATGAGCCGATTAACGTAAATGCTATATTGAGTTCGTGCCCGGAAGTCGAAATTATTTTTTTAGATACTACGCACGCCCGAAAACAAGAAGTCACGGATCCGATCAACCGAATTAAAAATTTTAAAAGATAGGTCCGCATTTTATGTTAACTTTGATTGCTACCCCAATTGGAAGAACCGATGAAATCACACTGAGATCATTAGAACTGCTAAAAACCGCAGATGTCGTCATTTGCGAATCAACTAAGGAAACTTCAAAGCTGCTCAAATCTTTTGATATAAGAGCTAAAAAATATGAAGTTCTTGATGAACACTCAACAAGCGAAGATGTATTAGAACTCTGTGAAATCTGTAAAGAACAAAATGTCGTATTAGTTTCCGACTGTGGTACTCCTAATTTTTGCGACCCGGGTTTTCAATTGGTACAGGCCTGTAGAAAAGAAAATATCAAAATTCAATCTGCACTGGGCGCATCGAGCCTTATGGGCTTAATTTCACTAAGTTCCGAAAGAATTTATCACTTTTATTTTAAGGGATTTATACCAGCAGAAAATGTAGCGCGCGAAAAAGAATGGCTAAATCTTAAAAAAAATAAAGACAACATCATTTTAATGGACACCCCGTATCGCCTAAAAAAAATGGTCGACGAATGTTGTCTACATTTAGCCGATCGAAAAATTCTACTGACTTTGAATTTGTCACAAGATGACGAAACAGTTCTTGAGGGGACGCCTTTAAAAATTAAAGAGCAACTGAAGTTCGATAAAGCTGAATTTATGATTTTAGTTTATGCCAAAAGTTAAACTACCAATCGATGATTATATTCATGAGATAGTCAGTAGTTTTAAGGACCATAACAATCTAATTTTAACCGCCCCGCCCGGTTCTGGAAAAACCACCCGCGTACCGGCAGCTCTGTTAAGCCAATTTAAAAAAATTATAGTGCTGGTACCTAAAAGAATTGCGGCTATTTCGGCTGCCGCAAGAATTGCTGAAGAAAACAACTGGACACTCGGTGATCAAGTTGGCTACCAGGTTAGATTTGAAAATAAAAGCTCTGAAAATACACAACTGATTTTTATGACTGAAGGACTTTTTATTAAAAAGCTTCAAGATCAAAAAATGTGGGATGAGTTGGAACTAATTATTTTTGATGAGTTCCACGAAAGATCAAGCCATATAGATCTAGCTTTGGGAATAAGCTTTGAGAAGCAAATTATAGAACAAAAAATAAAAATGATGATTATGTCTGCCACACTGGATACACAATCTCTACAAACTTATTTAGTTGAGTCAAAGCACATTGAAGTACATATCAAACCTCACTCACTTGAAATGATTAAAAGTAAAAAATCACAAAGGTTGCAAATTGATTCACAATTTGTGGATCATCTGATCGATACACTTTATCAAGCCTTAACCCGATCTAAAAAAGACATTTTAATATTTCTACCGGGTTTATCTGAAATTCGCTTTGCTCAAAGACAACTTGAGATCAAATTTAAAAGTCTTGAAATCAATATTTTACATGGTTCAATTAAGCTTGAGGAGCAAAAAAGAATCTTGCAAGAAAGCACAAATCGACGTCTTATTCTATCTACCAATATCGCAGAGTCCTCTTTAACACTGCCGTCTGTTGATTGTGTCATTGATTCGGGGCTTGTTAAAAAATCTGTTACTGAAGCTAAAATCGGCTTTAAAAAACTGGAGCTTTCACGAATTTCGCTTTTTTCAACTAAACAGCGCGCTGGTCGAGCGGCTCGCATTGGCCCCGGATTTTGTTTTCAGCTCTGGCATGAGCTGGATGAAAGATCCATGCCCGCTAGCATTCAACCAGAAATTATACTCAGTGATCTTTTAGAGGAAAGCTTAACGCTTTTATCCCTTGGAACAAATAACCCCGACCAATTCAGTTGGCTCAATAAACCAAAAAGAAAATTTAACGAAGCCCTAGAACAACTGCAAAAATGGGGTCTTATTCTAAACAATCAAGTAACTGAAAAAGGTAAACTTGTTCAAGCTACTCCACTGGATATCGAAAGAAGCCTCTTATTTGTAGAGTTAAGCCTAAAGGGCTTACAAAAACAGGCGAGTCGCTTATTGGCATTTTTAGAAACTACGAATTTTGATAAACAAACAGAAACATTTGATCTGGAGCAAATAAAATTAAATGATCTAGGCTCTAAGATTGAAACTCAGTTGAATCGCCTAGCCATAAAATCAACAGAATATAATACCCAGTCTTTTAAAGAAAATTTAATCGGCCTATTTTTTAAGTCTTTTCCCAATAAAATTGCCAAGAAAAAAGAAAAAAACTTTGCCATTTCGAGTCTTGGTCGGGGCCTTGAGCTTTCACCTTATTTGGTCACACCTACCTCTGAATATTTTTTATTACTTTCAGGGCGAGAGCACACCAGTGCGCTGACAAAGTGTGACTTTGCGATGGATTTTACTGCTGAGGAGTTTGATAAAAATAGCGTTGAAAACACAAAACAGATTATCGAAATAAATTTCGATTTTGAAAAAAAGAAGCTCTTTAAAATTGAAAAGAAAGTTGCTGGCTATTTTGTTATTTCAGAAGCGATTAAAGTCTACATTGATGAGCAACAATACCCCGAGCTTTTTAAGGACTATTTTAAAAATAACTTTTCTAAACTTTTAGAGCACCACGATCACTACAAAAATTATGTTACAAAGACAAATTTTCTGAAAAATAAAACAGTAAATAATTTTGACTACTTAAATAGTCTTAATGATGAAATCTATAATTCCTTAGTTGACAGCACCAGAACAATCGAGGAATTTTTTGGCATGAACTTGTACGACATTATTTTATATGTAACCCCAGATGATGTTAAAAAAGATCTGCAACAACTACCCAATATTTTTACTTTACCCAGTGGAAAAGAAGTTAAAATAGATTATGAGGGCGAACAGGCCCCAAAAATTTCGGCGCGTATACAAGAGCTTTTCGGACAAAATATAAACCCGACATTACTTAATGGAAAATTGCGCATGACAATTGAATTGCTGGCCCCAAACTACAGACCCACCCAGATAACCAGCCAGCTTGAAAATTTTTGGAAAACCAGTTACTTCGAAATTAAAAAAGAATTAAAAGCCCGCTACCCTAAGCATGCGTGGCCAGATGACCCGACAACATACAAGGGCCCACTTTACAACAAACCAGTATCTAAAAAAAAGTAAGCTATATTTTAAAAAGGTCTATTTATTAAATACGCGAAAACACATTCTGAAAAAGTCCACGCGATGCCCGAATCACTTCCGTTTCCCACAGTTGATCTGCCGGACGAGACCGCTCGAAATTTTCTTTGATAATCTGCTTTTCTAATTCACCATTTGCAAAACCGTAATATTGGCCCTGATGAGCCAGAACAAAACTATTTAAACCTGCAAGCTGAGCCTCTAAACTGTGGCCAAGCGTACCAAACTCCAAGGTTAAGGCACAAACTCGTTGGTGATCAGCTGCTAAGTCGCCAAATGCACTGTTCAGCGCGCCATGGACTGCATAAAACCCCTCGGTTTCTGGAGGTGTGAATTCATATAATTTTTTATCCTCTTCAGCACGAATAAGTTTTGAAAAAAGAGAAGGGGCCAATGATTTTCCGGGCACATCTGTTAAAAGATGTAGCCGCCGACTGTCCCCGAGCCCTGTATGTAAGTCAAAGCCCATAATATTTTTAAAGGCCGGCATCAACTCACTCAATTTCTGAGTCAACAATTGAGTCTGAAGTTCTGGCTTGTGACCGCCAAATTCCCAGTTTTCAGAAGTTGTAAACTGCCCAGGGCTTATCCCCTTCACCAGCTCGTCTAATGAAACCTCATCAAAAAAAGCTTTTCCATTTTTAAGATTCATTTTTTCAAATAAAGAACTACGCAGCGAGGCCACCGGCTTACGCTCAAGAAATCTTTCGCATAAACTTGCAGAAGCTTTATTATGCCTTTTATAATTTTCACCAGAGATCGAAAAATTACGATTTAAGTTTACACCATACTCTGTGCAACGCTGATGATGTTTGAACCCAAATGGATTCATGGCATGAACAATAAAAACACCAGTTTGACGAAGATCAACATGAGGAAGCATTTCATTGATGAACATGGCTTGAATAGCTGCTCCTGCGTATGTTTCTGAACCATGAATGCCGCTTGTTAGCACAAACAAATCCCGAGCTTTTTCGGTCGGCGGTAGCCAGAGATAATCAACAAACAGATCATCATCTTTTTTACCGGGAATTGCCCATTCACCAATACTCTTAGTTAATTGCAAGCTCTCGATATTGGTTCTGAACGTATCTCGGGAGTGTTTATAATCTAATGGAAAATAGTCATGATCTGAATGTGGCCTCATGCGACTATAATGACAGAAAATAATAAAAGTTCAACTGATCAACAAATTGTATTATACTTTTTTAAAGTAAGAAACTGAGGTAGATATGAAAACTATTCTGGTCATTATTATCTTATTTGCGGTTAACAAGGGATATTCAATGGATTTAAGTGAGTATAAGGGAAAAGTAGTGCTTGTTGTAAACATTGCCACCCGCTGTGGTTATACTGGTCAATTGGATGGACTAGAAAAAATCCACCAAAAGTTTAAAGATAAAGGTTTTACGGTTTTAGGCGTGCCCAGCAATGAATTTGGTTCACAGACCCCTGAAGCTAACGATGAAGTGAAAAAATTTTGTAAACTCAAATATGGTGTAAACTTTCCATTGACCCCAAAGATGCTTGTTAAAGGGCCTCAGAAAGACCCCTTATTTAAGTGGCTAACGAAATCAGATAGTGGAGAAAAAGAAATTGGCTGGAATTTTGAAAAATTTCTAGTGGATAGATCTGGAAAACTCATCAACAGATTTCCTTCGGGCACCGAGCCGGAAGATTTAGAGTTAATAAAAGCATTGAATACAGCACTTTCTAAATAGGGATAACCCTATAATTAATACATATACGAAAAACACATATTAATAACATCCTTATACATTTGAAAAAAATAATGCGATGCCGTATAAGTCACCCTATTGAAATTAACAATTAATTACACTAAGGAGACCTTATGAAAAATTTAATCTTAGCAACACTTTTAACTCTTACAGCCCTTTCAGCATCTGCAGACAGATCATTCTATGAGTGCACACTACCGCAAGCAGATGAATATCGTGTAGGTATTGATCTTAACAGAAAAATCGCGGGATTTTTTGATAATGATACAACTACTATGATGAATTACATACAGTCCAGAAAATCTAAAAAAAATCCTAACCACAAAGTTTTAATTTATAGAGGTCAAGATAGTAACTATTCTGATCAGTTATTATTAGAGTTTAATATCTCAACTAAACATATGAAGCTTTCAACTATTTCTAAAAAAGGAAGAGTTGAACCAATCGGAGCAGGTCCTTGCGCTGTTGCGTCTCCTTGGAAATGGTAAATAAATTTCTAACTGCTTCAATTCTCAGTTAGCTCTACACTTCGTGGTGCCACTATTGTGGCGCCATTTGCAACGTCTTTGGTAACAACGGCGTTGGCTCCGATTCGGGCTCCGTCACCGATTTTGACCGGTCCTAATATTTTGGCGCCGGTACCGATCAACACCCTATTACCAATAGTGGGATGGCGCTTGACGGGTTCGAATTTAAGACCGCCTAAGGTAACACAATGAAAAATAATGCAATCATCACCGATTACTGCCGTTTCACCGATAACACAACCGACGCCATGATCTATAACTAAGCGCTTACCGATTTTGGCCCCGGGATGAATTTCGATTCCGGTAAGCGTTCTAGAAATATCAGCAACTAACCTTGCAATAAAAAAAAGTCTGATATGATACAGAAAATGAGCCATGCGATGAAAAAACAGCGCGCGTGGTCCCGGATATAAAAAAAATATCTCGGCATAAGATTTTGCCGCCGGGTCGTAATTTTTGTATGACTTTAAAAACTCGAGCATTAGATCCAACGTCCTTTTAAGTTTTCAATATAAAAATAACGATCAAAATGTTCATTATATCTAGACCAGGGTTCACCAGTTTCTCTTTCATTTTTGAAAAAACTGAATAATGTATCCATCTTAGAATCTAATTCGTCTATGGAGGCCACAACAAAAGCCTCCATAATATAGGGGCGCACGGGAGAACCGAATTCCAGTTTTCCGTGATGAGACAACACGATATGTTTTAAAATTTCTTTTAGATCTTCGGGAAATCCTAAAATTCGCTGAGATTTTTTATCAATCAATTCACAGGCTAATTGCATATGCCCGAGCAGACGCCCTTTATGTGTGTACTGAATTTGTTCGCGATTGATTTCTAATTCCCATATTTTTCCAAGATCATGAAATATGGCGCCGAATACTAAAAGATCATAGTTTAAATGATCATACTGTAGGGCCATCATTTTCATGAGCTTGCAAATTGAAACTATATGTTCAATCAAGCCACCACGCTTAGCATGATGTATGGTTTTAGCTGCTGGAGCTTTTAATAACTGAGCTTTGATCTCTACATCCTGAACGCACTCTGTGATGATTTGTTTGATGTAGGGAGTTTGAATTTCATTTACGATACTGAGAAGTTCGGCAAAAATGGCGTGTGCATCAACCGGGATATCATTAATTACGAAATCGTCTTTAGAATATCCGGATTGATCTGGTTTTTCGAGTTTATGAATAATAATCTGCTTGCGATTAAGATAAACCTGCACTTGCCCCTTAACCGTGATGATATCACCAACCTCGAAAAGTTCTGAAATTTCATCCACCCGTTCCCATATACGGGCATCGATATGGCCGCTATTATCCCCGATCAGCAAACTTAAAAAAGATCTGCCATTTTTACCGACGCCTCTGACTTTATCTTTAACAAGAAAAGGACGATCCATGATGTTGTCTTTGTCATTTAAAATTTTAATATTTGTTGGCTTTATCGTTGTCATTTAAAAATCAGCTCCCAAACAAAGTTCTTTATAATATCTAGAATCTGTAATCGTTAGTTGTGTCAAATATACTTTGGAGGCCTGCTTGAAAATAAAAACGTAGCGACCGGCAGCAACAAAAAGGTACCTCAAATCAGTGGTGTTCAGTTTTAAAAATTTATGCTCTTGAAGATTACTGAAACTCTTTTTTAAATCAATCATTTTTCCGCATCCTAAACCAAAAGTCTCACCGTCAATTTTTTTGCTCGGGCTGTTGCTGATATAAAACAAGCCGAGCAGGTCGACCCTGAATTCAGACATATTTTCAAATTGCTCGTTAGGAAAACGCATATAAAAACTTCCGTCGCCAGCAATAACGTCCTTCAAATCAATACTTCCACCGCCCTTGGGAAGTTTAAATATCATATTAGGTGTTTTTAGTACCCCCTTGGTCAAAGTGACAAACTGAACCTCAAGCGGCATAAATAAATAAACCGGAGCTATTGTTTTAGACTCTGCATTTATTTCGGCCTCGATATTGGACATCAAAACCTTCGGAATCTGAACTTCTTTGGCAATTGCCAGCACTTCTATTATTTCAGGAGCCTCATGCTCACTGCCCCTGGAGCAGGCTGTCATAGTAAAGGCTAAACACAAGAGCCACTTATACATTAAAACACCAAACTCTTGGCCGTAAGTACCGGACTAAAATTTTGAATAGTTATAAAGCGATCATTCAAAAAAATTTTTATATCAGCGGGAACATTCATTTTAATTAGCTGTTCAAGTTGAAGCCAATCCCGATAAAAATACTGCTGGCGATCGCTTAAAAATTTTAAGTGCGATGCTATATTTCCTCCATCACCCATCTCAATTTTATTTCTAGCTACAAGAAAATGATTCAATTCTGAATTCATATCTAATTTATTGGATTTTTCAAGTATAACGACTTCGTTATTTCGTTTTTGCGCATTAAATAACAACAAATCCATTTGTGAACGAACACTTGCACTGTTTACCTTTGAAAGATTATTCGACACGAATTCCGCTGCGATACTTAGTTGATCCAGCTCAAGATAATCATGTAACTGAAATAATATGAGTTCATCAGGGGTTAAACTTTTTTGAGCTATTTCACCAATTACTTTATTTTCTTTCCATGTATAGCTATTTGGGGCTAACAAACCGGGTTTAGTGAATGTTTCCGCCATTCGGCATGGCAGATTAAAAAACTGGGCCTTAGCTACTTTTTGAAGAACTAATTCATTATATTCAACTGACAATGCAATTTGCGCCAGCAGTAATTCTTTTTTATAATCGTAATAGACTGACGTGTACTTTTCTAAATCCGTCATGAGCTTGCGCCCGTATTGGAGCCTATCCGCGGATGGTGAATTGAAATAAGACATCACCATACCAAATAAATAGCGTCCGCTCTTTTCCTTTTTGAAAATATTATTATAAATATCGTAGGCCTCTGCAAACTGCCCTTTTTTCAACATAAGTAGAGCTTCATTTTCTTTGATTACAGGTGAGCTTTGTAAAAAAGTTGTGGCTTTAACCAAGTAGTCTTGAGCGTCCCCGAAATTATTTTTTTGTAAAGCTACACCAAAATAAATGAGTTCAATATTAGCTTTTTGTTCACTGGATAATATCGGGTTAGATTTAAGTTTTGCAAGATCTTCTTTATCCACGAAACCCTGAGCTTCAAGCATAGAGTATATTCCAAGTAATTCAGGAATGAGTTTTTTCTGGCCGGCAACCGGCAACCGAGAAAATAAATCAACTGCCTTTTGATTAGCACCAAGAAAATTATATTTTTTTATTTGGCGCACAAGTTCTTCTTCCTGCTTGATAGCCAACTGTTTTTGCATATAGTCGTATGCAAAAAATGACACCGCAACTGAAATGCTTACCAATACAAATGCAATTACAAATTTTTTAAAATATCCGACGACATTCTTTTCGACTGCCCGGTCAGTCCGAGCTCCATATGATTTAACTTTAATTAATCCAGGTATACTTTTTTTGGGGGCAATTTCAGCCTGCGCAAAACTCTCATTCATAATCACAGCTTCTTTAGTTTCCATATTAATATCCGTAAAGAGATTGTGATCGGTTTTAGTTTTTTGGATTATGTCATCAGCAGATCTGGAAGTACTTTGATAAGTTTTTGTTCTTTCGGCCGAGGCATCGATTTCTTTGCGCATTTCTTCAACAATATTTTTAAATTCAGTATTTTCACGTACATAAAGCCAACGTGTTTCTGAATCGCGAATTTCATCAATAAGTGATATTTGTTTTTTTCTGATTAAATCAACGATCTGATCAAAACTATATGGCCCCAGAATTTTATTTTCTGATTTTACTATCCATTTAGTTTCAGAACCTCTATCTAGATACATAACACCTGTCCAATTACTAAGCCTAATGTTTAAAATGCCGCCTTTTTGAAATAACCATATTTATATTTTTGCTCGTTGCGGCTTCGATAACTTTTTCATCTTGAACCGATCCGCCCGGTTGTAATATCCATTTAATACCATATTGGGCTATAAGCTCGATCGAATCTGCAAACGGAAAAAATGCATCACTGATCAAAACAGCTTTGGACGAGTCAAAATCAAAACGTTTTTTATATTCCAGCATTCTTTCTGCAGCCTGTTTAACTGCATCCACGCGATTAACCTGCCCCATGCCAAGACCTACAGTTTGCCCTCCGGCCACTATGGCTATTGCATTACTCTTAAGAGCTGCTGCAACTTTTTCTCCAAAGACCATGTCTGCAAATAATAAGGGGTTAGGCTTCTCGCCTATAAAAGTCCAGTCTTCTTGGTTAAAAGAATCCTCTTGTTGCAAAAGTACCCCGCCTGAAATGGATTTAAAGTTCATTTTTTTAGTATTTACTAAGTTCAGGGATTTAAAACTTAAAACTCGCAGATTCTTCTTAGCAATTAAGTAATTTAAAGCCTCAGAACTGAAACTAGGAGCCACAATACACTCTAAAAAAATATCTTTGAATAACTCACAGGTTTTAATATCAACTTCTTTATTAAAAGCGATAATCCCGCCAAAAATACTTTTTGGGTCCGCCTCTATTGTTTTTTTAGCGGCTCTACATACATCTTCGCCAAGCGCAGCACCACAGGGATTATTGTGTTTCACCGCGACACAAGCTGAAGTTTCAAATAATTTAACCAAATTTACAGCGGCATCTAAATCTAATAGATTATTATATGATAACTCTTTACCTTGATGAATTTCGACTTCATTAAAATTAGCCTTTGCTAGCGGATTAAAATACCAGAAGGCTTCTTGTTGTGAATTTTCTCCGTAGCGTAATTGCATTTTCTTTTTTAATGGAATATTCAAATACTCTAAACCTGATTTTACTTCCAAGCTGTCCATTGTTAGACGATCAACAATCAATGAGTCATAATAAGCCGTCAACGAAAAAACCTTGATCGCCAATTTCTTATTATCTTCGACGGTCATCGACTTGTTCAAAAGTTTTTCCTGCACCCATGAATAATCATTTGGAGAAGATAACACAATAACCGATTTAAAATTCTTTGCAGATGCTCTTAAAAAACTAGGGCCACCAATATCGATATTTTCTATAAGTTCTTCAAATGTTGAATCTGCCTTAGTTGCAGTTTTTTCAAATGGATACAAATTACCTATCACCATATCAAAGGCCAAAACATTATGCTCTTTTAGCTGAGCCCTATGCTGATGATTACTTTTATCGGCTAAGAGTCCCATGTGAATTGAAGGATGAAGCGTCTTAACACGCCCATCAAGTACTTCAGGAAAACCCGTGACCTCAGACACTTCAGTTACATTAAAATTATTTTTTTTTAAGTACTCATAAGTCCCGCCCGTTGAAACCAGTTCGAAACTTTCATTAAAATCCTGATCCTGTAGAGGCTTTAAAAACTCTATTAAACCAGTTTTATCTGAAGTGCTAACTAGAATACGCATTTAAAACGGCGACCCGGAAAGTAATAATTTTAAATCATCATTGGTTAAAAATAACCCAGCACCTACGTAGGCAGAATTCACCCCTTTTTTATTATAAATATCATTATGACCGGCCATCAGGTATACGCCATAAAATAACTTATAGTTAAGACTAGCCCTGAGTTGCATATCCTTAAAATCATAAGCCTCAACTGTAGCCTTCAGCTTCTGATTAAACATCTGGTAATCAACACCTATACCACCCGTATCTTCAATCAGGCCGCCTTTTAAAGTCCAGTCAAAGAAATTTTTAGCATAATATAGACTGAGCTTAGTTTTAGATTTAAATGTTATCGTTTCAGAGAATGACGTCGTTGGACCGCCAGCCGGTGTGTTGCTATGGTCAACCGTTTCAACAACACCCGCAGGGTCGGTGATAATTCCCAAATAATAATAGCGATCTAAACCGGGTTGAATAGTAACGCCAATAGCGGTTTTTGCCGATCCCACTTTGCCTAAGTAGTAGGAGTTAAAATCTATGCCTGTTGAAACTTTATTCGCGGTATCCACTAGGCCGCTGATACCTTCTATTGCTGTAGAAACATCTTCGGCAGTTTGTTCATCCGAGATTAATTTACCAATTGTTCCTTCGCCACGATTGATTTTTGAAGTAATTTCTTCGACATTTTTCATCGAAGTATTCAGACTGGCCATGGTGGTTTTCCATGTTTTTTTAAAGCCTTTATCACTTTCATCATTAATCAATTCATCTAAAGTTGACGTAATATTGTGAACTTGATCAACGATTTCACCGATTTGCTCTTTATTATCGCCGGTCATCTGCGCTATATCAGAAGTAAGTTTTTCTATATTTAAAACTACACGACCTAATATATGCTTGTTAGTACCTTCTTCAGATACGGCTTCTTTTAAGTTTTTTGAAACTTCATTCAATGTACCCGCCAGCTCAGAAACCTGCGTCATCACATCATCCAGTCCACCACCAGACTTTACATCTAAAATCTGACCACCATCTTCTAGCTCTGGATCACCGACTGTACCCGGATAGACTTCGATACTTTTATCCCCCAATATACCATTAGATTTCATAGCCACAGAAGCCGAACGTGTAAGTCCAACAGCTGACATTACGGTTACTTCAATTCGGGCCTTACCATCTTGTAATGCAATTTCTTTAATAACTCCAACCGGTATTCCTGCAGCTTTAATTGCAGAGCCTTTAACTAGGCCCGCGGCATTTGGCATTAAAAACCAAGCTTTTTTGGAAGTAGACATGTAACTAGGGTCGTCGCTGACTTGCATCGACATAAACGCAATCAACCCACCAATTCCGACTACAAAAAGTCCAACTTTAAATTCTGGTGTTTTAAAAAAATTCACTCGACTATCTCCATAAACTTCATAAGGTTTTCATGTTGTAAATATCTAATGTTTAATACCCTTATCAACAAATTTTCTAACAAGCTCTAGTTCAGACTTATAAAAATCCTCCGCAGTTCCTGAAAGTAAAACTTTTCCTGCATCAAGCATCACAACAAAATCTGCAATTCTGAAAGCTGCATGCAAATCATGAGATACCATAATTGACGTCGTTCCAGGACGGGCCTGATGTGTTTCTACTATTAAATTATCTACCATTTCAGTAAGAATGGGATCTAATCCTGTTGTCGGTTCATCGTAGATCAATATTTCTGGATCTAGGGCGAGGGCTCTAGCTAGACCAGTTCTTTTCTGCATACCACCCGAAATTTGACTCGGTAGTTTATGATTATGTTTGGGATCAAGCCCGACCATTTTTAACTTTTCTAAGGCGATAACCTCAACTTGGCCCTTTGATAAATGCCGACGATGTTCTTCGATTGGAAAACACACATTCTCAAATACAGTCATATCATCAAAAAGTGCGGCACTTTGAAATAAAACACCAAAGTTGCATCTAAAAATTGTTAAAGCGTCATTATCAAATAAATCTAAATCTTTTCCAAGTATCTTAACGCTTCCCGAAGTGGGACGATACAAGCCAAGCATATGCTTTAATAGCACACTTTTACCTGTGCCCGAAAATCCAATAATCGAGGTCAAACTCCCCTTTGGAATTTTTAAATCGATGCCTTTTAAAACAAACTCTTTTTCGTCAAAAGATTTTTTAACGTTATCAAGAACAACGGCATACTCCGGTGGTGGTTTTTGATTTGTCCCATTCTCTGCAGCGCTCATCGTGCAATCCCCACAATTAAATAGTATATGCGAATTAAATTCATCAAGAAATAATCCAAAATAATGATGCTGACCATACTGACAACAACGCCTCTATTGGTGGCTTCACCTACACCTTTAGCTCCGCCGGAGGTATTGAATCCTTTGTATGTACAAATAACAGCAAACATAAACCCGAATATAGCAGACTTCAAAAGACCTTCAGCAATATGATGAACCTCAACGGTATCGCGAATTTTAGATAAAAATACTGCGTGATCAAGACCAACCAATTTAGTACACAGGAACCATGAACCGAACATAGCCATAAAGTCAAAGAGCGCAGTCAGTAAAGGCATACAAACAACTGCAGCAATAATTCTTGGTGCAATTAAATATTGCTTAGTATTAATGCCCATAACATCGAGAGCATCCATTTGCTCGTTGACACGCATCGTGCCCAGACGTGCGGCCATAGCGCCGCCGGCACGAGCTGAAACAATAAGGCCAGTTAAGACCGGCCCCAATTCACGCGAAATTCCTAAAGCAACTGTCGGGCCAACTAGATCCACCGCATTGACTAATTTAAACCCAAGATAAACCTGAAACGAAAGCGCTAGTCCGGTAAAAATACTTGTTAAAGTAATAATTCCCACCGACTGGTTTCCTATAAATTCCATATGTTTTGATATTTCGACATAGCGATAAGGTTTAGCAAATAATAATCTCACACTTTGTCCTGCAAAGACGGAAATAAGTCCAACCTCTAAAATAAAGCCTTTAAACACGCCAATAATTGAGTTTATAAACACATCTAGTTTATCTGAAATTTTTTGTATCACAGAGTTGGTGCCTTCGCTCATAGTTTTCTTAACCCTTTACTAGTACCAGTGAAGTGTCTGGGCACTCGATAACTTACAGAAGTAAGAGTTTCCCACACAATTGTATTTGCATTCACTGACATTTCCTCAGCAGACAAAAAATTATTTTTTTCGTCAGAACCGAATAAAACAACTTCTTCTTCTATGTATTTATCAACTTCAGACTCTAAAACCACTTCGGTTACATCAAGCATTAAAAAATCCATACAAACGCGGCCAACAATCGGCACTTTTTTTCCTGCAAATAACGCAACAGACTTATTGGAGATAATACGATGCACGCCATCCGCATAACCGATCGGCACCACCGCAATTAGAGAGGGACGCTTTGCCGTCCATGTAGCACCGTAAGAAACCGTCTCCCCCTTTGCAATTTGCCGGACATTATTCACAACAGACTTTAATGACATGACAGGTTTTAAACTAATTTCAGAAAAATGCGCAGCAGGTTGGTAACCATATAACATCAGGCCCGGCCTGAAACCCCATTTATGCTGGTTCAGAATTTTATTTTTACCAGTAGCCAGTGCGGCGATTCCACCCGAATTTAAAATATGCTGATAAATGTCATGCGACTTAAAGTAATCCATGATCTCAGTAAATTTTCTAATTTGCTGAGAGGACAGACCATCCTCAAGATGTGCGTCTTCACCTTTTGCCAAATGTGTGAGTATAGCTTTAAGTTTCAATTTTCTTGATTTGGAAAAATAATCCTGAAGTTTTTCTGCCTGATCTGCATTAAAACCGATTCGATTCATGCCTGTATCAAACTTTAAATGCACCTTAATCGGCGAGTCGGCTACCGATTCAAGAGCATGAATTTGCTCCCAAGTACTGGCAACGGGAGTCAGCTGGTATTCAAATATTTTTTCTGCACCCCGCTTATCAAAACCGTTAAATACCAGAATATCGGATTTAATACCCGAAGCCCTGAGTAACAAACCCTCTTCTATTAAACAAACACCCATAACTTCGGCACCTTCATTTTCAAGTGTTGCAGAAACTTGTAAATCTCCGTGGCCATAGGCATTGGCTTTAACCATTGGACAAATAAAACGGTCGCCCCCTGCAAGCTTTTTAATTTGATCCCAATTATGCACAAGACTTTCAATATTAATGTCAGCATAAGTGCGCCTGAAAATTTCAGTATCTACATTACTTTTTACATTTCTGCTTACATTACTGGAACTCATGAATTCACCTGAAATTCAGGATTGTGATCCTGAGGTGCTTTATAGACACAAATTTTATCGCCACCCTTGGCGCTGATAAACTCCAAAGATTTTTGAGCCGATTCATTTAAGGATTCCGCAGTTTTAGTTAATGATGGAAACTCACTGATCCCCTGACTGAGAGTTATGGTAAGTCCTGTTTTCGAAAAACTTTCTAACTTAACCTGCTGACGGAGTCGTTCTGCCCTTAGCACCGCCCCTTTTCGATTGCAATTAACCAGCACCACGGAAAACTCATTAACACCCGTACGACAGGCATAATCTGGTAGCCTACTGGTATTTTTAATAACCTCTGCGACTTTTTTAATAATTTCATCACAGAAATTGCGACCATGGCTGACTTCAATTTCACGAAAAATATCCACGGAAATCTTAACAACCGAAAGCGGCGCAAATATTCTTTTTGAACGATCAATCTCTTTTTCCAATATACGCTTGTAAAACGACTCATTATAAAAACCAGTAAGTGCATCTTCAACTTCGAGATGCTTTGGCTGAGATTCAGATACAATCAGATTATATAGCAAGCTCATCAATGAAAAATCTTCAGCCATTTCAGCAGTAATATCTTGCGGACTGATTAAAAGACCTTCGATCTCATCTTTCATAATAAGGGGTAAAACTTTAACACTATCAACTCCCCACTTATTTTTTATATAGCTGAGAAAGGATTCGGGGTAGTTACCGATCAAAACATTTTCATTAAAGTCTGTCTGATTTGCCGGAATTTTATAAGATAAACCTTCAACCCATACTTCGGGCATATTCTGATTAGAAACTGAAATGTAAGTTTGTATTGGTTTTACAAATTTTAAGAAAGCCCACGACTGAGCTGGCGATTGTTTAAAAAATAATTGCAGTAAATCTTCTTTACTCTCTGCCGTGCGGTAGTCGGCGATACGCATCTGAAAGGGTCTGATTAAGGGCCCAGCTCTTTGCTTTTCAACATCTTTTTTTAAATTATCCAATTCTAGTACTGAACCCTGATAAATATTAAAAACCTGCTCATTTTGGTAAAGCCGGTAAAGGGCTTCACACGTCAGGTCGACAGTCATGCCGATCTGATCCACAACTGCCTCACGGTCACGTTCGAAGAATTGGACCATATTATACTCTCGATAGTCACTGAGCCGCGCCAGATTACTTTTATGTGCCAGGCAGATAAATTTTATTTCAGGTGACACAGCCAGTGCATCCTGAAAAATCTTACTGAGTGGGCTGACCAAGGAGGACTGATCAATAATAATCATATGCGGGGGATCCCGCACAATGAGCTTCTGCATCTCTTCAAAATCTGAAAAAAAATGGGTCTTATATTTCAACGCGGACAATGCGAGTTTAATACGACTGCCAAGATCGACATCCTGTGAAAAAGTATAGACTGTAAATTCAGGCGCCAGCTCTCTTACATTCATAGTTATTTTGTTTGCTTCCCTGATTGTTGCCCATCTTTTGTTTCTGGCTTACGGATACTTGTCTTAAATTCATCAACCCTGTACGTTTTTTTTTCAAAAGAAAATAGCGGCTTATCTACCTGTGCGCCATTTGCAGAAATACTGATCTTTTTTGAGGTCAGGTTTTCTTTAAGTATTTCTTCCGCAGCCGGATCGCTTGTTGTTTCCTCATTATCAAAATCATCCAAAGCTAGTGCTTTTTCGATATCTGACAAATCAATACTTGAATTATCCAATGTTAAAAACTGATCCTCACTCGAAGATGTTTCAACTGATGTTGTTTTTTCATCCTCGATAACCGGCTCAAATGTTGGCACCTTAACCTCATTTTCAGTTTGATTTATTGCATAAAAATCTTTAGGAAGAGCTTGTTTTTTTTCTGCAACGACCACTAGTGGTGTATGCGCAGGAGGCGGCACTTCAGGCTCCACTTTAGGCAGCACTTCAGACAACGGAATCGGCGGAGGTGACTCATAGTAGTTCTCTACCGATTCCAAATTTGGCTTCTGAACAAGCCCACTCAATGTATCTTTGTAAATCTGGGCGCGTTCCTGATTTTTATAACGTTCAATTTTTCTTTCCAGCGGATCAAGGCTGTAAAATAAAATAGCCATCAAAATACATCCAACACCTGCAATAACCCCGACAATAGACCACGGCACCGCTAGGCCCGATGCTATATTGCTTTTCAAAATATAATTCATTGCAATTAAATTCGTGCCCGCAATCTCTTCTTTTTCAAATAAATATTTTTTTCCCGAAAGCCCGGTTTCTGAGGTTTGAGTAGCAATGTAATCGCCTTCCGAGTGGGCCACCAGAATATCCTCGGTTGTCGCCAGCAAGGCTGTGCTTTTTTCTCCTCTTTCAAGATCAAAGAATTTCTGAAAATAATCTGCGCCCCCGACAACTGCCAGCTCTTTATTTTCAGCGATCTTAAACCTGATAATTAAAAATTTGCTGCCAGCCTTATCTTTGAATAGCTGCACCAAAATCGGACTTTTATTTTTAGATTTATTTATACTTAATGCTTTTTCAAAGTAAGCCTCGTTCCATCCCTCTGCCGGAGTATTGGACCTAACCAAAATCTGCTTTACCTTTAAGTTCAGACCAGTGGCACCGATAATATCGAGACTTGCAATTGCAAAGAAGGGATCAAGACCCACCCAATTAATATTAGATTCTACGAGGCCACTTTCGTAACTGGAAAGTGAATTTCTTAATTGTGTAAGCTGGCTTGACACTGAGGTTTTAGCAAGAACGACTTTGTTACGCACCAGCGTTTCGGTCGTATAAAACTTCTCATTTCTAAAATAACCATTCAGTTTGTAGACAATAGTCGCCAACAAGATCAAAAGTATCGCTGAAATTTTTAAGACAAGTCCTGTCTTATTTGACGACTGCATCCCTGCTTTATTCACCCCTCTATTGTAGTGTTCTTTTCCGAGGAGAATCAATGGACAAATCCAGATTTTAATGTGAGAAACTAGACCATGAAAATCGAAACTGATATTGTAATTGTTGGAACCGGAATAGCTGCATTAGCGCAGGCTTTAAAAATCTCGGCTGACAAACAAGTTCTCATCATAACAAAAGACAAAATCCCCTCTACAAATAGTGCTATGGCACAAGGGGGTATTGCTGCGGTCATAGACAAAACTGATAGTTTTTCAGATCATATCGAAGACACTTTGATTGCAGGAGCGGGCCTCTGTCGTCCTGAAGCGGTGCGTAATTTTATTGAACAAGCTCCGGACAGAATTAAAGACCTCTTAAACTGGGGCGTTCATTTTGATGCAGATTTAACTCGTGAAGGTGGCCATTCCTACAGGCGAATTTTACATTTTGAGGACCAAACTGGAGCTGAAATTCATACGAAGTTATGGCTGCAGGTTAAAAAAAGAAAAAATATCAGTATTTTAGAAAATCACTTTGCCATTGATCTGTTAGTTAATAAAAAAATCGATCCCAGCATTACCGGCCCCACCTCTATTGTGGGCCTCTATGTTTTAAATAAAACCACCTCTGAAGTTATAGTCGTAAAAGCCAAAGCCACAGTACTGGCCACCGGCGGAGCAGGAAAAGTTTACCTTTATACTTCAAACTGGAGTGGCGCTACAGGAGATGGTATTGCCATGGCCTACCGCGCCGGCAGCCGAGTTGCTAATTTAGAATTTATGCAGTTTCACCCGACCTGTCTTTATCACAAGGATTCAAGAAATTTTTTAATCACAGAGGCTATTCGCGGCGAAGGAGGGGAACTGATTAACTCTCAAGGTGAAGCCTTCATGAAAAAACATCATCCATTAGGTTCGCTGGCGCCGCGAGACATCGTAGCCCGTGGAATTGATGCCGAAATGAAAAAATCAGGAGAGGTTTGTGTCTATCTCGACATCACACATAAACCTGCTGAGTTTTTAAAATCTCATTTTCCAAATATTTTTGCTAGATGCCTAGAGTACGGAATTGATATGTCGAAAGAGCCCATACCGGTGGTTCCGGCGGCCCACTATCTTTGCGGAGGCGTAGTAACTGATATCAGCGGTCAAACCGACCTGCTTGGTCTTTTTGCTATTGGTGAAACTGCATGCACCGGCTTTCATGGCGCCAATCGTCTGGCTTCAAACTCTCTGCTGGAATGTTTAACAATGGCTCATAATTGCGCTGAATATTTAGAAAAAAACTGGAATGACATCACCACTAAAACCCAGATCAAGTCAGAACCAAAACCCTGGGCCAAACCCGAAAATACCGATTCAGACGAAATGATTGTGATTTCACATATGTGGGAAGAAATCCGGCGGCTGATGTGGAATTATGTGGGAATTGTGCGTTCAACTAAACGACTTGAAAGAGCCCAACACCGTCTTAAAAATATTAAGCATGAGGTCAAAGAATACTATTCAAATATGAAAGTTCATTCGGATATTATTGAACTCAGAAATATTGCACTTGTTGCGGATTTAAGCGTTGAGTGCGCCCTGCAAAGACATGAGTCTAGAGGAATTCACTACTCCCTGGATTTCCCAAAGACTGAGGCCCAGGCCAAAGACACTATTCTTTGACTTAATAATGATTTAACTAGACCATATTTACCTATGTACACGCGTTCAGAATCTTTTTTTAGTGGTTACGATAAAACCAAATTATTTTTACAAAAATGGACCACACCAAATGCCGTTGGTACGATTTTACTGACTCACGGACAAGCAGAACACTCGGATTGTTATCTTCGGCTCATCAACGCCCTTGACGGCCAAGGCTGGAATTTTATTGCCTGGGATCTGCGCGGGCATGGTAAGTCTGAAGGCCTTCGCGGTTACGCAAAAGATTTTGATGAGTATGTCTTAGATTACAAAGTATTTCTTGAACTTGCACTCGGGTTCTTCGACGTGCACAGCAAGCCTGTGGTTTTACTGGGCCACTCAATGGGGGGACTTGTGCAAACCTGCGCCCTCACTGAAAAAAAACATTTAAATGATATCATTGCCGCGCAGATTTTAAGCTCCCCGCTTTTTGGCGTTTCCGTAGAGGTTCCTGAATGGAAAGACAAAGGCGCTGGAATTCTAAATTCTCTTCTACCGAAATTCACTCTGAGTAATGAAATTAAAAATGATTCCTTAACGCGCGATCTGGATGTCATCCGAGAATATGAACAGGACACCTATCGTCACGGACGAATTTCATCCGGCGTTTATCTGGGGTTCAAACGTGAATTTGCTCGGGTACAGAGTAAGTCGCAAGACATCACGATTCCTACTTTGTTACACATATCAGATGCCGATCCTATTGTTTCAACCTCAAGCGCAATTAAATTTTTTGATGCGCTGGGAAGTACGAGCAAAACTTTGAAAATGTTTGAAGGAGCTAAGCACGAACTTTACAACGACACTGTACGCGCAGAAGTTTTTAAAGTGGTTATTGATTTTTTAAAACAATTTGCCCAAGAACCGAAATTTAAATAAGAATAAGAGGTTAATTATGAAATTAGTTATGAAATTTAATATGTATCCTAATATAAAGTTATTACTTTTTACAGTCTGTACTTTGACTTTAAATACATCCTGC
>ERZ1292633.1838-Hain-H41-02um-R1-1838-length-22423-cov-7_pt1 | contig 22423 bp, 21 predicted proteins | sample MGYA00564406_ERZ1292633 | MGnify/ENA primary metagenome ERZ1292633 (study PRJEB36523, sample SAMEA6512639) | groundwater metagenome | collected 2019-01-08 | study: AquaDiva: Metagenomics assemblies of 32 groundwater samples
CTGCTGCGTGAAACCAAGCGGCTGCTGTTCCTGCGCGGGCTGGTGGTGCAGGGTGACAATCGGATCGCGGCCTTTGCGGGCACAATCCGCAAACCCACGACACGTTAATGCCGAGCGTCATCAAACGCTATGAGTGGCTGATCGAAGCGGGCGAGCTTCGCCCCGATCCTGAACAGCGTGCGGCGGCGGTTCGTCTCACAGAATTGCAATTAGCGCTTGAAGCCGTGCCGCCGCGCGGGAGCCTCCTTTGGCGGCTCGGCCGGAGCAAGCCAGCGCCGCCCAAAGGTGTTTATATGTGGGGCGGGGTTGGTCGCGGCAAATCGATGCTGATGGATTTATTCTATTCGGTGCTCAATATTGACCGCAAACGCCGCGTCCATTTCCACGAATTCATGGCTGAGGTGCACGCCCGGCTGCGCGACGCGCGCGGGCTCGAAAAGGGCGATCCGATTCCGATTGTTGTGGCGGGGATTGCCGAGGGCGCGCGCTGCCTCGCGTTTGATGAAATGGTGGTCAATAATAGTGCTGACGCGATGATAATGTCACGCTTGTTCACGGGGTTGGTTGAGGCAGGCGTTACCCTCGTCACAACGTCAAACCGTGCGCCGTCGGAGCTTTATAAAGACGGCCTCAACCGCGAGCATTTCCTCCCCTTTATTGCACTGATACAAAGCCGCCTCGATGTGCTTGGCCTCAACGGGCCGACCGATTACCGGATGGAGCGGCTGGCAGGCGTCACGACATGGCATCAACCGATAAGTGAGGCGGCAACCGCCAAGGTGCGTGAGGCGTTTTTCAAGCTGACCGATTATTCGCCCGATGATGCCGCCAATGTGCCGTCCGAAGATCTGCCAATCAGCGGCGGGCGCAGCCTCCATGTACCCAAAAGCCTTAAAGGCGTTGCGGTCTTTTCGTTCAAAAAGCTCTGTGGCGAGGCGCGCGGCTCGCCTGATTACCTCGCAATCGCGCGGCGCTATCATACAGTGTTCCTTGTCGGCATTCCAAAACTTGGCCCCGAAAACCGCAATGAGGCCGCGCGCTTCGTGACGCTGATTGACGCGCTTTATGAACATAAGGTCAAATTCATCGCAATTGCTGATGCGGCCCCGGCGGGTCTTTATGCAAGCGGCGATGGCCGGTTTGAATTTGACCGCACGATCAGCCGCCTTATGGAAATGCAGTCGGTCGATTACATGTCTTCCGGACATGGCAAAGACTAAGCTCTTCAAAACAGAATTGGACATGATCATGCGCTCGCTCTTTTTCCTGACGACAACCGCTGCGCTGCTGCTGCCTTCGTTCGCCGTCGCCCAGACTCCGGCCAATAAATGGCACGGCGAGGGGCGCGCCATATTTGAAAAGGCCATCGCCATTCCGTCTGTCACTGACCGGACTGACGAGGTGAAAAAGCTTGTGGCCTATCTGAAGGCGACGTTCGTTGCGGGCGGCTTTCCCGATGTTGTGGTGAAGGATCATGACGGCACCCAGTCAATGATCGTCCGCTGGAAAGCGGCAGGCAAAGCAAAGGCCAAGCCGATCCTGTTGCTCGGCCATCTTGATGTGGTTGAGGCCAAGCGCGATGATTGGCCGCGTGAGCCGTTTACGATGGAAGAGAAAGACGGCTATCTTTACGGTCGCGGTGCCACTGACATGAAAAACGGTATCGCCGCGATTACCAACGCATTGATCTGGCTCAAGGCCGAAGGTTTCAAGCCAAAGCGCGACATCATTGTGCTCTTCACAGGCGACGAAGAAACGAACGGAGACGGTGCGCGGCGCGCCGCAACCGAATGGCGCAGCGAAGTTGAAGCCGAATTTGCTCTCAACGCCGACGCGGGTGGTGGTGGCTATCTGGTTGACGGAACTGCGCTTGGCTTTGGCCTGCAAACGTCGGAAAAAATCTATCAGAGTTATACCTTCGCGGTGCGCAATGCTGGCGGGCATAGCTCGCGCCCCCGCTCTGACAATGCGATTTATGAGCTGGCCACCGCGCTCAAAGCGCTTGAGGCGCATCGGTTTACGCCCGCGCTCAACGAAACGACCCGCGCCTATTTCAGCGCGCGCCAGAAAAGCGAGAAAGGCGCGCTTGGCGATGCAATGCGCCGCTGGCTCGCCAACGCTCAGGACGGTGCGGCCGCCGACATTATCGAGGCTGATCCTACCGAGGTCGGCCAGACGCGGACACGCTGTGTTGCGACCAAGCTTGACGGCGGTCATGCCGATAATGCGTTGCCCCAGCTTGCCCGTGCCACAGTCAATTGCCGCATTTTTCCCGGCGTTGAAGCCAAGGCAGTTCAGGCTGAATTGGAAAGCGTTGCTGGTGCCGGTGTGACGATCACACCTATTGACGAAAGCCGCCCGTCGCCGCCTTCGCCGCTACGCGCTGATGTCGTCAAGGCATTCACAGACTCGGTGCATAAGCGCTATCCCGGCCTTGAAATCATCCCGCAAATGTCAACAGGCGCGACCGACGGCCTCTCGTTCCGTTCGACCGGAATGCCGGTTTACGGCGTGGATGGCACGTCAATCATAATACCCGCCGATGAACGTGCACATGGCCGGGACGAAAGAGTCCCTGTCAAAAGCTTCTACAATAATCTGGATCATTGGCATGATATGGTTGCGGCCTTGGCGGGCTGATCGTTCCGGGTAACTGGATCAATCATGATGTAAATGAATTGGCCCCAAGCTGGATGGTCAGCTCTGGGGCCAGTTCAATTTCCGAAGAGTCAGTTTAATTAACGGCAGCGACGCTTCTTGGCGATCTCACGACCCAAAAGCGCGCCGCCTGCGGCACCAATAATAGTACCGGTTGCCCGGTCGCCGCGTGTATCAACCGCCCGCCCGATCAATGCACCGCCTGCGGCACCGACAACCAATCCGACGGTGCCGTTTGATTTGCGACAATAGAGACGGCCATCCTTGCCGCGCCATTCGCCTGCATTTGAACGTGCTTCAGCAGGCGTGGACGGCACTGCAAAGGCGGGAACAAGAAGTGCGGTGGCAGATATAATCGAAAGAAACTTACGCATGTTATCATCCTTTGGTTTGCCTTTGATGGAGGCAATAATGACAGGTTGAAGCTGAACATGGCCTATCTGGCAGTAACGCTTTATCGTTCGATCAGGGCAACTTAGCCGATCAGATTTAGCGCCAGCGCAGATTGTCGCGGTTCAGGTCGCTGACGCTTCGCACACCCATAAGCTTCATACCGCGCGCAATTTCATCGCGGAGCAAGCCAATCGCACGGGCAACGCCGGGCTGACCAGCGGCGGCCAGCGCATAAAGATAGAGCTTCCCGCCCGAACAGGCCTTCGCCCCCACCGAGAGCGCTTTGAGCACATGCGTGCCGCGCGTAATCCCACCGTCGCAGATCACATCGATCCGGTCGCCCACCGCATCGACAATTTCGGCAAGCTGATCAAAGGGTGCGCGACTGCCATCAAGCTGACGCCCGCCGTGGTTCGATACCATGATCGCGGTGGCACCAATATCAACCGCCCGCCGCGCATCCGCAACTGACATAATCCCTTTGAGGCAGAACTGCCCGCCCCAATCGGCACGGATGGCTTCTGCGGTTTTCCAATCCATCGATTGATCGAGCATCGTGTTGAAATAATCCGCAATCGAAAGCGCGACATTGGTGCCCTCGGCCACATGATCCTTGAGGTTTGAAAGCGCGAACTTGGTGCGGAAAAAATAATTGAATGCCCATGCCGGATGCAGCGCAAAGCTCGCGATGCTGGCCGGGGTCAATCGCATCGGCGTGGTGAAACCAGTCCGTAAATCGCGTTCACGTCGCCCGCTGACGATGGTATCGACGGTTAGCGTCATCACGTCGAATTTCGCGGCCTTGCAGCGCGCAACAAGGGCGGCGTTCAGCCCCTTATCCTTATGGACATAAAGCTGGAACATTTTGGGGGTGCTGATCGTCCTGCCAATCTCCTCAATGCTGATTGTTGCCAGTGAGGAAATGCCAAAAAAGGTGCCATTCGCCTGCGCTACCGCGCCGACTGCGGCTTCGCCATCACGGTGGAACATGCGCTGTACTGCGGTGGGTGAAAGAAACAGCGGCATATCAATTTTATGCCCCATCACCGTCGTTGACATATCAATGTCCTGCACCCCGGCGAGGACATCGGGAACAAGGTCGCACGCTTCATAAGCCGTCGTATTGCGCCGTCTGGTTACCTCATCATCGGCAGCACCGTCGATATAATGGAATACCGGCCCCGGCAGACGCTTTTGCGCGAGGCGGCGGAAATCATCAATATTGTGGCAATCGGTCAGTCTCATGCGTGATTTAGTGACGCATTTCGCGCGGCAATGCACCTATAAAAACCGCCCCCGCTGCAGGAGTGCAGTGGGAGCGGTGATTGTTGGGCTTAAGCAGCCTTGAGCTGCGGCATTGCTTCTGCTGTCGTCGCGCCGAGCACGATCTTGCGCGGCTTTACGGCTTCGGGCACTTCACGCACCAGATCAATGGTGAGCAAACCGTCGGCCACATAGGCTGCATCCACCCGGACATAGTCGGCAAGCTGGAAACGCCGTTCGAATGCGCGGTTGGCAATGCCCCGGTGCACATAGCGCGGAGTCTCACTGCCTTGGGCTGGTTCGGCCTTGCGTGCAGCTACGGTCAAGAGGTTCTGATGCGCAGTCACCTCAATCTCGTCGCGGGTAAAGCCGGCAACCGCGATGGTGATGCGGTAGCTGTCATCGCCTGACTTTTCGATGTCATAGGGTGGATAATTGCTGTCGGTCGCAGTGGCGCGTGCGTTATGTTCGAGCACATCGAACAAACGGTCAAAGCCAACCATTGAGCGGCGGTAGGGGGTGAAATCAAGAGCGTTTCGCATTGTAAATGTCCTTATCCAAGCAACATGGGTTATGTGCGGCTGTTCATCAGCGGCGCATACCAGACCCGCTATGGCGTCCGGCAAGACCTGAGATGGGAAGCGAAAATCACGAATCAAGACTTATTATGTTAAATATTATCACACTCCACAGCGTAATTTGGTGGGTGAATTTAGATTGTTGACGATGAAGTGTGTGTAAAGTACGACGAATTGAATTTATAGGAGATGGCGATGAGTTTCACGGCACCTGCACAGCGCGATGATCGGACACCGGGCAAGAAGCTGTTACTTGTGATCCTCGTTGGGCTGCTGCTCACCATCCCGCTATTTGCGACCTATCTGCTCGTCTATGATCGGCAGTCCCAATCTGAAACCGCGCGCGCCTCAATCGCCGAAGGCTGGGGCGGGCCGCAGACGATGGCAGGGCCAGTGCTGGTCATTCCCTATCAGGCCCAAACCACCGAGACGGTGACCGAAGGTGGCAAAGCGGTAACGCGGACGCGCAACATCGTCCGCGAGCTGATTCTTTCGCCTGAAACCGCCACAATCGATACCAAGATCAAACCCGAACGTCGGCAACGCTCGATTTATGAGGCGGTTGTTTATGAGGCTGCGGTCAAAGGCAAGGCACGCTTTGCGCTCCCCACAGATTTGTCACGCTACGGCGTTGGCGCGGGCGCGCTCATTCTTGAACGGGCCGAATTACGCTTTGGCCTTTCGGATGCGCGCGGGCTGTTCGGCGCTCCACCGCAAGTCAGCGTCGATCAAAAGATGCTTATGTTGCAGCCGGGGAACGGCTTGCCTGCAACCGGCGGTGCCGGATTTTTCACATGGGCTGATGCGCGCGGGCTGCTGAACGCGCCAATCAACATGGAGTTTGCATACGCGTTTCGCGGCAATGGCTGGCTTACGCTTAGCCCGCGTGCAGGCGATACAACATGGACGGTCAGTTCGCCTTGGCCCAATCCAAGCTTTCAGGGCGGATTCCTGCCTGCGTCACGCCGCGTTGGCGCGGACGGTTTTTCAGCAACCTATCGCGTCGGCAATCTGGCACTTGGCCAATCGCTTGTCACTGCTCAGGATGCAACGCCGGTTGAGCGCATTACGATGCCTGAACGTGGCGCTTATGGCGGCGCGACACCTGCGGGCGATTATGATGCGCGGGTTGATCTGGTGCAGCCTGTTGACCTTTACGATCAAGTCAACCGCGCGACCAAATATGGCTTCCTGTTCATCGGATTCACCTTCATCGCTTTCCTGATGTTTGATGTGATTGGCGGCGTGCGCGTATCGAGCGTGGAATATCTTCTCGTCGGCGCAGGGCTGATCCTGTTTTTCTCGTTGCTCTTGGCTTTTGCCGAGGTGATCGGTTTCACCTTTGCCTATATCATGGCAAGTGCGGCGATCATTGGATTGATCACGGCCTATTCGGCGGCTGTCCTTAAAACATGGCGGAGGGCAGGGATTGTCGGCGGATTGCTGACCGGGCTCTATGCGGTGCTCTATATCCTGCTTAGCCTTGAGGCCTATTCGCTGCTCATTGGTTCGTTGATGCTCTTCGTGGCACTTGCAGCGATCATGTATGTGACGCGGAATCTTGACTGGGCACGCAAAAACGAAGCCACCTGATTACCAATCGAGGATTGGCCATCCCCGCTGCGTCGCCACGGCGCGCAGCTTGGGGGAGGGATGGATAGCGATTGGCTCATCAGCCCAGTCAAAGGTCGGCAAGTCAGATACATGATCCGAATAGAAACGGACGTGGGTGTTGGCACGATCAAGATCAGCGTCGGAAAACCAGCGTTCGACCATCATGCGCTTGGCAGCGCCATAGCAATTTTCGCCCGGAATTTGCGGGGTGAGATGATCGCTGTCCCACACGGATTCTGTCGCGATCACATGGGTCACGCCTAGCGCCGTCGCGATTGGCTCAACATAAAAGCGGTGGGAAGCTGTGGCGATAACAACGCGCTCGCCCGCCGCATTGGCGTCGGCGATCACACGTTTCGCTTCGTCATAGCTATTGCTTTCGACGGTTGTCTTGGCGAACGATGTGGTAACGCGCGCCAGCCGTGCTGCACCAATGCGCCGCCCAAGCATCAGCGATTGCATGACTTGCTTCAGCGCCTTGCGATTGATGCGTTTGAGGCCATAGCCGACAAAATAGGGGATCAGCGCCGGGATCAGCAACAGCCGCCACGGCGCAAGCCGCAGTGCGGCATGGATCAGGAAGGGCGTATAGGTTGGCAGTCGGGTGATCGTGCGATCAAGATCGAACAGGTGGAGGGTCTGCTTATCGGCCATGCTCCGCGCTGTCATGGTTTTGCCGCGAGAATGCAAGCGTAGCCACCACATTTCAGCCCTATTTTTGCCGCAAAGCCACGTCCATGATCAAACGAGCCATTATCCTGAGTGCAGGGCAGGGGTCGCGCCTGTTGCCGCTGACAGAAAGCCTACCCAAATGCCTGATCGAATTTTCGGGCAAGACGCTGCTTGAATGGCAGGTGGGCGCGCTCATCAAAGGCGGGGTCGAACGGATTGATGTCGTCACCGGCTTTATGACGGAAACGGTTGAGGCAGAGCTTGCCCGGCTCGCGCGGCCGGGCGTTACGCTCACGGCACTGTTCAATCCTTTCTATAAGGTCGCCGATAATCTCGGTTCCTGCTGGATTGCACGCGCGGCGATGAACGAGGATTTTCTGATCCTCAACGGTGACACGTTGATTTCGGACGCGATTGTCGCGTGTGTGCAGGCAGACAGTAATTGGCCCGTGCGTGTTACCGTTGATATCAAGCCTGCCTATGACAACGATGATATGAAGGTCGAGCGCGATGGCGAGCGGCTTGTCGCCATTGGCAAAACGCTATCAGCGGCGCAAAGCAATGCTGAATCGATCGGATTTCTTGCGTTTCGCGGAGAAGGCGCGACACTGTTCCGCGACACGGTTGAGGCATTTATGCGCACCTCCGCCGGTGTTGAGAATTGGTATCTGAAGGTAATTGATGCCCTTGCCCCAACCGGAAAAATCGGCACCTGCGCCATTGACGGGTTTGATTGGGCTGAAGTGGATTTCCTCAATGATGTCCAAACCGCCGAGGAACTGACGCGGCGATGGATCTAACTAAACAGCGGTTTTAGCCAGCCCGTCAGCGCTGCAATCTGCGCGCCATCAAGCGTAACGGCTTGGGCCAAATCGGGCAGCTTTGGCCAACCATGATCTGCAAACACCACCCCGTCATGCGCCCTTGTACCTGAATAGCGCGGTATGACGTGATAATGGACATGCGGATCAACCATCATCAGCATCAGATAGTTGAGCTTTTCATGCGCAACTGCCGCGCTCAGCGCGGTCTTAATCGCGCGGCTGACCAGCGCCAGTTCAGCGAACGCCGCATCGGGCAATTCTGCAAAGGTGGTCACATCCGATTTGGCAGCGAGCACCAGCGAGCCGAGCGTCGGCTGCGCAGGCCGTAGCAGGATTACCCAATGGTCAAATTCTTCAATCAGCGTTTCGGGATAACCGAATTTGCGAATAGTTTCGTTCACGCCGCCTCTTGCAGCCATGATGTGATGCGGTTTCCGCTGGCCTTGACATAATAGGCCTGCACCGTGCGCACAGCATGAACAACGAGCGAAATGATCGTCCACCATGCGACGGCAATCATCCCCAAATCAGGGCGACCGATAAGGAGCGATGCCACGAGCAAGACCATATTCGGGTTGCGCCGCGCGGTGATCAAGCGGAACCATGAGTCAAACGGACGCCACACATGGATATGCTGGCCAAAGCCCTTAATGAAAACCCCCTCGATCGCGCGCTGTGCGGCATAGCCACCAAGCACCGAGATCATCACAAATTCATACTGGCCCTGACTGAGCGGCAGCCCCACCGCGCCAAGCCCGACGATCCACGCCACCCACCAAAAGGGCGGGTGCACCAGATCAAGCCCATGATCAAAAACATTGCCCCAGAAGGACGAGGTGATCGTGCAGCGCGCAAGCTTTCCGTCCACAGTATCGAGTACCATGAACACAAAACCGGCGGCAATTCCGCTCCAGAACCAGCCCATCGCAAACAGGAAAATCGCGCTGATGCAGCCCACCGCGCCAATCGCGGTCACCATATTAGGCGTCATGCCCAGCCGCGCGGCAATCCGCGTCAGCCACAGCGCCAGTTCGGGCCAAAGATATTTGGTGAGGATATCGGTGACGCCCTTATACGCGCCATAATAGCTCTGCCGCTCAATCATTGCGACGGTATCGCGCGTGAGTTCGGACAGGAACGGCGTTTCGAGCTTACGCAGACTATGGTTATAAATTTGCGGGTTCGATGTATATTCAATCGATTGAAGCGCGCCCTTGTCGATGCGGCCGTCCTCAAGCCGCGACGCCATCCGCCGCTCGGTCAAATGCGCGAGCACGGGAACGCCGTTCATCGTCACAACCGTATCGGGCTGATTCGTGATATGGGCAAGCCACTGCGGATCGAAGGCATAGGCCAGATTGACCCAGATGCAGCCAGCCTCATTCAGTGTCTCGGCAACCTTCTGCGCCTTGATCAGCCGCAGAACACGCTCTTCATTCGACATGCCCCACAGCATCACATCATTATGACCATGGAATATCACCGGCGGATTGAGTCCGCGCCAGACACTATGCATCAATATGCCCGATTCGTAGTTCATGCCACGCATTAAGGATAAGATTGGGGCGAAATCATGTCATCGGCGGCAAAGTGCGGTTTTTTTGGGGAGTTACCCCCGCACCGCTTTCGCAATTGCATCGAGCACGCCGTTGACGAAGCCTTTTTCGCGCTTGGCATAGAAGGCGTCCGCCACATCGACATATTCGTTGATGATCACGCCTGCGGGCAGATCGTTGCGCGCGAGCAGCTCGTAGGTGCCGGCGCGGATGATCTGGCGCATCGGTCGGTCAAGCCGGTCGATTGACCAGCCTTCGGAGAGCTTGGCCGTGATATGCCCGTCAATCTCGTCACGCCGCGCGTCAACGCCCTTCACCACATCATTGAAGAAATCCACCTCGGCGCGGGTGTAGGTCACATCCTCGATCGTCGCGCCGAGGCGGTGTTCGTGGAACTCGTGGAGGAGCTGTGCCATCGGCGTGCCCTCCATCTCAAGCTGATACAGCGCCTGCACAGCGGCGAGACGCGCGGCCGAGCGGGGTTTGCTCCGGCTCATGACAGGCGCGCCGATACGCTGGCGGCGTGCGCGGGCAGGCCTTCAGCGGTGGCGAGTGCGACGGCGGCGGGGCCAATCGCGGTGATGCTGGCAGGGGAGCAGCCAAGGAAGCTGGTGCGTTTCATAAAATCCAATACCGATAGTCCAGAGGAAAAACGCGCACGCCGCCCGGTTGGCAGAACGTGATTTGGCCCGCCAACATAATCGCCAACGGCTTCGGGTGTATAGCGCCCGAGGAAGATTGATCCGGCGTGGCGGACGGCTTTGAACAGCATTTCAGGCGATTCAACGCACAGTTCGAGATGCTCTGGGGCAAGCTGATCAATCAATTGCGGTGTTTCAGACAGGTTTTGTACAAGGATTACCGCGCCATTGGCGTCCCAACTCGCCCGCGCGGTCGTCTCTGTCGCAAGCTTTGTGAGTTGGGCTTCCACTGCATCCACCACCGCGTCAGCGAACGCCGCATCATCGGTAAAAAGGATTGATTGGCTCGTCGGGTCATGCTCGGCTTGGCTCAGCAGATCCGCCGCGATCCATTCGGGGTTGCTCAGCGCATCGGCAACTACCACGATTTCGGATGGCCCCGCGACCATATCAATTCCAACAACGCCGTAAAGCTGGCGTTTCGCCTCGGCGACCCAAGCGTTTCCGGGGCCGGTAATCACGTCAACCGGGGCGATTTGACCCGTCCCGTAAGCGAGCGCCGCCACCGCCTGCGCGCCGCCAATCCGCCAGATTTCGTCAACGCCCGCAAGCGCCGCCGCTGCCAGAACCAGGGGGTTAATCACCCCGCCCGGCGTCGGTGTCACCATCACCAGCCGCGCAACGCCCGCAACCTTGGCCGGAATCGCATTCATCAACACCGACGACGGATAGGCTGCCCGCCCACCCGGGACATAGACCCCTGCGGCATCAACCGCGCGCCACCGCGCACCGAGGCGGGTGCCGGTCTCGTCGATAGTATCGCTGTCGGCCGGGCGCTGTTTATCGTGATAAGCGCGGATGCGTGCTGCCGCGAGTTCAAGTGCTGCGCGAAGGTCAGGATCAAGCGCGTCTAGTGCGGCTTGGCAGTCTTGCAGGTTGATCCGCCAATCGAGATTATGGTCATCAAATCGCTCTGTATAGTCGGCAACTGCCGCGTCCCCGCGTGCCTTTACATCAGCAACGATTGCGGCCACATCGCGCGAAACGTCGCTGTCTGTTTCACGCCGGGCGTTGACGAGTTCCGCGAAACGCCCACCAAAACCGTCATCTCGGGTATCGAGCCTGATCATTGCGCCGCCGCCCTGAATTGATCGACCAGCGGCGGTATATCGCTGTGTGTTTTGAATGCGGCACGATTGACGATCAGCCGTGCAGTCACCTGCGCGATCACCTCAACCTCAACCAGCCCATTTTCCTTGAGCGTCTGGCCAGATGATACCAGATCGACAATCCGGCTCGACAGGCCAAGCATCGGCGCAAGTTCCATCGCGCCGTTGAGTTTAACGCATTCCGCTTGAACTCCGCGCGCTGCGAAATATTTGCGCGTTAGCCCCGGATATTTGGTGGCGACGCGAACATGGCTCCACGACTGTGGATCGTCTTCTGCTGCAAGCGCGGCTGGCTCGGCGAGAGAAATGCGGCAATGGCCGATCTTCAAATCAACAGGTGCATATAGCTCTGAATAGGCAAATTCATCGATTACGTCGGAGCCGACAATGCCAAGCTGTGCCGCGCCGTGGGCAACAAAGGTCGCCACATCAAAAGCGCGGACGCGGATGATTTCGATACCAGTGTGGTTGGTTGCGAATTTGAGCGCGCGGCTATTCTTGTCCGAAAAGGCTGGCTCGGGCAATATTCCGATGCGCGCGAGCAAGGGAATCGCTTCTTCAAGGATGCGGCCCTTGGGCAGGGCGATGATAATCGGGCTTGGCATGGTGGCGGAGGCTTTACTTGTGCGGTGCAATAAGGGCAAGCTAGGCAAATGCTGATGCTCCGAACAGAAATCGCCGATGGCATCGCCCAGCAGGCCGAACATGCGGTGCGGAATAGCGCGCCGGGGACGGGGGCTGTTTGCCGTGCGATGATTGCGCTGGCGCAAGGTCACACAGCGTGCGGCGCGCGGATTGCGGCTTGGCCGGGAAGTGTGATCAAGGATGCGATGCCGCTGCGGCTCGCGGGCGGGCTGCATGATCTGTTCCGGCGCGGGATCGAACCGGGGCTTGGTGCGGTTTATCGCGGCGAAATGACTGATCAGGTGGCCATTGACGCGCTGGTTGGTGAGATTGTTGCGCGTCATGATGCCGAACTGCTGCCCTGGTTTGATGGCCCGCCGCAAACCAATGAAGCCGGACGCTCGGCCAATTTTGTGGCTGCGCTCCATTGGCTTGCCAGGCGCGTCGTGCCCAATTTTGAGCTTATAGAAATCGGTTCAAGCGCTGGCATGAATTTGCTCATTGATCGTTATCGCTACGACTTAGGTGGTGTGGTGAGTGGCCCAGCGGATACCCCGACAACGATTTGCCCCGAATGGCGCGGCCCGCCGCCGCCGCCTGCTGCGTTTGTTATAACATCGGTGCGCGGGTGTGACGTGGCACCGATTGATGCGTGTGATGATGAATCTGCTGATCGGCTGCGCGCCTATATCTGGCCTGAAATGGTAGCGCGTTTCGCGCGGATGGATGCCGGGATCGCGATGATCAGAGCACGTGGCGTAGATTTGGTTAAGGCTGATGCGGCTGACTGGGTCGAGGCGCAGCTTGCGACACCGCAGGCGCTTGGGACAACGCGGGTTTTGATGCACTCAATCGTTTGGCAATATCTTCCCGGTGACACGCAGGCGCGGATTACCAAAGCAATGGAAACCGCCGCTGCCTCAGCTACGCCCGAACGCCCGCTGGCGTGGATCGCGCTTGAAACCAATCGTGATACGTTTCAGCATGAACTGATGGTGCGCTACTGGCCATCGGGTGGCGAAATGAAAGTGCTCGGAACCGCCCATGCACATGGAGCTTGGGTGGAATGGATTGGCACCGCTGGGCACGGTTAACCGTCAATCCTTGCCGAAATTAGCCATTTGTAAAAGTTTACCGCATATTCACCGTGGTTGATAATCAGATTTCTATCCGTCGACCCGGTATTAAGGCTTGAAAATGAGCGCATTTGGCAGACGAAATGGTGTGAGTGGTGGCAATGGTGGGGGTAATCGCCCCGCCTTTGGTGTCGCACGGCCGATGCAAGGAGGTTCGTCACGCGCGCCGGACGAAGCACTCACAGGTGGTCAGCAATTCCCGCCTGTAAATGGCGTGCCTTTGCCGGGCGCTGCTGATGCGGCTCCGGCGACGACAGCCATGGATGCGATGGCGCGGCTTTCGGAGCGTGAAAATGCGCTAGATACCGTTCAGCCCAAGGCCGAAGGTTTTGAAGCTTCGGTTCACAAGATCAAAGAGCAAGTGCTCCCGCGTTTGCTTGAACGCATTGATCCCGAAGCCGCAGCAACGCTTAACAAGGATGAACTGGCCGAAGAATTTCGCCCGATCATCGGCGAGGTGCTGGCCGAACTCAAGCTGACGCTCAACCGCCGCGAACAATTTGCGCTCGAAAAAGTTCTGGTTGATGAATTGCTTGGCCTTGGGCCGCTTGAGGAATTGCTCAACGATCCGCTGATCACCGATATTATGGTTAACGGCCCCGATCAGACCTATATCGAAAAAAAGGGTAAGCTCACCATCGCGCCGATCCAGTTCCGCGATGAGGCGCATCTGTTCCAGATTGCGCAGCGCATCTGCAATTCGGTTGGCCGCCGCGTTGATCAGACATCGCCACTTGCCGATGCCCGCCTTGCCGATGGTTCGCGCGTCAATGTGATTGTCCCGCCGCTGTCACTGCGCGGTACCGCGATTTCGATTCGTAAATTCTCCGCCAAACCGATCACACTCGATATGATGGCCAAGGGTGGATCGATGAGCGAAAAAATGGCGACTGCGCTCAAGATTGCGGGTGCCTGCCGCTTCAATATCGTTATTTCGGGCGGTACGGGTTCGGGCAAAACGACGATGCTCAACGCACTATCAAAGATGATCGATCCGGGCGAACGTGTGCTGACGATTGAAGATGCTGCCGAGCTTCGTTTGCAACAGCCGCACTGGCTTCCGCTCGAAACACGGCCTGCCAACCTTGAAGGCCATGGCGCAATCACGATTCGTGATCTTGTCGTCAACGCACTGCGTATGCGACCAGACCGGATCATCCTCGGCGAAATTCGTGGTCAGGAATGTTTCGATCTGCTTGCCGCGATGAACACCGGCCACGACGGCTCTATGTGTACGCTCCACAGTAACTCTCCGCGTGAAGCGCTTGGTCGTATGGAAAATATGGTGATGATGGGCGACATCAAAATGCCCAAGGAGGCGATTTCACGCCAGATTGCCGATTCGGTAGATCTGATCATTCAGGTGAAACGACTGCGCGATGGTTCGCGGCGGATTACCAACGTAACCGAGGTAATCGGGATGGAAGGGCCAGTGATCGTCACACAGGAATTGTTCAAATTCGAATATCTTTCGGAAGACGCAGACGGCAAAATCATCGGCGAATACCGCGCGATGGGGCTTCGCCCCTATACCCTTGATAAAGCACGGCAATACGGCTTTGATCAGCCATTGCTTGAGGCGTGCCTCTAGTCTCTACTTTCGCGTCGCAATGGCATAAAGTGCGATGGCCGCAGCGTTTGAGACGTTGAGGCTTTCGACCTGTTCGCTAATCGGTAGCCGTGCGATGGTATCGCAGTGCGCGCCGGTATTCTGGCGCATCCCTTCGCCTTCGGCGCCCAGCACAAGTGCGATCTTTGACGTGCCCAGTGCGTCTTCAAGCGTATCGCTCGCCTCACCAGCCAAGCCAATCCGCCAGAAGCCAGCCTCACCAATTTCATCAAGCGCGCGCGCAAGATTGACGACGCGAACCCACGGCACAATTTCGAGCATTCCCGAGGCAGCACGCGCAATCGTGCCAGATTCAGGCGGAGAATGGCGATCCTGTGTAACAATCGCGATAGCATCAAACGCTGCGGCCGAACGCAGCACCGCGCCGACATTGTGCGGATCGGTCACTTGATCGAGCAAGAGGATGGGGCGATCATTGTCGGCGTTATCCGCCAAAATGTCGCCAAGCCAGACATCATCGAGCGGATCAACCTCGGCCACGAGCCCCTGATGCGGTGCGTCGCTTGGCACCATCCGGCCTAGATCGGCAACGTCACAAAAGGTGACGGGAAGCCCCGGCGGCAGATCAAGCATAGCCAGCGCCTCACGCGTGCCCGAAATTTTGCGCACGTCGCGATTGGGATTGGCGAGCGCCGCTATCACCGCGTGCCTTCCCCAAAAACGCGGCCTGCCGCTGCTACCTTGTTTTGCTTGCGCCCGTTTGGGCCTGATTCCACGTGCCATGCCTGCCCTTTCGCGCAAAGCGGTGGCTTTGGCTAGGGGCTGCGTCTGTTTGAGTGTTCAATCTCCCGGACTATTTTCAAGCATATAAACCGAGCGACCAAGCATAACACGTACAGGCTCAAGCACATTATCATTCGTCTTACCAAGCCGGACGAGCACCAGATCCTGCTCGGGCGAAACGATCACAAACTGGCCGAGATGGCCAATCGCGGCATAAAGACTATCCGGCCCGGTGCCGGGGAAGAGTGCGGGATCAGAGCCCTTGGGGCGCGGGCGATTGAGCCAGATGTGCCCGCCGTAACCGGCGTCAGTCGCGCTCGGTGTGCGGAGGAATGTCAGCCAGTCTGGCGCGATCACCCCAGCGCGGCCCATCATCACTTGGCCAAAGCGGCCCCAATCCTCAAGGCCCATATAGATGATTGAGCCGCCGATTTGCGTGCCAGCCCCGTCAAAATCAAACACTGCGCTGATGATGCCTGCGGGGCCGAACAGCCGTTCCTGCGCAAACGCGGTATAGGCCTGCGCGCGGGTTTTTGCGTCTTTGCTGTCGGTCAGCGTCCGCGTGATCAGCTCGGACAGCAGCAGCGACGTGATTGAGCTATATTCGTACTTTGTGCCCGGCTTTGCTTCCATTCCTTTGGCCAGCCCGCGTGCCGCCATGTCTTGCGTGCCGTTCACAAACAGGATTGATGCGGTGTCCGATTTCAGCACGCCCGCCGCCCCGTTTCGCGGATCAAGCCCCTCGCTATGATCAAGCCCTGATGACATATGCAGCATCTGCCGTAGCGTGATTTCCCCACGCGGATCGCCGGGCGCGCGCCACTCGACAAAGGGCACAGGCGCATCAAGGCTCAGCTTGCCATCGGCAACAAGTTCACCCACCAACACGGCGGTCACAGATTTCGCCATTGACCAGCTGATAAAACGATTGGCATCCGAATAGCCGGGGCCATAGCGTTTCGCGACGACTTTCCCGCCGCGCATGATGAGGACGGCGCGCGTCTCGCCTTGGTCAGCGGCAAAGAGCGGCGACAGCACCCCCGGCGGGGCAACGGCGGTGGACTGGGTGGAGAGGAGTGCTGCGGCAACCGCGATAACAAGGCTTTTCATTTGCATAAGCCCAGCCTAACCCTGTGGCCCATGAAAGCAAGACACCCATGACAGGAAGACGGATCGCCAAGGCGTTCATCTACATCCTCCCCGCGATCATCGTTGCGCTGCTCTACTACGCGTGGAGCCAAAAGCCGCTGCTCGAAGTCGGCGTCGGCTACGCCGCCCGCGTCACCTGCGGCTGCCGCTACATCGGCAATCGGAGTCTCGAGGATTGCTACAAGGATTTCGAACCCGGCATGGAACCCATCCGCCTGTCCGAGGACGTAGCGACCAAGACAGTCACCGCGTCAGTGCCGCTGCTGGCAAGCCGCTCGGCACGCTATGATCCGGTGCTGGGGTGTGTTGTGGAGAAGTTTGGGGGGTAGGGGGTTAGGTTATTAGCGGCACCATCTGTCCTGAAAAATACGGTGCGCTATGGCGCGAATATCTGCACTTTCAGTTGCAGCGTGACAGCGATCACGCGGCACGCTTTGATGAGGTTGTTATGGACAGCTATTCAATTGGGGAAAGGTGACAAAATGATTGGGACAATGTTTTCAATTTGCGGTAACAAAGCAAACAACACGCAGACCCTCCGAAAAGCAACCGCATATGTTTGCATTTCGGCAATCACTCTGTCCGCCTGCACGACGCAACTCACTACAGTTCGTGAGGATCCCAAAAGCATCGCGCCAGTCCAAGGCTTTCCTTACCGGCTGCCTGTCAAAAACTTAGAGCTTAGTATCTCATGGAGATTAACAAAGTGTGAGTTTGATCAAGAATCTGCCAAAATACAAATAGCAAATCTTGATTTTGATCAAGACGCAATATATAAGACCAACATATTTGGTGGAGAATTATATTCACTTGACTACCGTAAAATGACGAAAACATTCAAGACTGGTAAGATTGATGTGAAATACTATAAAAGGCAGGTGTCTGGGCAGGAAACTGATAAGACAGATGATGATACATTTGAATCTACTGGTATATTAGAAAGCATTAATGCTAATATTGAAGGAAAAGAGAGTGAGGCTATCACTAGCACAATTGGATTTGCGACAAATATTGCAAAGTCTCTTTTAAAACGAGATTTACCTTCAACTTTGGCTGGACAACCCGGTGCGATAAAAGAGCTAAATCCACCCAAACTCTGTTCCAATGAAATATATGAAGCCATCAATAGTCTAGAGAAAATTCCTAACGAACTAAAAGATTTAGAAGAAAAATCTAAAAATCTTTCTGAAAGAATCTCTGCATTGCAAAAACGAATTATCGGTGATAATTTAATAGACAATGATAAAAAAAAGTACGAAGAAATAAACAAAAAAATTGATATAATTGACATTCAAATAGCAATGTTAAAGAAAAATAAATCGAAATATGAAAAATTGTTGACATACTCGGAAGAATTTAACTTCAGTCCATCTGATGGAGAAATGGAAAAAATATATTCGCCAGATAGAAAAAAATTAGAAAAATGGCTGGAAAGCCTTGGAATTAACAAGGATGTCATGTTTTCTTTGTTTGGAAGTAAAGATAAAATTACCGATGAAATAGCTGTACAAGCGTCGATAACAAGGTTGGTTGAGGTGGCGAACGTCAGAGGTTCAACGCCGATCAATGATAATAGCTACTCAGGGTTTGTTATGCGTGATCCAGTTGATGTAAAGTTTACGCTAAAAGCGGTAAATCAACCATCGAAACCGATCATTTCTAAGAATATTTCGATGCCCCAACTTGGACGAATTCGGCAGTTCGAGCTCAAGAGCGGCTTTGCGGAAAAAAATGAGATTACTCTTATGTTTGCTCAGGATGGCAGCCTTCTGTCAGGCAAGCATGATAAAAGCAAGGCTGGCGGCCCTGAAATCGCCAAAGCCTTTGACACCGCGTCCGCGAGCGTACTTGAAATTGCTACGCTCGCCGCAGAAAATAGACAAGCGAGATATGATGCAGAAGAAAAAAGACGCGAGGCGCGCGAAAAGAAGGAAAAAACAGAACTTCAGTTACTCGATGAACGGATCGAGATAATAGAAGCACAAAAGAAGATCGAGACATTGCGCGCAGGCGACGACACTCAACAAAAAATCTTAGAACAAGAGATTAATATTCTAAAATTGAAAAAAGAAAAAAAAGAATTAGAATCATTTTTTAAAAAAGATAAATGATTGGATGTGACATGGTTGATATTCCGTCATTTGCTACCGTCGGAAATTTTTATATCCAAGATTCTGGCCGCTCCACAGAGTGGCACTATGTTCCAAATATTACGAACGCGAGATTTGAAGATCAGAATGGTGACAATATTTGTTGGGCAGCTGTAGCATCTTTCATAACGGAAATCTATCAGATCCCGACGGCAGCAGGTATGACGCAAGATGAAGTTGTTTTTTTTCATTTGCGCGAGTTGAGAGATAAGGCTGCACGATTGACCGGGGTATTTTTTAATCTTGATTTGGCCGATTTATTATACGACGGCGATGATCTTTCGGATCCGGATAAGATAACCGAAATGCAACAGGCAATAGTGGCCGGAAATCCATTGGGAATTCATATCTCTTGGAAAGGGCTTGATGTCGGACACGCGATCTGCGCTTTTGGCACCGGGACGCTCCAAGGGGAACCCGCTTTTGCCATCTATGATCCCAATCCTAATGGTGATCCGGACAATCGATTTGAAGTTCCGATCAGTGCATTGAACCACTATATTGAGGGCGTCGACTCTGGCCAAATCGGTCATTGGGAATATGCGTTGTCGTGCAGAAGGCCAATGCCGTGACAATCAACCATGTTCGCCATTCAAAGGCCGCCCGCGATATCGCGCTTGCTTGTCTTTCGGAAAGGCTGCCATCCAGCTTGGGTCATCCGCCTTCGATTCCCCAAGGGTCGCTTGGGATGCTCCCCGTCTATTCGATTGCAAAGCATCGCCTAGAGGCGCGCGAATATCACAAAAGTTGGCGCGCTGGATGGCGCTATTTTTGGCTTCACCCTGATCGGAATTGCGGTGCCATTGTCAACATATTACATCAAACGCTTAAGTCTCCAAAACTCATAAGCTATTCATTTGGAAGAGCGGCTTTAAATTTAAACCGCCATTTGAATAAAGCTGTCGATGTGTTTGATGATGATGGTTATGTTTATCGCCCGAGGCTGTTGCAGTTAGGGCCTGTGCGTATGGAAGCGATTTGGTTGAATACTCAAAAACCTGATGAACCGGATCAGTTTCTTAATTTGCATACAGATCAAGATGATGATGCGTTTATTTCAATGGCGGTTCGACGATATCAACGGATGAAAGAATCGGCTAATTGATACATTAGGCCACCATCACGCCCCCTTCCCACGCTCCCTCCCGCTTGCTAAACCATCCCCAAGCTCCCGGGATGAGATAGTCGCCCTATCCCCTGTACCGTACACCATCATTGCGATTGCAGAATCGTAGTGGCAGCGGCTATCGTCGCTGCAACGCTCAAACACACAGGGGAAAATCTATGACCGCCGTTGGACAAGACACGCTTGGCACTCGCGATACGCTCACCGCTGGGGGCAAAACCGTCGCTTATTATTCGATTGCCAAGGCGGCGGCGAAGCTAGGCGATGTCTCGCGGCTTCCCTTCAGCATGAAGGTGCTGCTCGAAAATCTGCTGCGCTTTGAAGACGGCGGGTTCACGGTTTCGACCGACGATGTGCAGGCGCTGGTCGATTGGCAGAAAGACCCCAAATCAACCCGCGAAATTCAGTATCGCCCCGCACGGGTGCTGTTGCAGGATTTCACTGGCGTCCCCTGCGTCGTTGATTTGGCGGCAATGCGCGATGCGATGACCAAGCTGGGCGGTGACCCTGCCAAGATCAACCCGCTCGTGCCCGTCCATCTCGTCATCGATCATTCGGTGATGGTTGACGAATTTGGCCACCCCAAGGCGGCTGAGCAGAATGTCGAGATTGAATATCACCGCAATGGCGAGCGCTATGATTTCCTCAAATGGGGCAGCAAGAGCCTTGATAATTTCAAAGCCGTGCCCCCCGGCACCGGCATTTGCCATCAGGTCAATCTTGAACATATCGCCCAAGCCGTGTGGACGTCGACTGCGCCCGATGGCACGCTGATCGCTTACCCCGATACCTGCGTCGGGACAGACAGCCACACGACGATGATCAACGGCCTTGGCGTGCTTGGCTGGGGCGTTGGCGGGATTGAGGCCGAGGCGGCGATGCTCGGCCAGCCCGTATCAATGCTGATCCCCGAAGTCGTTGGCTTCAAACTGACGGGCGCGATGGCCGAAGGGATTACCGCAACCGATCTGGTGCTGACGGCCACACAGATGCTGCGTGCCAAGGGCGTCGTCGGGCGCTTCGTTGAATATTACGGCCCCGGCTTGGATTCGCTCACGCTGGCCGACCGCGCGACGCTCGCCAACATGGCGCCTGAATATGGCGCGACCTGCGGTTTCTTCGGCATTGACGAAAAAACGCTTGAGTATATGCGCCTCACCGGCCGTGATGAGGGGCAGATTGCGCTCACCGAAGCCTATTGCAAAGCACAAGGCCTGTGGCGCTTTGCCGACGCGCCCGATCCGGTGTTCACTGACACGCTTGAGCTTGACATGGGTTCGGTCGTGCCAAGCCTTGCCGGGCCAAAACGCCCGCAGGACAAGGTGATCCTCACCGAAGTTGATGACGTGTTCAACGCCGACCTAATCAGCACGTACAAGCACGCGAGCGCCAAACGCGTTGCGGTTGAGGGTGCGACGCATGACATTGGCGACGGTGACGTGGTGATCGCCGCGATCACAAGCTGCACCAATACGTCGAACCCGAGCGTCCTCGTCGCCGCAGGCCTCGTCGCGCGGAAGGCCAATGCGTTTGGATTGAAGCCCAAGCCTTGGGTGAAAACATCGCTCGCGCCGGGATCACAGGTCGTCACTGATTATCTTGACCGCGCCGGGCTTTCAGCTGATCTCGATGCAATCGGATTTAACCTCGTCGGCTATGGCTGCACCACCTGCATCGGTAACTCTGGGCCTCTGGCGGAACCGATCAGCAAGGCGGTCAACGCCAATGATATCGTCGCGGCCTCGGTCATTTCGGGCAACCGCAACTTTGAAGGCCGCGTCTCGCCCGATGTGCGCGCGAACTTCCTCGCTTCGCCGCCGCTGGTCGTCGCCTATGCGCTCAAGGGCACCGTCACCGAAGATTTCACGACCACGCCCATCGGCCAAGCGACCGACGGAACTGACGTGTATCTGCGCGATATTTGGCCGACCAATCAGGAAATCGCCGACACGATGGCCGCCAACATTGATCGATCAATGTTTGAAAGCCGCTATGCCACCGTCTATCAGGGCGATGCGCATTGGCAGGCGATCCAGGTCGAAGGCTCTGCCACCTACCAATGGCGCGCGGGCAGCACCTATGTCGCCAATCCGCCCTATTTTGAGGGGATGAGCATGACACCCGCCCCCGTCACCGATATCCTGAGCGCAAAGCCGCTCGCGATCCTCGGCGATTCGATCACCACCGATCACATCAGCCCGGCGGGCAGCATCAAGGCGGATTCACCTGCTGGCAAGTTCCTGACGGAGCATCAGGTGGCGAAGGCCGATTTCAACAGCTACGGCGCGCGGCGCGGCCATCATGATGTGATGATGCGCGGCACCTTCGCCAACATCCGCATCAAGAATGAAATGGTGCCCGACATTGAAGGCGGGATGTCATCCTACGGCGGCGAAACCATGGCGATCTACGACGCCGCAATGCGCCACAAGGCCGACGGCACGCCGCTGGTCGTCATCGGCGGCAAGGAATATGGCACCGGATCGTCACGCGATTGGGCGGCAAAGGGCACCAACC
>ERZ1292633.1840-Hain-H41-02um-R1-1840-length-22408-cov-7_pt1 | contig 22408 bp, 13 predicted proteins | sample MGYA00564406_ERZ1292633 | MGnify/ENA primary metagenome ERZ1292633 (study PRJEB36523, sample SAMEA6512639) | groundwater metagenome | collected 2019-01-08 | study: AquaDiva: Metagenomics assemblies of 32 groundwater samples
GTGCTCCCTTCGGGAGAATATCTCGTTTGCGCGACCGTGAACAGCACTCATCTGCAAGAGCATAGGGCGCTACATCTGGAGCTGACTTATGTTGTGATTGTCAGATCCCCCCACAACAGCAGTATTCTTGTGTTCTTCTTTTCTGGAGCCTCCCCTTTGGTTTGGTTCGACTTGTTCACCCCTTCCAGTTGTTCGTTCCTGGCACGCTGCAATGACGCGAGCTTGGAAATTGGGAGATGTTGTTTCGACAGCAACGGGAATTTTGGAAGTCTCAATCGTGAAACTGACACATCCTCACCGCGCGCAACGTGTGATGATCATTCCAGCTCCTCGTTTCGCCGCTTCAGAGTTTTGGCGCGATTGGTGCTATCAGCCATACGTGAGGGACCACAAACTTTTCATCAGCGATGATGTATTCGTGCCAACGTTTGTTCCCCCGGCGAGATGGATGGAGTCTCGGTCCGACCGCAAAGGATTGGAATACATGAAAGTGGTTCGTTTTCCCGACAACGTCGATCTTGACATACCGCGGCGCAGTTTTTTCAAGCGTCAAGCTATGTTGCGTACGCCCATGATTGTGTGGCTACTGACCACTGTCAAGTTGCGCGATACGTACCATCCATGGATATCACGCAAAGTCAGAAATATTGTTGGCACCAAGTATTTACTGACGCCTGCAGCAGAAGATCAATCCTTCGTTCTTATTCTCCCTTCGTCGCAAGCAGCGTCGGCCGTGACTTCGCTTCTCGACCTTGGCTTTGTCGTGGAAAATTCTGTCAAAGTACAGTGCGGCGACGCAGCCGAAATTCAACGAATCACTCGTTGGTGTCACGCCTTTAACTTCGTTGTCATCGCATACATTTGGATGCTGTTGATCGTTTTGATCGTCAACGAAACGCAGCGCATCAAACGCTCCTTCGACGCTTTTGTCGTCCAGAAACAGCGCGAAAGAGCCGAAGAAAAGCATCAACATACGTGAATTAAGGTTTCACATAATGTCAATCACGACTCGTTTCTTCACTCAACACGTCTTTGTGATGACTCATTTGTTTCAACGTCAAAGGACCTCCTTCTCCCGCTCGATTTTTGCACTCTATGCCAACTGTCGCTGTCGAACGCGATGTCCTCTTCGCGTTAATGGGACGATCGTATACAAAAGAAGAATTCGAAGACTTGTGCTTTTCGTTTGGCATCGAACTGGACGACGTGACTAGCGAACGTCTGATGTTTCAACGAGAGCACGCTGATGGCTTGAGGGATCCTTCCCAAAGTGCTGCATTGAGTGAACGGCTTCAGCAACTTTCGGACAAACAAGTGTTCAAAATTGATACGCCGGCCAACCGCTACGACCTTTTAAGCGCCGAAAGTTTGACCACCGCACTCAAAGTGTTCGCGGGATTGATGCAGCCTCCAGTGATTCGCCGTTGCGCTCCGGTGCACAAAATGATCGTGAAAAGTAGCGTCAATGCAATCCGGCCGTTCGTGGTTTGCGCCGTTCTGCGCGGCGTGTCGCTAACGCCTGAACGCTATCGAAGCTTCAACGAATTTCAGGACAAATTGCACAACGGTTTGGCACGGAAAAGATCGCTTGCGTCTGTCGGAGCTCACGACCTTGACAAAGTTTCACCTCCTTTTTCGTTTGAAGCCGTCGCAAAGGAAAACATTCAGTTCGTCCCACTGGAACAAACGAAAGAGATGAACTGTGCTGGAAACGGACTTGCGGAGTTTTACTCAACCAATCCTTACATCGCCAAATACGTTCCGTTGATCTCTAACTCTCCGCTGTATCCCGTGGTGTACGACAGTCGGCGAACCGTCATGTCGCTGCCACCGATAATTAACAGCGACTTTTCGAAGATTGAGGTGAAGACGCGGAACATTTTCATCGAATGCACAGCCATCGACCATCACCGCGCGTCGACCTTGGTCACGCAGCTTGTGTCGGCGTTTTCCTTTTATTGCGATAGTCCATTCACTGTCGAACAGGTGGAAGTTGTCTACGAGGATGCGTCGTTGCTTCACAGCGCACCTTCCGGCGCGAATGTTAAGGGAAACTCAGAAATCACCCCTGCTCTCGAGTCGCGCAGCTTTGAAGTCGATGTTTCCAATCTGCGCAGTGTCATAGGGATCGATGTTGACGCGACTGCGTGTCAAACCTTGCTGCACAAAATGATGATGAGTGCTACAGCGACGAAGCCCGACATACTATCGGTCACAGTGCCTCCGCACAGAAGCGATATCTTGCACGCACGAGACATCATGGAAGACGTCGCCATCGCTTATGGTTACGACAACATCAAGATGACACCGCCTACCACGCTCAGTCACGGGTCGCAAACCACGACGAACAAAGTTTCTCACTTGCTGCGCTTGGAGCTGGGATGCGCGGGATGTGTCGAAATGCTGACATTTTCGCTTTGCAGCCGTGACGACGCCTTCAAGAACTTGAACCGCGTTGACGATGGTTCCGCCGTATCCATTGCAAATCCTCAAACAATTGAGTTTCAGATTTGTCGGCCATCGTTGCTTCCGGGGACAATGAAAACGATCGTGTCAAACAAGTACATGCCCCTGCCGTTGCGATTATTCGAAGTGAGCGATGTCGTTCTTCGAGATGCGACTTCCCGGACCGGTGCTCGCAACGAACGCCACGTTTCGGTCGCAATTGTGCAGTCCGCCACAGTCAGTTTCGAGGACGTTCACGGTGTCGCCGAAATCATTCTCGAGAAACTTGGTTTCAAGCGACTTTTTTCGTCCGACGTTTCTAAGCCGTCACAATACTACGAACTCAAGGTGAACGATTCAGATCCCGCGTTCTTCCCTGGCCGCTGTTTGGAAGTGACGGTTACCAAATCCAATGTGACGACTTCCGCCGGAAAGTTTGGCGTCCTTCATCCGCTTGCTCTGACAGCACATGGTATTGTGACACCGTGTTCCTATCTGGAGTTGAACTTGGAGGCATTAATTTAACAATCGAATTCTCTTAATTCATGTTGGCACTGGTGCTTTCTGGTTCATGAAATGGGTACAACCAAGGAGGGGACGTGGTCGACGTCGATCATTGCGTTTTCGTGCGATGACACAAGTATCCTCTCTCTCATTGTATTGGGCATGGCTGCTTCGCCGCCATCCCAAAATCTTGAGCAATTGCTCCTGGATGAGCTTTCGGCCAAAGAACCAATATTGTCAGACGAGTTTGCATCGAAACATTCGGCGACACATCAAGATGCGATTGGGGCTGCAAAGAGCCTTGAGTGTGGTAATCTCGTTCGGTCGGAAGTGCGCGAAGGTTGCATGTGGCGTTTGTCGGAAGAAGGTCGCACGATTATCGCCAAAGGATCACCGGAATTTTTGTTGTGGCAATTGCTAGGAACAAGCGCTGTCAACCAAGCCACTCTGAAGTCGACACTGGGAACTGAGACCTTCACTGTCGCTCTGAACAACGCGATGAAAGCAAAAATCGTGAAAACCAGCAAGGTGGATGGAGTCGCGTTGCTGAGTCGCGCTGCCGACACTGTCGTTGACTCTGTCCGCGAGATACTTCGAGATGCTCAGGATCAGCGACCGATTGACAGTGCATCTGCAGACGTTTTGAAACGGCGCCAATTGGCCTCGTTCGACAAAGTTAAACATTTTGCATTATTCAAAGGTTCAAACTTCTCCACGACATGGGCTCGCCCCGAGGCCGACATCACCAAGGAAATGCTGCTCGATGGATCCTGGGCGAAGAAATCCTTCAAGGCGTATAACCTGCTAACTGCAACTGGGAAAGATCCTAAAGGCGGACAGCTTCATCCGCTATTGAAGGTGCGTCAAGAATTCCGCGAGATTTTCTTAGAATTGGGATTTCAAGAAATGGAAACGTCGAACTGGATCGAGAATAGCTTGTGGAATTTCGATGCGTTGTTCGTGGGGCAAAACCATCCCGCACGCGATTCCCAGGACACATTTTTCATCAAGGAACCAGCCGAATCGGCAGATGCAGATCGTTCTTACGTTGAACGAGTGCAAAGGATTCACGAAGAGGCGTACCTCAGTCGTTGGAGTCAAGAGGAAAGCCGGCGCAACGTTCTTCGAACACACACAACGGCTGTCAGTTCCCATCTCCTTTATCAGATGGCACAAAACGCCAGGAAGCCCGGCGGTTCTTTCGTTCCAGGCAAATACTTCAGCATCGATCGAGTGTTCCGAAACGAGCAGATGGATAAGACTCATCTTTGCGAGTTCCACCAAATCGAAGGCTTCGTCATTGACCGAAATTTGAGCCTCGCGAACATGATGCACGTGCTGCATCAGTTTTTCAAGAAGATCGGTGTCCACAAATTGCGCTTCAAACCCACGTACAACCCGTACACGGAGCCTTCCATGGAGATATTCGGATGGCACGAAGGATTCGGAAAGTGGGTGGAGGTTGGCAACAGCGGGATGTTTCGTCCGGAGATGCTCGCCCCAATGGGCTTCGACAAGGATGTGACCGCCATCGCCTGGGGCTTGTCATTGGAACGACCCACGATGATCAAGTATAACATCAACAACATTCACGAACTGTTCGGACACAAAGTGGACCTCAATTTCGTTCGACGTTCGATGATCTGCCGATACTAACAGGGCCGCCGTAAATGAATACTTTGTTGATGTTGGCACTATAAACACTTGTTATCGAGATTGAGCAGTAGCATTGCCTCCCGATTGGTCAACGAATCAATTTGTGGTGCCATCGACTAAATAAAGGTCGTTAATAATTGCTTTTTTTTTTAAAGCAATGTTGCGCCGCACGCTGCGCCGCTTGGGAGACATCACCGAGACCTACGGAAGTACAGCGAGCAACATCAAGGGAGCCGCGAGACGCCAGGTGACGCAATTTCAATTTCTTGTCGACCGTGAACGTGCCGGAGCGTTGGCTTCTGGCCTCGACATACTGCGCAAACACAACGTTTCGTTGGGTCAAATTTTCTCACGGCCTTTCCCCTATGAGTCGAAAAGCAAAAACATCACCATATTTTTGGAAGTGAACGGATTGCAGTCCAGTCCGAATGTGAACGCCATGCTGGCGGAACTGAAACAACAACATGGTCACGTTGTGGTCATCAATTCTTACGACACACCCTGGTATCCATCGGCCGCCTCCGACCTCGACAATCTGGATCAAACTACCCTTGCCGCCGGCGCTGACTTGACAGATGATCCACTCAATCCGCATCCTGGATTCCACGATCAAGAGTATCGTGCCCGACGTCGGCTGATCACCGAAAACGCGAAGTCCTACAAACACGGGCAGCCATTACCGGTTGTAACCTACACGGACAACGAAAAATTCACCTGGAGTACCGTTTGGGATCGGCTCACTGCGATGCACGCCACTCATGCATGCGACCAATTCAACTCCATCTTCTCCTTGCTACTGGAAACCGGAACGGTGAAGCGCGAGTGTCCTCCATCGTTGCAAGAAGTGAGCGACTTTTTGAACGAGCGAACGGGATTTTTGATCCGCCCTGTCACAGGCCTCCTGACCTCAAGAGACTTCTTGAATGCACTCGCCTTTCGTGTGTTCTTCTCGACGCAGTACCTCCGGCACCACTCTCAACCGCTGTACACCCCTGAGCCGGACCTGTGCCACGAAATCATGGGACATGCTCCTTTATTCGCCGACGCCGATTTCGCGGCATTTTCGCAGACCATTGGTGCCGCTTCTCTTGGAGCATCTGATTCGGACATTGAACGATTGGCCCGTTGCTATTGGTACACCGTCGAGTTCGGCCTTTGTAAACAACGAAACCAACTGCGCGCGTACGGCGCAGGACTGTTGTCGAGTTTTGGTGAATTGGAGTATTGTTTGACGGACAAGCCCCAATTCGTGCCTTTCGACCCGTTTGTGGCTGCAAATGATCCGTTCCCCATCACGAAGTATCAGCCGAAGTACTATGTGGCGGAAAGCTTCAAGGATGCCCAGAAGAAAATGGTCGCGTTCGCCGAAACCCTCAACAAGCCATTCACACTGCGATACAACGAAGGATCGCGTCGTTACGGCAGTTACTCAACGTTGAGCAGCAGCGCCCTCTCTGCCTAGTGCCCTGCGGCACCCTCACAAACTGATTCGGCTTCTGCCTCACAATTTTCCGTTTCGATAATCACGCTGGCCACCTCGTAGCTTTACGTTGTACGAACAATGAGAAAACCGTGTATATGTGTACATTGCCACGTCCTAGGCCAGAATCTCGATTGTAGAAACGATGGCAACTCGCAGGGGCGTCGCGCCACATCCGTTATCGGCCGCGTTGGAGCGAGCTTTTCAGCAACTGAGCGACAAGGACCATCCCAGCAAAAGCCTTCTGCTTTCGATTGTCGAGGGTGAAGGCGAAATAATGCTTCATCGAAGCCATCCTGTGAATCTCCACAACAAAGCCTTGTCGAAGCTGGTATCGGATTGGTTAAGGACGATGCTGTGCCGGCCGGAAACCCGCGTCGGTGTTGTAATGGCAATCGAAGTGCTCATGAATGTTGAATTCAGCGACCCTGCAACTTTAGCAATACTGTACGCGAATATTTTTCGCGTCATGTTCCGCGAGGAACATAACCATGCGACGCTGCGACGGGCAAGCGACGCATTCGGCGCGTTCTTGAGTAACCAAATGGCGTTCGTCGCCGACACTGTCGATGCCAGTCTGACAGCGGCGCTGGAGAATTTCCAAACTGGCGAATTTTTGTGCACGCGACGGTTTGCAGCAGCGCTCGTGGTGGAACAAGTTGCTACTCACTATCCTGGCGCACTCGTAGGTCACCTCGACACTCTATTTTCAGGGGCTTGGGATGCCCTGCGAGACGAAGACATCGAGACACGCCACGCGGTCGCAGCAACGTTTGACAAAGTAGTCCGACTCGCTTTAGAATCTAAAAACGATTCTTCACAGGATTGGATCAACAACAGTCTCAAAATTATTCTTCAGCTCTTGTCCGTTCGAAACGGCGACACCCTCCACGGTGCCGTTCTGGCTCTTCAAGGCGTACTAGATGTGGTTTCGGATCGTCGGTGCGCGTGGCTCGATACGCAGCGTGTGTTTGAAACCTGGACAGCCATGATAAACCTCCTCCAACGATCGCATGCTCGATTCGACGTCCGACAGGCGGTCGCCAATACCTTTCCAGTCATGGCAAAGTACGATCCTTCCGCGTTTGTCGCCAAATGCGTTCCAGATATTGTGGCCGTTGCCGCCACTGTGTTCAGAAATCCTTCGACTTTGCTGGAGGACCGCGCCATCATGTTTCTATTGCTAGGAAATCTTTCCCTGGTGCTGAAAGACAAAGTTGGCCTGTTCATCCATCGCATCATTCCACACATCGAGAACAATTTGTCTCCAAAACCAGGCAGGAGTCGGTGCAACGAAGCGGCGACGTGCCTCGCAATGCTGGCGAAGGCAGATGCAGCGTCTGTCGGATCTTATGTGTTGCCGCTCATGGATGCCTTGTTTTCTGGTTCCGCAACTCCAGACTTCGCGCAAAATGTCGCGTGCCTTTGTGAGGTTTTTCCGCAAATCAATAGCTTTTGTCTGGACCGAATGCTGAAGACGCTGGGCAAGGCTCTTGGAGGTGTTCGGTTACGAGATCTCGATGACACTCCGACAGATACCGCCTTGTTGTTAACCAGCCTCGAAGCGCTCCGGTATTTGCCTTTCAAAGGCTATCCGGTCTTGCCGTTCTTGGACGAGTTTGTAGTCGTGCGTCTGAGGGATCCCAGTCTGCCTGTTAGGCGAGTCGCGGCTCAAATTTGTTCAACTCTCATCTTCAGCAGTTGCGTTGGGTCCGAGAGCCCATGCACTCCTGACGGTGCAGGTTCGTTCATGCACAAGGGAAGGACACACTTGAGGTATCTCCGCACGGTGCAAAGCGAGTTACTTGGAGTAGCTGTCGCCGATCCCGATGCTGACTTTCGGCTAGAGGTTTTGAATTTTTTTGAGCCGACTTTCGATGCGTCGCTTGCATCTCACGAAGCTATTCGGATATTGCTGCCAGCGCTGAACGACCGATTTGCAAATCGGCAGGTGGCACTAAAAATTTTAGGTCGACTGGCCAGACGGAATCCCGCCGCTGTACTACCAACACTCAGACGGCTGATCTTAACCTGCTCGTCCGAAATTGAACTGATGGCAAATGCCCGCAAGCAGGACCAGGCGGTTGCCACACTCGGGACCCTCGTTGAGGCCGCACCAATGGTTGCTGCGCCATACACAAGTGCGCTTCTTTCAAACGTTGTCACGCTCCTTCAAGACGAACGGGTGCCTTCCGCCGTTCAGAGACAGCTACTGTCAACGGCTGGCAAGCTCGTGCGTCGCACAACGACCGCAGAACTCGCTTTGGTTTATCGGTTGCGCCCAACGGTTGTGAACCACATCATCCAGCGAACGTCCGACCACAAGTGCCAGGAAGCCATCAAAGCCCTCGGTGCGGTAATTCGCGCCACGCAAGACGTGGATGTTTACATGATGTATCCAAATTTGCTGAACAGCTTGACGAGCATGCTTCACGGTGCGTTGAAGGAGTCCTGGGCAGTCCGACACGATGTATTGGAGCTCATGGGCATCATTGGCGCCACGGACGCAACGCGCGTGAAAGGCCTGGAACGTATTCAGAAGGAAAGTGCAAGCGAGGAGACAACATCGCACGTTGGACGGCATTGCACCGAAGGCGACATTGCGCAATTTTGTGTGACAAAAATTCACAGCACGGTCCTTGAAGTCTATTCGATGGACGACGACAGTTGCGAGGCGGCAGCTGCGGCGTTGACCACAATTTTTACGTCCACGAAGGAGCTGCCCATGACCGTCATCGTACCTTCCATGCTTCGCGTGGTGCCTGCCCTGTTGAAGCAAATCGATTTGCGCGCGAAGCTCCGGGCCAAATTGTTTCGTGAATTGACCACGATGGTATCCGTCATCAAGCATTACGTTCGTGCGTTGCTGGACGACTTGTTTAAGGCCATTTTCAATCACGTCAACGATCCTGATCCCGTGGTCGTCGTGCAGGTCGTGACCTTGGTGGCGGAGCTGCGCATGTCCTTGAGCGAAGAATTGCGCTCCTACCTGGGATTGTTGGTGCCGCTGCTGGTGGAAGCGGTTGCAAACGACAGCGACGGAAAAGAAGTCACCACCAAGATATTGCTGTGCTTCGAAACTTTGGGGGTTATTCTCGATCAGGAGCAACACATCGTTTTGCCTTGTGTGTTGGATACCATCGCTAATGACACGTTGCCCACCGACACACGCCTGAAAGGCTTGGCAACGCTACACTCTTTGGCGAAGCAGCTTCCGGGCATTTGCGATTTCGTCGGTCGCTGCGTGCACACCCTTTGCCGAGTGTTTGAGGAACCTCGAGGTACACCGACCATTTCCGCGCTGCATCAGGAGGCCCTTGACACCCTCCTGACTTTGCTGCAATGTTTGGGAATGGACATGTCGAGAAAATTTTTGCCAATGGTGAAACCGTCCGTCGTGCTGCGCTTTGCAAATAGCCCTGAGCAGTTGAATAAGTTTTCTGCGTTGGAACGCGGTGGCTGGTCTGATCGGCGCTGGGGGATGGACCAGCCTACCCGCCGTTCTCTGCGAGCGCACACCGCGGAAGCATCTGCCGAATCCGACGGCCGCACGCGGACCGATCGTTCGTTTGCCGCGTTCAAGGCCGTCGTTGCAGCCGTCGATCGCGTGGGCGAAGACGAATGGGTGACTTGGCTTCGGAATGTGATTGTTGAATTGGTACGATCAGCGCCATCGGCGTCGCTCCGGGCTTGCTTACAGCTGGCGCAACGCAACGAGTTGTTTGCGAGGGAAGTTTTTTTCCCTTCATTCGCGATTTGTTTTCGTGAAATGGAAGCTGATTCGCGGCATGAGGTAGTGCAAAAGTTGACGACCGTGCTTAAGCATTCAAAGCTGCCGCTAGAGGTCCTGCAGGCCTTGCTCAACTTAGGGGAGTACATGGAACGGAACAGCGACGTGTCACCGCCACCTCCGCCGCCGACCCGCAGAAGTTCCAGCATCATTCCCCAGCAGCATGGAAGCGGCCTGTTCGATGTGCGGCTGCTTATGGATCTTTGCGAGCGATGCAACCTCCACGCTAAGGCATTGCACTACGCCGAAAGCTGCTTCATCGAACTGTCGGTTGATTTTGATGGGAAAAAGCAAGGAAGTTCGCACAGCGCGTCAGATCCTCGTCGTGAGGAGGTCTTGCGGGTTTGCGACAAGCTCATCTTTCTCTCTCACCACCTTGGAATACGCGAAAATGCAACAGGAGTGGTCGCGTGGATGAAGCAACACTTCTCAGCTCATTCGAGCGCCATCAATAATCCAAAAATGTATGCTCGGCTGCGGCTGTGGAAAGAAAGTTATCAGGCACATCGCGGCCGTCACGATACGACGGTAGCGTCCGGGGGGGCTCCAAGTATCAAGAATTTCGAGGGTATGATGGTGGCGCAAGACGAACTTGGTGACTTCAACGAAGTCATTTCTCTGTGGAAATCGGCCAAAAAACTGTTTCCGAGGCGCGATCTTCACAGCTTGTCTGAACTTGGTGCACGCGCGTCATGGCTCCTTCAAATGTTTCCAGATCTTGCCGACGCGGCCGCGCACATGAACCAACCGCATCAGCAGGCAGTGGCAACGTTTTATGGAGCCGTTTGCGCACTGCAAGCTCGCAACGTGACGGAAGCCAGACGTCTCATTGCACTCACACGAAAGCTCGAAGATACGCGAGTCTCTGCTTTGATCGCTGAAAGCTATGAGCGTGCCTACAGTTCGATCGTCAGCCAGCAGCAATTGTCTGAACTCGACGAAATTGCCACTTTTCTTGAGTCGTACCCTATCGGAACGACATCTGTCACCACAATGCCAAGTCGCGGGCACACCTCCACGGCGATATCAATCGTGGGGTCCTCACACAACCCCCACGCCGCGCAGCAACAGCAACAATTGCAGTCGCTAGTTCGGTTGTGGGAGAAGCGCATGGAGGCAATGGCACAAGTTTCCATCGAACTTCAAGGTACGCTGGCAAACCACAGTTTGATCGTTCGACCGATTGATGAACTGAAAATGTGGCTGCGATTTGCACACATATGCGCTACCACGGGGCGGAGGGAGTCCACCGAGCGCGTGTTCAGCAATTTGCTCAACGGCAAATCACTATCTCAAGCGGTTCGCAGTGAAAGTCCGCCTCATATCGACTTACTCGCCGCCGTCGCTGATCATATGAACTCTTGTGGCCAGTTCGACGACGCAAAGGCATGCCTCCACGAAGTCATCCGGACCTACGACATGGCGAGCCGCAGATCGAGACAAGCGATGGGCCGCTGCTTGGCTCTCGAAGCGTCCTGGTACTCCGCAAAGCGTCAACACATTACCGCACTCGAACTATTGCAGCGAGCGACGGCCGTTGACCCGGAAAGCAGCGAAGTGTGGCACCAGTGGGCGATGACGAATCAACATCTTGCTGCCACAAAGGCTCGCAACGTGGCGGGCCCATCCGTGTATGTTGTCGCTGCTTTGGACGGGTTTGTAAAAAGTATTGGTGCAAGCCCTGAACCAAACATTCAACATGTCCTTCGGCTTCTTTCTTTGTGGTTCACATACGGGGGCGACCCGGAAGTGGACGACATGATCGACCATCGCATCGACAAAATCGCTGTTAATGCGTGGCTCGGTGTCATTCCCCAAATCATTGCACGATTGCACACGCCAGAGCCTTCCATCGCGCTTCGCGTCCGGCTATTGCTTACCAGGGTAGCGAAAGACCACGCGCAGGCATTGATGTTCCCACTGAGCGTGAACATTCACGCCAAGGACACCGGTGGCGATGTTGCGGGGCGCCGCCAAGCCGCGCAAGAAATTTTGGAAGCGGTTGCGAGTACCGGGGACGAAGGTGCCAAATTGGTGTCGCAAGCACGTCTCATATCGTTGGAACTGATTCGCACTGCCGTGCTATGGCCAGAAATGTGGTACGCGGAGATCGAAGCAGCAGCGTCCGCGTACCAGGTCAACCGCAACGCTGAAACGCTGTGGCAGGCATTCGAACCGCTGCTGCTGAAGCTGTCATCGCCTTCCACTGGATCGGAAGAAATGTTTGCGAACGAGTTCAGCAAACAGCTACTTGACATTGCAACGCTGTTGGATGGCTACTTGAAGTCAAACAACGAAAGCGAAATGAAGCAGGCAACCGACCTTCTGGGCAATGTCCACGCAAAGCTGCGGCGACAGTTGCAGTCCATTTCGTCACTCGTGTTACATTTTGTCAGCCCCGCGCTGGTTGCCATTGGACAGCAGCCGTTGTCGATCGTCGTTCCGGGCATGTATCAGCCCGGAAATCTTCAAGGGTCTCCACGAATTTCCAGCTTCGTGCCGTTTTTAAAAGTGATGAACAGTAAACAGCGCCCTCGTCGAGTGACGATTATCGGTGATGACGGCGTGCACTACAAGTTTCTTCTCAAAGGACACGAGGACTTGCGCCAGGACGAGCGGGTCATGCAACTTCTTGGACTCGTGAACAGTGCGCTGGAATCACATCGAACGACCTCCAAGCAGGATTTAGAAGCGCAACGCTTCAGCGTCACTCCTCTATCCGACAACGTCGGACTGATCGGTTGGGTCGACCATTGCGAGACCCTCCATGGACTTATCAAGGCACAGCGATCACTCAACAACGTACCGTTGGCACGCGAAGTCAACCTGGTCGCGACCGTAAGCGATGGGGAAAACCTTTGCGCCGTCCAGAAACTCGAGGCGTTCGAGTATGCGTTAGTCAACTCAGACGGTCTGGATATCGCGAAGGCGATGTGGATGCGGTCCTTCGATGCCGAAACATGGTTAGCACGACGGACCACCTACGTGCGAACCCTCGCGTCCATGTCGATGGTTGGCTACGTACTTGGACTCGGGGACCGGCATCCCATGAACATGATGATCCACGCCTACAGTGGAAAAGTTGTTCACATCGACTTCGGTGATTGCTTCGAAGTCGCTATGCTTCGCTCACTCCACCCCGAAACAGTTCCGTTCCGGCTCACACGGATGCTCGTTAAGGCCATGGATGTCTGCGGCGTCAAAGGGTCGTTTTTTCACTGGTGCAAAGCCGTGATGGACGTTCTTCGGCTGGAAAAGGATAGTCTCATGGCCATGCTTGAGGCGTTCGTGTACGATCCATTAATCTCTTGGCGGTTGCAGTTGACCGATTCTATGCAGCCGGCTGCGGTGGAACCTGCGACGTTTCTTCAAGCAGAAGACCACACAAACGACGTCGACTTGCAAAACACTATCCGGAGTTGTCGGCAGCGCACTCTGGCAACCCGACCCACTGATGCGCAGAATGCAAGGGCACATCAAATCGTTTCTCGCATCAACGACCGGCTGAACGGCAGTGAGGAAAACTACTTGCGATTGCAGTGGCCACTCAGCTTGACCGGTAAAGTGCAAAGTGCCGTGTCCACTCAGGACCAAGTGGCCAGGGTCATCGCACAAGCGACTGCGAACGAGAACCTTTCGCAGCTTTATCCTGGTTGGTGTCCCTTGTGGTAACGGACCCTAGGCACTTGTAGCATACTGGTCGCCACGGCCGCTCGCTTGCAAGCAATGCCCGCTGCGTTTGTTTCTGCCACAACAAAGGTTTCTTATTCCTCACGATTTGCATGAAATGACATCGATGACGCTGCGGTGCACGCACATATCCGTTCGCGGAAGGGTGGTCGTCGCGTTTTCGACAGTGGCGCGCTTCAGTTGCAGGCATGTGTCGCTTGCAGTTGATGAACAGCTCCGGCTCCGTAATCTTGTATTTCAAGAGCATTACGCGATTGCAAACGCGTCACCAGATCTGGAGGCGCAACGACGGTACTGCGCGAAGATGGAACTGAAATGGATTGTCGAATGGGCAGCGAGTCACTACGCGCACGATGAGAAAGCATTTTTGACCGCGGTGAGGAAGGCGGTGCTTGAACGGGTTGACCTGCACAAACCACTGTCGTACATCTTGCAATCACATCCGTTTCTTGGGTGCGATATCTTGTGCAGGCCACCGGTACTGATCCCGCGGCCTGAGACTGAGGAATGGACGAGGTGGCTCATTCACCGGCTGGTACCTCACGGCAACGACGAGCCGGCACCGATCAGCGTCTTGGACCTGTGCTGTGGAACAGGCTGCGTGGGCCTCGCCATTGCCAAACGCTTCGATTCGGCCCGTGTCGTGAGTTTGGATTTAGATGCGACCGCAGTGCAGCTCACGTTGGAAAACGCCTGTCGCGCAGGGGTCAATCCGGATGGCGGCACTGCCCGGCTGCGTGCCGCACAATCGAACATGTTCGATGCCCTGGGGCCTGCGGATCGGTTCGACATCTTGGCGTGCAACCCCCCGTATCTGTATCCTGAGCAAGTGAAAGCGCTCCCTAAATGCATCGCACGTTGGGAGAGCAAGCTCGCCCTGACTGGCGACGAAGAGCACCGGCAGCCATTAGGCTATTATGCTGCAATTTGCGATTTAGCTCCGCGGTGGCTGAACCGAAGCGTCAGCAAGGACATCCCAAATTTGATCGTCGAAGTTGGTTTGCAAGCCGAGCAGGTGGCCGAACTGTTCGACCGTTCTTCGGCGTGGACCGAAACCGAACTGCACATCGACCGCTGGAAGGAGCCTCGCTGGGTCACCGCCAAGTTGAAGGAGGCATAGACTCGTACAGGATAGGTGTTCAGCGTGCGGGTCGAGTCGCCAAGGTGATTGTTGTCTTTTCTTATCGGCTCTGCCATCGGGGTGTTTGCTTTCCTTTGTGACAGCTCACAGCGTAGACATACATTTGTTTCCTCCAAGCCATGGTCGTACTCATCGTGAAAAGACTTCCGCGAGAGGAGAACAGCAAAGACTACGATGAGTTTCAAATGACGGTTCCTGGGTCAGCCAACGTGGGTGATGTCACCGACATGGCAACGCGATTGCAAAACATGAGAGTGCGTCTCAAGTGGATGATCGTCGCGGCAAAGGAACTTGCCAAAGAAGTCGAGCCTTCCTCGAGGTGTGCGATGGACGGAGCCTGGGGAGAGGCGGAGCGGTATTTGGCGTTGGAACGCACCACCGTCTCGAAGTTGGATTCAACCGTTGCAGAAGTGTCAGCTCTGTGCGATACCATTAAGGGCGCGGCGATGATCTGCTTCCCACAGCAGTGTTCCGGGGCAGATGCCTGCGCACGTCTTGCCGCGTTGCTGGACAACGAAGACACCGACGAGAAGTCAAGGTCCGTCGCCCATCGACTGCTTTCCCTGCTGGATGAGGAGGCCACCACGCCCGATATCGTCAAGGGACCCACCGTGATGTGGTGGTCCGGCAAGCCGCTGACGCGAGACAGTGATTTCATCAAACATGCTGGAAAGAACGAGAAGACAAAGTTGATGGTGAAAATTTCGCCGGAAGGAGGCTCCGCACCGCCCCGTGAACCGGGGTTGGATCACCGCACGCAACAAGAGATGATGGCATATTGGTACCGCAAACAAGAGGAGCAAAAGAAGCTCGTCGAAGACGAAGACATCAGCTACGGCAACAGCGAGTGGGCCAACCCTCGGGGCTTGAAAAGTCAGTTGTCTGGTGTCGCAAACGTGCAATTCAAACCGTCATAGAGTTTTCCTGGTCAATTTCATTTGATGAGTAGATGTCCCTTTTGACAAAAATACCTCTAAATCTCTTCACAAGTGGATTCATGCGCAGGGGCAGTGGTGAGTGTAATTAGTGGGAATGTTTCCTTTACCCTCGGTAGGTTGCATTGCGATGGAAATGGATCCTCAGTCCGTCGATGACGTGGAGCCGCCTCAAGCCGCCGCCCCTGCCGAATGCGTCGACACCACGGAAAGCGACTCCGCTCCTTGCGACGTCCTTGCTGTCCCCGGGCAGGACTCAACGGCTGCCGACGATTCGCCGTCTATTGACCCCTACGCCCCGTTTTCGTTGACCTCATCGAGCGCCGCGCAAACTGCTGATACCTTGTCGGCCGCGGTTCGAGCCGCTTCCACCGACGCACAACTTCAGCAAGTCGGGCTAAGCGGTTCGGCGAAACTTCCACTGCGGGAACTGTTCGCTGAGCTAGACACGTATGAAGAAAGGTTCCTTCGCACCCGCAGTAGCTTGGAGCACGCGGCTCACCAGGAAATCGCCGACCGGCTGGTGCAAGAACGCAGCTTCATTGAGGATCATTGCAAGAAGGAATTGATTTCGCTGGACAAGGAGCTAGTTGTCCGGACAATGCCTCGGTCCGCCACCCCAGCGATCAAGCGAATGGACTGCGCACTCGAGATGTCAAAGACCAAGTCGACTTCCCGACTGGTGGAGGCGGGCGAACGCGTCGTGGCGTACTGGAAATCAAAGTGTGCCACACTCGCGGACACCATCAACTCGCAGAAGGCGGACTTGGCCATCATCCAAGCGCAGCTGGACGATATGCAACACCTGTGCTCCGGAGAGCAACACAAAGCACTGCGCATGGTCGGATTGCTCAGGGAGAAGCTTTCGACCGAGGTCATGCGTGGTAACGGCTACAAGGAGCTTTTAATGCAATTGGCGACCGCGCCGGGCACTCAAGACAAGTCGAAGCCAACGCTCGCTAACGCGTCACCAGTTGTGCAGTCGTTTTCCAACGTCGAAGCGATGATTGTTGACAGAGAGCTCGAAGCCGTCGCACGGGTCACCGCCTGCCACGACAAGCTCATCAGTCAACTGAAGCATGCGCGGCACATCCGGCAGCAGCATTGCGAAGCCATTGGCAGCAAAGTTGCAGACCTGCAACGCAAGGTAGCGACTGTAGCCACGGCACCGTTCGACAAGACATTGGAGGAAGCGCTTGACCTGCGGAGTAAGATCGCTGCCGGAGTTTCAAGCCTTTCTGCAGCCGAGGTCGAGTCTTTACGCAAACGCCACGAAGAATTGGAGTCTGCGAGTCGATCCGCACTAGACGACACAAGGCGCAGGTTTGCCATTCAACGTGCGGTTGAGGAACGCGAAATGAGAGAGCGCAAAGTGGCTGTGATCCGAATGCTGTACGAAGCAGGCGATGGGATGGAAAGCCGGTTCCACCACCTGCGTGCTCAGCAGTGTTTGAGCGTCCTGACGAGCCACATTGCGAGCGCCGAGAGTGAAAGGCTGCGACTGAAAATGGACCTGGCTCGCATCACTAGTCAGGTGAAGGGCAATGTGAGTTTTCTCGATCGGGGGTCGTAATGCTGTACCGTTGTGTCGCTCACAATGATCGTACGATGCTGGGTATTGCCCCACCGAAAATGTCGCGAACGCCAAAAATTGATGATTGTCTGCCCACGTCCCGAAGTCTTTCGCGGTTTCATGAAACGCGCCCTCTTTGTTGTCGCTTCGTTGCTGATACTTGCTGACGCAGCTCCCAACGACGGCGTTGTCGCTAATTTGAACCGACTTTCAGCGCACGCCAGGTTTGGAACAACTCCGTTTTCGGACCTCAGCTTCGACGAATGGGTGACCATGCGCAGGTCAGGATCCGCCGTAGTGGAGCCAACCGGCAAGCCGGTGCTAGGGGCGCCGACACCGAAGACATTCGACAATTCAACAATCGCAGCGGCCCTCGCGCAACCGTGTGACTGGCAGACGGGCGAGAATCGTCTTGGATTGCAGGCGGTCACGCGAATTAAAAATCAGGCTGCCTGTGGCGCGTGCTGGGACTTTGCCACAGTCGCTGCATTGGAAAGCCAACAAGTCATCGCGGGCAACCCGCTCAGCGCTTTCTCAGAACAGTACGTTCTCGATTGCCTGCAAGGTCAAGGCAGGGGCAACTTGAAAGGCTGCGCCGGCGGGGATCCCTACACCGCGGCCACGCTACTGACCCAAAATGCCCTCCCGTTGGAACGTATGTACGAATTCACGTCGTATGACCAGTCCACGCATGCTTGCAGCAATCAAGGAACACTTATCGGACAGGCCCGCGAGGTGCTGCTGCCACAGGTGTCATCGGGTCAGGATATTGAAAACGTGATGGCAGCCTTCATCGACCGGGTGGGGCCGCTCGTGGTCAGTGTTTACACCGCCATTCCCGCGTGGCAGCACTACACGGGGGGTGTCTTGGACGTTTGTCCGCCAACCACCAAAGCAATGGTGGATCATGCGGTTGCAATCGTGGGGTACGGCATCGACGGCAACGTTCCTTACTGGAAGGTGAAGAACAGTTGGTCGCCGCTGTGGGGTGAAAACGGATACGTACGACTGTTGCGGGGCACGAATGCTTGTGGCGTCTCTTTTTTCCCTCTTGGCCTTCAATAGTGGCGAATGCTTTCGTGTCGCGCTTGATTTTGAGCCGCGCGTCGGTGACGTATTGTATCCACCGCTTGTGCTGCTGCCCCACCACACCCCCCGAAGAAAGGGTTCTACCACTCAGTCAATATGGGTTACGACGTGACTGGCGTGAACAAGCTGAAGCGGCGGATCCGCAACCACACCTTGTCCAGCAACCCGTACCTCAAGTTGCTGATCAAGCTGTACAAGTTCCTCGCCAAGCGCACGACGAGCCGTTTCAACAAGACGGTCCACCAACGCCTGTTGAAAAGCCGGTCCAACCGAGCGCCAATTTCGCTGAGCCGCCTTTCCACGGTCATCACACGGAAGACCTGCTGGATGGACCTGACGAAGACCAAGGCGCCGATCGCCGTCATCGTAGGCGACGTGCTCGACGACATCCGCCACGTGAAGATCCCCGCGATGCGCGTGTGTGCCCTTCGGTTCTCTCGCAGCGCGCGGCAGCGCATTGTCGGCGCTGGGGGTGAATGCCTCACGTTTGATCAGCTCGCGATGCTTGCACCCAGCGGGAAGAACACCTTCCTCGTTCGCGGACGCAAGAGCGGTCGCGAGTCCGTGAAGCATTTCGGCGCCGCCGGTGTTCCTGGCTCGCACGTCAAGCCCCGCGTCACCAGCCGCGGCGCGGAGGTGTCTCGCGGCCGTCGCAGTGGCAAGGGCTACAAGCGCGCGTCGTTCAAGCACCGTCAAGAGTAAGTCGTCTCGGAAGACACGTACCCCACCTACCCTTTTTTGTAAGGTTTCTGGCAAGCACCGCTCTGTGGTGATTTTCGGAGTCGAGCAAAGCAAGCTGGCTTTTCGAATTCGAAAGAGCAGGTCCGGGAGGAAACGCTACGTCCCTTTGTTGCGTTGGCATTGTGTTGCAGTTAACCTCTGATCAATGTCTGCCGAGGAAGCCCCCCCTGTTGCCGCCGTTGCGCCCCCTGCCGTCGATGCAGAGCCGGCGACTGTGGAGGATGCGCTCAAGATCGTCATCCGCAAGTCGCTCGAGGTCAACGGTGTCATCCGTGGGCTGTCGGAGGTGGTGCGTGCCCTGGATCGCGGCTGCCACCTCTGCCTCCTTGCCGAAGACTGCGACGACGCGTCGTACAAGAAGCTCGTCACTGCCCTTTGCAAGCAGAATAACATCGATGTGATCATGGTTCGCGAGCGCGCGAAGCTGGCAGAGTGGGCGGGCCTGACGAAGATGGACCGCGCCGGCAACATCAAGAAGACCTTCAAGTGCTCGAGTGTTGCCATCAAGGACTTCGGCGAGCGCACCCGCGCCCTCGAAATGGTGATGGACAAGCTCAAGTAACCTGCCGCTCGATGACATTGGCTGATGGCATTGTTTCGGCATTGAGAGGACGAGGACATTTCCCCCTTCCCTTTTTTTCACGACGGGTTATTGCCTGTTACTTTGGTTTGAGAGGTCCATGTTGTTGGTCGAATCGTCGGCTCAATATCAATTGAATGGAGTTGATTCAACGTGTTGCAGTTAACCTCTGATCAATGTCTGCCGAGGAAGCCCCCCCTGTTGCCGCCGTTGCGCCCCCTGCCGTCGATGCAGAGCCGGCGACTGTGGAGGATGCGCTCAAGATCGTCATCCGCAAGTCGCTCGAGGTCAACGGTGTCATCCGTGGGCTGTCGGAGGTGGTGCGTGCCCTGGATCGCGGCTGCCACCTCTGCCTCCTTGCCGAAGACTGCGACGACGCGTCGTACAAGAAGCTCGTCACTGCCCTTTGCAAGCAGAATAACATCGATGTGATCATGGTTCGCGAGCGCGCGAAGCTGGCAGAGTGGGCGGGCCTGACGAAGATGGACCGCGCCGGCAACATCAAGAAGACCTTCAAGTGCTCGAGTGTTGCCATCAAGGACTTCGGCGAGCGCACCCGCGCCCTCGAAATGGTGATGGACAAGCTCAAGTAACCTGCCGCTCGATGACATTGGCTGATGGCATTGTTTCGGCATTGAGAGGACGAGGACATTTCCCCCTTCCCTTTTTTTTACAGATCTCTTGGCTGGTCTGCAGGCACCTTCTATGCGTTGTGTGCCAAGTTGCCGGAAGCAGCGCGAGTGGTTGTTGTTTTTTTCGATTCGCATGTTGTCTTCAGCAGATCCCTCCGACGTGGTTGATACGCAATGGGTCGCGACTTCTACAAAATCCTATTATTGCCGCGAACCGCATCGGCACAAGAAATCAAAAAGGCTTATCATCAATTGGCACTGAAGTACCACCCCGACAAGAATCCTCATAACAAAGAGGAAGCGGAACGTCACTTCAAGGAGGTCTCAGAAGCGTACGAGGTCCTGAGCGATGAGAAGAAGAAAGCTGTGTACGACAGATTCGGCGAAGAGGGTCTTGCCGGAGGTGCGGGAGCGGATGGCGGAGGCCAAGGTGGAGGTAGCGCTGCCGGAGGGACTGGAGGTGGGTTTCGTCATAATTTCAGCAACGACGACGCCTTCCGCACATTTCAATCGTTTTTCGGCACCAACGACCCCTTCGCCGGGGACAACATGTTCGGCGGAGGTCCGGGACTTCACCGCATCTTCCGAATGGGCCACGGCGGCTTCGGAGGGTTCGGCAACATGGGCGGCATGGGTGGTATGGGCAGCATGTTCGGTGGTGGTCGAGGCGATGAAGGAAACACCTCGGACGAAGAGGCCGGCGCCGACATTGAGTACACCTTTGCTTGCACGCTGGAAGAAATCCACAGCGGCTGCGTCAAAAAATTCAACGTATCTCGTGTGATGCAAAATGGCAGGGAAGAAGCGAAGTTATTTGAAGTCAAAGTTGAACCCGGATACAAGAAGGGCACCAAAATTCGGTTCGCCGGTGATGGTGGCATGCAGCACGGGAAAATGGTGGATTTGGTGTTCATCTTGGACGAGAAGCCACACAAGTACTTTGACCGGCAGGGCGCCGACCTTGTCTTCAAAGCTGTGTTGACGCTCAAGGAAGCACTCTTGGGCACGACGCTGCAGGTGCCGTTGTTGGACGGCCGACGCTTTCCCGTTGAGGTGAAGGGTGTGTCGTCTCCTGGGCGCAAGCTGCGAATCAATGGGGAAGGTTTACTCAACCGCAAGTCCAGCACGCGAGGCAACGTGCTCATCACGATCGACGTGCGCATGCCGGCTTCATTGACAGATGACCAGCGAAGGCTTGTTTCCCAGTGCAACTTTGAGTAACGGAGTGATTTGCTATTTGCAAGATGTCCTCCTTCAACACAATTTTCTATTGTTCGGTGTTCTTTCTCGACGGGAATTCGAGGGGGGATCGTCGGCTGTCTCGTACCCATTGCGTGTTTCGTTGTCAACCACCACACCGAAAGGTTTCCCACCGTTAGGTGAGCACAATCAATGGCCCTTGACAACATCGAGGAATCCCTCAAAGTTATCGTCGTCGGAGACGGCAGCGTCGGCAAGACGTCAATGCTGCGTCGATTCTGCAAAGGTGAATTCTCGGATTCATACAAGAAAACGATAGGCGCCGAGTTCATGGAGAAAGACGTTTTTATCCCGGCGACAGCCTCCACCGTAAAGCTGGCCCTGTGGGACACAGCGGGACAAGAAATATTTAACAGTTTGACCGCTTCCTACTATCGAGGATCAGGCGCGTGCGTTCTTGCTTACTCGTCCATCGACCGGGATAGCTTTTTCAACGTCAGAGGTTGGAAGAGCAAGGTCGAAGCGCAATGTGGACCCATCGCGATGGTTCTTTGTCAAACGAAGTGCGATTTGCTCGCCCAAGCCACCGTCACCGAGGCGGAGGCGCATGGGTTAGCCACGGAGCTGCAGCTGCCCCTGTTCCGGACCTCGACGAAGGACAATTTCAATGTCACACAACTGTTTGAGTTTCTCGCTCAGCGAGCTTGCACCCCCGCGCAACCTGTGCCAACAGCGTCCACCGCCAATGCGCCATCCACCGCGTCGCCTGCAACGACCCACACAGGTAACCAAGCGTTCGGCGGCTCGGCGGCACCGTCGCAGACGGCTGCGCCACCAGCGTCGAAAGACGACGAAAAACGAGACGCGCTTCGAGTTAAAATGGAACCTAAGCCCAAGGAGAAGAAGCCAAAAAAGTCTGGTGGTTGTGCGGTGGTGTAGACGCTGCGAGGCA
>ERZ1292633.1843-Hain-H41-02um-R1-1843-length-22376-cov-8_pt1 | contig 22376 bp, 22 predicted proteins | sample MGYA00564406_ERZ1292633 | MGnify/ENA primary metagenome ERZ1292633 (study PRJEB36523, sample SAMEA6512639) | groundwater metagenome | collected 2019-01-08 | study: AquaDiva: Metagenomics assemblies of 32 groundwater samples
GGTGCAAATGCACCGATTGGGCAAGGCGGGGAAAAAGAAATGTAGTGTAATGAAATAGGAGGAATGCGCAAAACTGGATTCTGAAGACTCAAAATAGCAGATGCTATTGAGAAGAATGCAGATAAGAGGTGCTGCAGATCGGTGCCTCCTACCAGTTTTGCTTTTGGGAATCTTGAAAAGTTCTCAAAAATTTCCCCCCCCTTTTTCGGCCCCCCAAAAAAAAATTGGGGCGGGCGGCCAAGGGGGAGAAATGTTCGGTCCGACCGACCGAGGAAATCACAGCACCTACTCCCCCAAGGAGCAAATAAGCGTGCCAGGTTTCAAAATGGTTAATAGTTGATGAAAAATTCGTTAAGAAACAAGAGTGGTTGCGCATCCTTAGTAAAGCACAAAACAATAAAAAATTTTGCTTCACCTGTTTGAAGCGTGCATGAAACACACAATCAATGAAGAAAATATCAAATTTTTAGGTGTCATGGGTATAGTGTAAACTGGAAAAATAGAGGCGCTGCATACACAATGCTACATATCCTGGGCAAAGACTTGGGATTCTGGTAGGCAGACTTTTAGCAGGTTACGCAAAAATCTATAGCACGAGGGAAGACAAAATGGGGGTATGATTTTGCTAACTTTATCTCTCAAGCAAGCGGCGCACACATCACGCATGCGTGTTTCCGATGCAACGCGCACGCAGGTGTTGTCTGAATTGTCTGAAGCCTTGGTTTTACGCATGCCAGAAATTCTGCAAGCCAATCAACAAGATCTGTTGGTGATGGCTCCACAGGATCCGAAATATGATCGTTTACAACTAACGAGTCAGCGTATTTTAGCAATAGCGGCTGATGTGAAAACCGTTGCAGGACTACCCTCTCCATTAGGAAAAACAATATATGAATATGATATCCAACCCGGATTGCATCTTACAAAAACAACGGTACCTTTGGGCGTGGTGTGTATGATTTATGAGGCCCGCCCTAATGTTACAGTGGATGCTTTTTCCTTATGTTTCAAAGCAGGTAATGCGTGCCTTTTGAAGGGCGGCAAAGAAGCGCATCACTCCAATCAAGCGTTGACGAAAATCATTCAAGATGTATTAACGGCACACAAGCTAAGCCCCCATTGGGTTACTTATTTGACGCTTGAGCGTGATCAAATGTCAGAACTATTAAAAGCGCGCACCTATATTGATGTGATCATCCCGCGGGGCAGCCATAGTTTGATTGAATATGTGCGTGAAAATGCCACGGTGCCTGTTATTGAAACAGGCGCGGGTGTTGTGCATGCTTACATTGACGCAGAGTACAATCTTGAAATGGCCCGCGCTGTCATTTTAAATGCAAAAACACGGCGCGTAAGTGTTTGTAACGCTTTGGATTGTGTATTGATTCACCAAGATTGCTTAGCGCATTTATCTGCTTTGCTGGCGCCATTGCAGGAAAAAACCGTGACAATTTATGGGGATGATCGTTGTTTTGCGCACTGTATAGGTTTGTTGCCTGCCATGCCTGACATGGATGGCCATGAATTTTTATCGTCTAAATTGCTTGTTAAATGCGTGGAGTCCATTGATGATGCCATTGATTATATTAATCGTTATGGTTCAAAACACAGCGATGCCATTGTCTCGACAAATCAAGATAGCATCGCAAAATTTCAAAATGGCGTTGATACGTCAACTATTTATGTAAATGCGTCTACAGCATTTACGGATGGGGCGCAATTTGGGCTGGGCGCTGAAATTGGGATCAGCACACAAAAATTGCATGCTCGCGGCCCCATGGCATTAGAGGCATTGACAACAACCAAGCATGTGGTGGTAGGTGCTGGTCATATTCGTTAGAAAACAGCTTCTCTTAAAGCCTGCAAGCCCCGATATGTTGCGCGCCTCTTGCCCTAGCAAGATCGATTTGTTTTTGACGGTCGCGAAAGCGGCGTTTTTGCCTATCGGTTGTTGTATGGATGCAGTGTGGACAAGACACCCCTTTTTCAAAATCTGCAGACTGTTTGTCGATTGCCATTAAAGGCTGCCGGCATCCATGGCACAACTCAAATTGACCTGGCGCAAGATCAGGGTTGACCGTTGTGCGGCCATCAAATACAAAACACTCGCCTTCCCATAAATTTTCTGTAGGGGCTACATCTTCCAGATATTGCAAAATACCACCGTTCAACTGATACACATTTTGGAACCCATTGGCCAACATAAATGCAGACGCTTTTTCGCAGCGAATACCCCCTGTACACAGCATCGCAATTGGCTTATCTTTTTTGCCTGCCAGATGCGTTTCAACGTAATCCACAAATTCTGTGAATACCTTCGTTTTTGGATCAATTGCATTTTTGAAGGTGCCAACAGCCACTTCATAATCATTGCGCACATCTAAAACAATTATGTCAGGGTCTTGCATCAAGCGATTCCATTCCTTCGCATCCACATGTACACCTGTCTTTTCAAAAGGTTTTGCTTCGGGACGTCGCAACGTTACAATTTCCTTCTTGATGCGGATTTTCATCCGATAAAAGGGCAGGGTATCAGCGTACGAAATTTTCCATGTGATTTTGGGAAATTGTGATTTCAAAAACGCTAATAAGGTATCGATATCCTCTTCAGATCCACTAACGGTAGAATTAATTCCTTCAGGGGCTACCAAAATTGTCCCTTTTATTTTCTCACATAAAGGTCCAAGCTGCGCTTTTAACGCTGCCGGATCCGCAATCGGTGTAAACAAATAAAATGCAGCAACTTTAAACATGAAAGCATTTTGTATAGTACGCACTCACACTTATTCTATCAGTTCTCAGTTTTGCCGTCATCTTCGAAAGATACCCTGATGACGGTTAAATTGAGAACTGGTAGAATAAAGAAAACGAAAAGATGATCGAATAGTGATTGGTGTTATCACGTGCGGAGGGGATTGCCCGGGACTCAATGCAGTTTTATACGCTTTAAGTCGTGTATGTGAAGGCCAATTGATTGGCATTGTGCAAAATGCAATTAACACCGATCGCTCTGTTTTTGAAACGGTAGATCTATCTAATTTGCCAAAATATATTACCACAGTGGGGGGGACGATTTTAGGCAGCATCGTTGCATCAGATCTAAGCAAACATGATCCTAAGCGTTTTGAAACCCTGCAATCGGATTTTGCCAGAACTATAAAGCAAGTAGCACTTTCGGCACTGATTGTTATTGCCGGAGATGGCGGCATCCGCATCATGACTGATTTATGTACCGCTATCGATTTGCCAATGGTGGCCATTCCTAAAACGATTGATAACGATGTTCAAGATTCTGATTTTGCAATTGGATTTTACAGTGTTGTCGAGCATGTCACCCAGCATCTGACAGCCCTTAGTGCCACAAGTACAAGCCACAAACGCATTATGGTTGCCGAAGTGATGGGCCGGGATGCTGGATATATTGCATTGATGTCTGGTATTGCAGCTTTTGGTGATGTTATTTTGATTCCTGAAATTCAGTACGATTTTGAAGCAGCTCTGCGTTTTACACAGGTGCGTTATCATGCATCAAATGCGGGTGTTTTATGGGTTGTGTCAGAAGGTGTGAAAACCCCATCAGGGCAGCATACCTATATTCGCGGGAAACGTTATGGGGGCGTAGGTCAAGAGCTGGCCCAGCAAATAGAAGCGCGCTTAAATTTACCAACACGATCAATTCGCCTTGGTCATTTACAAAGGGGCGGAGAATCCGTGGCCTTTGATCGTTTGTTAGCCAATCAAATGGCAGTAAAAGCAAAGCAGCTGATCGATCAGAAAAAATACAACCATATGGTGGTGGTTCAGGGCAGCCAAATTGATGCGGTGCCTATCTCATTTCCCAATAGCCGCCAGATGGATAATTTAGCGTATTGGCAAGAGACCGCAAAATCCTTGGGGATCTTTTTATAACGTGGCTTTAGCCAGCACCGTATCGTTCAGTTGTTTTAATGCATCTGAGATTGAACTAGGCGCGTGATTCAGGAAAATGGTGTTGGTTTTGGCGTCCCCTCCAATTTCACGAAGGACATCGAAATATTGAATCATCAAAATCATGTGCATCAGATCTTCTGGTTTAATATAAGGAGTTGAACCATGCAGTTCTTCCATAGATTTTTTAAACCCATCGATAATGGCCTGCCTTTGTCCGGCGATACCTTGACCATGCAAAATGTTGGCTTCTGCTTCACCTTCTGCTTGTTTGACGCGCACGATCTTTTCAGCCTCTGCCTTTTCGTGTGCGGCCATGCGTAGCCGCTGCGCTGTGTTGATTTCGTTCATGGCATTTTTTACGTTTTCATTGGGCTGAATATCCGTCACCAAAGCTTGCAGCAAGGTGTATCCAAAGGACTGCAGGATGTTATTTAGTTCTTTGCGGATAGCCACAGCGATTTCATCTTTCTTCGAAAAGACATCGTCCAAAATAATGGTGGGCACTTTGGCCCGGACCACATCAAAAACGAAGGCCTGAATCTGCTTGATGGGTGAAACCAGCTTATAAAATGCCTCATAAATCTTATCTTCAGAGATGCAATATTGAACAGAAACCATGATATGCACAAAGACGTTGTCTTGCGTTTTTGTTTCGATCATCACGTCCAATTGTTGCACGCGCAAGTTGACGGCGCCCGCAATGTTATCGATGAAAGGGATTTTGAAATTAAGCCCCGCCGTTGCAACGCGCTTAAATTTTCCAAGCCGTTCAATCACCGCAACGCTTTGCTGGGGGATGATAAAAACCGTAAAAAGAATAGTAAAAAATAAGACGAAGAAAATACCGTAAAGAATGATAACCATGGCAGAGTTTTTTATTGATGCATGTGAGATTATATCACGTTAGGTGTAAGCAAATGGTCTTTCCCGTTTTCAGCAAATCAGGAGCATCATCCATAGATATTCGTTGTTTACTCTGTCTCAAACCCATCAAAGTCTAGATCCATAGGGCTTAAGGCGTTATAGGGCGCACTGGGATAGCGCATGGGTGCTTTTTCCATAGGCGGGTGAGAGGCGTGCTGTTGATGCGGCGACGCTGGTCTTTGGATGAAACGGGGTGTGGTGGCGCGTTCTGTCGTTGGCGGAACATAAGGCGCACGTGACTTTGTGTTATAAGGTGTAATCAATTCAGAACGCGGTGCTTTAATGACGGGTTGCTTTGTTTGTGATTGTGATGCCGATAAAGTGACAGCATGCAGATCCAAGTCATTGTTCCTGTTTTCTGTGTGGACAATGTATTTTTTGTTGAAAATTGTATACAAGTAATCTTGGTTGCGGCGTACGGCTTCGGCAAAGAAATAGCGCAGATTAATTTGCTCCCCATTATAAAAAATGGAGTATTGCCGTTTATAGATGTTGGCAAGCAACAAATACAAAGGAATATATTGTCCCCGTAAAATATCGCCATAGCTTTTTGCCATGCAGTTGCCCGGCTGATCCAGCAAAATATGTTTGGCGCTGATTTTGCTGTTGATGGTGATAAAGGTTTTATGCATTCCCCCGTTGTTATCTTTCAAGGCATAGGTATCTAAAAATCTAAACATGGGGGTTTGAGCCGTTAATGAAAATAAGGTTTCTTCCTCAAGTTCCCGGGCTGCCGTTCTTACCAATGATTTTTGGTCGTGAAGCTCCTGCCCTCCGCCAAAAATTCCCCAGTTTTTATTTTTTTCCTGAATCAAATACACCATCGGTGTGTCGTAATAATTATTGATCAACATCACATGGGCTGTGTGTTTAACGCGCGGTATCATTTTTTCTGTATGCAATTAGCCCTTATAACTTTATAGTATACCATTTTAGGGAAAGAAGGCATTAGGCAGATGAATGGTGAGATGTGGAGTCAAATTCTTTAGCGTGTACAGGGACTCTTTTGGCCAATTCACTAAAAAATCCAGAACCACACCACAAAGATCTATTACCTATAATGTAAACGACTTCTTTTGCCCGCGTTATGGCGACATTCAGCAAATTGGGTAGGCTTCCCGCCCAGATGCGCGCGCCTCTTTGACCTTCAGAGGGGGCCCCCAGCACAAAGAAGATAGCCTCAGCTTCACGTCCTTGTACCGTATGAACCGTGCCAATTCTTTCATATATCCAAGCGTACTCGTTTGCCACTTTCCATGTTTTCAAAATACCGCTAGACAGTATAATTTTACGAATGCGATCAGCCACAATGACAAAAGGCGTCACGATATATATATCAGGAGGACCTGTTTCAACTTTTAGGGCAAATAATAATTCAAGTAATTTTTGCCCTTCTTCAGCGCACCATTTATCTTCACCCGAGCCTGTCACATGAAACCAAGCTGATGCGCCTAAACAATCGCGTATCATTGAATGTCCCGGCTGTTTTGCTTGCACCATTAATTGGTCATAAGCAATGACATTGGCAATGCTAAACATGGGATCGTTACATCGTCTGTGCACCAGTAATGGTATGCCAACAGTCCGATTGCCATGTCTGCCATGAAATTCAGTAAAATAGGCTGTTGCCTTATCTGCCAGTGTTTGAACTGATGCTTCTGGGGCGTTAAAACGATCTGGGTCGATTTCGAATTCATGACATATTCTGCGCGTAAGATCGCTTGGCAATAAGACGATCGGTTGAATTTGCATAGGATCGCCAACAACAATGGCGCGTTTGCTGCGTATAATGGCGCCCACCGTCGCTTGAGGAGTGGCCTGACCTGCTTCATCAACAAGCAGCCAGCCAAAACTGTCTTGAGGGATAAATTGCAACATGCGATTGACAGAGGCAAAAGTTGTCGATACGCAGGGTACGACCTGGAAAAAAGATGACCACAAGTCAGGCATTAAACGGGTATGTTCCCCGATTGAAGCAGGTGTTGTCAGGTATTGCATAAAGATGCCTAAATTCTGATGCAAAGGTTTTGCTGCTGCATCTATAAAAGCTTTATGTAACTTGATCGCGGCAACAAAAACTGCGTCACGTAACAAGTGCGTTTCTTGATCACACCAAGGAGATGTTAGGTGTGTATCTTTGCGATTTTTGCTAAACAATCGTTTGTCGATAACCTGATGACCTAGCTTGTATTGATAAGCTTCTGCAGCAACTATTTTGCTCCTAATATCCGTAAGGATTTGCGCGCGATGCGCCCAAGCACGCGCTTTAGCTGTTCTAAAGAAGCGAAAGATGAACCATGGTTTTTTCTTTTGGTGGTCTGCCCATAGAGTTTCTATTTTTTGAAAATCAATTTCATCTGGGCTTAAGGTGTCTAAACACTGAAAAACGGTACGCATGACTTCTAATTTGGCAAGTTTTTCTTGGCTTTTTGCAAGTGCGGCCTGAAAATCTGCGCGGGCTTGATGCCACCGGTTTAAAGCATCTTGATGACTATGTGGAGGTGTATGTTCTTGTACAATGCGTGGGGGCCTTGTTTTTATGATTTGACCAGTTTTGGGGTCACAAATATCAATATTTTGCGGCATGCCGGCAGCCTCTGCCAAATAAGTCGCAAAGCCAACATCTGAATCATTCCAAAATGTATTGACGAATTTCCAACGATTGCTGCTATTGCCTAGAACGGCCGCAATTAGCCCCCAGCTTTTATAGCCAAATAAAGAATCGGATAAAACATTGAAATAACGAAGATCATCGGCATCTTCTGCTATCGCTTTTAGGTTAGGCAGTTCGGTGCTGATATTTTCAACGGCTTTGTTGTTAGAAGATGCAAATAGTATCTCGAAGCCTTTCAATTTATTGTCTAATCTGTGCAGTTGCATCCATCCTTGACCTGTTTTTATTTTTTCTCCTGTAGGTTTAAAGGCCAAAGAAGGGTCATCGAAGGTACACATAGCTTCGGCGCGTTTGGCGATTAAGCTTGCAACGACATCACGCAATAAAGTTGTTTTTCCTGTTCCCGGAGGACCGTTGATCGCCAAAATACCGCCATCCGACAATTTATTAAGTGCCAAATTGACGGCAGCTTGTTGCAATAACACCAAAGGATGCCGTTTCATGCTGGGCCAACGCGCCGATGGGATCAGTCGTGGAGCGACAGCTTCTTCAAGCCTCATATGCCCGCTTAGCAAATCATCCCGCTGGGTAGGATTTTGCATGCCCAAATATTGCTTTAGATTGTGTGACGCTTGACCTCTTTGAACCAAGTTGCGGGCTTGGATAAGATCCTGCAAATAAAAACTATTCAAAAGGGCAAAGGGTTGCGGGGGGTCTTTTTTATGGGTAGATTCCAGCGTTTTAATTGCAAAGTATGGTTTTTCAACCATGTCTATAGGCAGCCTGAAGGTTTTCAGAAGATAAAAAAACACCTCTTCTATGATGTCTTTATCAAGAGGAATTTGTTTGTCATCTTCATCGGTCATGCGCAGGCAAAGCGCCTTATTAAAAATTTTTAATAAGATGCGCTCTATGGTTGTCCAGAAGCCTAATGTTTTCAAATGCATGGCTAATGCTTGCGGTACGCCCCACGCAAAACTTGACAGGGCAATTGAATCCGGTACTAAACGCCCTTCTCGAGTCACCAGAAACGTAGCGATAATGGCTTGGCTTTCAGATGGTTTTGGATCTGCACTATGGTCTATCTTGCTTTGGGGATATTTTTTTTCCAGCGCTTCTTTTGCTTTTTGCATGCTGACAGTGCCAACGACTATTTGATAAAACAACTTCTTGTTTTTCGCTGTTGTTTCTCCGCCGTTCTCCCACGGTAAAGACTCTCTGTCTAAGCGCGCAATTAAATTGGGGTCGCCCGCTACAACATCCTCTGGTTTGCGAAAAGTTTGCGGGGAAAGCACTTCTAAGGCCGTCCAGGCGGATAAAACCCTGCCCGCTTCTTTCGTATTTAAATTCTGTATCATGACCCTTGTCTGTCCGATAAAGTCTAGAGGGGCGGTGATTTAAGATAATCGTAATCATGCGCGTATGCAAATCAGTGCGCTTTGTGATTTGTTATACCAATCCTCCAGCCCAGGGCTGTTGGTTGTGTAGTATGAGGTTCCGGATAACCGCTCTGTGCAGCTTTTTGGTCAAGGTAGCCATCATGACAGGTGTTTATCTGGTCTATTGTCTCCTGTTTTTGATCTTCAGAAAATCCCTACCCACTCAGTTTTCAAAAGAGCCAAAAATCAAAGCAGAAAGAACCTGATTTCCAAGTGTAATGGGTATGGGCAGCGACTGTGAATTTTGCCGTAGCGATATTTGCACTTTATACCTGCATTCATGTTGGCTTTATTTAGGTTCAACTCGCCCATTCACCTGATGAAAGAGGTTTGGGTGTTCTTTCAAAAATTGTGCAGCAATATTTTTTCGTCTACTACTTTTTCCAGTGTTGATTGCTGTTTCAAAATCTTTAAGTACTTCTTCTTTTGTTTTACGCGTAGACGTGCCAGTGTCTACTGATTTAGCAGTCATAATCGTTGGCAATTTTACCGTTGATGCCTCTTGACGCGGAGTGTGTGGCGCTGTTGTAGGCTGTTTGGAAGTTAAGGTCACAGGTAGGGAATTCGATTGTATCATGTTCAGCTTTTTCCTTTCTGCCAAACTTGTCTTTGCTCGCGATAAAGCAGTTCCGGTATATATATTTTTTATTGTTTTTACTGCTTTATTATGTTTTTGTTTTTCAAATATTTGATTCAATCCTTTTTTACTTTGTTCAAGTTTCTTGATATTTGTCGTAATCGATGCGAAAACATTCATAAATGCAGTCAATTTTTTCTGAATTTCTTGCGCGTTATTTTTGTGATCTCCTGCTAGCATGTCCTTGATATCGTTTTTAGTTTGACGTTCGATATCGTCGATTTCTTGTTTTAAAGTCTTTAATTCTTTTAATGTGTTTTCTGTGTCACCTAAGAGTGTAGATGTCTGTAAATGTGCATTGCTTGGTGAAAGAACTTTTTCTATTTCAGATGTTAAATCCCTATATTTTTCTGTATATATTTTTCTGTATTTATCGATTCTATCATTTGCAGTCTTATAGTAGTTACTGATTCTCGAAAAAGCAGTGGCACGTTGTATATGTCCTGCCAATTTTTTGGCACGTTCTTTCAATATTCCGCTGATACTGCTTTCATGTCCAGGAGATGTTGCCATGCATATATTGAGCAATAACGTAATCATAATTAAAGCCTCAATCAATCAGGTTAACTTCATATCTGTAATATAAAAGGGGAGGGTTAAGATTTGATTAAGATTGGTGAAATTTTTCTGGATCCCCGATCAAGTCGGGGATGACAGGCTGAGTGTGTGTAAAAATAAAATGACTGCTTATTTCATCGCTCTGTCTTGCGCCCTAAAAACGTCCTGAAATTATAAACCGGGGCGTAGGAAAGATCCTCGCCTTGATACACCAAAGCCATAGTATCTGCGCCGCTTTGCATGCCTTCCATTGTTGCAAGCATCCGCTTGTTATAAGAATAAGAGGCCTTGATCTCGATCAGTTCTTTATGTGTTTTGCGATCTATGATGAGGTCGATTTCATGGTCATCATGGGTTTTATAAAAATAAAAATAGGGAAAAGCGCCTTGTGATAATTCTTTCTTCACAGATTCAATCACAATATAATTCTCGAACAAAGGGCCATACAAGGGGCCGTTTTGAAATAAAACACTGGATGTAATACCAGTTAGATAGGCTGCCAATCCTGTGTCATAAAAATAGATTTTTGGACTTTTGGTGATGCGTTTGCCGTAATTGTTGAAATAAGGGGGTAGTAAATAAATGACGTAGGATGCTTCCAAGACAGAGATCCAACGTTTGACTGTGCTTAGGCTAACGCCTAAATCGCTTGCAAGTGCCGTCATATTTAATGTTTGGCCGACCCGCGCTGCCAATAAGCCAATCAGTTTTTGAAATTCACGGATTTGTTCGATGTTGCTGATGACGCGCACATCTCGTTCAACGTATGTAGATAAATAGCTGCCAAACCATAAATCATCGTCCCCATAATCGCGCAGGACCAATTCGGGATATCCCCCTTTAAAGATGGATATGTCGGTTAGATGCGCTGGAATTTCTTGATATTGCATGGGCAGTAAAGATAGAACGCCCACACGGCCAGCCAAAGATTCTGAGATATTTTGCATTAAAGTAAACTGGGATGAGCCCGTTAATACAAAGCGTCCGTAATCTTGACGGTTGTTGTCGACCATTTCTTTAACCAGGGGGAACAGTTTTGGTACTTTTTGTGCTTCATCAAAGATCACTTTTCGGTTGAATTGGGCTATGAATCTATCGGGATCATGCTCTATCAATTCAACCATTTTGTAATTATCAAAGGTGACGTATTGGTAATCATTGGCCAGCAAATGCCGCAGAACTGTTGATTTCCCTGATTGTCGCGGACCTGTAAGGCTGACGATGGGAAAGGCCTTTAAGTACCGGTTAATTATCGGTTCTATGGCACGCGGGATGTAGGGCATTCATGCAAATCTATCTTTTGATAATAGATTTTCACATATTCGAGCTCAGGTGTAAATACACCCATTACACAGCAGGTTTTGCGGCGGCTGCTTTAGCGCCACTAAGGCCTTTGGCGATGGCGTTGTTGGTGTCATGAATAAGGGTTTTTAACGGATCTTTTGAGCCATCAGATGATTGGCTTTTAAAGTCAAAACAAGATCCATCTAAATTGCCTGCGCAGAACATAGCGTGATTCGCTTCTTGTTTGAAAATACGATAACTGATGCAGTAGGCTGTTAACGCAAGACGGACCAATACATAGGTGTTTGTGAACATGTGTACAAAAATTTGACCTTTCACGCCAACGGCTTCAGAGCTGTGATTGCCTCCTTCGATTTCATCGACCAAGATCATCTGTATTTGTTGACCGTTGGTAAACGCGGCATTGAAGGTGGCCAAGGCTGGATAATTATCTTGAATATTAGCCAAAGCCAGGGTGAAGGATCCCACTTTTTGTAAACCTGTTCCAGGCCCAGGGTCGCTTGCAGCAGAAGAACTTAAGAACTGTTGGCCTGTAAGAAGTTCTGCAAACACGACATGGGTAAAAGCGTATGCGCTTAAGGTTCTGGTATCGCTTTTCGCAGTGGGAGCGCCTGAGATGTCCATAAACACCCAGCGTCGTGGCATGTTGTTCCAATCTAGGCTGACCCTTCTTAAATTGTCGGGCTCCCCGCGGATAGGGGGTAAATCAATGGTGGTAACCGTAGACATATGATGCAGTGTATTCTCCCATCTCTATTTCTAATGTAGGGATAGGATGGTAAAGAAAAGCTTAAGACTGGGGCAAACGGAGTGCTTTTGCAATGGCTTGTGCTTGTTCAATTTCAGGCTTGTCTCTTGCTATCTCTGCAGGATTTGGATTTTGATTTAAGACCAGACCAAAGATGTAATAGGCAGAACTGATTTCATTGCAAAAATGCGGGCGTTCTTGCTCTGAGAATAACAACGGGACGCGCTGTAGAAAAGCAAGCTGCGTTTCTGTTGCTGTTTTGGTAAGGCCCATTTTTGCGAAGAGAGCCTGAATACGTTCTGGACCTGCTTTTGCGTAACGTAAGGCTTCCGCATACCATTGCGCTTTGTTTTCCCACATATGTGGCAACTGCTCGTACAGCGCAAGCATCGCGCCTGCATATTTCGCACATGCAGTAGCTCCACCATCTATCTTGTCGGCGCTAGCTTTAAACAAGGCAGCGGCCATCCAGCGTGCTAAAAGCATGGTTTGTGAAGTGCTATTGATATCTGCGATAGCATCTCCTGCAAAACATAAATCATGCCTGGTTACAGATTCGTATGAAGCTGACAGCAATTCCAGATAGTATACAAGACGTTCAATTGGTTGAGTAAGCATGTTTCTGGCAGCTGCGCGCAATTCATCGGTTGTTTTTGTTTTGGCTTCAGCCTGCCAACGGTTCAGATCTTCTGCGTTTGATTCTCTTTCGACAAATCCATGCAAAAACTGGAGAATGCTTGTAACAATGTCACCATGTTTTGCTGGATCCATAGATGAGGTGCGCAATCCTGCACGAGTAGACGATTCAGCTGCACGCTGGTGACATTCTTGGACAATAAGGGCAAAGTGTGGCAAGGCTGATCGATCTTCAGGCGAGATATTACAAAATGTATCAAATGCTTCTGCCCATGGATCTGGACTTTCTTTCGCTAACCAAGATGTGGGCGCAGATGAAGCAGCTAGCAACATCAGAAGTCGTGCATAATCGAAGCAAGAGGGTATATGCTCCGCTTCTTTTCCAGCTCGTAGCAGACAGTACCTGGCAGGATCTCTGTAAGATGTATGTCCATTATTTAAATGGCTCATTGCCAGGGCAAGATTCCGCCAATCAGTCGCAGTGCTTTCAGGGCCCTCGACTAATTTTTGCCCAATCACAACAGCTGTGAAAGTGGTCCACACATAAGGAGTGATGTCGAGTGAAGACACTGCGAGGGATGCTGCAAGCGTATTTCTCATATTTTCTAGTTCTTGTAAAAACTTAGTCATCTCTCCTCTTGCGTGATCATGGGGCATGTTTAAACACTGCGTTCCTACAGTCTCGAAATGGGTAGAAACAGCTGCTTGATCGACGCCGTCTAGAGGTGCCATATAGGCTATAAGATACTCAGCAGGAGATTGCGTTAAGCCAACTGGTGCTAATCTGCTTGTCCAGGTTTCTGCCGCAAATAAACTGCATAAAGTAAAAAACAGCATGTGAAATCTGTGAATCAGGTCGCGTTGCGTTATGATAGTCTTGGCTTTGGTGTCTTGCAAGCTTGCAAATTCAAATCCGCTCCGCCACACTATACAAAAGCCTGTAACAGATTTAGCGCGATGACACATTTGGTTCCTGTAGGCGAAGGATTTGGTGTTCAGATCCCCCCTGACCTAATCAAAGCCGCACATTTGGACGATGCTTCAGATTTGTTTTTCGAGCTTACAAATCGTGGTCTCTTAATTTCATATCCTCCCAAAGCATTATTAGATTTTTTCTTTCAGTCTTGTAATGCTCCATCTAATATATCGGCAGACGTCGATGCGTTGATTGGACAAGCGGTCTTGGACAATGATCGGTATTGATACAAATATTTTGGTGCGTATCATTTTGAATGATTCGGAGAAAGAATCTCCGCAAGCTCGAATGTTTTTAGAAGAAGGGTTAAGATCTTCTGGCGTTTTTATTGCTACTGGAGTTTTACTAGAAGTGGCTTGGGTTTTAAAAATGAAAAAATTTACACGTCAGCGTGTTCATGGTCTTTTGTCACAGTTTATTGCTGTTCCTGGCATTGTGTTGGAGCAACCAGAACTGATAGAAAAGACGCTGAAAATTTTTCAAGCAGGCAAAATTGATTTTGGAGATTGTTTGATTTGGACTGCCAATCAATTACACGGTGTTACACAGTTGCAGACATTTGATCAGGATTTTCAAATGGAAATTGTAAGTACAATCAATCGTGCAAGACATCCACACCAAGAAGTGGATTTTTCATGAAAGCGTGAAATGCTGCCGGATCAGTTCCCACGCCTTCTGACTGTCGGTGCAGATGTTGATGGCCTGGCGGAAGGCGCTGGATTCTTTGGCACCACGGCTGTACCAGGCCAGGTGTTTACGGGCCAGAAGCATGCCATGTTCGTTTCCATAGTGCGATAGGATCAGATCAAAATGTTCGGATACAATTTGCAATACGTCGGCGGGCTCGGGATGTGCAATCAAACTGTCATGCATTAAAAACTGTCCTACTTGATTGATCAGCCATGGTCTGCCGTAAGCGCCGCGGCCAATCATCACGCCGTCTGCTTGACTTTCATCTAAGGCCTTTTTGGCATCAGAGGGTGATCTGATATCGCCGTTCACAATTACAGGGATAGAGACTGCGTTTTTGACTTGTTGCACAAATGTCCAATCGGCGGTTCCAGTGAATTGTTGGCAACGGGTGCGCCCATGAATGGTCAGCATTTGAATGCCCACATTTTCGGCGCGTTTGGCCAAATCGGGGGCATTTAAGCAGTTGCTGTCCCATCCCTTACGTGTCTTCAAAGTAACAGGAACGGATACGGCATTGACCACCGCTTCTAATATCCGTTGCGCATGATCCAGATCTTTCATAAGGGCGGATCCGCAATCGTTGTTGGTGATCTTTTTCTTGGGGCAGCCCATGTTGATATCGATAATGACGGCGCCCATCCCAGCCACCATGCGGGCCGCTTCTGCCATGACTGTGGGTTCGTAGCCTGCCAATTGGACGGCGACAGGTTCTTCCGACATGTCGCGCTGAACCATTTTCATGGTGCGTTTAGTGTGGCGGATCATGGCTTGGCTGGCGATCATTTCAGAAATCACCAATCCAGCACCTATCTTTTTTGTCATCTTCCGAAAGGGCAAGTCTGAAATGCCAGACATGGGGGCCAAAATGACGGGCATGCAAAGGGGGATATTTGCAATTTTAAGGATGGGACAGCTCCATCAAATTCCACCGTGGGGTTGGGACCATTCTATCAGGGTTGATGTTGCGTTGCATCATTTCAAGCGCTGTCCAGGCGATCATGGCGGCGTTATCGGTGCACAGTTTAACGGGGGGGACAACTAATGTGCGCTGCTGCATTTCACAAAATGTATTTAAATGTGCGCGGATGTATTGATTGGCGGCGACCCCACCTGCAACAACGATTTGCTGATGAGGCGCTATTTTTAAGGCTTGCGTCAGCCGATCGATTAAGATTGTGCTGATGGTGCGCTGGATCGATGCACATAGATCTGCCACATCTTGGTGTATCATCCTCGACAGAGGCGACGCAGACAGGTTAGTGATACACTCCCGAATTGCCGTCTTCAATCCTGAAAAAGAAAAGTCGCAATGGGGTTGCCTGTAAAAAGGGCAGGGGAGTTTATACCGTAAAGGATCACCATTTAAGGCCGTACGTTCTATAGCGGGCCCGCCAGGGAACCCTAAATTTAACAGTTTTGCAGTTTTATCAAAAACTTCGCCGCAGCTATCGTCTTTTGTTTCTCCCAGTAACTTATATTTTCTGAAGTCTTGCACATCAATAATTTGGGTGTGCCCGCCCGAGATCAATAACAGTAGATACGGGAAATCAATCTGATCAGTCAGCCGCACTGTTAGGGCATGTCCCTCTAAATGATGAATGGGGTAAAATGGTATGTTCAAAGCCAATGCCAGTGCACGTCCAAAGCCGTACCCAATGTGCAGTCCTCCAATTAATCCAGGGCCGGTTGTGGCGGCGATGGCATCCAAAGTATCCAACGGCAGATCTTTTACCATCAAAGGCAGCTTATCAATGTGTGCCCGCGCTGCTAATTCAGGCACCACCCCGCCGAATTGTTCATGTTCTTTTGTTTGGGAATAAATGTCGTTGCGTTCGATGCATGGCTTCCCATTGGTGTAAGAAACAACCGCCAATGCCGTTTCATCACAGCTGGATTCTATCCCCAAAACGCGCACGGATCATGTTGATTTGTCTTTTGTAACAGTATACGCCTTTATGCTTTTCAGCAGGTATCCAGGGAGATGATATTTTCGTGCATCATTGTTTTTTAGCCACCAACAGGCTACCCTTTCTTTAGGCGGTCGTGGCGGAATTGGTAGACGCTCAGCGTTGAGGTCGCTGTGGGGCAACCCGTGGAAGTTCGAGTCTTCTCGACCGCACCAGATTAAAGCAATTAGCTGTCAGTAGCTTGTTTGCTGGCACAAGGGATGATGCTGCTCTAATAAATCCTTCAAATCCTCGGGCATGACGTGCAAATAAATCTCAGACGTGGATAGGTTTGCATGACCTAATATCTCTTTCAACAGCATCAAGTCGGCTCCATTTTTCAGCATGTGCGTTGCAAAAGCATGCCGAATAATGTGGGGGGAAATTTTGGTAGGATCGATGTCTGCTTTCATGGCCAATGCTTTGATTAACTGAAAAACGCGCATGCGGGTTATGGGTTGATTGCCGCGGGTGACGAATAAATATTCTGTCGTTTTGGGAACATAAGGCAGGTAAGCTTTGATTTGTTGATATGCTTTTTCGTGTAAAGGGACCAAACGTTCTTTATTGCCTTTACCTTTTATCAGTAGGACAGGATATTGATTGTAATTGTTGATGCACGATTTTTTCAGGGTGATTAGTTCGGACACGCGAAGACCCGAAGCGTACAGAATTTCTAGCATGACGCATAAGCGAATACCTTTGGTGGACGAGTCTAGGTAAGCAACATCAAACAGGAGCGTGATTTCTTCTTCTGATAAGATCTTCGGCAGACCGCGTTGCCATTTTGGTGCCTCCACCAATTCTGCAGGATTTGCGCTGATGATTTTTTCACGATGCAGAAAAATATAAAACTGCTTAATGGCTGAAATGCGTCTGGCTACGCTGCGGGGGCTTAGATCACGCAATAAATCAGACATATAATCTTCCAGCTGATTTTCTGTTAATTCTTCCAAATTGTGCGCGGCATAAAAATTTGCTAAATCCTGTAAATCGCGTTGATAGGCGTCGACAGTATTGCCAGATAATCCTTTTTCAGACTTAAGAAACTGGATGAATCGTTGCATTAAAAAATTGTGGTAGACGCACATGCATGGATCAGTCTACAGTAAATATAGAAGATCTATCCAAGTTGTTGTCTCACTTTTTTAGCCTCATATTGGCCTCAGACCCTTTAACTATTGGTCATTGAGAAAAATGTGAGGAAGAATGTCAGAAGATTATGGATTACTGGATGCTGTGCGCGAAGTTTTGTCTGCCAATGAAATATTGCAATCAGCTGGCATTCATCAGCGTGTCTATTTAAAGGCGCCGTTGAAGCCAATCTACCCCTGCTTGTTTCTAGAGATTGATAATGTTTGGCAAGATCCTACAGCCAGCGACAATCAAGCCATTGCGCGCATAAATTTTCATGTGAATTTATTGTCGCAGTCACACATGGGGACAACGCCTGCCCATATTGGACAAGCTGTCACCACATGTTTAGATGCCCGTTCTATCAGGTTGTCCCCTTTGTTTTTAGCTAATTTCAGAAAAACGGGTAATGTCATAGATCTTCCCATGATGCATTCACCACGTCTTTTTCAGCAGTTTTACCAGGCGATCGTTTGGCGAAAAGATGTTTCATCATCTGAAAGCCTTGATTTATATAATCTTTTTTAGATATCATGATTTTTCAAGCTATGTTAAAATAATAGTATATTAAAGTAATACATAAATATTAATGATAACTAAAATATTATCATTAGACGGTGGAGGGTCTAAAGGGGTATTCCATATCTATTTTTTAAATGCCTTTGAATCGGCGCTTAATCGATGCATGCGTGATTCGTTTGACTATATTGGTGGCACATCGGTTGGGGGTATTTTATCCATTGCATTGACGCATCCTTTGTTATGGATGGGCAATCAAAATAATTTCGCAGTTGCAGACATGCTGGAAAAGAAAATAGATGAAAAATTGCTTTCAGTTATATTTGGTCCCCCCCGATCTTGCTGGATGCCACCCCGGCTTGGGTTGCTTGGACCTAAGTATAAAGATAGAGAAAAACATATTCAGTCTTTTTATGACAATGAATTTTTTGGCAAACAAAAGTTTGGCGATCATTGCGCTAAGCCCACTATGGTTTTCAGCTATAGCTTGACAGAAAACGCGGCAAAAGTTTTTAAAAGTTGGCGGCCCAGCAGTCAGGATGTGCCTGTATCTACTGTGGCGCTTGCAACCAGCGCGGCACCTATGTTTTTTCCTGCTGTCTCTTATAAGGGAGATGTATTAATAGATGGCGGCGTGGCTGTTAATGATCCTAGCTATCTTATCGGATATGAAGCACGCAAAAATGCCGGCAACTTGCAAAGCCCGTTAATTGTTATTTCCCTGGGGACATCTGTGCGTGGTTCGACAGATTATACCAGTTGCTATAACGGTGGTTTGGCTGCGTGGGCGTCTAAGTTTATTGGGTTGTCGATGGAAACGCAGCAACGTATTGTGACCTATTTACAAGGACATGATTCTAATTGTTGCTTGTATTGTAATGGGTGTGTTGAAAATCATTTTCATGAAGTGCTTGGGCCTAACCAAAATTGTTTTGCCGATTATCATTGTTGGAACAATGTACATTATTTTCGTTTTGCCCCCTGTGTGGATGCGATTTTGGACAGCACGGATCCCCAGATGTTGAACAAATTAAAATCCCAGGCTGCATCGTTTTTTGATGGTAGCAGCAAGATTGTTGCAAAAATGTTGTCGCTTATGAATGCTTAAAAAATATTCACATTGTGGGGCCAAAATTTAGTGACTTAGCATACGAAGACGTTCTATACTGCTGTAGTGAATTATAAACAGTACATTTATGCCGACCGTTAATCAAATGGTTCGATTTGGGCGCAAAAAGGTAGAAGAACGTAATAAAGTTCCTGCTTTGGAAGGCTGTCCGCAAAAACGTGGTGTGTGTACCCGCGTGTTTACAACGACCCCGAAAAAGCCAAACTCTGCGCTTCGTAAAGTTGCGCGTATTCAGTTGAGCAATGGTTTTGAAGTAACAGGTTATATTCCTGGTATGGGTCACAATTTGCAAGAGCACTCTGTCGTGTTGATTCGCGGTGGACGCGTACCCGATTTGCCCGGTGTGCGTTATCACATTATCCGTGGTGTTTTGGATACACAAGGCGTTAAAAACCGTAAGCAATCGCGTTCCAAGTACGGCGCGAAAAGACCGAAATAACCAAGTATAAGGAGAAATCATGAGACGTCGTTCAGCTGAAAAGCGCAAAGTATTACCAGATGCTCGCTTCCATGATGTGGCTGTGACTAAGTTCACAAACTGCATTATGAAAGGCGGTAAAAAATTCGTGGCAGAAAAGATCGTGTACGAATCAATCGATGCCTTCAAAGGGACAGACCAAGAAAAATTGGATAGTTTCAAGAAAGCAATCGACAATGTTAAGCCGATGTTAGAGGTAAAGTCGCGTCGTGTTGGTGGCGCTACTTATCAAGTGCCTATCGAAGTACGTCCTGAAAGAGCGCAAGCGTTGGCGTTTCGTTGGATCATTTCAGCAGCGCGTGGACGTTCTGGCCAAACCATGATTGACAAACTATCTGCCGAATTAAGAGATGCCGCAGACAATAAAGGTTCATCCGTCAAGAAAAAGGATGATACGCACAAGATGGCCGAAGCTAATAGAGCCTTCGCTCACTATCGTTATTAAGAGGATTAAATAAAATGGCCAGGCAAACACCCATTGCGAAATACCGCAATATTGGAATCATGGCGCACATTGATGCGGGAAAGACGACGACTACGGAACGTATCCTTTATTACACCGGTAAGTCTTACAAAATTGGTGAAGTTCATGAAGGCGCTGCCACCATGGACTGGATGGAGCAAGAACAAGAGCGCGGTATAACCATTACGTCTGCCGCGACGACATGTTTTTGGAATGATTACCGCGTTAATATTATCGATACCCCTGGACACGTTGATTTCACAATCGAAGTCGAACGCAGTTTGCGTGTGCTTGATGGCGCTGTTACCGTTTTTGACGGTGTTGCTGGCGTTGAACCGCAATCAGAAACAGTGTGGCGTCAGGCCGATAAATACCGTGTGCCGCGCATTTGTTTTGTGAACAAGCTAGATCGTACGGGCGCGAACTTTTTCCGCTGTGTTGATATGATTGTTGAACGCCTTGGTGCGCGTCCGATGGTTATGCAATTGCCTATTGGGGCAGAAGCTGACTTTAAAGGTGTTGTTGACCTTGTGATTATGAAAGCAATTGTGTGGAAAGACGAAGCGCTTGGGGCAGAATTTGAAGTTGTTGAAATTCCTGCTGATCTAAAAGCGCAAGCGGATGAATACCGTGAAAAATTGGTTGAACTGGCTGTCGAAATTGATGACGAAGCAATGGGTGAGTACTTGGAAGGCAACATGCCGTCTGACGTCTTGCTAAAAGAACTGATTCGGAAAGGAACGATCAATGGGTTGTTTGTTCCTGTCTTTTGTGGTAGTGCCTTTAAAAATAAAGGTGTGCAACCGCTGCTTGACGCTGTTGTTGACTATTTACCTTCACCGTTAGATATTGGGGCGACCAAAGGTGTCAATCCTAGCAATGAAGAAGAAGAACTTGAACGCAAACCAGACGATGGTGAAAAATTTTCAGGTCTTGCTTTCAAAATCATGACGGATCCTTTTGTAGGCACGTTGACCTTCGTCCGTATTTACTCTGGCAAGCTAGAAAGTGGATCCGGTGTTTCTAACACCATCAAAGATCAAAAAGAACGTATTGGCCGTATGTTGCTGATGCATGCAAACAGTCGTGAAGATATCAAAGAAGCTTTTGCAGGCGATATCGTTGCATTGTGTGGTCTGAAAAACACGACAACTGGAGATACTTTGTGTGATTCAAGTGCAGAAATCATTTTGGAACGTATGAACTTTCCAGAGCCTGTGATTGAAATTTCGATTGAGGCCAAAAACAAGGCAGATCAAGAAAAGATGGGCGGCGCACTATCAAAATTGTTGTCTGAAGATCCATCTTTGCGCGTACAAAGTAACCAGGAAACAGGTCAAACGATTTTGAAAGGGATGGGTGAATTACACCTTGAAATTATCTTAGATCGTTTGAAACGTGAACATAAAGTGGAAGTGTCGCAAGGTAAGCCTCAAGTTGCTTATCGTGAGAAAATCACGATGAAGTCTGAAGTGGATTATACCCACAAAAAGCAAAGTGGAGGTGCTGGTCAATTTGCGCGCATCAAAGTTATTTTCGAACCGCTTGAGCCTGGAGAAGGATTCATCTTCGAAAACAAAGTTGTTGGTGGCGCAGTGCCGCGTGAATACATTCCTGCTGTTGAAAAAGGTTTTGAATTGGCTAAAGAAACAGGTCCGTTGATTGGCTTCCCTATGATCGATTTTAAGGCCACGTTGATTGATGGTGCGTATCATGATGTGGATTCGAGCGCGATGGCATTTGAAATTGCTGCAAAGGCCTGTTTTCGCGAAGGTATTGTGAAATGCAAACCAAAAATTCTAGAGCCTATCATGGCTGTGGAAGTTGTAACCCCAGAAGATTATATGGGCGACGTCATTGGAGACTTAAACAGTCGTCGTGGATCGATTGGCAGTATGGATCAACGTGCTAACGCCCGCGTCATCAAAGCTGAGGTGCCACTTGGTGAGATGTTTGGTTACGTCAGTGATCTTCGTTCTATGTCACAAGGCCGCGCGCAGTTTACCATGACCTTTAGCCATTATGACTTTGTCCCGCAAAATATTGCTGATGCGATTAAGGCGGAGCAGACACGGTAATTGCGAGATTAAAATCAGGAACACCTGTTTGACGTGCGTATACCAAACGGGAGTATGGTTTTCAGTGCGAATTTTGAATGTTTCTCAAGAAATTTCGCAAATCTTGTGAAAACAGCGTTTTTCTTAACCACTCCTTAACTTGAGGTCTTTATATTAAAATTGTATATAC
>ERZ1292633.1844-Hain-H41-02um-R1-1844-length-22374-cov-7_pt1 | contig 22374 bp, 17 predicted proteins | sample MGYA00564406_ERZ1292633 | MGnify/ENA primary metagenome ERZ1292633 (study PRJEB36523, sample SAMEA6512639) | groundwater metagenome | collected 2019-01-08 | study: AquaDiva: Metagenomics assemblies of 32 groundwater samples
CGGTGGGCGCCTCATTAAAGATGAGATGGCGCAGAGGTGAATGACCCGAGGAAGCGATGAAGAGGGAGCGACCGTCCCAGGCGAAGCCGATAGCCGAGTCCGCAGTCAGAGTCGTCACCGGGCTGCCGTCCGGCGAGACCTTGACCACGCCCTGGGGGCAGCCGCCGGGTCCGCACACGGTCTGGCTCAGGTACAGCGATGAGTCCGCGTCCAGCCACATGCTCCTGGGGTTCACCAAGCCGCCGAAGCGCGAGGCGGGCGTCTGGCTTTCCAACGTGCCCAGCTCCCCCGAGTAACGCAGGAGCTGCTGGCAGGCCGTATCGGCGACGATCATCTCGCCCTGGGTGCCGACGGCGATCTTGGAGGGCGTGTAGCAGCTTCCGGCCGTGGCGCTGATTCCGGGCAGCTCGGTTTGGCTCATAAGGTTGCCAGAGAAGTCGTAGGCGTTGACGTAGCCCTTGAGCCCGCTTGCCGGACAAGGGCAGCCTAGGCATTGGACGCAGTAGTAGCTCCGCTGATTCTGGAAGCTCAGGAGGAGACGGGCTCCGATCTTGTCGATCGCGGCCGACATGAGGCTTGTGGAGCTGATGTAGGGGCCGAAGGAATACGTGGACTGCCCAAGGAAGTAGCCGGTATTGAGAAAGCGCTTGAGGGTGATGCCGTCGCCCCCCTCCAGTACGTCCACGACGCCCGAGGGCTCGACGGCGAACGCAAGAGGCGCGCGGGCACCCGTGTCGAAGCTGAACAGCGGCTCGAGCGCGGGCGTGCGGTAGCCCGTTACGGTATAGGTCGTCGCTCCCGGAGCCAGCATAAGGGCGTAGAGGTTGCCCACCGAGTCGCGGTCGAGGCCGGCGATGTTGGAGGCGGTCACGCTGAAGGTGGCCTGCTCCACATAGGAGGCCGCTCGAACGGGCAGCGCCGCGGCGACGAGCGCCAGAATCATCAAGGTCGGCTTCATTTCTTTTCCTCTCCCGTGGCGGTCAGTTTCTTGGTGAAGCTCTTGACGGCGGAGCGCAGGTCGAGAGGCTCCTCGCCCACGACCGCCAACTCCGGCAAGGCGACATCCTTAAGCAGGCCGTGGACGCGCGCCGTGCGGATCAGGCACGTCTCGCGGCCCGGGGCGACCACCAGGGCCACGCCGGGCGGCAGGCTCTTGATCTTGTTGGGGTGGATCTTGAACTGCTCCACCTCGCGGCGTGAGCGGTCGCCCGTGTGCTCGTCGCCCAGCAGGCCGCTCTTGACCCGCTCCGTGTCGCTGATCGACGACTCGGTGCCCAAGGTCGCGGCCCAGAACTCCGCGTCCTCCGGGTCCGGCGCGCGGAAGCAGACCTTGCACCCCGAGGTGTTGTTGAAGACGATCGAGTTGAAGGCCTCCGCGTCCATCCCCTGGATGCGCTTGAGCTGGCCGAGGTCCTGATGTGAAAGAATCGTGCGGAGCTTGGCCGAGCCCACGGTCGCCACGAAGGAGGCGAAGACCGGCGTCGCGAACTCGGCGAACTCGTCCAAGATCACGGTCGCCGGCTTCGGTTTGATCGCGGCGCGCTGGCGGGAGGCCGCGACCGACAAGAGCCCCGAGATCACCATCCGCCCGAGCGGGTTGGCGAGGACCTGAAGATGCCCCACGGGGACGGCGAAGTAGACGGCCTGGCCGCGCGCGAAGGCTTCCTCGAGGCGAATTTGCGGCGCGTAGCTGTTGAGCAGCGCGCCGAGCGTCCCGGTCGTCCAGGGGCGCAGCGCCGAGGTGAGCGAACTGGTGTCCTCGTTGGACTTGAACTCTGAGTTCGCCAAGTCCGCGAGCTTGCTGTCCCCGCACAGCTCGAACGCCTTCTTGCGCGCCTCCTCGAAGGCGAAGTAGTCGTAGCAGTCGCGCAAAGTGAAGGCCCGGCCGGTCGCGCAGAATACCTCGGCCATGCTCTGAATCTTGGCGTAGTCCACGCCGCGGTAGTAGTCCTGACCCTCGCCGGAGGAAGTGGGCTCGCGGCCGATGGCCCGCGCGACCTGGTTGGCGAGCGCGGTCGCGTCCTGCCCCGAGACCGGGCGGATGGGGTTGAAGGTCATGGAGCGCGGGTCCTGGGGGTTGAAGTAGCGCACGTCCCCCACCCGCCCGGCGCGGCCCGCCGTCTTGATGAACTGGTCGAAGTCGCCGCGGTCGCCCTTGGCTTCCATAAAGAAGACCGACAAGCCGTCGGCCATGTCCTGGGCCGCGAGGGCGAGAAGGAGTTGCGACTTGCCCGAGCGGGTGGGCCCCACGATCTGCATGTGCCCCTCGCGCTCGACCGGCAGGACGGACACGGCCCTGCCGGTCCGCGTGACGCCGAGGAAGGTCCCGGCCTCGGGAGAACGGTTCTTCAAGGCGTCCGCAAACTTCTTGTCCACGATCTTGCTTTCATCCGGAATCTCCCGTTCGGCGGGTGATTTCCTGTGCCTGAGGCGCGCCGCGCCGAGGCCCGCGGCCGCGCCGAACAGCATGGAGGCGGCGCTCCAGGCCAGCATCACGCGCTCGCGGCGCGGGAAGAACCACGCCGCGAAGTCGTGGTTGCTCCGCGCAAGTTGAAGGACCGCGGGCAAGGGCATCAAGATCAGGAACGCCGTGACCGCGAGCCCGCAGAGTGTCCCGCCCAAGGCCTTGTAGTCGGCCTTCAGCAGGCCGAAACCGGCCAGCAACAAGGACAGGACGACGAGGAAGGAGAGGACGCTCATCGCGCGGCCAACGCCCCCCGCGCGGCGAGCGGCGCCAGGCTGATAGGACCGTCCTCGACCGTCGCGCTCTCAAAGGGAGCGCGCCCCGCGCTGCGGCGGAACTCAGCCAGCGAGCAGGCGTAGATGAACGGCGCGCGGAAGGTCTGGGCGTGGTTGAGGATGCAGCGCACGCCCGAGGGCCAGGCCGTGAGATAGAGGACCACTCCGCCGTCCGGCATCTTGCGCCGGTAGGCCTCGAAGATTTCTTCGTAGCGCCTCTCGGACTTCTGGTGCATCTCGACCTCGATCGCTTTAGGCTGGAGCTGGTCCACGATCCAGAGGTCGGAGATGCCCCGCTCCGGAGAGGGCCCGCGCCCGCCGCGGCCCAGCCACTGGAAGCGTTCGCGTTCCGTGCGGACCGTCAGGCCCAACAATTCGCTCGTCACGAGTCCCGTAGCGCTGACCGTCAGCTCGTGGTCCACCAGCGACTCCTCTATGGAGTCTCGATAGCCCGGCATCCGCGCCAGGCCGCGCCTCTTGAGGAACTCGTGGCCCTTTTCCGCGAGAGTGAACAGTTTGTGGTGATTGATGAAGAAGTGCCCGCGAATGAGTCCCGCGCCTTCCAGCTTGCACAGTCTCTTGAAGAATCGAGAGATGTAGACCTCGCGGCCCATCGCGTTGAAGAAGAGCCGGGTCCGCTCCTCATCCGAGGCCGTCTCGGCCGCGAGTCCGTGCAACTGTCCCATGCCGAGGACGCCCCAGATTTCCAGCGCCGAGAGGACTTTCCAGTCCCTCGGCGTCAAGGGGATTCCCTTAGATTTTCCGTTTGCATTCACTTCGTTCATCGGTTTATTTTCCTGTTGTTCTTCCCGTTCTTTGTTTTCAGTTCTTTCCTTCTTTCTCTTCTGTTTTCCGTTCCGTTTTCTCTTTTGTTTTCTGTTTCTGTTGTTGTTTCTGTTTTTCTTTTTTCTAACTTTCACTCACTTCTTGTTTTTGCTTTCTTTACCTGCCACCCTCCCGACCACTCAATCACAACCCCCATGGTTGGGAGTGAGTGGTCGGGAGGCGAAATCGGCGCAGCCGATTGAGAGGCAGGCGCTTTCTCCAGCAAAAACAATCCGATTTCGGCACGCCACTCCACGGCCCCCCTGTCTGCTACAGCAGACACCCGAGCAGACACCCGTCTCGACCTACTCTCCCGCGCTGAGGCTCTTGGCGTAGTGCTGGATCGCCTCGGAGATCAGACGGTCGCGGGGCACGTCCTCACCGGTCTGGCGCATCCTTTTCATGCCCGCCTTGGCGAGGTTATCGTGGTCCGCCACCGGCAGCTTTATCGTGATCGCCACCGTCTTCGCCGGCCGGCCGCCGCGCGCCGGCGCCTCGGGTTCCTGCGTCTCGACTCCTTCCATGTGTCCCTCCTCCGTCGCTATCTCTTGGGCCAAGATGCCGGGCAGGTGGGGATATGCTCCCCCGTTTGGTCCGGACTGGCGACCCGGCTGCCCGCAAAGTGGCCCTGCACTTACTAATCCCGCGAGACGGTCAATTCGGCACATCCTCCAGCAGAGGCTGCGCCCATTTCTTGCGCTTGACGAAGCGCCAGCGCGGGTCCCGCTTGGCCGCCGCGACCAGTTTTTGACGCTCCTCTTCATCCTCGCGGGCGATCAAGATGTCGAGCGGGTCCTGGTCCTCGTGGCGGTGAGACAGGGGTTCGAGCGACAGGCCTTCCCCCTCCTCCCCGTCGGAACCTTCCGGGCTGTCGCCCTGCGGGCCGAAGGCTTCTTCCAGCGTCACGAACATCTCGCGCCGGTATGTCTGCCGCGCCAGGTAGTTCCGCGCGTTGCCGACCAAGGCCATGAAGAACCGGTCGCTGGTCGTGCCTCCCTCCAGGAGTTCCCGGTAGGTCTCGGCGGCGACCACATCGGCCCCCGTTGAGTCGCCGACGATGGCGCGCGCGAAGCTCAGTATCTCGCGGCGCTTGGCTTCGTAGAAGGCCACCGCCTCCTGATGTCGGAGGCGCTTCTCGGTCCGAGCCTGGCGGATGAGTCCGCCGAGGAACTTGGGCGCGTGCTCGTCCCAGTGGTTGAGCCCGCGGGACTCGCGGTCGAGCTTCTCCTGCTTGAGCTGGTTAAGCAGCTCGGCGACGACCTGCTCGGGCTTGCGGCGCGACTGCAACGAGCCGATGATTACGGCGGCGCGACGGGCCAACTGTGCGTCGAACTGGACGGACTGTACGGCAACGGCATTGTGCGTAGGGGCCATGAAGGCACCATCCCTTCACCAGCCTCCGGTTCTCGGCGGGTCGGCGATTTTATTGAGGCGTCGGGCTCTGCCCGTCCGCCTTTTCAGGGCGCGCTTGCGGCCTTCTCGCCAAGGCCGGACAAAAGTCCGGCGGGCGAGGGGGCGTCTCTCTGTTCGAGAGCCGGAGGGCTTCACCTCCGCTCTAATCGGGCGGCTGCCCGAAGCGCGCTGCCTGGAAAATGAGGAGGCGTCAGCTCATGGGCGAGCGCTCCGAAGTGGGCGGGACTTTGACGACGAGGCGGCGGAACCGGCGGCCACCCTCGCTCATCCGGGCGCTGACCGGCCGCCCGCGGCTGAAACGGACCTCGGCCAAGCGGCCGGAACCGATCTTGGCGCACAGCTCCTGCAAGGCCTTCCAATGCGCGTCGAACGCGGGCTCGGCAGGCATTGCGGCCGCGTCCGATGCGCCGAAGACGAAGCTTCTTTGGACGCCCTCGCAGGCGACGATGCAGCCCTCCACGACATGAACCCCGCTCATCGTGCAGAACGGGTACTCCGAGGCGATGAGCCTCAACATCCCCGACCAACGGTCGTCCCCGGCTGAAAGACCGGCGACGACTTCCGACTTTATGACGGCTCCCTGGCTGTACGCGCGTTCCATCGTTACCTCTCTGCGCGTTCCCGTTCTCTATTTTCGGCGACGGACCGGAATAAAAAAACGGGAAACGAGCTCGGCCCTCGTTTCCCGTGGTCTCATCCCGTTACGGCGGGATCGTGGATACCCCCGCGCCAATCCGCGGGACTACACGGTTGTTCCGACGGCCGTTCGCCGGCCGTCATTATTCGGGGATCAATTTTCCTGCCAACTCGTGAAATCTTTTCTACAATGGACAGGGCGTAGTGAAATTACATGCCTTCTATGAGGGCGGTTCGTTGAGGCGAACGACGATGGATATGCTGAGTCAACGGTACGCGCTCGTCGGCGGGCAGATGTCCTGCGCCGCTCTACGTCCCCTCTCTCCCCGCGAGCCGCTGATTCTCGCGCTTCACGGCGGCCCGGGCCTGTCTGGGGATTATCTCCAGCCGTTCCTGGCGCGGCTGGCCGAAACGCTCTCCATGAACGCGGCGCTCCTGGACCTCCCGAACCATGGGCGGTCGAGGGTTGACCCCGATTCGTTGCCGCTCACTTATCCAACCTGTCTGGAATACTTGGATTCAGCCGTACAGGAGCTTGGCGGCAAATGCGGCGGGATCGTCCTCTTTGGGCAATCCTTCGGCGCGCGCTTGGCGTTGGATCTTCTGGCGGCCTCGGCGGTCGAATTCAAAGGCGCGATCTTGACCGGCATGCCGGTACGATTTGAGTCCTCAATGGAATTCAACGCCAAATCCCCTCCGCTCGAACCATGGACGGGAGGAGCGGATGTCGAGGGTGCTTTCGTCCGCAACTGGCGCAAGTTGCTCCCGCTCTACACGGCGGGTCCTCTCCCGGCCGAAGTTTTCGAGAAGCTCACGGCCGGCACGAGATGGGCCGGCAACGAAAAAATGGCCGATAATGCCCCCTCCTTGGAAAGCAGCTTTTCCAGATTGATGAAACGCCCCACCGCCACGCGAATCTTGTTCGTCCAAGGCGGGAAGGACCTTGTGCTACCGGACGGCAACGACGAAGAACTGCGCCGCGCCATCCCGATGGCTAAGTTCCATGAAATATCCGATGCGGGCCACTTCGTCATGCTGGAAAAGCCGGACGCTTCGTTGTCCGTGATGGCTGGCTTCATCCGGGGACTCGGAGCGCTTGGTGCCTAGAAGGTCCCGCCTCGGTTCCATCCTGGGATTGGCTTGCCTCGGCCTCTGCCTCGCGCTCGTTGTCTTCTGGATGAAGTTCGATCGAGGCGCGCGGCCTCCCGCGCTCGTCAAGATGCTTTTCACCTATCCCATCACCTATCTCGATCCCGCCCTGTACGACGATTGGGAGACGGTCTTTATCGGCAACCACATCTACGCCCGGCTCCTTCCCGAAAAGGACAAGCCCTCGATTCCGTTTTTGACGGAAGAAATCGGCGTCGCCTGCGACGACCCCGCTGGGCCGAACGTCAGCTCCTCGTGCCGGCGAGTACGCGTGTCGTTCGCCCCGACTCCTTTCACGGACTGCGCCAGCCGTCGGTACGAGACGGCGGATGTCCAGAAGGAGTTCGAGGTCTTGCTCGCGGCGAAGTCCTGGGTCATGCCGGGCTGGCGTCGATGCGACGACGCCAAAGACGGAGTCTGCGTAACCGGAAAGAACACTGGGGACATCCAGCGCCGCCTGCGGAACGTCAACTTCCGCTTCGGCTGGTCCAAGCGGCGGTCGAACGACGCCCTTGCGGGGACCGGTCCCTACTGCCTCAAAGCGACCTTCAACGCCAAGAAGGAAATCGAAGCCGGCGTCTTGGAGCCTCGTGCTGCGGATGCGCGGTTGCCGCGAATCGAGTTCGTCGTGGGTGGGGGCCGGGACTCCCAGTTCAACGTGGCCCTGTATGGTACGCGGGAGTTGCTGAAGGGATCGAGGAGGAACGTCCAGGCGCACACGCCCCTCGCCTACTACGTCATCACCAATCCTGCCTTGGCGCGGTACCAGCTCCCGTGGAACACCGCAGAGACCCGGCGTCTGATAAATGAGCATTTCGTGCGCGAAGAGGTCTTCTTTCCCAAGGCTTCCGGAGTCGAAGGACTGGTCCCGGCCGGGAACGCCCTCGGCAAGGATAGGAATAAGCACGCGCCTCGCACGGCGCCGGAGTTCGTGATCCCGGACTATCTTCCGGGCTGCCGCGACCTTGCGGCGAAGCTGACGGGCTTATGGGCGGGGAGCGCCAAGGCGTCATGCGCGAACATCGTCACCTATGTCCAGAGCAAAGTGCGCGAGAAGCGCGGAAAATGGTCCGCTTTTCTCGTCGGCCTCTCTCCCGCCGACCCCGGCCGGGACTCCCTCAAGCTCCAGTATTTCTCGACGGATTCCCCCGACAGCCTGACCTACGACTTCCCGGACTCCGAGGCCCTCTTCTATCTCGCCGGCATAGGCCAGTCTTTGGTCACGGTGGACGGGGAGAGGGTCTGCGATCTCCGGCCGAACGTCCTCGGTCTCGGAGACATCTTCGCTACGGACTTCGTCCGATGCGGAAGATGACGCGGCCGGACGTGCCGCGAATGCCGGCGCAGCGCTTCACGGATTACATCTGGCTCAACGTCCGATCGAGCGTCGTTGTTTCCTGGGCCATGGTCGTGACCGCGTTCGTTCTCGTCTATTCCGGCGGCCTCGTGATCCTGAAGAGCCGGCAGCTCCACGCCAGCCTCGACATCGCGGCGGAGACGGTCAGGGAGTCCCTGATTCAGGCGACCGATTGGCCTCTGGCGCTCGGGCACCTGCAAGCGCTCGAAAGAAGCGGCCACGCCTTCGAGATCACTTTGCGGGATAAGGCGCAGGGAAGCAGCCTCGCCGGTCCCTTCGGTTCACGGCCATTCGGCGTCGGCAGCCTGTGCGCGCAGGAGGACGTGGGCGGTAAGTTCCTTCTCGGCGGGTGTATGAGGGTCCTCGAGCTTCCCGAGGTCTACACGCTCGTCTTCTTCGTCCTGTTTTCCGTCCTGGTATTTCTCGCCGCGTTGAAGTTCTCACAGAGCAAGATGCTCTTGTTCGTCAACAAGGTGTCCGATGAGTTGGATAAGATCAGCGCGCTCGACGGCGGCAAGGAGGAATCGCCGGGCGGCTCCTCCGTGTTCGGAATTCAAGAGGTGGACGCGATCCGCGGGCGCGTTCAGAATCTGCTCAAGGCGATCGAGAAGTCCTCCGCGGCCCAAGCTTTCGCCGATCTGAGCCAGCAGGTCGCCCACGACATCCGCTCCCCTCTCGCCGCCCTGGAGGCGGCTTCCGAGGACATCGCGCGGCTGCCCGAGGAGCGCCGCGCCCTGGTTCGCGACGCCGTCGGCCGCATCCAAGACATCGCCAACGACCTGCTTGGCAAGCATCGCGCGGGCTCGGCGCCTACTCACGCAGCTTCCGCGCACCTCGTCTCCGCTCTGATCGGCTCGATCGTGACCGAGAAGCGCCTCCAATTCCGGTCCCGGCCGAACGTCCGAATCGAAACCGAGCTCGACTTCGCGTCCTACGGGATTTTCGCGCGCGTCCCGCCAGCGGAGTTCCAGCGTGTCCTCTCCAACCTCGTCAACAACGCGGTCGAGGCGCTGGCGGAGGGCGCGGGTCGCGTTCGCGTGTCGCTCTTCGCCCGGCCGGAATGGGCGATCATCAGCGTGAAGGACGACGGCGCGGGGATTCCCCCTGATGTTTTGGCCAGGCTTGGCGAGCGGGGCGTGAGCCACGACAAGGCCGAGGGCTCAGGGCTTGGCCTCCATCACGCGCGGACGAGCGCTGAGTCCTGGGGAGGGCGCTTGGAGCTCAGCTCGGAACCCGGAACGGGAACGACCGCGGCTCTGTACCTACCCCTGGCGGACGCGCCCGATTGGTTCGCTTCGGAGCTGATTCTTCCCGTCGGCAAGCCGGTCGCGGTTCTCGATGACGACCCGAGCATCCACCAAATCTGGCAGGGTAGACTCGACGCGCTGAAGGCTCGCGATCATGGGATCGAGCTGCTGACTTTCTCCGGCATCGAGTCGTTCAAGAGTTGGGTCTTGAATAGCCCGTCCGCCGGGGAGGCTCTTTTCCTGCTCGACTACGAGCTTGCAGGAAGGACGGAGACCGGCTTGAGTCTCGCCGAGGAGCTGGGCGTGGCGAATCGCGCCGTCCTCGTAACCAGCCGTCATGAGGAGCCGCGCGTCATCGAATCCTGCCGCAGGCTCAAGGTTCGCGTGATCCCCAAGGTCTTGGCCGGCTTGGTTCCGATCCGCTTCTCGGGACAGGCTCCGAGCGACGGCAAAGGGTGGGACGCGATTCTGATCGATGACGATCCCCTCGTGCGCCGGACCTGGGAGATCGCGGCCGCCCGGATCGGCAAGAAGATTCGGACCTTCCCCGCCGAGTCCGGATTCTTGAAGGAAGCCGCGGGCTTCGCGCGCGAGACGTCCGTCTATGTGGACGCTCATCTGGCCGATGGGGAGCGCGGCGAGGAGGTTTGCCGGCGCGTCTTCGAGCTAGGATTTCGGCGGATATACCTGGCGACGGGGTACGAGCCCGACGCCTTGGGCGAACTTCCCCACCTGCGCGGCATCGTCGGCAAAGATCCGCCTTGGACGGGTTAGAGACGGAGAAAAGGGGACACTTATGGCGAAGCTGAAGATATTGGTTGTCGAAGACGACCCGTTGGCGCGGAAGATCATGACCGCCCAACTCGGCGAGCACTCGGTCGAGTTCGCTTCCGACGAAGAGGCCGCGCGGCGCAAGCTCGAGAGCGGAAAATACGACCTGGGCTTCATCGACTTGGAACTGGGTAAAGATGACGAGTGCTCCGGCCTGAAGCTCATCCCGCTCGCCGTATCCAAGGGCATCTATTCGGTGGTCATGTCCGGGCACGACTCCGAAAAGTTCGTGGAGCAGGCCTACGAGCTCGGCTGCCACGACTTCTACGCAAAGGGAAACGAGGCGGACAACGTCGGCCGGGTCATCGCCCGGTTCCTGGAGCGCCGCGACAAGACCGAGGAGGAGCGTCTGTTCTCGGAGAGCTTCGTCACCGAAGACGAGGGCACCCGCGCCGCGATCCGCGAGGCGTTGAAATACGCCTCCTCGGAGCTGCCCATGCTCATCCTCGGCCCCTCGGGAAGCGGCAAGACGAGCCTGGCGCGGATCATCCACGCCCATTCCCGCAGGCCCGGAGATTTCGTCGCGATCAACTGCGCGGCTTACACGGAAGACCTCCTGGAAGCCGAACTGTTCGGCTACCGACGCGGTGCATTCACCGGGGCCAGCGACGCGCGCAAAGGCAAGCTCCTTCTCGCCGACCGCGGCACTTTGTTCCTGGACGAGATCGGCTCCATGAGCCTTGCGATGCAGACCAAGCTCCTTAAAGCCATTGAAGAACGTTCGTTCTATCCTCTTGGCGCGGACCGTCCCGAGTCCTCGCAGTTTCGCATCGTCAGCGCCACGCTGGAGAATCTTCAGGAACTCATCAAGGCGGGCAGGTTGCGCTTCGACTTCTTCCAGCGCATCCACGGCCTGCCGGTCCATCTCAAGCCTCTTGCTGAGCGTCGGGGTGACATTCTCCCGATGATCGCCCACTTCACGCGCGGCGGAAAGCGCCTGAGCTTCACGGCGGAGGCCAAGGAGCAGCTCATCGGCCACGCTTGGCCTGGCAATATCCGCGAGCTCAAGCGGTTCGTGGACCTGCTCGTGGCCGGCCACGACGGGGGGCGGGTTTCCCTGGAGACGGTCGATCACCTCCTGGCCGGCATTTCCGCCGAGCCCAACGGCGGGGCCACGGCGAAAGCCGGTTCGGACGCCGTTCTCGAAAAGTTCATCCACGACGTCAATTCCAAGTCCTCGAGCCTCAAGAGCGCGGCCGCGCTCCTCCGCGGCGCGCCCGACAACGAGACGCGGGAGATGTTGGGCATGATGAACGAGCAGGCTCAGAAGTTGGCCCAGACCGTGGCCGACTTCGAGCGTAAGCGCGGAGTCTGAGGATGGGGCTGCGCACGACGCTAGCGACGAAGCCGGGGCTGGGCGGCGCTCTTAAGCTGGCGCGCCTGCTCGCTATGTCCGAGCGGGAGTTCGAGGCGCGCGTGCGTGAGGTCGAGGCGGACGGACTTTTCCCCCGCCTGCTCGAGGCCGGCGCGGTCAAGATTGAGCCCTATTCGGCTCGCGTCGCGGCGCGCCGCCCCGAGGGCCGCGAGATGAGCATTGCCGGCGGCGGACTTCCCGATCTGCTGGATGGCCGTGGCGACCTCGTCAAGCTCATCCGCCGTGTCGGTCAAGATCGCTTCGAGGAATTATTCCTGGGCGACAAGAATCTAGACGACCCTGCTCGCGCGCGCTCCTGCGGCATATCTTCCGACGATGCGCGCAGGCTTCGGGAGTTCGTGGACCGTGTTTATATCCAGGGCGAACTCGAGACTCCCTCAGTCGTTCTCGCGCCGCCCAAGGTCTTCAGCGCGGTCGCAGGCATCGAGATCGCCGATGGCAAGCCGGTCATCGGCTTCTTCAACCGCGAGGTTTGGAAAGGCCGTTACCGTATCGACGCCGAAAGGCTCGCTCGCCTGCGGAGCGCCCTTCCTCTCCAGGAGTCCCGGCGGCTTGAGAGTCTTCTTCGTCAGCTCGAATTCATCGATCGGCGTAAATCGACTTTGTACCGCGTGTTGGAGGTCCTGGTCGAGGCGCAATCTGAATTTCTTGCCACGGGAGATCCGTCCCGGCGGCGCTCCCTGACTCAACGGGCCGTCGCCGACAGACTTGATGTGACGCCCAGCGTCCTCAACCGCCTCATCTCCAACAAGTCGGTCCGACTGCCGTGGGGCTTGGAAGCGCCGCTCAAGGCCCTCGTTCCCAGCCCCAAGACCCTGCTGCGTGAGCGCCTCCATGACCTTGCCCTCTCGCATCCAGACTCGTCCGATGAGGGTTTGCGAAAACAGATGGAGAGACTCCACGGAGCGAGGCTCTCTCGCCGCTCCATCGCTCAGTACCGGCAGGATCTCGGTCTGGGCGCGCGCGGTAAGAGGGCCTGACCCGGCCTGGCACAATAATTGATCCCTCTAAAGTGAGGGCCCGCGGTGTCATCGCGGCGCTCGACCATGGAGGGCGCATGTCAAGCGAGGACGCATCCCGCGCCGGATCGACTCACCGACTGGTCCTGCTCGTGGAAGACGACGAGCTGATGCAGACCTTCTACAAAGCGTTGTTCCGTAGACACAAGGACGAGTTCGCCTGCCGCTTCGAGAAAAGTGCGGAAGCTGCTCTGGAGTATCTGCGCGAAGGCCGCATCGAGGTCGCCGTCCTGGATTGGGACCTCCCTGGAATCACCGGGCTCGACCTCTTGAAGGTCATCCGCGCCCATCCGGCGACCCGGAGCATCCAGGTCATGGTGGTCAGCGGGAGGTCCGAGGTCGAGGACCAAGTGCGCGCCCTGGAAAGCGGCGCCGATGACTACCTCTCGAAGCCGTTCCAGGTCGAAGTCTTCTTGGCCCGACTAAGAGCTTTGCTCCGCCGTTGAATACCCACCCGTTGCCAGTCAAGCTTTCGTCACCGCCCAAGGACTGGTATAGACAATTCGAGAAGCTCGCTGAGTTTCATGGGTCTGTAGGGGCTAGATCGGACGGCGGTGAGTCGGCGAAGGGCGAATTGGGGCTCGATTCGCCGTTCTCGGACGGTCGTTCCGCCGTCACGCGGCGTCCAGTCCTGTAGCCCGCCAAGAATACGATCTCCAGCAACCATGCGGCCAGAAACGCCCAGACCGCGAGCCGGACCCAGGCGGGCAGGGCCGCCCAAGTGGCTGTCCAACGCGGTGTCGCGTTGGGCTGCCTCATCCCTGCCGGTTCAGATACGGGCGGTGGTGCTGGCTTCGGGGGCTTGCCGTTAAAAGGATTGCCGCAGAACTCGCACCATTGAGCGTCTCCAGGCGAATCGAACTTGCAGGCCTGACATTTCATGGGTCGTTAAGTAATGCAGCCGGATGGATAGCGACCGACGGCGATACGGAGTCTACAAAAAATGGGAGGTCTCTGACTTGCGCTGTGCCACCAGCACGCAGCATTTACCCTGAGGCCCTATCAGCGCTATACTCGACGAGCATGGCTGATGACCAAGACGACGGCTCGGCGTCCTCGCCGGCCGAGCATCCCCGGTTATGGGCTCCCCTGCTCGCGGCGGTGGGTACCCTAATCGTTTTCTGGCCCGCCGTCCGCAACGGCTTCGTCAATTGGGACGACCGTGCCTACATCCTGGCGAACACTTCTTTCCGCGGGCTTGCCCCGGAAAATTTGCGCTGGATGTTCTCCACCGTCATGGCCGGACCCTACCAACCTTTAAGCTGGCTTTCGCTGGCGCTTGATCATCAACTCTGGGGCATGTCCCCGTTCGGCTTTCATCTCACGAGCGTTTTGCTCCATGCGCTCAACGCCGCTCTCTTTTCTTGCCTGGCGGCGCGCCTACTCGCGCTGGCCTGGGGCCGCGGACTGGATGATCCGCGACCTTGGTGGTGGGGCGGCCTGGCGGGCCTGCTCTTCGCCTGGCATCCTCTGCGCGTGGAGTCGGCGGTTTGGATCACCGAGCGAAGAGACGTGCTCTGCGGCGCGTTCTTTTTGGGCGCGCTGCTCGCGTATTTAAAAGACCGCGAAGCGGTCGGCGACCGCGGTTGGCGAAGGCTGTCCTGGGCTCTGTGCCTGGCGGCCATCCTTTCCAAGGGAGTCGCCGTGGTTCTGCCGGCTCTCATGCTCATCCTCGACTACTACCCGCTTGGGCGCCTCCCTGGCGATCCGCGCGATTGGCTGCGCAAGTCCGAGACGCGCGCCGTGTTATTTGAAAAGGCCCCCTATCTTCTCATGGCCTTGCCTTTTGCCGTCCTCGGCGCGATCGGCCAACGGCTGGCTTTGGGTCCGCCGGCGCTTGACTTGATTCCGCGCCTCCTCCTTGGGACTTGGCGTTTCGTCTTCTACCTCTGCAAAACAATTTTTCCTGCGGGGCTCTCGCCGGTGTACGACTCCGGCGCGCCGGGGGCCGCGGCTGGCGGCCTGCTTCCGCTCGCCGCCGCCCTCGCTGTGCTGGGCGCAACCGCCGCTCTCTGGCGCTGGGGCAAGCCCTGGGCGCTTGCCTCCTGGCTTTGGTATTCAATCCTCGTTTTGCCCGTGCTGGGCGTGTTCTCATTCGCGCCGCAGGCCACGGCCGACCGGTATACCTATCTCTCCTGCCTACCCTGGGCGCTGCTCGCCGCAGCGGGGATCGCGCGCCTGGCTGAAAATGTGCGCTTGTCCGGGCCTGCCCGCGTCGGGCTGCTCGCCTCAGTCGCTCTGTTGGCGGGCTCGCTATTTTTCGCCACGCGGCTTCAACTCGAATACTGGCGGGACTCCGAGAGCCTGTGGCGGCGAGCCGTGGCGACGACTCCCGATAGTGTGATCGCCAGGAACAATCTCGGCGACCTGTTGCTGGCCCGCAACGACCTGCAGGGCGCCTGGGATCATTACAAGCTCGCCTTCGATCTCGACCCCTCGCATGTGCCGACCAACTATAAGCTCGGAAAAGTGTACCAGGCGTCCGGAATGCCGGACGCCGCGGCGATGTGCTACGAGCGCGCCGCGCGTTTGGATCCGGAATTTCTTCCGGCGTGGAGCAGTCTCGGCGTCCTCCTGTTCTCCATGAAAAGGCAGGATGAGGCCGTAGAGATCCTACGCGAAGGTCTGGCCCAGAAGGTCAACGAGCGCCGCCCCGGCGCGCGCGAGCTGCGGGCAAGCCTGATGAACAACTTGGGCAATGTCTTGTTCGAATCCGGGCGGCCATTGGAAGCCCTTAAGGAATACGCCCGCGCCATCCGCTACGAGCCGCGCGATCCGCACGGCCATCACAACGCCGGTGCCGTCTGGGCGAGCCTCAGCCAGAGGGATAAGGCCGAATTCTGCTACCGTGAGGCTTTACGCGTTGCCCCCGGCTACGAGCCTTCCCGCAAGGCGTTGGAGACTTTGCGCGCCAAGCCGCTCAAGAAGCGGAAAGCTACTTCAAGCCCAGTTCCCGTCTAAGTTCTGTTCGCCAGGCATCGAGGCGTGTCAGTTCCAGAGGCGCATTCGCCTGGCGGCGGAAGCGTTCGATCTCCCGTGCCACCTCGACGTACGGAACCTGACCCGCCACGACCCGGCGGCCCAACACCTGCAGATCTCCTGGACGCAGGTGCCGGAACTCGTGCCTGGCAAGCCAGTCGGCCGGCACGGCCTCGCGCTTGACAAAGAACATGGCGAGGTCGTCCCAGTAGACGAGGGCCCACTCCGAGCGCGGCATCGTGTAGACGTCGAAGGGCCGCCAGGGCGAGAGTTGTCCTCGGAAGACCTTGTAAAGAGGCCGATGGATCTCGATGAGGGCCATCTGAATACCGTAGCGCTCAACTAAACGCCGCCAGGCAGGCGCCCCTCCGGCCGGCGGGTGGGGTTCGGCGAGCATGTCGGCGAAGAGATAGCGGCCGTCCATAAAGACCTTGTAGTCCGGGTATAGCTCATAGCCGAGAAAGCCTCCCCAGTTGTAGCCGTTGTAGAGCTTGAGTCCTCCGAGCACCGCCTTCTCGCGGCGCAGAAACGTGCATGCCTCGAAGGGAATCTTTAGATCCGGGTTGAGCGCCAGCCGCAGGCCCCCCGTGGCGCGCGTGATCTCCCAACCCGCCCAACCGGCCCCAAGAGCCAACACGGCCGCCGCGGCAAAAATTACCCGCCTCAGACCCGCCGGGGCGCTCAGGCCCAGCGCTATCTTCAGCGCGAGCGGAACGAGGAGAAGCGGCACGTAGATCGAGTGCCGAAAGTGGCTTGAGCCGAACAGTCCCAGGACGAGCAAAGCCGCGAGGTGCGCCCTCGGCAGGATGACCCCCTGCCAGACGGCCGCAAGGCCCACCCCGAAGCTGAATAGCAGTAGAGCCCAATATGGAACCATGGCAAGGCTCGATATCGGAATATCGCTCCACTCGATGATGTGCCGGCGCAGGAGCTCTTTGTGCTGAGCGTGCTCGATAAAAACGCGGTAAATGTCGAGCCCATAGGGGTTGAGCAAAGTCCCGGCCAGACCGCAGAATGCCAGACCCAAGTTGGCGCGACCGAGAAAGCCGCCCTCCAGGCCATAGAGAACGCACAAGCCGAGCCCAACGGGAAAAGCGCCGTGAAGGTTGGCCCACAGCGCGTAAAAAAGCGCGTGGCTGATGAACAGGGCGCGCGAGGGCTGGAGGCGGCCCTCGCGCAGTTCCTCAAGCAAAGCGAACTGCGCCAGGCAGAGGAAGACCGAGAACATTTCCGGGCGCGCGTTGAGATAGGGCGCGAAGACCAAAGCCATGATGGGCAGGACCGCCGCGGACCATAACACCGGCGTCTTCCAGCGGCGCAAGAGAAGCAGAAGGCAAACCAAGAGGAGCAGAAATCCACCGGACTTAAAAAGCCACAGTGCCCGGTCACCTCCCGTGCGCTCAAGCCCGTAAAGCGCCAACTGCGCGCCCCATTCGAAGTCGACCCAGGGCTTGCCTTCTTTGGTCCAGGAGAGAAAGTCGGTGTGCGGAACCGCGCGATGCTCCATGATCCAACGCGCCGCGGAGAGATGCCAGGGGAGGTCCGGGTCTGAGAAGGGTTTGAAGCAAAGCGGCAAAGACAGAACAAGTGCTAGAAGCGGCAGCCTGCCATTCTCTGCGGCCGGCCGGGCGCTTAAGGCCACGCCGTAGTATTGGGCGAGACTTCCCTCCAGGACTCCCGCGTGAGGATGACGTTGAGCACCGGGACCTCCAGATCGCCGTCGAAGTAGATCATGGTGTCGACACCCGATGCCGCGGTCACGGTGCCCACGACCCAGACGACGCCGTGGACCTCGGCGCTGGAGCCGGCGAGCATGGTAAGGTTGCCCCCGACGTAGACCAGGCCGCGAAAGCCCACGTCGGTTACGGGACCGGTCTGGCCGCTCCAACTGTTGACCCCTAAGTTGTAGACGGTCCAGGCGCTTCTAAGACCGTTGTCCCCAGGGTATTGGCCACTCGCCGTCGTGTCGGTGGTCTGGTACTCCATCCAGGCGTTGGCCGGGATATTCGCCAGATAGCCGCCGTAGCAATCACTGGCGCCGTTTCCGAGGGTCATGTTCCCGCGCACGACGACGGTGCCGAACAGCCCCATGGCATGGCAGTTGGCGATACCGTAGGCAAAGCCGTTTCCCGTGAAGGTCACGTCGTTGTCCCAATACCAGACCAGGTTTTGGTTGGCGTTGGGGTGGTGGAGGGAGTCGTAGAAGTGCCGGGAGTGGTTGTCGGTGGTGAGATAGCCGTTGCACTTCTTGTTCGTCGCGTTGAGATAGTGGATGTTGGTGGCGTTGGTTCCACCCGGCTGCCAGCTGGCATAACCCGTGAGAGTATGGCTGGTGAGAGTGCCGTTGTAGTAGTTGAGCGTGCCGGTGGCCGCGGCGGAGGCGCGCATCGTGGCGAAGTCGAGCAGGGGCAGCTTCGGAACGCTGTAGTTGGACCACCACTCGAGGTTGTTGGTATTGGGCGCGGTCAGCCCGTTGGTGTCGCGGGGGTTGCCTGCGGTGCCCGTGACGACCTGCTTGGAGAGCTTGCGCGGGTAGAACTTGGTGGCCGCCGTGGCGGTAATAGCAATGTTGCTCTGGGACATCACGGGGCCCCAATGGTTCTCGAAGACGCCCGCGTAAGTGAGCGCCCCCTGGGCGAGCAGCCCCCCCGCCAGCGACGCATTGGCGAACGTCGCCTGGATGGAGCGCGTTTCCTTGCGGTTGGCGTCGCGCCCCTCCCCCCAGACCTGGACGCGACCGTTGGCGGCGGTGGAAAACGTGACGCGATAGCTGCCTCCGGGAACGTCCGTGTAGGTCGCGTCGAAATTGTAGCCCGCGAGGGTTATCCCCGCCGCGGCGTTCGCCCAGGTGGAGGTCGTGCTCTTGAGCTTCCACATCCCGCGGTCCACGGCCGCTTCCGCGAGATTGAATGCGAGGGAGGACTTCTGATCCTTGACGGAGGCGCGGGATTCCATCTGTACCCAGGTCACGACCGCGGGCACGATGATCAGGAGCACCATCATGACCATGACCACGCCGGCGAGCACTTGGCCCGAGGAGTTCTTTCTTTTCTTAAGAGGCATCAGTTCATCACCCGTACTTTTTCGGAAGCCATGTGCAAAGCCTTGGTTTGACCGCCGTAGGTCGCCTTCTCGAGGGTCATGCCGATCGACACGATGGTGAGGTCCTCGGAGCGCGGGAAGTTGAAGGCTAGGTAGCGGACATTTTTCGTAAGGATCTTGATGTTGGTGCCCTGCGTCATGATGAGCTGGTTGCCGTTCTGGTGGAAGCTCATCGTCGTGCCCTGGATCTTGGTGAAGGTGATGCGCGAGTAGAAAGGCTGGCCGGCGGCGAGCCGATCGATGGTGATGCTGTTAGACTGGGCCTGACGCAGGGCGCGGTTGATCACGTACATCGCGGCGCGCGCCTCCTTTTGAAGGTCGGCTTTCGTGGTGGTCATAAGAAAGAACTTATTGGTCTGCGTGATGAGCAATGGGCCCACGGTGGAGAGGATTCCAAGGATGGCGACGACAAGCATCATTTCCGTCAGCGAGTAGCCCCCGTTCCGGCGAGTTCTTTTCACCATGCGAAGTTCTGGCCTGTGACCGTCTGCCCCGCCAACACAGGCACGGGGGTGATAACCGAGGAGTTAATCGTCACCGCGCCCGTCGGGCTGACGACCGGATAGTATGCGTAGACCCGGTAGGGGGTCGTAGTGCTCTGGGCCACCTCGACACTGTAGGTGCCGGTCTCATAGCTTGACGTAATGTAATAAGCGCTCGAGGTGAGTGTCGTGGAGCTCAAGGCTGGCGGGGCCGGCGGTGTCCCGGTCAGCGTCCTAGTCGTGACGACGATCAGGACCCCGGTGCTGATGGGCTTGCCTGCGGCGGTCACGCTGCCGGTGATCGCACCCAGGACGCCCGTGATAGTGAAGGTTCCGGCGGAAACGGTCGCTCCGATCGTCACCGTCACGCTGACCGAGGCGGGAATGGAGCCCTCGAGGGAGGCCAGTGCGGGCTCCACCGTGTACACCCCGGTTGCGAAATTGACCGAGAAGAAGCGTCCGTTGATATCGCTCACCTGTTGGTCCTGCGTGACCCCGTTGGCGTCCAGCATCGCCACCGCGATCCCAGGAAGGTGGTTGGTTCCGTCGCGCGTCATCCATCCGGTGATCCGGCCGCCCTGGGAAAGCACGAAGTCGACGCCGGAGTGGACCTCTCCTAGAGCAATCGACAAGGAAATCGACGACGCGGAGACGTAGCTGGTATTGGCGCTGTTGGGGTTGGCCGTTATGTCGACGAGGCCCGGCGTGACCGGCAGGAGATAGCGTCCGGTCCCGGTGTTGGCGGTCGTGTCGGACCCGGCGATGCCCGGGGTGACCGTGATGGCCGGTGTGATCGGATTGCCGAGGGCGTCGGTCACCCTTCCGCTGACGAAGGCGAAGCTGTTGGAGTCGTTTAGGATCGTCGTGCTGCTCGGGAATGTGTAGACCGAACCGGTGGCCGCGATCGTGACCGTCGAGTGTTCGAGCAGGAGACTGCTGCTTGCGATGTAGACCGTCCAGGTCCCGGTGGCTATCTGCGTTAGCGCGAAATCAGCCCGGGGCGGGCTGCCCACGGAGTAAGCGGCTGTGGCGATCGAGAGTCCGTCGGTGCAGGAAACTACCGCGCCGATGGACGGGACGCCGGCGATTGCGGTCGAGGTCGAGGCGGAATTCCGGGGAGCCTCGGTGACCGTGCCGCTCAGGTTCCAGTCCACGTCGTTGTTGCCCGAGTCGTAGGCGGGCCCGAAGGACGCGTCGAACCCGGAGGTGCTTGAAAAGCGGCGGAACTGCTCCTGTAGGTTTAAGCCCTGCGTCTGTGCATGGTCGTAGGCCGTGGTCTCGTAGAAGCCCGGGTCTGAGCCGGCCCCGCCCCCTTTCCAGCCAAAACGGTCGAAGATCGTTGAGTCTGAGAGTCGGTAAAGCATGAGGGCCCCGGCCCCATTGCCGCCGCCGTCCTCAAAGACCGGGATGACATTGAGCTGCTTCGGGCTCGGGCTGGGGTCAAACAACTCGAAGGCGAGATCGTTGGGCCCCCCGATCGCGGACTCCCAGACGGCGTCCGCCGCGGTCACCAAGCCGCCTGCCTGCACGGTGCCGGTGTTCGCGAACAGGTAATAGCCTCCGGCAGCGATCGTCGGAGTCGAATAGGAGATGCTGATCGCGATCGGGGCCGCGTCCTGGGTGGTCCTGCGCTGAAACTTCAGCCCGATCTGGCCGTTGAGCGTCCAGGTGTAGGTGGTGGGGTTGAAGAGTTCTACGTACTCCTGGGAGAAGCCATCGGCATTTACGGTGCTCCCGACCACGCGACTGATGACCAGGTGGTCGTTGTGCCAAACGGTACCCTGCGCAGTTCCCGAACTCATCTGCGTCAAGTTGAAGTCCTGGGTCTGCGACGCGTTCGGCCCGATCGACACGATGCGCAGTTCGGTGAAATACCCGGGGGCGGTGGCCACCATCGCGTAGCTTCCCGGGTTGAGGTTGATGCTGTAGGCTCCTCCAGCGTTTGTCGTGTCGCGCCAGCCCTCGTTCTCCGTCAGGGAGACCCGCGCGCCGCTGATTGCGACCGCGGTCACGGCATTTCTGACGGTGCCGGAAAATATGCAGTTCGCCATGGAGGAATCCGGGCTGGAGAACAGGCTTTTGACTTCGTATTTCTTTTTTTCGCCGCCCTGGGTCCACAGTACGGTGGTCGTGATCTGCTTGATCCCGGTGTCCGTGGTCGTCGGAGGCAAAGTCACTATGGCACCAGAGTCCTCGGTCACGATCTGGATGTAAGTCAGGCGCGTAAAACTGATGCCGCCTTCCAAAGTGGTTTCCGCCGGGAAATAGCCCGCATCGTAGGGAATATTGGGCGTGTAGTCCGTTCGGTAAGCGGGGTCCGTGGTTACCAGCACCTGGTAGTAGTCCTTCTGCTTGAGTAGCTGCATCTTCTCCTGGGCGAAGTTGACGGCGAGGGTCTTGCCCTTCGAATTCTGCAGGGCGCGCTGGACGCCGCCCAGGGCTCCGATCAAGCCTAGTACGCCTATCGATAGGATGGCCACAGAGACCATCAGTTCCACCAGCGTCACGCCTCTGCGATTTTTTATATCCATTCGTTCAATGGCAATTCTCGTCAGCTTTGAGAACCGTTACGGCCAAGAAAAATTTTGGTCGGTCACCTTGACGCCAGCGGCAATCTTTACGCCGGACTTGGTTTTGTTGGTGACGGTGACGCCGGCGCCCGGACCGCCGCCATCGATTACGGAATAAAAGGCGCGCATGTTGTAAGACGACTTGCTTGAGCGCACTTCCAGGCTGTACGTGCCGTCCATCCGGCTGGTTGTCATGTAGAAGGGGATTGCCAATGGTTTGGCCCCTGAAAGAGGTGGCAATGGATCTGGAATTTTCGCGAGGCTGGCGATGATGAGGACCCCGGTGTCGATAGGCTCGCCCGCGATTGTCACTTTGCCTTCGATCGTGCCCATAGGATCGCTGGATTTTTTGCCGGGATTCACGGCTTGGCTCGAAGGTAAAGTCGACGCCGAAATGGCGCCACATGCAACAATGGTGATAACCGCAATTGTTTTCATCAAGGCAAAACCTCCTTGAACAAGCGGGAATACGGCGTTGATTGCTTTCCGCGCAGAATTACTGAGCGCAGAAAATGAAAAAAATCAAAGACAATGCTTTGATCAGTTGTACTGGTCCAGCTAGTTTCGCTTAGGCGGGTTGTTTTTTTAAGGCTGGAGGCTGGAGGCTGGAGGCTGGAGGCTGGAGGCTGGAGGCTGGAGGCTGGAGGCTG
>ERZ1292633.1845-Hain-H41-02um-R1-1845-length-22368-cov-6_pt1 | contig 22368 bp, 23 predicted proteins | sample MGYA00564406_ERZ1292633 | MGnify/ENA primary metagenome ERZ1292633 (study PRJEB36523, sample SAMEA6512639) | groundwater metagenome | collected 2019-01-08 | study: AquaDiva: Metagenomics assemblies of 32 groundwater samples
TCGATGAAGCGCTTCATCACGAAAACCGCCCTGGACTCGCTGAGCGCCGACGCCAAGACCTTGATCGCCGCCCTGGAGAAAAAATCAAAAAAATGAGGCCCCCGCTGCTCATACTGCTCCTGTTATCGGTCTTCCCCGCCCCGGCCACGGCCATGCCAAACGAGGATTGGGTGGAGCTCATCATGACCTCCACGATGACCCTCGAAGTGGTCAAACGCTTCTACGCCCCCGAAATGCAGAAAATCGAGGGCGAACGTCTTCGGACCGCGGAGTCCCGGGCTCGACATTTTCTCCCGCGCAACTCCCGGACCACCGTCGCCGCGGGGCGGCGAAACATATCGGTGCCCCTGCCCGTGCTCCGAATCTTCGAGCATTCCAAAGGAGGACGACTGCGGCGTTCGGATAACGCGGCCATGCGCGTTCCCGCCTCGGCTTTGTCCCAGTCGGCCGATCTTTTTATCGCGCACCCCGACGACGACCCCGTCCGGGAAGGCGCCGCCGCGCGCAAGCGCCTGCTCCACGCCTCGCTTCCCGTCGGTTTCGGGCCGGAGGGGACGCGGTTCAATTCGTCCGTCACGATCACTGTCCCCTACGACCCCGAGCTCGTCGAAACGCAAGGACTCAAGGAAACCGACCTTCAAGTTCATTACTGGAACCCGCAGGCTCGAACTTGGGAGGCGTTATCCTCGCGCGTGAATACGGCGGACAAGACCGTCGGCGCGGATGTCCTGCACTTGTCGATCTATCAGGTGCTTGCCCCCGGCGGCGCCGGGACCGTGGCGGCCCCTACGGATATCAATGGCGACGGGGTCACCGACGCCTCGGACGTGCAGCTTGTGATCGATCAGGCGCGGGGACGCAGCGCGTGCACCACTGGCGATATCAACAAAGACGGAGCTTGCAACGTCGCCGACATCCAAATGATCGTCATTAAGACGCTCGGAAAAAAATAGGGACGAGACCCGCTGGTCCCTCGCGACAAAGGCTTGAGGCGCGCACCTCCGGCAAACGGCGATTTTGCTACTCTATCGATATGTCCCTGCCCACCGCACCGCCGTCGGGATTTCGAGATTTCCTTCCCGAGCAGGTGTCCGCCCGCCAGCGCGTCATGGAAACGATCGCGCGCGTCTACCGCAGCTTCGGATTCCAACCCCTGGCGACTTCGGCCGTCGAGGATCTCCAAGTCCTCACCGGCCAGGGCGGCGGCGAGAATGAAAAGCTGATATTCAAGCTTCTCAAACGCGGCGAGGCTCTCGATCGCGCCGTGGCCGATAAAACCGACCTCGCCGACCTGGGCCTTCGCTTCGACCTGACTTTGCCCTTGGCCCGTTGGTACTCGAAGCACGGGTCCCAGTTGGCGCATCCCTTCAAGTCCTTCCACATGGGCCCCGTCTGGCGCGCCGAGCGGGCGCAGAAAGGGCGCTACCGGGAGTTCACCCAGTGCGACATCGACATCATCGGCTCGCAGTCCTGGGGCGCCGAGGCTGAAATCATCGGCGCGATCCTGGCCGTCTTCGAGCAATGCGGCCTTCATGGAGTGAAGGTCCATCTCAACGATCGCGGCCTCGTCGACGCCGCGCTCGCGGCGGCCGGAGCGGCCGCAGACAAGCGCGCGGCCGCGTGCGTGAGCATCGACAAGCTCGATAAAATCGGCCGCGACGCGGTGCTCGCGGAGCTCATCGCCCTGCTCGGACAAGACCCGGCCGACGCTCTGGCCAAATCCTTGCTCGGCTCCGCCGCCTCGGCCTCGCCGGCGCTCGCCGAAATTTCCGCGGCCGTCAAAATTCTGGCCCCATCCGCGGAGATCGTCATCGACCCCAGCCTCATGCGCGGCATGGGCTATTACACCGGACCGGTTTTCGAGTTCCGCCACGCGTCCCTGTCGGGCTCCCTGGGAGGCGGCGGCCGCTACGATGGACTCACCGAGCGCTTCGCGGGCCAACGCACGCCCGCCTGCGGCGGCTCCATCGGCTTTGAACGCCTGATGCTGATTCTTGAAGAAACGGGACAAGGCGGAGAGCATCCGGCCCTCGACGCCGTGGTCACCGTGTTCTCCGATGAATTGCGCGGCCGCTCCATCGAGGTCGGCGCGGCCTTGCGCGCCAAAGGCTTGATCGTCGACGTGTTCCCCGGCTCGGGAAAGCTCAAGGCCCAATTTCGATACGCCGATCAGAAAAAAGCCGCCTACGTCGTCGTCATCGGCCCTGATGAGGCCGCGCGCGGCGTCTTGCAGGTCAAGACCCTGGCCACCGGAGACGAGCGGGCCATGACGCTGGCCGACGCGATCGTCACAATCTCCGCCTAGGACCGAGATCATGAGCCGGGCTTTCATTAAGGAAGACGGGCCGGAGCCAGAAGAGAACCCGCCCGAGCGTCCCGTCTCCGAGCGCCCCAATTACGTCACCCAGCGCGGGCAGCGCATGCTCCAGGACGAGGAGTCGCGCCTGCTCGCCGCGCTCGGGGAGTTTGCAGGAACTCAAAACGACCCGACGCGCCGGCGGCGAAAGCGCGAATTGGAGCGAGACCTGCGCTACACTCGAGTTAGGCTCGAGACCGCGATCCTCGTTGACGCCCGCGCGCAACCCAAGGATCAGGCGCGTTTTGGAGCCGCCGTGACCTTGCGCGCCGATAACGGCCGGCCGTTCAAGCTGCGCATCGTCGGAGAAGATGAAGCCGAGGGCCGCGATGACAATTGGAACCTGCTCCCCTGGCCGGCGCCCTTGGCGGAAGCCCTGATGGGTCTAAAAATTGGAAACAGCATCGATTGGGACCTTGGCGACGGTCCGCGTCGCTGGACCCTCGTCGCGATCGACTATAATATGATGTAGTTGTCGGCAGAATCGTTGCTTGTGTTTCCGGAATCAAACTCCGAGTCGCGTGGTCTAAGGATTGACGCAAATCACGATCCCGCGTCCGTAAGGGTGAAGACCGAAAGGATTCGCCCCCTCGAAGCCCCTCACAAGGGCTAAATTAGAAAGGAGAGTCGACGTGATATCGCCGCAGGACGCGTTACGCCTCGTTCTTGAGCACGCCCCGGCCCTAGGGCCGGAAACCGCCGCTTTGGCGCGCTGCGTCGGGCGCATCCTCGCCGCCGACCTGCGCGCCAGAGAGGCCCTTCCCCCATTCGACAATTCGGCGATGGATGGCTTCGCCGTGCGCGCGCACGACCTCAAAAACGCCTCGCGCAAGACGCCCATCGAGCTGACGCTGCGCGAGCATGTCCGAGCCGGAGCGCCCCGGCCCGTTCGGCTTCGACCCGGCGAAGCGGCGCGCATCATGACCGGGGCGCCCTTGCCGCTTGGCGCCGACAGCGTCGTGATGCAGGAACTCGCTCTTCCCGGAGCTCCCGGGCGCGTCAAAATCCCCCATGCGCCCCAAACCGGCGATCATATCCGCGCCCGGGGTGAGGACGTCGCCAAGGGCAGCCTTCTGCTCAAGAAGGGAACCCGTCTGCGCCCCTACGAAATCGCTCTCTTGGCCGCCCAAGGAATCGAAACCATTTCCGTGGTCGCGCGGCCTCGCGTCGCCGTTTTAGCCAGCGGCGACGAGCTCGTGGAGATCAGCGCGAACCTGTCTCACGGAAAAATCCGCAACTCCAACGGTCCCGCGCTGATCGCCGCCCTCTCGCGCTGGGACATCGACGCGGTGGATATGGGCGTGGCCAAGGACGATCCCGAGGCTCTGCGCTCCGCGCTCGCGTCCGCCCTGGACCGCGCGGACGTCGTCATCGTCACGGGAGGCGTGTCCGTCGGAGATTTCGACTACACGAAGTCCGTCTTGCTCTCCCTCGGAGTGCATGAGATATTTTGGAAGGTGGCCATCAAGCCCGGAAAACCGCTCCTTTTTGGAACACGCGAAAGACCAGGCTCGCCGCGCGCGCTCGTCTTCGGGCTTCCCGGCAATCCCCTGGCCGCCCTGGTCTGCCTGGAGGAGTTTGTCCGGCCCGCTCTGGAAAAATTGCAGGGCTCGACGCCCGGTCACCAAAGCTACCATCTGTGGGGAAGGACGCTCAACGATTACCCCAAGCCCAAGGACCGCCAACAATACGTTTTCTGCCAAGCCGCTCCGGGTCCCGACGGCTACGAGTTGACCGTCATCCGCCCCCAAGGTTCGGCCATGCTCGCCATGGCCTCACGGGCCAACGCCTTGGCGCTGGCTCCGGTGGGCACGGCCCATGTCCGACGCGGCACGACGCTGGCCTTCCGGTGGTTGAAATGATCGACAACGCGACTGGCGTCATCCTCGCCGGGGGCCGCAGCACCCGCTTCGGCTCGAACAAAGCTTTGGCCCCGTGGCGGTCGACGACCTTGATCGAGACGACGCTCAACACTCTCCTCCAGGTCCTGCCCAGGGCCATGATCGTGACCAAGGACGTCGAGACCTTGAGCTTCCTGCGCTCGGCTCGAACGACCCTCGTGCGCGACATCGTCGACGGTCACCGCCCTCTGGCGGGCCTACACACCGCTCTGGAAGGCCTCACGACGACCCATGCCTTCGTGTGCGCCTGCGACATGCCCCTCATCCAAACCCGCCTGATCGAAGCTCTCTGGAACGCCCGGGAAAATTTCGACGCCGTCATCCCCGTCTGGCGCGGCGCGCGGCAGCCCTTGTTTGGTCTGTATTCGAAATCATGCGCTGAGCCGGTTCGCCGCGCGATCGCGGCGGGAGAACACGGCATCTACCAACTGTTCGACTCCCTGCACACCCGGGTCTTCCTCGAGGAGGAGAGCCTCGCCGTCGATCCCCGGGGACTGTCTTTCCATGACGTCGATACGCGCGCCGACTACGAGGCGCTCCAGCTCGCGGGGGACTCATGATCGATTCCTTCCACCGCCCCATCGACTACCTGCGGCTTTCCGTCACCGACCGCTGCAATCTGCGCTGCGTCTACTGCATGCCCAGGTCCAGCCCCCGTTTCACCGCGAGCGAGGATGTGCTGACGGACGACGAGATCGTGGAACTCGTCTCGTGCTTGGCCGAGCTCGGAATCTCGAAGATTCGGATCACCGGAGGCGAGCCGCTGGTGCGGCCGGGATTACCCGACCTCGTCGCCCGCATCGCCCGCGTGCCCGGCATCGTCGATCTTTCGCTGAGCACGAACGGAGTGCTGCTGTCCGACCACGCCCAAAACTTGAAGAACGCCGGCTTGAAGCGGGTGAACATCAGCCTCGATTCCCTACTCTCCGATCGATTCCAAGAGATCGCCCGTTTTGGATCGCTCGCGGACGTGATGAAAGGAATCGACTCGGCCTTGGAGACGGGTCTTGAGCCCGTCAAACTCAACGTGGTCGTCGCGCGCGGCATGAACGACGATGAAATCGCCCGCTTCGCCCATCTGACCGTGGATCGCCCCCTCCACGTCCGCTTCATTGAACTCATGCCGATGGGAGACACCGGATTTTTCTCCCCCGAACGCCGCGTCCCTCTCAACGACATGCTGGCGGCGGCGGCCCCTCTGGAACCTCTGCCCCAACAGCGGTGGCCCGTGGGACATGGGCCGGCCCGCTACTACCGGCGCCCGGGGGCCTTGGGAACCTTGGGATTTATCAGCGCGCTTAGCTGCGGATTTTGCTCGGCCTGCAACCGAGTTCGCCTTTCGGCCGACGGCACCCTGATCCCCTGCCTGGACGCCGTTTCTGGAACGGATCTGCGCGCGCCGCTGCGCGCGGGAAAAGGCCGTGAGCATCTCAAGGCCCTGGCGGGTGATGCGATTCTCCATAAGCCCGAAAGCCACGATATGAACGCCCGTCTGGCGGCATCGAACACCAATCCGCGGTTCATGTGCCAGATTGGCGGATAAAGAGTTCATTAAAGGAACAGTCAGGCTGGCCGTCATGTTGCATGAAATTCCGGACATATCAATCTGAAATCAAGGCTTCTGCATCTTCCCCACTCCTCCCGCTACGCGGTGAGCGCCTCCGTTTATCTGGCGTCCCAGAGCGACGGCAACTATCACATGGTCGAAGAAGTCGCCGGGCGCACCGGCCTACCCGTCAGCTATCTCGCGAAAATCATGCAGCGCCTGGCCCGAAAAAACATACTCGACAGCCGGCGCGGAGCCAAGGGCGGCTACCGCCTCATTCGCCCGGCTCAGGATGTCACCCTCTCCGAAATCGTCGCCGCCTCCTACCAGATGGAGGCCAGTCCCATGCCGTGCATGATCGAAGCCAAGGATTGCGATACCAACCATCCCTGCTCCATGCACAGATTCGTGGCGAGCACCGAAATCGCCCTCTGGAAACAACTGAACCAAACCACTCTGGCGAGCTTCAGCGACCAGACTCCCCAATATTGAGCAACAACATGATCAACGGCGTTCAACTTCTCATTCCGGAGACCATTCATGAAAACATCCTCATTCACTCGCATGATCGCGCTCGCGCTCGGCTCGGTTTTAGCCGCGCTCGCGCCCTCGCAAGCGGCTGACAACTGCGCCGACTGCCATCGCAAGCACTCCTCGGCGCTCGTCATGGAGTGGGATCGCTCCAAGCACGCCAAGGCGGGCGTGGACTGCCTCGCTTGCCACGGCGCGGACAAGGATAAGATCGGCTCTTGGATGCACCACGGAGAGCGCGTCTCTTTGATCGTGTCCCCGAAAGATTGCGCGCAGTGCCACTCCAAACAGAACGAGGAGTTCTCCCGCAGCCATCACGCCCTGGCCGGAGAAATTCTCGCCAGCCTCGACAACGTCTTGGCGGAGAAGGCCGCGGGGATGCCCGGCAATAACGCCGACGCGGTCAACGGCTGCCTGCAATGCCACGGCGGGATCGTCAAATTCAAGAAGGACGACAAGGGCGAGCTGCTGCGCGAAGGTCCCGAGAAAAAGCCCGTCATCGACCCCGACACCTGGCCCAACAGCGGCATCGGACGGATCAATCCCGACGGCTCGCGAGGCTCCTGCAACGCCTGCCACTCGCGGCACTCCTTCGACGCCAAGCTGGCCCGCTCGCCCGAGAACTGCGGAAAGTGCCATATGGGGCCGGACCATCCCCAGATTGAAATCTACAACGAATCCAAGCACGGCATCGCGTTTTACGCCAATCGCGACAAAATGGCCCTCGAGAAGGACGAATGGATTCTCGGCCGGGACTATTCCGCCGCCCCGACCTGCGCGAGCTGCCATATTTCCGGACACATGAGCAAGGACGGCAAGGTCACTGGAAACAGCCACGACGTGGGCGAACGCATCAGCTGGACGCTGCGCCCGGTGATCAGCGTCAAGCTCAACTTGGTGACTTTCCAAGACGGGTTCAAGGAGGATTACCCCGAAACCCGCGCCCTACCCAAGCCGGGGGACGTCGTGGAAACGACCGAGAAGGTTCGCGAAGGGGACGTCCTGGTCTCCAAGAAGGTCAGCCGCAAGGTCGCGAAGGTCCTCACGTGGCAGCAACGTCGCGGAAACATGAAGGCGGCCTGCCTCAACTGCCATGGCGGCACGTTCGTCGATAACTTCTACAAGCAATTCGACAGCCTGGTCAATCTCTATAACGACAAGTTCGCCAAGCCGGCCAAGCTCATCATGGACGACCTGATCAAGGACGGCGTTTTGAACGCGAAAGCGCCCTTCGAGCACAACGTCCAATGGGTGTATTGGGAGCTCTGGCACCATGAGGGACGCCGCGCGCGCCACGGGGCGAGCATGATGGGCCCGGACTACACCCACTGGCACGGCATGTACGAGGTCTCCAAGCATTTCTACGAGAAATTCCTTCCCGCCATCATCGAGGCCGCCAAGCTCAAGGGACCCGACATGGAGAAGAAATGGAAGGAGCGCGTCGACACCCTGCTCGCCAAAGAAGAGCATGTCTGGAAGAAGGGTCTGAGCGCCAAAGAGGCCGAGGCCCTGCGCAGCAACTACCAAGATCGCTACAAACAATAGATTCGTCCATCGGGATCACTCAAATGAAAGACGCCATTCAAGAACTCATGGATGACCACATCGTCATCCTGCGCATGCTCGCCGTGCTTCGGGGCATGTGCCTGCGCCTTGCCGACAAGGGAACCGTCGACTGCGCGGACCTGGAGGCGGCTTTGGACTTCATCAAAACGTTCGCGGATTACACTCATCACGGGAAGGAGGAGGACCTTTTGTTTCCGGCGATGGAGGCGGCGGGGTTTTCACGCAACGCCGGCCCGTTGGCCGTGATGTTGATGGAGCATGCCCAGGGCCGCGACCACGTCGCCGCCTTAAGCCGCGGCGCCGCCGCGTTGAAATCCGGCGCGGCCGCAGCGGCGCAGGAGATTCTTCGAGCGGCCTCCGGCTACGAACAGCTGCTCGGTGCCCATATCCACAAAGAGGACAACATCCTCTATCCCATGGCCATGAACGCCCTGCCCGAGGGAGCCTGGAAGACGCTGTCGGAAAACTTCGCGCGCGTCGAGACCGAACGCATGGGACCACAGAAAAGGGCCGCCTACGACCGCTTGATCGAGCGCCTGACCCGCGACTATCCCGCCCCCCCCGCGCCCGCGCGTCCGGCCGGATCGTTCTGCCACTAAAAAAGCGGAGAGCTGATCGAGGCTAGACTCTGCCGAGCGGCTCGGAGGCCGGGCGCGAGGATCGCTCGTGCTTGGCGTCGTCTCGTTGAGCCGCGTGTTCCCTGATCTGGGCCGATGACCCCGCGTCGCGCCCCAGGAACGGATACCGGTAGTCGCGCGGCGGGTCGAAGGTCTCCTTGATGGTCCGAGCCGACGTCCAGCGGATCAGGTTCAGGAACGAGCCCGCCTTGTCGTTGGTTCCCGACGCGCGCCCCCCGCCGAAGGGCTGCTGGCCGACCACGGCGCCGGTGGGCTTGTCGTTGATGTAGAAGTTGCCCGCCGCGTTTTCCAGCGCCAGTTCCGCCTCAAGCACCGCCTTGCGCTCGCGCGCAAACACCGCGCCGGTCAGCGCGTACGCCGAGGTCGAGTCGCACAGCGCCAAGGTCTCCTTCCACTTCTTCTCGGGGTACACGTACACGGTCAGCACCGGTCCGAAAATCTCCTCGCGCATGGTCACGCTCTTGGGGTCGGCGCTTTCGATGACCGTAGGCTCGATGAAGTAGCCCTTGGAATCGTCGCAGCCCCCGCCGAAAACGAGCTTGTTCGACTTGTCCTTCTTGGCGTTGACGATATACCCCTTGATCTTGTCGAAGGCCTTGCGGTCGATGACCGAGTTGACGAAGCAGCCCGGATCCTCCGGGGAGCCGACCTCGATGGAGCCCAGCATGTCCCTCATGTGCTTGCGGATCTTCGGCCACAAATCGGCCGGGACATACGCGCGGGAGGCCGCGGAGCATTTCTGCCCCTGGTACTCGAAGGCGCCGCGCACCAACGCCGCGGCGACGGCTTGCTCATCGGCCGAGGAGTGGACCATGACGAAGTCCTTGCCCCCCGTTTCTCCGACCAGGCGCGGATAGGAGCGGTAGGTCGGCATGTTCTTGGCGACGATGTTCCACATGGAGTGGAACACCGGCGTGCTGCCCGTGAAATGAACTCCGGCCATGTCGGGATGGGGCAAGAGAGTGTCCGAGATCGCGCTCGAGGGACCGGCCACGAGGTTGATCACTCCCGGGGGCAGGCCCGCCTCCTCGAACAGCTTCATGATCCAGTAGGCGCTGAGCATGGCCGTCGACGAAGGTTTCCAGACGACGGTGTTTCCCATGAGCACCGGCGCCGTCGGCAAATTACCCGCGATCGCGGTGAAGTTAAAGGGCGTCACGGCGTACACGAAACCTTCCAAGGAGCGGAACTGGAGGCGGTTCCAGCAGCCGCGGGAACTGGAAGGCTGCTGGGAGTAGATCTCCTGCGCGAAGTGCGGATTGAAGCGATAGAAGTCAATGAGCTCGCACGCGGAGTCGATTTCGGCTTGGTGCAGATTTTTCGATTGCCCCAGCATGGTCGCCGCGTTCAGCGTCCAGCGGTAGTCGCCGGCCAAGAGATCCGCGGCCTTGAGAAAGATCGCGGCGCGGGCTTCAAAGGGCATGCGCGACCACTCCTTGCGCGCCTTCATGGAGGCGGCGATGGCTTTCTTGATCTCGGGAACTCCGCCCTCGTTGACCTTGCCGATGACTTGGCCGTGATCGTAAGGGGAGCGTATCTCACGCTTATGCGACGTCCGCACTTCCTCGCCGCCGATAAACAGCGGGACCTCCGTCTTGCGGGCCTTGAGCTCCTCAAGACGCTTGAAGAATTTGACGCGCTCGGGGCTGCCGGGCGCGTAGGACAGGACGGGCTCGTTGACGGGAATGGGGACGGTGGCTCTTGAGTTCATGGGCGCATCATACAAAAAGTTGCCCGTATAAACGAACGGCCCCCGCCTTGCGGCGGGGGCCTTCGATCAGCGCCGGTTCGGTTACCGAGCGACGGGTGCGGCCCACCACTCCTTCTTCCAGGCTTTATTCCACCAGGACTTGATAGGCACCAAGGTCTCGGTGCGCCAGCCGGCAACGTTCATGGTCTCCACGCCCTTCCAAACCTGATCCCAATTGGAGCCTCCGATCCAAGCCAAATAGTCCCAGTCGCCGGGAACGGAGGCGACCGAGCCGGCCCATGTCCACTTGGCCGCATTCTTGATCTCGCCGTTGAGGTGAGGCGCGCGAAGCCAAGTCCAGGCGCCGGCCTTCCACTCCCAACCCCATTTGGCGTTCTTCATGCCCTTGAAGACGAAATGGGTCGACGTCGCGCTCACGCCCGGCATCGCGCGCAAAACGCAGGCCTTGGCGTAGACCGCGTCCAACGACTTGGCGTCCACCCAAACGATGATGCCCCAGCGGCCGGTGACCTTCCACACGCCGATCGTTTCCGGCCACGACTGAACCGTTTTCCAAACGCGCTCGCCGCCCTTCCAGTCCGCCCGAACCAACAGATACGCCGAACGCTTATCCCATGAACTCCAAGTCATCGTGTCCCCCAATCCGATTCAATTGACGCAGGGGGAGAATGATAGCGAGTCTTTGTCCACGGCGCCAGCGTTCCTTTGCTAAAATCCGGACCGTGGCAAACGACCCCCTCGCCGACAAGCGCCGCCGCTATCTGGCTCTGGCCGCCGATTTGCCCGAGACGTGCCGCCTCATCGACGTCAGCGAAGGAAACGCCCTCGCCAGAAAGTTCAAAAAACTGCGCTTGTTTCGCGGACGCTACCTGCGCTGGGCCGCGGCCCACCTGGGCCTGCCGGCGCCCAAAGAAGTGGACGTCTCCCTCTTTTGGGGAGGGCGCATGCGCCTGCCTTACAGCGACGACTCCGATTTCGTGACGATGTACCTGGCGGGAATAGTGTCTGGCCCCGAGTATAAGCTCGTGCGCCGCTTCATCAAGACCTTGCGCCCCGACGATGCGTTCTATGATGTGGGAGCCAACTACGGTTTCTACACCCATTTGGCCGCGGAGTTCATCGGCGCCGGAGGAGAGATTCACGCTTTCGAGCCCTTGCCCGAGGTGTGCGCGCAGCTGCGGCGCAATTCCCCGGGAAACGCCATCCGCGTCGTCGAGGCGGCGCTGTGGGACTCGACTGGAGAGGCCGCCCTGTACCGCAGCGACCTGGGCGACGTGTGCAACACGCTCGAGGCCGAGGTCGTCGCCTTCAATCCCTCCCACGGATCGCGCATGACCTCGGTTCGCTGCGTCACGCTCGACGATTACGCCAGGTCCCAACGCCCGCCGACGGTCATTAAGATCGACGTCGAAGGAGGCGAACGGCGCCTGATCGCGGGAGGATTGGACACCCTGCGCCGTCACCGGCCCGCGCTCGCCATGGAGGTCTGGTCGGGACCGGCCGGCGAACGATTCTCCCTTCCCGCCTCGCGCACTCTCCTGGACCTGGGTTATGCGGCTTACACGCTCGACGAGGACGGCGGCCTGTCGTCTCTTGGCGCGGGCGAGCTGGCGGACTTCATCGCGGGCCTTCCCGGCGTGTGGGACAACCTCGTCTTTCTCCCGGCTTGAAATAAATTTTTAACCGAGCCCCGCTATACTGACGCGCTATATGATCGACACCAAACGAGAACTCGAGGATCTCGCGCGCATTCACGCCGACATCATGAAAACCCGGGCGGAGGATCTACACGCGTGCGCGCGAAACACGCATGACATCCTTCTCCAACGCGAGGAAGCCCTGGCGCGGCTGCGCGCCCAGGTCGCCAGCCTTAAGGCGTCTTTGCAGACGCCGAGCCCCGTTCGCGTTCCCGCGCCGTCCGCCCCGTCGCGGGCCCTGCCCGCCGCCGCTCCCCTTGTCCCCGCGTCTTCCAGGGCGCGAAGGAGCCGATATAAAGTCGCAGCACCCTACGCCGCCATCGCGGCCTGCGTCGCATTCGTCGAGCTGAGCGGGATTCGCCGCGCTCCCCCCGCCGGCGGCGTCGATCCCGTCGCTCTTTATAGACCCGCCCCCGCCGTGCTCGCCAACGGCCGAACTCCGGCTAAGGGGGCTCCGATCGACGACGACCGGTCCCAGGAGGCGTTGCTCTTGGTCCATGAATGGACCTTGCCCGGCGACGGGATGCCCCTGGATCGGCGACTGGGCGCGGGGCGCGATCTTCCCGGAAGCAGGCCCACGTGGTCCGTCGAGCGCACCGGCGATAACGGTTACCGGGCGACCTTCCAGGAAAGCCCGGGCTCAGCGACCTACGCCTTCGACGTCGATCTGGAAAGCCGCTCCGTCTGGCCGACCGCTGACACTCAAGAGCTTCTGACCCCCAGCCTGGCCGCTCTCGGCGACGCCCCCCGCTAGCCCTCGCCCCCGCGCCGCCTCCTGGGTCTTTAGCCTTCGCGGTCTTAGGACCAAAGAACCCCGGTTTCGGTCCCAATGAGCCCCGGCGGAAAAACCCAAACGGTGCTATCTTACCCTATGAGGTCCCGAACTCCATGATAAAACGATTTCTCGGCGCCGCGCTGACGGCCGTTCTTCTCCTCCCGAGCCCCGACGTCTTCGCCCAAGCCCTGCGCGCCTCCCGGCCCGCGGTCCCAGCCGCAATCGGCTTCGTGCCCGCCGCGGCCCATGACCTGTCGCGCCTGTCGCCGCTATCGCCCAATGCGAGGCTCTTCGCCGCGCCTCTTCAACTCCAGACGCCTCCCGCCGGCGCGCCTGCGTCGGCCCCGCGAGTCCTCGCGTCGCAGGCCGCCGCTCCGGTCCAGGCGGCACACTCTCCGTCGTTAAACGCAGGCGACCTGCTCCCCGAAGAACAGAGGGTGATCGATCGCGTCTTGGACGCGTCGATCATGCTCGCGAAAGTGGAAAGCCCAGGGGTCTCGGAGGACGAGCTGAGAACGACCGTGGACAAAGCGTGGGGAGAGCTGGCCCCCGAGTCCAAGGCCGCGGCCCCGGACTCCACCACCCCAGAAAAGTCTTTGAAAGCGCTCGCGCGCTTGAAGACCTCAGTCACGAACGGATTCAACTCAGTCAAGCAAGGACTCAACAGCCTGTCCGCGCCGCTGGCTGTCCTTGCGCCGGCAACGACAATGTCTCGGAACATTCCCTCTCCCTTGGTCATGCCCACGGCCGCTCTCGCGACTGTCGGCGTCGACGCCGCGGCGCGCTGGCTTTTTCCCGCGCTCTTTGGCTTCACCCCGATCGTGGGCTTGTGGGTGATGCTGGGCCTGGGGAGCGTATTGATTCCCGCTCTGTTGGCGTCTCGACTCTCGCTGATGCGCCAGGCCGACCCCGCCTTGTCCCCCTTGACGCGCTACATGGACGGTTTGCTGGGTGTTTTCACCGGCGCCGGAGTCATGACCGCTCTCGGCACTTCGGGGCTCAGCTTTTCGGCGGCTGTTATGGGCGCGGTGGTCGTGGGCAATGGGTTGATCAGTCTCGCGCCGCTGTTGGGACTGTTGGCCTTTATGGGCGCTTTACCGGTGCTTTACGGTTCGGGCATGACGGCGTGGGGCTTGATAAAAAAAATCAAGGCGAAACCGACATTGCCGCTTCCTTTCCCCATGAACATTGTCTTGCTGTCCATGGTGCTCGCACCTGCTGAAGTTTTCGCCCTCTTGACGGGCTCTTTCGGCTTTCTCGGCACCGTTGTGCTGATTGCCGCGGGGATCATCGCTTATCGACTCAGCGTCGGGTTCTTGACTCGAATGACGGCAAAAACCGCCGTCACTACCCCCCCCCGGATATCCGATGAGCAGCTCCGTGAGCAGTGGCGCATCGACCGCGTTCCCGGACCCGCCACGACCCCGGATCGCGAAATTCTCCGCTCTCGCCTGCGGGCGGCCGCCTGGGGAATCGCCATGCTTCTGGGCGCCCTCGGCCTGCTCTTTGTGACGTACGGCTCGATTCCAGCCGCATTGATGGGAGCCCTGTCGAATATGAAATCAGCGCTGATGATGTTGCCTATGATTTTCCTATCCAGTTGGTTGGCGACGCAATTCATGGGGGCCGACAAAGTCAAGCCGCAGGGCCCTTACCCGGACATGGTGCGGGACTTGGCCTCCCGTGCGAAGATCCCGATGCCCGGCGTGTACGCCGCCAAAAATACCGGAAAGCCGAACGCCTTCGCCGCGGGAATCTTCCAGAGCTTCTCCGTCGTGGCGGTGATCGGCAGCATCACGCGCCTGCTGACCGTGCGGGAATTGCGCGGAGTGCTTGGACATGAGACAAGCCACCTCAGGTATCGCCATATGCTCACTTTTATGGCCGCGTTCTTGCTCCTTCAGACGGTCTCTCTGGCTGGTTTCAGCAGCCTACTCCAGGCCGCTCTGAATTATTGGATGCCGTTTCTGTGGGTCATCAGCCTTTTGGGTTTGATGCGGGCCAACGAAAACATGGCCGATGCCGGAGCCGCCAAGCTCACCGGAGATCCTCTCGGTCTAGCGACGTCGCTGCGCAAGTTGACTCTGTTGGGGACCCTCGACGGGTCCCGCCCTCAAACCTTCAACTGGATTTCTCGTCTTCTCTTGACGCATCCGCCCGGTTTGAAGCGCTTCCGGACCTTGGGGCGCATGATCAAGAAAACCCCTCCGCAAAAGAGCCCGGCCGGCCCTTTACCTGATAAGAACCAGGCTTGAGGTGTAGCCGTGGACGAAATTTCGGCCCCCCACGGGACCGAACTCTCCGTTGGCGAAAACGCCCGCTAAAGGCAGCGGCCCAAGGCGTCCCTGAACCAAAGACGCGTCGTGGTCGGGTTTGCCGTAGAGCCCGACCCCCCGTCCGCAGCAGGAGAACAACAGCGCCCCGCGAGGCGCGGCGTCGGCAGGCGGCACGGTTCCCAGCAGCATCGAGAAATCGAGGGCGGACGTGCGCGCGTCGCGCAGTTGGAATTGGAAGGTCTGTCCAAGACGCGGCTGGGTGTTGAGCGCCAAAGAACCGGACGCCTGGTCGCAGCCGATGAGGCTGCGGATGACGAAGTCGCCGCGATGAAAACCGGGGCGCCTCTCGTCCATGACCATGCCCGCGAACAGCGCGCTTTGCGCCATGCGCTGCTCCTCGGGGGAGCAGCGCGACAACGTCTCGCGCAGCACCTCGAGGGGGCTGCGCCCGCCGAGCTCGCGCAGCACGTTGCCCTCGGCCCTGGTCACGACCAAGGGGTCTCCGATGGGACGACAGCCTTGCGCGACGACGGTTTGAAATTCGATCTTGCCGGTAAGCGCGACTCCGGCAAAGCCGGAATCGAGCACCGTCGAGCCCAGCAGCATCCAGGACGGACGCCTCAAAAGAAGACCGCTGGCCAGGCCGCCGATGACGGGCGCTCCGGGATAGGCCTCGTTGAACAACTCGGCCGCGCGCTCGGACTGCGCGCTGCGCGGATCTCCCAGGAGCAGAAACTTCGGAGACTCGTTCGGATAAAGATCCAACGCCGACACCAAGGACGAGCCTCCCTCGAATCCCTCCATTTCCGACGGTGAGAAGGAGAAAGGCTGCACGCGAACGTCGGGCAGGCGCATGGCCAGAATCGCAATCGCCGGCGCGTTCTCCACCTCGCGACGGCCGGCGATGACCCCGCTGGCGTTGCAGCCCAGCACGCGAAGCGCGCACAGCTCCTTGGCCAGAATGCTCGAGAGCTCCGAGGGATTGAAATCGTCCCAGGCCTGAGCCGCGAAGACCAGCGCCAAATCGCAGGGAACGGAACCCAGGTGCGAACGCGCGGCCCGCGCGGCCTCGGTCGCGGCCTTGCGCCATTCGCCGTGGCTGGAGAAGCCCTCGGCGAATCGTTTTCCCGTCATCGCCGCGCTCCCGCGCGCAGCGACGCGGCCAAGGCGGCGACCTCCGAGGGCGACGAGGTGTCCGCGACGCGGCGCAAGTCGGCCCCGCAGGCGAACAGGCGGGGATACTCCTGCGCTTCCAGGCGGTGAGCCAAAATATAGTCTTGGTCGTCGGGATCGACGAACGAAACGACCATGCGCGGCAGGTACAAGCGCTGCATGGCGCCAAGCAGGGCGTCGGCCTTCGCTTCGCCCGGACGCCCGACCAGCTCGAAATCCATTCTCCCGCGCGCGTAGAGATCGGCGACCCTGGCCAAGGGCGCCACCGCGCGCATATCGCCTCCCGTCGCCGTCCAAGCTCCGCGCAGCCCCCATTCCAACCAGCGCCCGTAATTATGGTTGCCCTTTTGATGATACAAACGCCGACATCCTTCAAGAGCCAAAGCGTTGAGCGACGCGTCGATGTGAGGCTCGCGCAGGATGGCGGGATCGTCGGGCGCGACGACGCGGTCCAGAAAGCCTCCGGACTCCCGCTCCCACAGCTCTTGAAACAAAAAGCGCAGCACCGAATCGGCGAAATCGCGCTGCGTCTTGAGCCCGGTGGAGACGAAGCTGTCGGTAAACGCCAGCGTCGTCCAGGCCGCGTCCCCAAGCAGACCCCAGACGCCGTCTCCCTCGCCGGCGCGAGAATGCAACAGCCCCAACAACGGATCATGGAGGCGCAGCTGGATGAAGCCGAGGACCTTCTGGGCGGCGTCGGCTGCGCCCGGATATTCGAAAGCCTGCGCGCGCAACAGCGCGATGGCCGCCTGGGCGTTCCCATCGGCCGGGTAGGCCGAGGTTTTCGCCGGTTCGCAACGGAAAGCGCCCTGCGCGGAGTCAAAGAGAGCTCCCAGCATGACGTCGCACGCTTGCGCGGCCGTCTCGCGCCACCTCGCCTCGCCGGTCAAGGCGTGGGCGTCCCACATGAGTTTAGACCAACGCGCGCAGGCCGACAAGGAGGAATCCTCGCCGGCGCAAAACCCCTCGAGTCCGCCCCGCCACAGGTCCGCGCGCGCCGACAGCGCGCGCCTCAAAGCCTCATGCGCCGTCTTCTCGCCCCGCTCCCCCGCGCAGTGCAAAAGCGCTTCGACTTGGTCGGCTTCGCTCGGAACGGAACCGGCGCCAAGCGCCGAAAAGGCCTCTTCAAGGACGGCCTCGCTCAATTTAAATTCGTCGGCCTGCGCGCGCATCGCCTCGGTCCGCGGCGAGACGGCCGGGCCTTCGGGGCGCACGGGAGCGGCGGCCTCCAGCGCCAAGCGCGTGAGCGCCGATTCCAAATCCCCCGAGGCAAGAGGCAGCACCCCGCGACGGAATCCGTAGGAATCGAGAATCAAGGCATGCCGGCGGCCGATGCGAGCGGCCGCGTCGGGACGCGACCGGACGTCGGCGAGCACCGCCACGTAACGCGCCTCGATTACGGCGTTGGCGGCCTCCAGCTCCGGAGGAGGAACGGAGCCGACCGCGGCGATGATGGGCTTGCCCTCCGCCTTGGCGCGCGCGAAGGCCTCTTGGCTCCACGGGTTCCAGAGGGTCATGCCGCCGACCGATCCTCAGCCAATTCAAACATTCTCTCGATGGGCCTGCGGGCGCGCTCGGCCACGGCCGCAGGCACGTGGACCCGCTGCAGGGCCGTCGGTCGTTCCAGAGCGGACAAAACCCTCTCCAAAGTCGTCGCCTTCATATGAGGACACAATCGGCACATGGGAACGAAGGTTTTCTCGGGAAATCTCGTGCGCGCCAGATCGCCCAATCCGCATTCCGTGATGAGCATATACGACCGGGCATCGTTGCTTTCGACCCACTTCATCATGTCGCCGGTGCCGCCGATGAAATCCACCACCGAGGTCAATCCCGGCGAGCATTCGAAGTGAGCCAGGATCTTGACCCCGGGATACATCTTGCGAAAAAACTCGACCGAGGCCGCGTCGAATTGGTCGTGTACCATGCAAGATCCGTCCCATATCACCAATTCCGAGCCGAGCGTTTTTCCCAGCTCCTGGGCGAGATTTTTCCCCATCATGGCGTCGGGAGCGAAAATCACTTTCGGGTGCTCGCCGAACAAGCGGCGCAGGATCTTGGGAGCGTTCGCCGAGGTCACCACCACGTCGCACTCGGCTTTCACGGACGCCGTCGTGTTGATGTAGACCGCCACGGGCGCTCCGGGATGCTTTTTTTTGAGGGCGCGCACGTCGGAGGCCGTGATCGACTCGGACAACGAACACCCCGCCTCCGCGGCCGGCAGAAGGACCTCTTTGCCGGGGCTGAGTATTTTCGCGGTCTCGGCCATGAAGCGCACGCCGCAGAAAACGATGATGTTCGCGGGCGACTGCGCGCCCTGCTTGGCGAGCTTGTAAGAGTCGCCGATGAAATCGGCGATCCCAAGAAGAATTTCCGGACGCTGATACACATGCGCCGCGATCACCGCGTTCTTCTCTTTTTTGAGACGGTTGATCTTCCAGGTCAGGACGGCGGCGCGCTCCAGCTCCTCGTCCCGATAGCCCAAATCGGCCAGTCCCAAATCAGCCAGGCGCAGGGCCTCCTCCTCCAATTCCCGCGGCGGCGCCGAGTTCATCCCCATATGTCCAACTCCGGATAATTCGAGAATATGCCGTCCACGCCCAGACGAACCAAACGATCGCGGTCCAGAGGCGTATTCACGGTGTAGACGAGAACTTTATAGCCGCGCTCATGGGCCGCGGCGACGGTCCGCGCGCAAGCCTGGCGCAGACTGAGGTTCAAGCTCTCGGCGCCCAACTGGCCCATCTCGCGCACGGCGGTCTTGAGCGTCGTCGTCCCCAGAAGATAGCCGATGCGCGCCTGTGCGTCGAGCGCGCGCACCGCGCTCAGCGCCCGGTGATCGAAACTCGAGATCACCGTGCGAGCCAGCGCGCCGCGGCGACGCAGCATGTCGACGACCCGCCCTTCGATTCCCGGGTAGCGCCTTGATCCGTGCTTAAGCTCCGCGTGCAGCTCAACGCCCGCGGGCAGCAGGCGACACACGTCCTCGAGAAGGGGCAGTCGTTCCGATGAGAAGCGGCGATCGAACCATGACCCGACGTCGACGACGCGGGCCTGCTCCCAACTCACGGCCTTCAATGGGCGGGCGTCGCGCCCGCACCGCTTCAAGTCGTCGTCGTGGGCCACGACGAGAGCCCCGTCACGCGTTTGATGCACGTCCAACTCGATGGCCTTTGAGCCCATATCGAGCGCGCGGCGAAAAGCCGCCATCGTGTTCTCAGGCGCGTGACCGCTGGCCCCGCGATGAGCGATGACCAGCACGATTAGAGCCGCTCCATGACGGACGCGTAGGCGAGGTCGTCATATTCGATTCCCAAACGTTCGTCCCGACCGGTCATCGGGCCGTGAAAATCGGACCCCCCGCACGCCAACAGGCCTTGCGCGCCAGCCCAATCGCCGTAGGTCCGCACCTGGGAAGGAGTATGCCCGGAGTAGAGGACTTCGATGCCCTGCAAGCCGGCCCGGACCAATTCATCGAGTTCGTTCTGCTTGCCGGCCGTTTGGGGGTGCGCCAGGCAGGCGGTTCCGCCGGCGGCGCGAATGAGGGCGATCGCCTCGACGGGACTGGGGCCCATCGAGTCCACATAGCCGGGCTTGCCTTTCATTAAAAACCGGTCGAAGGCTTCCTTTCGGCTTTTCACCACGCCCAAGCGGCGCAGGGCGTCGGCCACATGGGGCCTACCCAGCGTCTCATGCGCGCAGGAGCGAATGTGCTCGAAGTCGATGGCGATGCCCAAGGCGCGCAGCTTCTCGACGATCCTTTGCGCCCGGACGGAGCGCCGCTGGCGGAATTCGGCGAGCCGCTCGGCGAAACCCGGGGCGGACGGGCGCAATCCGTAGCCCAGAATATGGATCCGATCCGCCGCGCCCTCACCGGAACAGTTGATCTCGATGCCCAACTTGACCCGCAGCCCCGCCGCCGCCGCCGCCGCGAATAAATCCGCCCCGCCCGAGACGCTGTCATGATCGGTCAGCACCAGCAGCTCGACCCCGCTTTCGACCGCACGGCCCACAAGCTCGGCGGGCGTCAGGGTCCCGTCCGAGTAAGTCGAGTGACAATGCAGTTCGATGCGTTTTGGCACCCGTCTAGACCGCGACGACTTCCTTGATCTCGGGAATTTCCTGGCGGACCAGGCGCTCGACGCCGCCCTTCAACGTCGCCGTCGAGCTCGGACACGACCCGCACGCCCCATGCAGGCTGACTTTGACGATGCCGTTGGCCTCGTCAACCGAAACCAGGGAGATATCCCCCCCGTCCGACTGGATGTACGGCCGGATCTTTTCGAGAACTTTTTCCACGCGCTCAAACATGGACATCTGTTGTCCCTCCTCTACTTGCCCGATGATATCTTATCAATCCAGGCGGGAACAGAGCCGCACGAGCCGCTCTTTTGGGCGAGAATCGAGGCCAGCGTCACGCTCTCTAAATACCCGGTGACCAAGTCCCCCAGACGGCGCCAAACCGGCGAGATCGAGCAATGCTCCTGGTGACGGCAGTCTTTGCGGCCTCCATCGTATTTTTCGCAGACGTCCTCGAAAATGTCTCCATCCAACGCGCGCACCACCTGGCCGAGGGTGATCTCATCGGGACGCCGCGAGAGGACATAGCCCCCGGTGCTGCCGCGGCGGCTCACGACCAGCCCCCCCCTGCGCAGCTTCACGAGTATCTGGCTGACGTAGTCGCCGGGTATATTGTCGCCGTCGGCCAAGCGCTCGGCGGGACACGGAGCCCGGCCGTATTCGCGCGCCATCGTCACCATCAATCTCGCGGCGTATTCAATGGAGCTCGTAATTCTCATGGTTGCCTCAGTACAGACCCAACTGCTCCTTCGCATCCTCGGTCGCCATCGTGCGGGGATCCCAGGCGGGAGTGAACGTCAAATCCACATCCACGTCCGTCACGCCCGGCAGTCTCGTCAAAGCGGTGTGAACGGACGCCAGAAGCATCGGGCCGTAGGGACAGGTGGGCGACGTCAAACTCATACGCACCTTGACGCAGCGCCCCTTGGGCGAGTCGCCGAACTCGGCGCCATACACCAAGCCGAGATCGACGATGCTGATGTGAATCTCCGGATCGACGATGGGTCTCAGAACCTCGCCGACCTGCTTGAACGTCGCCTGCGACGCGGTCGCCGTCATCAATCCTCCGCCCCGGTTCCGGTTTCCAACCCCTGCATCATCGTGTTCCACCCCAAGGTCGCGCACTTCACGCGCAAAGGGAATTTGCGCACTCCCTCGAGGCTGGCCAGAGATTCCAGTTCGGGAGGCAGCCCCGCGGCCGGCGCGTTCTCAAGCATCAAGCGCTTGAAGGCCGCCGAAAGTTCCTTGACTCTTTCGATGCCGGCTCCTTCCATCGCCTCGGCCATCATCGCCGCCGAGGCCTGGCTGATCACGCAGCCGTGGCCCGCATAGCGCAGCTTGACCACCTTGCCGTCCTTGATCTGCGCGGTGATCTCGATCTCGTCTCCGCACACCGGGTTGACGCCATGAGCCTTCAAATCCGCCGGAACGAGGCGTCCTTTCCGTGCGCTGGATTGGTAATAGTCGAGAAGAACCTCTCGATACAGATCCTGGAGCTCCGCGTCGCCTTCCATCAGCGCGTCCCCGCCTTCGGCTTGATGCGAAAGAATTCCATCGTCCGCCTGAGCGCGCGAGTGAACGCCTCCAGGTCGGACTCATCGTTGTAGAGATAAAAGCTCGCGCGCGCGGTCCCGCCGCACTGAAGCTTATTCATCAACGGCTGACAGCAGTGGTGGCCGACGCGAACGGCGACTCCTTCCAAATCGAACGCCGTGCCCACGTCATGCGGGTGCAGGCCGCCAATATTGAAGGACACGACGCCGGAACGCTTGGCCGGGTCCTGTGGGCCGAGAACCGTCACCCCCTCGCCGATGAGAATCTCGCGGGCCTTCTCGGCCAACGCCAACTCATGGGCGCAGATCGCATCCAAGCCCGTCTCCTTCAGGTAGTCGAGCGCGGGGCCGAAGGCGATTTGGTCGGCGAAGTTGGGCGTGCCCGCCTCGAACTTGTACGGAAGAGCGTTCCATGTCGACTGTTCGAGGCTGACGCGCAAGATCATGTCGCCCCCGCCCAAAAATGGATCCATCTGCTCCAGCAAGGCCTCGCGCCCCCACAGCACCCCGATCCCCGTCGGTCCCAGCATTTTATGCGCGGAAAAAGAAACGAAGTCCGCGCCCC
>ERZ1292633.1846-Hain-H41-02um-R1-1846-length-22360-cov-57_pt1 | contig 22360 bp, 19 predicted proteins | sample MGYA00564406_ERZ1292633 | MGnify/ENA primary metagenome ERZ1292633 (study PRJEB36523, sample SAMEA6512639) | groundwater metagenome | collected 2019-01-08 | study: AquaDiva: Metagenomics assemblies of 32 groundwater samples
CATAGAAGACCCGATAGAATATCTTTTTGTAGACGAAAAATCCCTGATTGACCAGAGGGAATTGGGAATTGACACTTTTTCATTCACCTCGGCGCTAAAGCATGCAGTCCGACAAAGCCCGGATATTATCATGATTGGAGAAATGCGCGACAAGGATACGATGGAAGCGGCCATTAATGCCGCGGAAACCGGACACCTGGTCATCAGCACCCTGCACAGTATTAATGCCGCCCAGACCGTGGAACGGATTATCAACTTCTTCCCGCCCCACCAGCACCAACTCCTGCGCCAGCAGTTATCAATGCTCTTGCAGGGCGTGATTTCCCAGCGGCTCATAACCCGGCACGACGGCAAAGGAATGGTCCCGGCCGCTGAAATACTGCTCGCCACCCCCACCATCAAAGACATGCTTCATGAAGGCAAGACCCGCGAATTATATGACGCCATCAAAGAAGGCAACACCTACTACGGCTCCCAGACCTTTAACCAATCGTTAAAATATCTTTATCAGAATAATTTCATCAGCGTGGAAGATGCCTTGTCATTTGCAGACCGGCCCGATGAATTGAAACTGGAGTTGCGCGGGATTACCAGAGGCGAATCCTCTGATTTTGATTTCAAGGTCAAATAGGATTGGTTAGAGCTTAGAAATAATCCAGGATTTATATCCTGAACTCAAAGAGTTGCGAGAATTCCTGCCTCAGAGAGGTTAATTCCTCATCGGAAATATTCACCTCCTGAACCTCATACGATTTATTATCGCCAAACCGCTCCAAAACCAGATACCGGGCATTGTCCCTGGTGAGCGGGCTCTTCAGCCGTAATAATTTCTTGCGCATCATAATCAAGGCAAAGAGATATTTGACCTGCGATTTTAACCTGGTGTCCGGTATGGCCTGTACCGGCGGCGCTCCCACAACGGGACTCCCTTCAATCGCAGCCGGGACTGATGCGGCCGGGTCAACAAACAGGTTATCAAAGAAATTGAGCATCACCTCGCGCGGCGTCTTGGGCGGTTCAGCCGGCGGGTCTATGACGGTCTGCCAGAAAGAGAACGGCGGCTCTTCTCCGGCCGCGGTCCGCCTCTCCCAACAATTAGCGCAGAAATCCCGGCGCAACAGCCGCCCCACAGGGTCACCCGTTGGACGCGGCTCACCTGCCCCTACGGGACTCCCTTTGGTCGCCGCAGGTGCCGCGGAGGATGGCGCACCCGTATTAGGAAATAACGCCGAGAAATAATGCTGGCTGACACCTATTGTAGAGTTACAATCCTGACAGTGTTTGGTTGTCTTTTCTATCTGCCACATAATAACATAAAGATTAGGGCATAGAGATTATAGTTTCTACGCTATACGCTCTTTGCTCCTACATCCAATCATCCAGCCAAAGAACGGTCTCGGCGAATGCCTGTTCAACCTTATCTATATCCTTTTCTATCTTGCGCGAGACCTTCTTATCGGTAAGCGATTCCACATTGACAATGACATTAAGCCGGGCCCCGTTATAAGCAGCCTTGCTAAGTAATATCGCCACATTTATATCGCTCAATATCTGGACCGGCAGTAATTTACGGACATTGCTTATCTCGTTAAGGTTTTCCAAAGACAGAAGCATTGTCCGATACGGAACCTCGGTCGCTGTTCTAAGGGCGCGATTAATCTCGTTGCGGCGCTTAAGAATGTGATGCGGTAATTTATACGCCTGGCTGACCTTATCGTAAGCCGCGCTGTCCGCCTCGGCCAGTTTTAATAAAGATGAATGGTTCTTACTGAATATTTTCTGCGCCTTTTTAAGCGTACCGCAGTCATGCGAATTAGGCATAACCTTCTTAAGGGCGATGCCGCTGGCCATACTGCCCAGCGCCGCGCCCAGGGCTCCGGCATACGCCGAAACGCTTCCGCCGCCCGGCGTGGCGTTCGGCACCGCTATCATCTCCAGATACTTTTCCAAACTAATCTTGCTATACATAATCTTTACCCCTTTATCTTCATCAGTGTTGTTTGGTTATCAACTGTATCACCCACCTTTATTAAAATCTCGCTGATACCACCGTCGCAGGGCGCGCAGATTTCGTTCTGCATCTTCATCGCCTCAAGGATAAAAAGGACATCGCCTTTCTTGACCTTATCGGACTGCTTAACCTTGATATTTACCACCTTGCCGGGCATCGGCACCGTGACATTTGTAACACCGCCTTCGGTCAAGGTCAGGGTGGAAGAACTCGGCTGGGCCCCGCTTGCCTTAGTCGTCACTTCTGTTTTAACCGATTCCTCTATCTCTGCCCCTTTAGGATAAGAGACCTTAACCTCATACGGCCGGCCTTCTACATCTACATTTAACCTGTCAGATGATGTCGGGGTGACACTGACCAAATATTTCTTATTATTTAATTCCAGCACTAAAGTTGCTTTAGAAGAATGAGTGTTCACTGCGGGCACAGCAACATCCTTGGCCGGAGCTGCCCCGGCGGGACCCCCGGAGTTTACCCCAGTGGGGGCCGGCGCAACCCCGCCTGATACCGGCGTAGCCACTGCCGGATTAGCCCAGAATTCCTTGGCCACCAGCGGGAAAAGCGCATAGGCCAGCACGTCCTCATCCGACGGCTGGTCGGTCTGTTTTAAGGCCTTGACTGTCTCAAGTGATTTCTCCCATTCCGGCGCAATGGATTCGGCCGGCCTGGTAGTAATCGGAGTTTCACTCCCGATGGCCTTCTTCTGCAGCGCTTCGTCAATCGGTCCGGGCGAACGGCCGTACAACCCCTTAATGTAATCCTTGACCTCATTGGAAATCATCTTATAGCGCTCACCCAGGATGACATTAAAAACCGCCTGGGTGCCGACTATCTGGCTGGTCGGCGTGACCAACGGCGGATAACCCAGGTCCTTGCGCACCAGCGCGGTCTCCTTGAGCGCCTCATCATATTTATCCATCGCATTCTGCTCCTTGAGTTGCGATATCAGGTTGGAAATCATCCCGCCCGGTGTCTGGTGCACCAGAATCTTGGGGTCAACCCGCTCTGAAATCGGGTCCAAGATTGCCTTATATTTCTCGCGCACCTTCTGGAAATATTCTGAAATCTCAACAATGGTATCTAAATTAAGTCCGGTATCAAAAGGCGTGCCTTTGAGCGCCCCGACAATACTCTCGGTCGGCGGTTGCGAGGTGCCCCAGCCAAACGGCGAAATAGCCGTATCCAGGTAATCCACCCCGGCCTCGCAAGCCAGAAGATACACCATCGGCGCCATACCGCTGGTGCAATGGGTATGCAGATGCACCGGCAGTTTAATCTCTTTCTTCAGGGCATTAATCAGGTCATAAGCCGCGGTGGGCGTGATAATCCCGCTCATATCCTTGATGCAGATGATATCAGAACCGGCGTCTTTGAGCTCGCCGGCAAAACTGATAAATTTCGCAATGGTATGAACCGGACTGACTGTGTATGATATTGTGCCTTCAACCATTGCACCCGTCTTCTTGGCTGTCTTGATGGACAGTTCCAGATTCCGGATATCATTCAGGGCGTCAAAGATACGGAAAATATCTATGCCGTTGTCCCGCGACTTCTGGATAAACTTGACTACTATATCATCCGGGTAATGGCGGTAGCCGACCAGGTTCTGGCCGCGCAACAACATCTGGAGTTTGGTGGACTTGACCCGCTCCCGGATTTGCCTCAGGCGCACCCAAGGGTCATCCTTAAGATAGCGCAGGCAGACATCAAAGGTGGCACCGCCCCACATCTCCAAAGAAAAGAATCCGACCTGGTCCATCTTTTCCAGAATCGGCAGCATATCAGACGTGGCCATCCGGGTGGCAATCAATGACTGGTGCCCGTCACGCAAAACCGTTTCGGTTATCTTGACCATTGGTTACACCTCATCCATTTTTCATTTACCTGAGGGAAAAACGCCTGCTTCCATTTACTACGCTTGCGCGTGGAGCGTAGAGCACGTTCGCTACGCTCAGTGTAAACTCCAAGCATAGAGCGTAAAGATACTTCTTTCCCGTTTTCTACTATTTCCTCGGAGTTTATCCCGCCAAAGGCGGGACTATCTGCTCTATGCTCTATGCTCTGTAAATACGCATAAACCGCCGCACTAATCAACGCCAGGTCATTTTCTTTTATCATTTTACCTTATCACTCTATATTCCCCCTTATTAAAGGGGGCGAGGGGGTTGTTATTTACAACGGTATATTCCCGTGTTTCTTAGGCGGCCGGGACTCCCGCTTATTCAATAAACTCTCCAGCGCCGTAATCAGTTTCGGCCGGGTCTCCTGCGGCTCAATCACCTCGTCAATATACCCGCGCTCGGCCGCGATATATGGATTCTCAAACTTATCCTGGTATTCGGACACCATCTTATCCTTGGTCTTCTTGGCGTCCTTGCTCTCGATAATCTCCTTGCGGAAAATAATATTCACCGCGCCGTCCGGACCCATCACGGCAATCTCAGCCGTGGGCCAGGCGAAATTCATATCCGCCCGAACATGCTTACTGCACATCACGTCATAGGCGCCGCCATAGGCCTTGCGGGTAATCACAGTCAGCTTCGGCACGGTTGCCTCGCAATAGGCGTAAAGCAGTTTAGCGCCGTTGCGGATAATGCCGCCGTATTCCTGGGCGCTGCCCGGCAGGAATCCCGGCACATCCACAAAGGTCACCAGCGGGATATTAAAGGCATCGCAGAACCGGACAAAGCGTCCGGCCTTGACCGAGGCATTGATATCCAGGCATCCGGCCAGATGAGCCGGCTGGTTGCCGACAATGCCGATACTGTGCCCGTTCAACCGGGCAAAACCAATGACCATATTCTTGGCCCACTCGCCGTGTATCTCCAGGAACTCTCCGTCGTCAACCACATGCTTGATGACGTCAATAATATTATAGGGCTTGTTGGAATCCTCCGGTATGACCTTGAGCAGTTCCTTGGCCATCCGGTTGGGCTTGTCCTTGGGCTTGGCATACGGCGGCTCTTCCATATTATTGGCCGGGATAAATCCCATCAACTCCCGAACCATCTTGATGCCGGCCTTCTCGTCATTGGCCGCGAAATGAGCCACGCCGGATTTGGCGTTATGGGTCATGGCCCCGCCTAATTGCTCAAAGGTGATTTCCTCGGCTGTCACGGACTTGATAACCTCAGGCCCGGTGATAAACATATGGCTGGTGTTCTTGACCATGACAATGAAATCGGTCAGTGCCGGTGAATAAACCGCGCCGCCGGCGCAGGGTCCCATAATGATAGAAAGCTGGGGTATGACGCCGGAGGCCAAAGTATTACGGAAGAAAATCTCGGCATAGCCGCCCAGCGAAACCACGCCCTCCTGGATTCTGGCGCCGCCTGAATCGTTGATGCCGATAACCGGCGCGCCGACCTTCATAGCCAAATCCATGACCTTGCAAATCTTGTTGGCAAACGCCTCGCCCAGCGAGCCGCCGAAGACCGTGAAATCCTGGCTGAAGACATAGACCAGCCGGCCGTCAATCGTGCCGTAGCCGGTAACCACGCCGTCGCCCAGGACCTTTTTGCCTTCCATGCCGAAATGGTCGCACTGATGGACCACAAAGGCATCCAGCTCCTGGAAACTGTCCTTATCCAGCAACAGCTCAATCCGTTCCCGGGCTGAAAGTTTGCCCTGCTGATGCTGTTTGGCGATTTTATCCTTGCCGCCGCCCAGGAGCGACTCGGCCTTCTTCTGGCGCAATAATTTCAATTTGTCTTCCATAATTTATACCTTTATTTGCCACTGAGCGCCATAAGGGCGCCATGGCGCTTCGGCGCCATAAGACACCAAGACACGAAGAATTTCTTAGTGCCTTGGTGTCTTCATGGCTAATTTATAAGTTAATACCACTTCTGCCTGATGGAGTCAAATAATATTCACCACAAAGAAATGAAAATGACTGATACAGAAAATACTTCACCACAAAGAGCACAAAGCTCACAAAGGATACAAAGAAAATGTCATTCCCACGAAAGTGGGAATCCCCTCCAAAGGCGGGCAGGCAGAAAACCAGATAAAACTAAACAGGGACTCGGACGAGACCTATACGAGACCGTCTCTTTAAAGTCTCTTAAAAGTCCCTGTTATATCCTATCCATACTTATCTGCGTAATCTGCGTCCACCCACCGGGTACCCTGTGGGCATCTGCGTCCCATTCGTGTCTATTCGCTTCTGTAACCTTACCCTTATGGCGCCAAAACACCATAACTCCATATATTACTTATGTTATATCACATTAATGTGATTTTGACCCATGTCACATAGCCCTTATGTCATATCACATAGCCCTTATGTTACATCACATAGCCCTTATGTCATATCACATAGCCCTTATGTCATATCACATAACCCTTATGTTACATCACACAGCCCCTATGTTACTAACACAGCCCCTATGTTACATCACACAGCCCCTATGTCATATCACATAGCCCTTATGTTACATCACACAGCCCTTATGTCATATCACATAGCCCTTATGGGAACTCCCTCCAACCCAGGAGGATGTCCTTCTAACCTGTGGCGCCTTGGCGCCATAACCTGTAGGTTTGCTGAGCCGCAGCGGAGTCCCGATGGATATCGGGAAATTCGGATTCCCTTGCTTGGGGATGTCCCTATAGCCCATACACACCAGCGTATAACTTATACACAACTGTGTATAACTCATACACAACTGCGTATAACCCATACACAACTGCGTATAACTCATACACAACTGCGTATAACTCATACGCAACTGCGTATAACCCATACACAACTGCGTATAACTCATACACAACAGCGTATGACTCATCCCGGCGGGACAACAGCAGCACATCCCGTTTACACTGAGCGCAGCGAACACCGCAGTGACCGCGAAGCGAATTACTCCCCCTTAGTAAAGGGGGCTGGGGGTTGTTACTAAATCCCCCTATCTCCCTCCGTACGGAGGAAATGGTTAACCCGGCACATTATGTGCTGGGCCGAAATACCCTGTTTCCCGGTAATTCATAGTATTGAACAGACCGTTCATAGCATTGAACAAGCCGTTCATAGCATTGAATCGGGCCTAACTGGCTCTTATCCCGATGACCATCGGGGCTCCTCGCCCGTATGGGTCAAGGTGGTGTCTCCGTGATTCCAGCAGACCACCAAAAGATTGACAAAGGAGAAGGAGTTGGTATTATGTCATCGGATTAGCTGTTTATAAAATAATTATGGATTTAACTTATGCCTCAGTTATCGTTGCCATAATATCATTGCTTGTCAATCTATTCCTTCTTTGGGACAGACGAAAACTCAAAATCTTTGATATAGATAAAAAACTTAAACTGGTTGATATCAAGACAGAAGAAGTACAAATTAAATATAAGGCGGAAAAAATAAAACTACCAACCGAAATGGGCAGGAGAGGATTAACCGGTAGTTCTCTTGCACAAACCAAATCTAAAGAACTTGAGCAAGAAGAACAGAGAGAATTAAACAAACTTAATATAGAAAAAGAACATCTACTGAAACTTAAATCTTACAGATTCCCTTGGAATTAGCCATACTGAATTGAGGTAAGCATGCTGTCCTTGAAACCAACTAATTACTGAAGAACGAAGAAAGGAACTCTTATATGAAAAAACTAATAGCGAAAATAACCCATTCAACAACATTCTACATAATAATACTTCCATTAGGTTTCGTACTCGTTTTATTCCCTATTATTCTATTGGAAGTAGCCCCATATTCAAAAGCAACTCATTATATTGTTGCTATTTCTTATTTTATTGCTGTTTTTATGGCTTTTATCTGTCATCATCTTTGGCAAGAAAGCGATAAAAGATATTTTAACCTTCGTAGGTATATAGAAAGAAATATACAAAAACTTAGCCCTGATCCTCATATATCAGTATCAAAATTTATGTTTGAAATAGAGGAATAAATTCAGAGCTGATTCTGGAGGATATACCCTACTTAACCCACCTATCCAGAAACGATTTCCCCTCACGGGATGGTCTGCTGACCTCAGTTCGTTGGTATAGACCTCCCCTGAAGTAATGAATCCGCTGTTATGGCCTGCCCCGTCGGATGACGGGGTCACCCTGGATTTGCAGAAATTCCGTAAATATATAGAACGCAGATAAACACAGATTTATAGGATTATCAGGATTAAATCATCTGTGCAATCTATGAACACCGCAGTGACCGCGATAGCGAAATCTGTGGTTAAGTATTCCGAATTCCGTATCACTTCCAATGCTTGCCATCTTCCCTCAAAATCTTATCCATGCGTTTCTGCCATTCATCCTTGCTGTCTTTATCTTGTTTCTTTCGTCAAGGCATCTTCCATCTATGCTTGCAATCAAAGCAATGCATCCGTTTCTTCCCGGGGAAAGGGGCAATAAAGTAGAATATTAAAGACACAACAAAAGTTAATATACCAGAAACATCTCTGTATGGATAAATGTTATACGAACCGCATTTAGGACAGGGGTCCCCGGTGCCTTCATATTTTTCAACCGGCTCTTCGGTTATCTCCGGCTTCATCGCCAGCACTTCCAGCGCCCGGGCCACATCGCTTGATTTCACCTGAATACTAACGCCGCCTACAGCCGGTGAATAGAACGGATCAAATAAAACTATAATTTCATCTTGTAAATACGACTCAATATCTTCGGACTCAAACCGCATCCATGCGGCCTGGGCGTCAATCAGATGGATATACTTGCCAACAGTTACCAAAGTTTCCTTACTGGCTTTGGATAATTTTTCCTTATGCGCCTTGAGTTCCTCATCAGATTTGGGAGGCGCGGTTATAAAGACAAAGAATAGTATGGCAATGATTACAAGGATTAATACAAACTCAACCATTGTTTTCCCTTGATTACATCACCATTCCGCCGTCAACCACTAAGACCTGGCCGGTGATGTAATTGGATTTATCAGAGGCCAGGAATAAGACGGCATTGGCCACGTCTTGAACCGTGCCCAGGCGCTGTAACGGGATGCGCTCGTTCATCTTATTCTTGACCTCGTCACTCAACACCTCGGTCATGGCGGTCTGGATGAATCCCGGGGCAATGGCATTGACATTGATATTGCGGGCGGCGAATTCCTTGGCTGATGATTTGGTCAGGGCAATCACCCCGGCCTTGGAGGCGGCATAATTGGCCTGGCCGACATTGCCGCCGATGCCGATGACGGACGCGATATTGACAATCTTGCCGGCCCGCTGTTTGAACATATACCGGCAGACATGCTTGGTAAAATTAAATGTGCCTTTGAGATTAATGGCTATGACCTTGTCCCATTCCTCGTCTTTCATCCGCATAATCAGGTTATCGCGGGTGATGCCGGCGTTATTGACCAGGATATCTATCCGGCCGAGTTGCTTGTTGACCTCGTCCACCACCTTTTCAACTTCAGCCGAGTTACAGACATCGGCCTTAAGACCCAATGACTTGACGCCTTTGGCCTGGATTTCCGCGGCCGTGGTCTTGAGGGTATTTTCGTCCACATCAACGATAGCGATATGGCATCCCTCTGACGCCAGGTTGAGCGCTATTTCGCGGCCAATACCCCGTCCGGCTCCGGTAATCAGGGCCACCTTGTCTTTTAATCCGTAATTCATATAAACTCCTTAATTAGAAACCACAGATTAACACAGATAAACACAGATTGAATCATCCGTGTCCCATTCCGTATTACACCTCGTAATTACTAACGGTTACTTTATCGCTGACCTTTTTAATCAGGCCGCTCAGGACCTTGCCCGGCCCGATTTCATAGAAATTGTCGTATCCATCATTAACCAGTTTCTGCATACTGTCCGCCCAGAGAACCGGACTGGCCACCTGGCGGCTCAGGTTATCCCTGATTTGTTCCGGGCTCCGGACATAATCAGCCGTGACATTGGAGATGACATCCTTGACCGGCGTCTTGATATTGACCTTGACTAATTCTGTTTTAAGTTTATCCTGGGCCGGCTTCATCAAAGGCGAATGGAACGCACCGGCCACCTTGAGCGGAATGACCCGCTTGGCGCCGGCCTCGGTGAGTTTGGCGCTGGCCTGCTGGACCGCATTGAGTTCGCCGGAAATCACTATCTGGTCAACACTATTAATATTGGCAATCCCGACAATCCCGCCTACGGCCGTGCAGACGCCCTGAATCTTCTCACGGTCCAGGCCCAGGACGGACGCCATGGTGCTTTTGGTCTTATCGCAGTCCTGCTGCATAAAGGCGCCCCGGCGTTCGACTAATCGCACCGCATCGTCAAATGACAGCGCTCCGGCCACAACCAAAGCCGTGTATTCGCCCAAGCTCAGACCGGCTGAAGCAGACCAGTCCGGCAACTGGCCTTTTTCCTGCATCACGTAAAAAGCCACCAAGCTGGTAACCAGTATGGCCGGCTGGCAGATATTGGTCTTGTTGAGTTCATCTTGCGAGCCTTCAAAGCAGATTTTGGCCAAGTCAAAACCCAGGATGGTATTAGCGCGCTGGAATAATTCCTTGGCCCTGGTTTCCTGTTCGTACAGTTTCTTGCCCATGCCCACCATCTGGGCGCCCTGGCCCGGGAATAATAATGCTGTTTTCATAATAAATGCAGCCACAGATTGACACAGATAAATATAAGGTTGATTAACTATCTATGCCAGATGGTGCTCAATTTCTATTAACTATTAACTCATCAGTCAATATTTTGTGGAAATATTAACAACGGGATTTAACAGATTAAACTGATTAATCCGACCAATCCGCTTAATCCTGTTGTTGTTTTTCTTGCTAAGCATCTTTTTATATAGTAAATTCCTTTAATATGAAACCGCTTTTATACATCATCTCTATTATTCTCTTATTTTCGCCGGTTTATCTCTTTGCTTTTGAGCCCACAGAAGAGGACGTAATAGAACGCTTGGAATCATCCTACCTGCCTGATAATAATATCAACCTGGCTGAATCCGCCTTTGTCTTCTCCAAGACCATCTATCCCAAGGTCAATGTCAAAGCATACATGGAACGAGTGGATGCCATCGCCGATGAAATCAGGAACCGGCTGAAGTCAAAGGGGGCTAATGAACCGGCCCAAATCATAGATGAGATAAACAGGTTCCTCAAGGAAAAGAAGATAAAGGCCGAGTCCGTGCTGACCGGCATACCCTCGTTCCTGTCCGAGTCCGAACGCGATAAGTTCATGCTCAGCAAGGTGCTGGACACGATGAGCGGCAACTGCTTAGGGCTAACCACGCTTTACTGGTCTATTGCCGAACGGCTGGACCTATCGCTGGCTGCGGTGATTATTCCACAGCACGTTTTCCTGCGCCATTACGAAGGTAAGGAATACCGGAATATTGAAGCCACGGCATTCGGCGCCGAGATAGCCGACGAGGAATACGTCAAGCAAACCAAGAAACTCATCGGCAACAAGATTCCGGATTACAGCACGCCTGATATCATCAGTTTCCACGTGCTGACCAAAAAGCAGTTTGTCGGGCTGATTCTCTATAACCGCGGGGTGGATTATTTCAACCGCAATAATACCCGGATGGCCATACAGGATTTTACCTCTTGCCTGAAGTTATACGACAGTTTCCACGAGGCCTACAAAAGCCGGGGCGGGACTTATCTCAAGGAGAGCCGGTTTAACGAGGCGCTGGACGACCTGATTAAGGCGGCCCGGTTTGAGGAGGATTGCCCGGGCACGTATTTTAATCTGGGTGCGGCTTATTTTAACCTCAAGGACTTTGACGAGGCATTAAGGTTCTTTGACCAGGCCATCCAACTGGTACCCCAATACCTGGATGCCTATCACCATCGCGGACTGGTCTATAGCCAGAAAAAACAATACGATGATGCGCTTGAAGACCTATCTTTCGTGATTAAGTCATCCGCCACTGCCAAATTATATTATGACCGCGGTCTGGTTTATGTCAACCTGAATAAATATAATGAAGCCATTGTGGACTTATCCAAGGCGCTGTCGCTGGACAACAAAATGGCTGACGCCTATAACAACCGCGGGATTGCCTATGGCAACCAAGAACGGTATAGCGAGGCCATGCGCGACTTCGAACAGGCGGTGGCGCTCAAACCGGATAATGCGGTCTATTGCAAGAATCTAGGCATCACCTATTATAAGATAAAGGATTACTCAAAGGCCGTGGAGACATTAGAGAAATATCTTTTATTAAATCCGGATGATGAGGAAATAATAAAGCTAGTAAAACAGATAAAATAAAGACACAGGATGCAGCATACAGGAAACAAGACATTAGTAGTTATCCCGGCCCGGTACGGCTCTACCCGTCTGCCGGCCAAGGTCCTTCTAAAAACCAGCGGTAAATACCTGATGCAGCATACCTATGAGCAGATATTAAAGTGCAGATTGGTTGACCGGATAATTATTGCCACCGATGACAAACTGGTCTTTAAGGCCGGCAAGGAATTCGGGGCTGAGGTCCGGATGACCTCAAGGCATCACACCTGCGGGACCGAGCGGATTGCCCAGGTGGCGCGTAATCTACCTTACCAGTATGTGATTAATGTCCAGGCGGACGAACCGCAGATAGACCCCAAGTCCGTAGATAAGGTCATTGCCATCCTGCAACGTAATAAGGATGTAGATATTGCCACCCTGGCCACGCCAATAGGCAAAAAGGACCTGCCTGACCCGAATAAGGTAAAAGTAATCCTGAGACGGAATAACTCTGCTGTAGGTTTTAGGCGATTAATTAATAATTCAGAAGTAATAACTCATAACTTAAATCTGTATCGCCATATCGGCATTTACGGTTATAGAAAAGACGCCTTGCTCAGATTCGTCAAACTTCCGCAGACCGAATCAGAAAAGCAATTGCGGCTGGAGCAGTTGAGAGCGCTGGAAAACGGATTCAAGATAAAGGTAGCCCTGATTGACAAGGCATTTTACGGAATAGACACGCCGCAGGATTATCAGGCATTCCTGAAAAGAATCAAAGACACAGAATAATCACCAACGATTTATTTCTTATCCTGGCCGTGCTGCTCTTCAGGAGTCGGAGTATCACCGTGCTCCTGATGGTCGTTTTTTGGCTCATCTTTGGATGCCGGAGGCACAGCAGGTTTTTCCAGTTCCTTAGTTACCTTTTCAGGAATATTACCATCCTTTAACTCTTTCATCGTATCCTTGATTTCCTGTTCCACCGGCAAACCCTTATATATCCTTATCACTTTTTCCAGTTCGGGCGTAATGGACTTGGGATCGCGCAGTTCCTTATCCAGAGAGATATATTCCTTCATTAGTTTCAGGTATTCAGCCCGGCCGTCTTTATTTAACTCGCCTAATTTGGCATTGGCTTTCTCTATGGCCTGATACCCTTCATAATCAGAGTTAACTATGCCCAGTAAGGTTTTGACGGTCTCAGGTATAAGTTTCATCTTCCTGATTTCTTTATCCTTTTCGGGCGTTGATTCTAATTCCGAGAGCATCTTATCCGCCCATTCATAACGGCCATTCAAATCAGCCAGAATGCCGTTATACTTTTTCTCCGCCATTTCCATAAACGGTATGATTTTCGGGCCCGACATCGGCGGAGGCAATTTATCCATCAGGTTGCCGTAAGGGTCAAGCGCTACCCCAATGGCTGACTGCGCAAACTTATGCCTCTGGAAGAATGAAGCATTACCGTCGCTAATAAATACCCTCCCCTGCTTGTCTTTATCGGTAACCACTAGTATCTTAGCAAAAGTATATTTCTCGTTGGATAATTTCTGCAGTTTAGTATCGTAATTGGCCGGGAACTCTTCTTTATCTTTGTTAAAATAGAAATATATAAACATAACCTTTTTATCGTGCGTAGCGGCATTGATGGCCGAAGAAAGCGAATCGGCCTGCCAGTTCAACTCCAATACTTCGGGCGCCTCAGCCGCACTGCCTGAAGAAGAACCGGAACCGGTTGAGCCGCCTGTGGCACCACCGCTACTGGGAGGTCTTTGAGGAGGATTATATGGCTTGGGCGCCGGGGCTGGCTTGCCCGCACCTAATACTTCAAGGTTTAAAGTATTAAGCAATAAAAACATTATCAGGCAGAATGCGATATAATGTTTCGTCTTCATCTTACCCTCCTATTATAGTTTATTTAATATTATAAACACCCCTATCCATATAAAGTTTCCCTGAAAATGATATTTATCTATTTTATGGACAGGTTTCTTGAATTATGATAAATATTATCAGATTAAACATAAGAAGTCAAGTATAAAGTTAGAGGAGAAGTAATAAGATGGCAAAAGTTGAAGCATTACAAACCAAGGTAAAGGTGCTCAGGGCCAAGGCCCAGGCCGCCGACAAGAATACTGATAAATCAAAACTGGCCGAGGCCAGGACCCTGCATAAGAATTTGAGAAGGGCCCAGCGCAAAATCAGGGCACTGACCGGCCGGAAACTCCCGGCTAAAAAAGAAGAAGAAGGCAAGAAAGCATCATCTCCGACACAGGCAGCAACTGCACCGGCTAAGCCAACCGCCGCGCCTGTAGCAGCCGCAACACCAGCACCTGCAGCCGCCGCCGCCCCAGCACCGGAAGAGAAAAAAGCATAGCCGCTTAGAGCCGGCTACTGTTCAAGTGCATCGTGTAAAATAGCGATGGCTGCATCAATTTCCTTATTCTTTACGGTCATAGGCGGCATCAGTCTTAAAACTGTTTTATGGGTGCAATTTATAAGCAATCCCCGCTCCAGGCATTTGTTAACTATCGGCGCTCCGTCTACTTCAAGTTCCAGCCCCTGCATCAGTCCTTTTCCCCTGACGGCCTTGATAAAACTGAAATCATTCTTTAGCTGGAGGAGTTTCTTGCGCAGGTATCGGCCTCTTTTCTCCGACTTGGCGACTAAATCACCCTGTTCAATCGCTTCAAATACTGCCAGGCTGGCCGCGCAGGCCAGCGGCCCGCCGCCAAAGGTCGAGGCATGCATCCCCGGCTGCAAGGTATCGGCAATCTCCCGCCTGGCGATAAACGCGCCGATCGGGAATCCGCCGCCCAGTGTTTTTGACAAGGTCATAATATCCGGCGCCACATCATAATGCTGGTAGCAGAACATCTTGCCGGTTCGGCCCATGCCGGTTTGAATCTCGTCAAATATCAGAAGTATCTTTTTCTCATCGCATATTTTTCTCAGGCCGGTTAAAAACTCCGGTGTAGCGACATTAACGCCGCCCTCTCCTTGAATCGGCTCCAGCATTATGGCCACGGTCTTTTCCGTTATCTTCGCCTTAACCGCCTCTAAATCGTTAAAAAGCGCGTAGCTAAAGCCGGCCGGCAGCGGCGCAAAACCTTCCTGGTATTTAGGCTGCGCCGTTGCGGTGATGGCCGCCAGTGTCCGGCCATGGAAGGAATTCTCCATCGTGATTATTTCATATCGGGACGGATAGCCAAACCGGCGGGCCAGTTTCATAGCGCCTTCAACCGCCTCGGCCCCGCTGTTGCAGAAAAACACCTTGCCGTCAAAGGAATGCCCGGCTATTTTCTGAGCCAGACGCGCCTGCAATTCATTATAAAAGTTATTGGATACGTGGATCATTCTCTTCGCCTGTTCCCTGATGGCCGAAACTACTTTGGGATGGCAATGGCCTATTCCGGACACGGCCCAGCCCGGGAAGAAATCAAGAAATTCCTTTCCTTCTATGTCATACGCCTTGATACCCTTGCCCCGGACCATGACCGTTTGGGTCCGGGTGTAAGTCGGCATTACATATTGCTGATACAATTTTGCCACATCTTCGGTTAAACTCATTTTACTATCTCCGTTCCAATGCCTTTATCGGTGAAAATCTCCAGCAGGATGGCATGGGCTAATCTGCCGTCAATAATATGCGTTTTCTTGACGCCGTGCCTCAAGGCGCTGATAATCGACTTCACCTTAGGAATCATCCCGCTGTCAATAACACCTTTTCTTATTAAGGCCTGCGCCTTTTTTATGGTCAGCGTGGGAATAATGGTTGACTCGTCCGACTTGTTCCTGAGAATCCCCTTGATATCGGTAATCAAGACAAACTTTTCCGCTTTTAATGAGGCGGCAATATCGCAAGCCGCCTGGTCGGCATTGATATTATAGGTCTGGCCGTCATTGCCAAAACCTAATGGAGTCAATACCGGTATCTCGCCGATATTAAACGCCTTGACAATCGGCCTGGTATGCACCGATGACACCTCGCCGACAAAACCGATATCTTTACCTTGAGGCCTCAGCTTTTCAGCCCAGATTATCTCGTTTCTTTTGCCGCAGAGCGACCTGGCCTTCCAGCCCAAATGCTTAATCTGCCGGGTTAATTCCAGATTCCTTTCATAGAGCGTCTTCTTGACAATCTTGATAACGGCTTTATTGGTCACCCTCAAACCGTCCACGAATTCAGGCTGCAAGCCGGCCTGCGCCATCCGGGCGCTAATACGCCGCCCGCCGCCATGAATCAGGACCACCTTAATGCCGACCGAGCTTAAGAATATAATGTCCTTGAGAATTTCGGTGATGGCCCGGCCGTTGTCCTCCAGGCTACCGCCCAGCTTAACCACGGTCACGGTATGCCGGAACTTCCTGATGTATGGTATGGCTTCTATCAAAACCTCGGCCTTTTTAATTATATGCTGCATTTATTTTTATGTATCCTTCGGTCAAATCACAGGTCCATTTGGTCGCGGCGCCTTTCCCCGCATTCAGATTGACGGTTATCTTAATCGCCTGATTCTGCAATAATCTCCTGGCCTGAGCCCGGGCCTGGTCGTATATTTTTCCCTGGCCCATTATCTTCAGCCCGCTCAGATAAACCTCCAACTTATCCGCATCAAATCTTACCCCGGCGGCGCCGGCGGCAGAAGCAATCCGGCCGACATTCGGGTCTTCACCGGCAATGGCTGTCTTGACCAGATTTGAATTAGTAATCCGGTCGGCTATCTTTTGGGCATCCGACCTACTCTTAGCGCCGATTACCTCCACCTCAACAAATTTACTGGCGCCTTCGCCATCCTTGGCTATCTCTTTCGCCAGATAGGAAGCGACATACTTCAGCGCATCATAGAATATCCGGTAATGCTTAGTCCCCGGCTTTATCCTGGGGTTGCCGGCCAGGGAATTCGCCAGAATCGACACGGTATCATTGGTGCTCATATCGCCGTCAACTGTTATGGCGTTGAAAGATTCATTAACCGCATCGCGCAGGGCCTTTCTCAGCGCGCTCAACTCAATGCAGGCGTCGGTGGTCAGGAAACACAACATCGTGGCCATGTTCGGATGTATCATTCCGGAGCCCTTGGCGATGCCGCCGATTTTTACATTCCAGCCGCCGATCTTTATGCTCACGGCAATTTTCTTGAGAACCAAATCAGTCGTCATGATAGCCTTGGCCACAGTAATGTCGCCTGCCCGACTCAGCTTGTTTACTAACTCCGGTATGGCGGCGATTATTTTATCAGCCGGAAACGGCTTGCCAATAACGCCGGTAGATGCTATCAGCACATCCTCTGTCCTAATCGCCAGCCGGGCTGATAAATGCTTGGTGATGTCAACGGCCTGGTTGAATCCCTTCTGTCCAGTGAGGCAATTGGCATTGCCGCTGTTAACGATAACAGCCTGGGCCCGGCCGTCTTTCAGGTATTCCCGGCAGATTTCCACCGGCGCCGCCTTTATCTCATTACGGGTGAAAACCCCGGCGGCCAGCGCCGGCACCTTGGAGAAAATCAGGCCTAAATCAAGCTTGTTTTCCTTGATGCCGCTCTTGATGCCGGCGGCCAAAAACCCCTTAGGCGCGGTTACCGAACCTGAAATCTTTCTCATCTATAACAACCCCGCTCTTTCATCAAAACCTTCCATAATATTCATATTCTGGACCGCCTGGGCAGCCGCGCCTTTCCAGAGATTATCAATAGCGGTTATCACGAACGCTTTTCGGCCGGTCACCTTTATCCCGATATCGCAGAAATTAGTATTGAGCACATGCCCGGTTTCGGGGAACACATCCTCATCTAAAATCCTGATAAACGGTTCATTCTTATAATAATTCCGGTAAAGCGTTATCAAATCTTTGGTGACCAATTCCTTCTTGAGATTAAAATATATCGTTGACAGCATCCCCTGATTCATCGGAACCAGATGCGGCACGAACGTTACCTCAATCCTTGACTTAGCCAGCCGGGACAGCTCCTGATTTATTTCCGGCATATGCTGGTGCTGGTTTATTTTATAGGCCTTGAGATTTTCGTTCACCTCGGAAAACTGTAACGGCCTGGCCGGCACCCGTCCGGCGCCGGTCACGCCCGACTTGGCGTCAATGATAATCCGGTCCGTTTCAACCAAACCTTTCTTGAGCAGCGGCGCGCATCCGAGGATAGCCGAGGTTGGATAACAGCCGGGATTGGCTACCAACCTGGCCCGGGCAATATCTTTCCGGTACAGTTCCGAAAGCCCGTAAACACCCGCGGTCAGCAACCGGGGGCTGGAATGCTTTACGCCATACCAGGTTTCATATAATGATTTATCCTTGAGGCGATAATCAGCGCTTAAGTCCACCACCTTCTTGTTCAACTCCAGAAACTGCGGCGCAAAGCTCATAGAAACCCGATGCGGCAAGGCCAGAAATATAAAATCAGCCAATCGGCCTATTGCTTTCGGGTCTGACTCGCCGCATATCAAATCCAGATGATTCCTGAATACGGGGAATACATCCGAGATAGATTCGATTTTGTTGCCGCTGGCGCTGACTGAGGTTATTTTGACCTGGGGATGCCTCAGTAAAATCTTTATCAGTTCGCGCCCGGCGTAACCGGTCGCGCCGACCACCCCGACTTTCAACATAAATTCTCCTGTCACTTCCCCTGCATGATTAATGCGGCAAATGAAATGGAAACGGGTATAATAAACTAAAAATCTGCCCCGTCAAGTGTTTTCTGCAGTTTCGCTGTCCGGGTAACAATTATTTACTTCAGCCCCAGTGGGATAAGAGCCAGTAATCCGTTAATCTCAAACTGGCTCTAATAACTCCTTCGCTGTTTTTATCTGCTGTTTCACCATAGGCGTAGCGGTGCCGCCCAGGGTGTTTTTAGATTCAATCGATTTCCTTATATCAAATATTTTATAGACGTCCTTATCAAACACCGGCGAAAAGCGCCTGAAATCATTTATCTTAAGCGACTCAATTGGCTGCTGATTGGCTATGGCGTAGCGCACCAGCTTGCTGACAATATGGTGGCTGGACCTGAACGGAATCCCCTTCTTGACCAGATAGTCGGCCATATCAGTCGCCAAAATCCGGCTGTTTATCGCCGCTTCCATCCGCTCCGGGAATATCTTCATGGTCTTGATTGCCAGCGCCAGAATCTTCAGGCAGGCCTGGACCGTATCAATGCTGTCAAACATCGGCGCCTTGTCTTCCTGCATATCCTTGTTATATCCGCTGGGCAGACCTTTCATCACGGTCAGTATATTGAACAGGTTGCCATAGACCCGTCCGGTCTTGCCCCTGATAAGTTCCAGCGCATCCGGATTATGCTTTTGGGGCATCAGGGAACTGGAAGTAGCCAGTCCTTCGGCCATTTGGACAAATCCGAATTCACCGGTGGACCAGATAACCAAATCCTCGCAGACCCGGCTCAGATGCATCATCAGAATGGCGCATCCGGATAGGCACTCGATAATAAAATCCCGGTCGCTGATGGCGTCCAGGGCATTTACCGAGACGCCGCTAAAACCCAATTGCTTAGCCAGCTTGCGCCGGTCAATCTTATAGGCATTACCGGCCAATGCGCCAGAGCCATATGGAGAAATATCAACTCTCTTGAGACAATCACTCAGCCGATTCTTGTCCCGCTCCAGGGCAAAAAACCAACTCATCAGATAGTAACTGAACAATACCGGCTGCGCCTGCTGAAGATGGGTATAGCCGGGCATTATCACCTTGATATGTGCTTGGGCCTGGCTGACAATCTCTTTTTGCAGATTATGAATCTCCGCCTGAATCCCGGCCACGGCCTTTTTGAGATACAGCCGCTCGTCCGCTACCACCTGCTCGTTCCGGCTCCGGCCGGTATGAATCTTACCGGCCACCTTACCGGACATCCTGGTTAATTCCATTTCCACGGCCGTGTGAACATCCTCTGCCTTATAGCCGTTACGAACAACAAATTGCTTATTCATCTTTAACAGATTCTTCTTGATAGTCATAGTTTCCTTGCCTGACAATACGCCGGCCTGCTTGAGCGCCTGGGCATAGGCAATACTGCCCAAGATATCCTCATCTGTCAGCCGCTTATCAACCGAGAATGATTGTTGGAAACCATCTATCAGGCCGCTGACCAGCCCTTTTTTGCTTTTATACCAAAGTGTTTTAGTCATAATTAATCTGCGCCATGCGGAGATTGCCACGCTCTTCGGGTTCGCTGTACGCGGTCCCTTCAGGTTCGCAATGACTGTCATTGCGAGGAGCGTAGCGACGAAGCAATCTCACAATCTTATTACACCTTTCACACCCCCAACGGGCAATTCAATTCCGAATCCACCACGGCCTTATGGGACGGATGGAGCGCCTTCCGGATTACCTTGCCATAGGTCTGCAGGTCCAGGCCCCAGAGATGGATAAAACCCTCAGCCGCCTTGTGGTTAAAGGTATCCCCGGCCTCATAGGTAGCCAGTTTCACGTTATAGAGCGAAAACGGCGACTGCCGCCCGACCGCCGTGCAGGTACCCTTGTATAACTTCATCCGAACCTTGCCGGTCACGGTCTGCTGGGTGGTTTCCACAAAAGCGTCCAGCGCCTCCCGGAGCGGCGAAAACCACAGCCCGTAATAAACCAGCTCCGAATACTTCTGCTCTATCAGCTTCTTGAAATGCGCCATGTCCCGGGTAAGACACATTGACTCCATGGCCTGATGCGCCGCGTGCAGGACCGTCCCGGCCGGGCATTCATAGACCTCCCGGGATTTTATGCCCACCAGCCGGTTCTCGATATGGTCCATCCGGCCGACGCTATTGGCGCCGGCAATAATGTTGAGCGAATTAATCAGGGCCAGCGGCTCGGTTTGCTGGCCATCCAGCCCGACCGGAACGCCCTTTTCAAAATCTATGGTCACATAGGTCGGCATATCCGGCGCGGCCGACGGCGAAGACGTCATATCAAAGGCATCCTCCGGCGGCTCTAACCAGGCGTCTTCCAGGACACCGCATTCAATGCTCCGGCCCCAGAGATTCTCGTCAATGCTGTAAATCTTGGTCTTGATAATCCCGTCCAACGGAATCCCGTTGGCCCGGGCGTATTCAATGGCCGAAGGCCGGGTAAAATCCCATTCCCGGGCCGGCGCGATAATCTTCAGTTTCGGATTGAGCACCTTGACCGCCACATCAAACCTAACCTGGTCATTGCCCTTGCCGGTGCAGCCGTGCGCCACGGCCGTAGCATTTTCCTGGGCCGCCACCTTGACCAGCAGTTGGGCAATCAAAGGCCGGCCCAATGCCGTGGCTAAGAGATAACTATCCTCATAAGCCGCATTGGCCTTGATAGCCGGCAGGATGTATTTGGCCACAAACTCCTCTTTGGCGTCAATCAGGATGGACTTGACAGCGCCGATAGTCAGCGCCTTCTGCCGGACCGCCTCCAGGTCGCCGCCCTGGCCGACATCCACGATTACGGTTATCACCTCAGCATCGTATTTCTCCTGGAGCCACTTGATGGCCACCGAGGTATCCAACCCGCCTGAATAAGCCATTACAATCTTCTCTTGCATATTAATCTCCTTATTAACCGCAGACATCTATCAGTGTTTATCTGTGTCTATCTGTGGTTACGCTTTTAGTGTTTTTAATATCTTGTTAACAGATTTACTACTGTCGGCCACAATCAAAAAGGTATCGTCGCCGGCCACGGTGCCCAGCACCTCTCTGAAATTCAGTCCATCCACCAGCCGGGCCGCACCCGATGCCTCGCCCGGCAGGGTCGTAACCACAATCAGGTTACCGGCGTGTTTAATGGTCGCCACATAGCCGTTAAAGCGGCGGATGAGTTCAGCCGGCGCCACCGGGATGTTGGCCGCCGAGGGCATCTGGTAATAACGTCCTGATAAACCCGGCACCTGGATAACCCCCATCTCCTGGATATCCCGGGACAAAGTGGCCTGGGTCACCCGGATACCGGCATGCTTAAGATGTTTTAGCAATCCATCCTGGGTAAACACCTGATGCTTCTTGATTATCTTGGCTATGGCCGCCTGCCGGTTCAATTTCTCTTTCATATTTAAACCTCTCTTAGAGCCAGTTAGAGCGCAGCGAGTTACTGGCTCTTAGACCTCGCCGCAGCTTCAGCGTAGGCGGGCTACCTTACCTCTTTCTGTATAACTATTCAGTAATTTTGCATACTTATACAAATATATGG
>ERZ1292633.1645-Hain-H41-02um-R1-1645-length-23898-cov-30_pt2 | contig 22344 bp, 17 predicted proteins | sample MGYA00564406_ERZ1292633 | MGnify/ENA primary metagenome ERZ1292633 (study PRJEB36523, sample SAMEA6512639) | groundwater metagenome | collected 2019-01-08 | study: AquaDiva: Metagenomics assemblies of 32 groundwater samples
GCCACTGCCTTCACTACTGTCTTCACTGCCATATTGCCCTCCTTATGGTTTAATAATGCGGAAATCCGCATTTAACTACACTTAGAATGGCCACATGCCCTGCAAACCATACACCCCTCAAGGAACTCAAGAACATGACCGCAATCAGGACACATACCAGCAACGTCGCCGCGAACCTGCTTGGTGCCGGAGGTATCGAGCATCCCCCTGTTGCCAAGGTACCTCTTCAGAACCTTGGAAATCCCGTCGGGACATGAAAGCACCATGCCGCCGCTCTGCCAGTGGGGCATTGGGCATCTTATGCCGGCTAACTGCTCCAGTATGGCGTCAGGAGCAACGCCTGCCCTGAGAGCAAGAGATACCAGCCTGCTGACCGCTTCAGACTGTGATGACGCACATCCCCCGGACTTACCCATCTGCGAAAACACCTCACACGGCCCGTGTTCATCCTCGTTTATAGTGACGTACAGATTTCCGCATCCTGTAGATATCTTCTGGGTTGTCCCAACTGTCGTCTCAGGCCTTGGCCGCGGGGTTATGTTCAGTCTGAACTCAGGCTCCTCTGCATCCACAGCAGATGGACTCTTCGGCTTGCTGTCGCCTGCATAGAGCACCTGCGTATCCTTGCTCCCGTCCCGGTATATGGTCACACCCTTGCAACCGAGCCTTGCGGCAAGGCTGTACACCTTTTCAACATCCTCAATGGTTGCATTGTTGGGGAAATTAACTGTCTTTGAAACGGCATTATCAGTGAATTTCTGGAAGGCAGCCTGAATGCGTATGTGCCATTCAGGAGAGACGTCGTGGGCGGTAACAAAGAGCTTTCTGTATTTTTCCGGCACACTCTGCACGTCCTGAACGGTTCCGTGCTTGGCGATCTCCCTCATGAGGGCGTCGGAGTAAAACCCCTCCTCCTTCGCCACCTGCTCAAACAGGGCGTTAACCTCTGGGAGCTCGGTGTTGTCCATCACATTCCGCACATATGATATGGCAAAAAGCGGCTCTATCCCGCTGGACGCACTGGCAATTATGCTAATAGTGCCTGTCGGAGCAATGGTCGTAGTTGTGGCATTCCTCAGTTTTGCCGCCCCCGGCTTATTATATATGCTGTTGTCAAAGTTCGGGAATGCCCCCCGTTTCATGGCCAGCTCACGGGACCCCTTTTTTGATTCACTCTGAAGGAAACCCATAACCTCCTCTGCCGTCTTTACGGCCTCTTCGGAATTATACGGTATCCCCAGCATTATCAGCATGTCCGCAAACCCCATGACGCCGAGGCCGATCTTCCTGTTGCCCTGGGTCATTTCTTTGATGCGGGGAAGGGGGAACTTGTTCATGTCTATTACATTATCCAGGAAGTGCACAGCTGTCTGGATAAGGGAGGAGAGCTTTTCGTAGTTGATCTTCCCGTCCTCAACGACCCTTGTCAGGTTTATGGATCCGAGGTTGCAGGACTCAAATGGGAGAAGCGGCTGCTCGCCGCAGGGGTTTGTAGCCTCGATCTCGCCCAGCGCCGGGGTCGGGTTATCCTTGTTCATCCTGTCTATGAATACAATCCCTGGGTCCCCTGTTTTCCAGGCCATCTCGGTGATCAGGTCAAAGACCTGTTTCGCAGGGAGGGTGCCACAGGGCAGTTTTGTCCTGGGGTTCAGAAGTTCGTAATCTTCTCCCTTCTCAACAGCATCCATAAATTTTTCCGTTATTGCAACGGATATATTGAAATTGTTGAGCTTATCACCCTCTTTCTTGCATATGATAAAGTCCATGATGTCCGGGTGGTCAACCCTCAGAATTCCCATATTGGCGCCTCTTCGAGTCCCTCCCTGCTTGACCGTCTCCGTGGCTGCGTCAAAGGCCATCATGAAAGATATGGGGCCGCTGGAGACACCTTTGGTTGAGGCAACGGTATCGTTCCTGGGTCTTAACCTCGAAAAGGAAAAACCGGTGCCCCCCCCGCTCTTGTGGATCAGGGCAGTGTTCTTAATGGTCTCAAATATCGATTCCATGGAGTCCTCAACCGGAAGGACAAAGCAGGCAGAGAGCTGCTGCAGCTCGCGCCCGGCATTCATAAGAGTGGGCGAGTTCGGAAGAAACTCAAGAGTTGTCATAGCAGCGTAAAACTCGTCCTCTATCTCCTTTATATTGACGGTTGGGTCGTAAAGGAGGTCTGCAGAAGCGATATTCCTGGCTACACGCCTGAACATCTCCTCTGCCATTTCTATCGGTTTCCCGGTTTCATCCTTTTTGAGATATCTTTTTTCAAGTACCTTCATTGCATTAGGCATTAGGCTCAGCTGCTGCTTATGCTCTTTTACTTTCTTTGTCTTAACGGGAAGGTTCATATATGCACCACCAATATGCCCACTTTTGCTTGTCTGACCGGCTAACTCTTCCACACAGGACCTCCTTGTATACAAAACACACAATACACTACTAAAATCAATATGTTACAAAACCAAGACATCCTGTATATTGTGTCCCATTTACAATTAGCCACAATATATTGTGGCTACAATCTATTGTCAAGATAATTTTTATTCAATCCTTTTTTATTATACCAGTTTCTACGACATCAGCAATTATACTTCGACGGCAGATGAGCCCTACCCACTCAATAAAAAGGGTAGGAGAAACCTCTTGACACTTCGAAAAAACGATAACAATTCTGCGACCAAATCGGCCGTTTGATATTAAGAAACTACATTACTCTTTGCATGCTGGTACTGTAGGATATTAGCCTCTTTGGTGGATTGAAGTCTTTCATTATTCTAACCAAGATTTAGCACCCAGTTTCTCCTTGACTTCATATTGTATACTGTATACAATTTGTATGTAATAATGAAAGTACTAAAAAGGTTTTTTGCTGCAATAGAACAATTATGCAGGAGGGTTAAATGTCAAAGATAATTGCATCAGCGGTCTTCCGCGCATCAAACAAGATTGTTGGCGAGGCCGAACAGTTTTTGAACAAGGCGATTGCTGAGAAGGGCCAGGATTTCGGGTTTGAGTTCCCGGACACAGGGTATCACCTTCCAATGTACTTTTCTATGACAGGGATTGCGATCAAGACCCTGGGCGAGATGAGACAGAGCATAGCCCTGGCCAAGACTCACCTGCACTCTGAACCGGACGAGTCCATTTATAAGCCGTACCTTGGCGAGGCCTTGGACGCCGGTATGGCAACCCTCTATGCGGAAGAGGTCCTGATGGCCCTCCGCTATATTTACAAAATGGAGCCTTATTATGACAAGGAGATGGACTTCACATACAACGGCTTTATCACAGATACCATCCTCAGAGACCTTGGCTTCCAGCTGGTGGACGGCAGCATGCCGGGTTTTGCCGCAATCATAGGCGCTGCCGAGAGCGAGGAGAGGGCCGTAAAGATTGTAATGGAGTTACAGCAGAGGAACGTCCTCACCTTCCTTTCCGGCCACAACGAGAAGGGGGACTCTGTTACAAAGCAGCTTCACAGGAAAGGCGTTCAAATGGGCTGGGAGACCCGTATAGTCCCTCTTGGGCCAGAAACGGAGCATACTATATACGCGCTTAACTGGGCGGCCAGGTCAGCCCTGACCTTTGGAGGTATTAAGGGCGGTGACTTCAAGAAGGTCCTGAAGTACAACCAGAACAGGGTATTTGCGTTCGCCCTTGCCCTTGGCCCAATGGATGACCTCAAGTGGGCGACAGGCGCCGGCGCCATAAACATGGGCTTCCCTGCCATATGCGACACAGATGTGCCTGAGATAAGGCCTCGCGGTGTTTGCACATACGAGCACGTTGTTAAGGAACTGGATCAGGACAAGCTCATACAGACCTGTATAGAAGTGAGGGGCGTCAAGCTTACAATGGAGAAGCCCCCTATCCCTGTCGCCTTCGGCCAGGCCTTTGAGGGTGAAAGGATCAGGAAGGAGGACACCTTCATCGAGGCTGGAGGCAACAAGACGCCTGCCTTTGAACTGATAAGAACGAAGGAAATGAATGAGGTAGAAAACGGAAAGGTCGAGATTGTCGGCCTCACAGACAAGACAAGGGAGATAATTGAAAAGGGCGGAGCACTTCCCCTTGGAATAGTAGTGGACGTTGCCGGCCGCAAGATGCAGCCTGACTTCGAGCCTGTTATAGAACGTAAGCTGCATGACTACATAAATGCTGCCCAGGGAATATGGCACATGGGGCAGAGGGACATAATATGGCTCAGGATAAGCAACAACGCCCATAGAGACGGGTTCAATCTTGAGCATATAGGCGTGATCCTCCAGAACATGGTCCTTTCAAAGTTCCCTGCCATAGTTGACAAGGCCCAGGTGACTTTGTATGTGGATGAGGCCCAGGTAAACACCCTTCTTGAAGATGCGAGAAAGATATATATGGAGAGGAACGACAGGATTGCAAATATGAAGGATGAGACTACAGATACCTTCTATTCGTGTCTTCTCTGTCAGTCCTTTGCGCCAAATCATCTCTGCGTTGTTTCCCCTGAGAGGCTCGGTCTCTGCGGCGCAGTGTCATGGCTTGATGCCAAGGCTGCATTCGAGATTGATCCGACAGGAGGAAATCAGCCTGTTCCAAAGGGGAAAACCCTTGACGAGGTCAACGGCCGCTGGGAGGGTGTTGACAAGTATCTCTGGGCCCAGTCCCACCAGACCCTTGAGACCTTCAGCGCATATTCCATAATGACCAACCCTATGACCTCCTGCGGTTGCTTTGAGTGTATAGTTGCTGTGGTTCCAGAGGCGAACGGGTTTATGATCGTTGACAGGGGCTTTACAGGGATGACCCCCATCGGGATGAAATTTTCCTCCCTTGCGGGAACAGTGGGCGGCGGAGCTCAGACCCCAGGATTTTTGGGAATTGGTAAGTACTTCATTACAAGCCGCAAGTTCTTGACTGCTGACGGCGGGTTCCCGCGCATTGTATGGATGCCGAAGTCCCTCAAGCAGTTCCTGGGGGACAAACTTTACGAAAGGGCAAAAGAGGTCGGCTTCCCAGACTTGCCGGATCAGATTGCAGACGAGACTATAGCGACCGAGAGCGAGGAGTTAGTAGCTCATCTTACTAAGGTAAATCACCCGGCTCTGAGCATGCCGTCAATAATATAATGTAGGGGCAACCCCGGGGGTTGCCCTTTTGGGAGAGGCATAGTCTCTCCTCTACAGAAAAAGGAGGAAACCATGGAATTAGCAGATAAATCTATAGACCCGGCGTCTCAAGAGATGCTGGCAAAGGCCAGGGCGGAGGGAATTTCAACATCATTTGACAGGGTGGAGGCCATGAAGCCTTGCCCCATTGGGCGTGAAGGCATGTGCTGCAAGCACTGCTTCATGGGACCTTGCAGGATGGTCGGCAAGAACAAGGAAGAGATGGTAGGTATCTGCGGAGCTACAGCTGCAACCATAGCAGCAAGAGGAGTAGCCAGATGGGTAGCTGCCGGATCAGCGGCTCATTCAGACCACGGAAGAGACCTTGCCTTTACCCTTCTCGCGACTGCAAAGGGGGAGGCGCACGGATTCAAGATAAAGGATGTAAACAAGCTCCTCAAGGTAGCAAAGATAATGGATATAGCCGTTGACGGGAGGACCACGGAGCAGGTAGCAGAGGATGTTGCCAATGTCGCTATTTCCGACTGGGGGCGCCAGAATGGTGAGCTTACCTATATCAGGCGGGCTCCAAAGAAGAGGCGGGAGCTATGGAAGAAATACGGCCTTACTCCGAGGGGCATAGACAGGGAGATAGTTGAGACCATGCACAGGACCGGCATGGGCGTTGACCAGGACCCTGAATCAATTCTTGATTCTGCCCTTCGGACCTCAATGACCGACGGGTGGGGCGGCGCGATGCTGGCCACAGACATATCAGATATCCTTTTCGGGACACCTGAGCCTGTTAGGGCAAAGGTTAATCTTGGAGTGTTGAAGTCTGATGAGGTGAATATACTCGTTCACGGGCATGAGCCTACCCTTTCAATGATGATCGTTGAGGCTGCTGAAGACCCCGAGATCCTTGCATATGCCAAATCAAAGGGCGCAAAGGGCATAAACCTGGCAGGTATCTGCTGCACTGCCAACGAGATATTAGTAAGACAGGGGATATCCTCTGCCGGGAACTTCCTCAACCAGGAACTGGCCATCATATCAGGGGCCGTTGAGGCAATGATAGTTGACGTCCAGTGCGTAATGGAGGCCCTGGCCAAAACAGTCAGCCATTTCCATACAAAGCTGATTACGACATCGATAAAGGCCCATATCCCTGGGGCGACACACATACAGTACGATGAACACAGGGCCATTGATATTGCGAAAGAGATCGTCAAAATGGCCATTGACAACTACCCCAACAGAAAGGCCTACACCATACCGGACTACAGAAACGACGTCATGGTGGGCTTTTCCCATGAGTATATCGAATATATGCAGGGCGGACACTACAGGGGTTCCTTCAGGCCTCTGAACGATGCTATCATTGACGGCCGTATCATGGGCGTTGTAGGCATGGTCGGGTGCAATAACCCAAGACTCACGCAGGACCAGATGAACATAAACCTGGTAAAGAGGTTCATAGAAAACGATATCCTCGTGGTTTCCACCGGATGCGCCGCAGTTGCCTTCGGAAAGAGGGGTTACCTTACTCCTGAGATGATGGCAGCGGCAGGACCAGGGCTTAGAGAGGTCTGCGAGGCTATAGGTATCCCGCCGGTACTACACATGGGTTCATGTGTTGACAACTCCAGGATACTGACCGTCCTATCAGCCATGGCGGAGGAAGGTGGTCTGAGTGACGATATCGGAGGGATGCCAGGTGTTGGTATATGCGCCGAATGGATGCATGAAAAGGCCCTTGCCATTGGTGTCTACTTCGCAGCATCAGGCGTTCCTGTCATCTTCGGAGGAGACTCCATTATAGGCGGAAGCTCAAAGGTGCAGAAGATAATGAGGGATGACTGGTTCGACAAGCTTCAGGGCTCCCTTGAGTTTCTCGACACTGAGGACGCCATATTTGACAGGACAGTGGCGCTTATAAAGGCCGCCAGGAAGGCCCTCAAGATCAAGGATTACGAGCAGGGCAAGTTCGCAAAGGACAGGGTACTCCTCGACATGGCTGCAAGGCGTAAGCTTGAAGCCGGTCAGGGTGGAGCAGGCGGCTTTATGAAGCCCCATGAAGGAGCCGGAGGTTTATAACTCCATCAGCAACCATAACCATCTAAAAGGGCAGGTCTTTGACCTGCCCTTTTTTTCGGAAATACACTGACTGACTACAAATCTTTCCCGCAATAGTCTTCCCAGAACATGCTTTATAAAGAAAGGTGACGGCGGCCTTCCTCAAGACTCCATTGTCTTATGCTTCCAGTTGAGGGCTATTGATAAAGGCCGGTTAACGAAGAGATACGGGGCTTTGAAGCCTGCAACCTTAAATGCTTTGTCAGAAGCGGTTTTGGCGACGATGGGGATGTAGATTTAAACCGGGGTGTTCTATGATTCCCTAATCTGCCAAAATCCTTGACAACTTTAGTTATGTGCTGATAATCTCTTCTCGTAAGTTCATAGGAGTTCGAGATATGCCTACTATAAGCATGTTTTACGGGATCATTATCAGGATGTATTGCGGGAAGGCTGAACACAACCCGCCGCATTTCCATGCATACTATCAGGAGTATAAGGCGTTAGTGGATATAACGTCATGTGAAATCATTGAGGGGAATCTTCCCGCAAAGCAGGCAAAGCTTGTCTTGGCCTGGGCGGAACTTCACAAAGACGAATTGACAGCCGACTGGGCTCTGGCTTCAAAAGGCGAGTTGCCTTTCAAGATCGAACCGCTCAAATAAGGAGGTGTTGACATGTATGTCAGTGTAAAAAATGTACGGCCCTTATCTGACTTCAAGCTGGCCATTACCTTTGAAAACGGCGCGGAAAAGCTATTTGACGCAAAGCCCTATCTTGAGAATGGTATTTTCCGGGAATTGAAGGACGAGAAACTGTTTAATTCAGTCCACGTGAGCTTTGATACCATCGAATGGGACAACGGAGCGGATTTAGACCCTGAACTGCTGTTTGCTGAAAGCATATGAATCCATTGACGGAGGCCGTTTTGTCGGCGATGGGGATGGAAATTTAAACCGGGGGTTATGGGACTGTTGAAAAACCTTATTTTTGTGGTTCGACAGGCTCACCACGAACGTTAAAAATCAATAATATCATGGCATATGCCGTTCATTCTGAGCTTGTCGAAGGTTCAAGAGGGACTTTTTCAACAGCCCCGTTGTCCCTGGGTTTCCTCTGGAAGGACATGTTGTATTATCAAGGCCTTCTCCTTTTTCATGCCTAAAGTAAATCGGGGCATGTCCCTGAAAATTCCCATTTACCACAATTGGTACCATTAGTAATAAATACCGTGGGTGAGGTTGGCCTTGGAATCTGAGCAAGGCGATTTTGTAATTGTGTTCTCCACCCATTCGCATTAGGGACGAGATTTACCGAACAGGGTTGATGGATTCTAAGCATTCCACCTGCTCCCGAATGATCTTCCATGGCAAACGGCACTGCCCCTAATACCGCAGTAAAATAACCGCAAGTTGGCATTTCTTTTGGACAGTAAACTGGCGGAAATATATTGTCTCCGGCGGCAACGTTACTCAAAGCTTGCCACCAAGGACTCATAATATCTTGATCGGTCGGTTTAGTAGCACCAATATGCAAGAATGTGACTCTGTCAATGCCCTTATTAAGTAATAATTGAAGTTGGCCTTTAACCCCCTTGGCTTCGCCAGTGTGCGTTGCCTTCCATTTCGACGTGGCTGGGTCAAACCAGCTTGCCTTCGTTTCACAAGCAACGACTGTATTCATTTTGGGTGGCCAACATATAAAGCCTTCTTCTGCAGCTCTCCGAATAGCCATCGAAACTATAAAAGACTGCGGCGTATGGAGCGGCCAGTTCAAACTCTCTTTTTTAATATTTTGTTGCCACTCTTCTTTGGTTAGATCAAACTCAAGGGGGCCACCGAGAATATCTACGTCACCATCCAGTGTAGAGTCACCAAAAATTTCTTTCCTCGGCAAAAAGAGCCCACACCAGAAGGAAGATAATCCGAGTTGGTACATTAACTGATCAGCCGCAAATGGAAGAGAGAGCCAGCGTGAAACAGCAGTTTGCTCTCTTTCCATTCCCATATTAAAGATATGAGGCACTTTAGTCTCTCTGGTTGTAGGTTTTGGAGATAGCTGTTCTTCTCGAAAAGCAAACTCAACAAGCTGTTGAATATCTACACCTGTAATATCGCCAGGTATCATCCATAAAATATCCTCATTATCCCTCCACTTTTTGATTTGCCATGGTTTTAGAGTAGAATCGGCTGGGCGACATTCTGTCCAATTGGCGCGCATGTTTGACCAGAATTCTTCTAATTGTCCAATCGCCCAATCAATTCTCGGTGTGTCTCCATATAACCTTCCTGATTCGTCGATGAGCCCGACAAGGACCTCTCTATCCGGTCGTTTTGAATCTCGACTAAAAATTATAAGAGTAGCCTCGATTGATGTCGTTCGATCCCATCTCGTATATATCCATGTTTGAATGGGTTCTTTCAAATAACAGAGGGATTCCTCGATTTTTTTACGGTTTGAAGGAAGCACCCTATCCCATCCGCGCCGCCATGTTTGGATAAGTTCGAGGCACCACGACTGTGTAGAATTAATCCTATCTTTTGGGGTACTCACGCTTTCCTCTCCAATATCTTAACCGCAAGCTCATGTATAAACCTTATATCATCTGGCGAGCAGGTCTGTAAATAGGCAATCAAGTCGCCAAGTGCTTCTGGAGGCTTATGTGCTGGCCTTTTCTTGATAGGTGATATCAAGTCTTGAATGGGTATTTTAAGGGCGGTAGAAATCTTGTTTAAAGTTTCTACTGTTGGGACATAAAGGCCTCTCTCAATCTTTCCGACGCTATCCTCACTTAAACCGACAAGTTCGGCAAACTGGCTCTGCGTAAGTTTTAGCGATTTACGGAGTTCCCGTATCCTGACAGCTATGTCTTTAGCTTTTGTTTTCATAGATGTTTGGCATTTTAGACAAAGCGCTGAGGAAACTACAGGGATAATAGGGCGGAATTAAATCTTGACAATAATACCGTTTAGTGCTCTAATATGAACTATTATCCTTAAATTATTTTCAAGGAGGTATCGCAAGATGAAGCTACAGAATTTATCAGAAAGGTTCCTACTAATTGCCGTTTGGCTGGTTTTGCTTCTCTCCGTTGGCTGCGGAGGTGGAGGAGGCGACTCAAGCCCATCCAATACAACCACAACAGCAATTCCCAAATATACTGTTATGGTCTACATAGTCGGCTCAGACCTGGAAAGTGGTGGGAATGCAGGTAGTAGCGATCTGGCAGAGATGATGCAGGTCGGCTCTAACGATAATCTGAAGGTTGTTGTAGAGACCGGTGGCGCTAATAAGGATGGCTGGAGAACAGTACAACGGCATCTTATTAATAATGGGAATATAACCACTATTTCAGACATTGGTAATCTCAGCATGGGAGACCCCGCAACGCTGCAAGATTTCATCACCTGGGCCGTGGCCAATTATCCGGCTGATAAATACGCCTTGGTTTTGTGGGATCACGGAGGAGGTACTACTGGATTTGGTTGGGACGAGAATCATTTATTGAGCAATGGACAGAAAGACAATCTGACAATTCCAGAGCTAAGACAGGCCTTGCAGAACGCCTATAATACTACGAGCAAAACATTTGATGTAATAGGCTATGATGCGTGCTTAATGGCAACCGTTGAAGTAGCTCATACAATGAGTCCTTTCGGAAAATACCTTGTAGCTTCCGAAGAACTTGAGCCTGGTCATGGATGGAATTATACCCCTATATTACAAGCCATAACCAATAATCCATCCATTGATGGCGCCGCATTGGGGAAAGTCATTGCAGATGGGTATAAGGCACAGGCAACGGATTGGGCAAACGCAGCAAAAGCACAAGGACAAGCCTACAATGCTGATAAAGAAATAACTCTCTCAGTAATAGACCTCTCAAAAATACCCACACTCATAACACCCCTGGATGCTTTTGCCAACAGCATTAATGGTAATCTTCAATCTATTGGGAAAAGTGCATGGATTCCTGTCTCTGACGGGAGAAGTAAGTCAGAGGAGTACGGAAGCAATAAAGCTAAAGGGCAGTTTACCGATATGGTTGATTTGAAAGACCTGGCCAACAATACGTCTTCAAGTTATCCTACAGAAACGAATAACTTGATATCTGCCCTGAATCAAGCCGTGGTTTATAAGGTGAATGGTACGGCAAAGCCCAACGCGAACGGTTTATCAATATATTTGCCCTATAACACCTTATCTACTCCAGACATCACCTCAAACATCACTTCTTATAACAATATTGATTTCTCTCCCTCTTATAAATCAATGGTCTCGGAATATGTAGCTGTGGCACAGACAGACACCACAGGACCGACGTTTGTTAATGAGACAGTAATCGGCAGTACATACAGTGCCAATGTTCAAGGTAGTGATATTGCGGATGTCTACGCAATAATAACCCAGAGCGATCCCGCTGCGGGAACGGTTACGATCATAGGAATGGATTCCGTTTCTGCCGATTCAAACGGATTAGTGAGTTATCCCTGGACGGGACAATGGTTAACCTTAAATGGGAATGTCGTATCTTCTTTTACTGTCAGCACAGAGGGGACACTCGAACTGCTCGATATCCCGGCACTGCTCAATGGGCAAACGGTAGATATTCTTGTCGCGTTGGATACCAGTTCGGGTCAATATGAAATACTTGGCGCATGGCCCGGTATTACTAATGGAATGGCAGCTAAGGAGATGCTGCCAATAGGGCCAACTGATTCTATCATTCCCTTGTTCACAAGTATAAATGTCAGCACTGGCGCGGAAACGTCTATCCAAGGCACTGCCTTTACGGTCGGCGCATCTCTCCAGTTAGGCATAGGCCCCTTGCCCTCTGGAAATTATGAATTGGCTTTCCTCGCTGTAGACCTCGCACAAAATACAGGGTTTTCAACTTTCGTAACCGGTTCGGCAGCACCTTCATTAGCGCCGTCATTTAAGGCGGCAAATAGTATTAAAACCACATCTTCTACAGCATTAAACGCTGGATTATCAAATCTGTTAATGGAAAGGAGAAAAGTCAGGTAAGTTTATAGAACGTAGGTGGGTGAAGCGAGAGCGCACCCATCGGAATGGCGAGATATGTTGGATCCGCTGTGCTTGACCCAACCTACAGATACACACCAACCGGATGAGGTTTCCTCTCCGTTTCCTCGTCCGGTCAAGGTGTGCAGAAAGGAGGTGAAATATCCATGACCTTACGGTCGCAAGGGAGGATGAAAATCCCCCTCAATCCCCCTTTTCCAAAGGGGGAGCTAATTTCCCCTCTTTAGCAAAGAGGGGTCAGGGGAGATTTGGCAAGTTTTCTTACTTATGAACTTAAATCTTATTTCAAGGAGGTAGTAAAAGATGCGTAAATTGTTTGCTTTTTATGTATGTATGTTTTTCACCTTGGCAGGGTGCGGTGAAACTGTAACTTCACCATCACCGCTTAACCCGTCGGGGATCTACACTTTGAGCTATACGGAGCAAAGTGGAGGAACATGCGGAGCACAGCCTGGTGGGACGATAACTATAACATCTGTTGCATCTAAATTTACTTGGGATGAAGGCGGGACTCAAGCAGATTTTGGTTCAATGACATGTACAGCAGATAATTGCAAGGGAACCGTAAGCACTTACCCAAGTGGAGCTTATGTGTCATATAGTGTAACAATCACTTCGACTGCAATGACGGGAACTCAGAGTATAACTGAAACTGGAGGTTGCAGTTCCACGTACAATGTTACAGGTACAAAGAATTAGGTTTGTCGTGGCCTATCTCTTCTAACGAGCCCCAGTTCATGCCCCGGCATCAATCTAATGGTTGGTGTTGGGGTATGTTTTTCGTATCAAAGTCAATGGGGTCAACTCTTCTATCAAATTTCCCATCCCCACAAATTTGACATGAACACCCTCGTAGTCCCTGGAAAATGGCCGTTTCACGTCGTTTGCAACAACAAAGTTATCGCCTTTATCATAGACCCTTCGGAATGCCTTTATATTGGTTGCTTCAAATTCCGATGCGGACCATTTGCATTCAACGGCGGTGGGTGTACCCTTCCGATCTGTCAATATAAAATCTACTTCATGTCCGCGCTTATCGCGCCAGTATTGGATCTTTCTGGTCTGAAGATGTCCCTGGATTTCATTTAAGACAAAATGTTCCCATAGTTCTCCAAAATCCTCCCTGCGCAGTTCCTGCCAGCCACGATAGTAGCACATAAACCCTGTATCAAAGGCATACACCTTTGGGGCTGAGATAATCTCTGTCGGCTTATGGGAACTGAATGGTCGGACGACATGAACTATAAAGGTTGCCTCTAACACTGCCAGATAGTTGGAAATAGTCGTGCGGCTCACCTCACATGGGGTTGCAAAACGGCTCGCCTCAAAAATACCACCGCTCTGCGCCATTAATAGTTCTGCAAATTTTAAAAAGGAATGGCGTCTTTCGAGCCTGAAGAGTTCTTGAATATCTTTGGCCCAGAAGGCATCCATCCATTCCTGGAAGTCCCTTTCAGGAATCGTTTTAGACAGGAAAAAAGGCGGCAGTCCGCCATATAGGAAACGATGGGACAAATCCGAATTGCCGAAATCGTTCATGTCTTCTGAAATAATGGGAGGAAGCCATAACTCCGACTTGCGGCCTGCAAGGGTGTCGCTGAACTTGGCCGAAGCCCCAAGGGTAGATGAGCCTGTGGCAAGAATCTTGGTCTCAGGATAATGGTCAGCAGCGATCTTTAGAAGCTCTGATGGATTCTCAAGCCTATGAATTTCGTCCAGCACTACTGTGAAGCCCTTCAAATCCTCAAGAAATGACTGAGGGTCTTCCATCGTGCGCCTGGTCCTTGGGAGTTCACAGTCAAAATATTCTATCTTAGGGAAGCTCCGGCAGAGGGATGTCTTCCCTACCCGCCTAACGCCGGACAACCAAAGCACAGAACGCTGTTTCCATGCCTCTTTCATCCTTTTTAACCAGAAAAGTCTTTGTACCATATGCAAGTAGTTTAACTTATAGTGGCACTAAGTGCAAGAGTAAAATCTATAAGCACTGCAATCAATTGCCGCTAATGACCTGTTTTCAGCCGTAGCCCGTAAGCCATAGAGGTGTCGCGTCTCCCCTTTTCTCCTTGACATTACAGGGAAATATACAGTATTTTAACCATCTCATGTTTAAGAAGCTGCTGGTAGCAAACAGGGGTGAGATAGCCACCCGTATAATAAGGGCGTGCAATGAGCTGGGGATTCCTACAGTCGGGATATATTCCGAGGCTGACAGGGAAGCCATGCACGTAAAGAAAGCCAACGAGGCTTATATGGTGGGCCCTGGCCCTGTGGAGGGGTATCTCAATATCCACCGCATAGTAGATCTTGCACGCAAGGTAGGGGCGGACGCCATACACCCTGGGTACGGCTTTCTTGCGGAAAATGCCAGACTCCCGGAACTCTGTGAAAAGAGCGGCATAACCTTCATAGGCCCGGACTCCAATGCCATCTCCCTCATGGGAGACAAGATAGCCGGCAAGGCTAGCGTAAAAAAGGCCGGGGTACCGGTGCTCCCTGGAAGCGACGGTAGCATTGCGAGCGAGGATGAGGCAGTATCCATATCCCGAGAGATTGGGTATCCGGTTATGGTAAAGGCAACCGGCGGAGGGGGTGGAAGAGGGCTACGGATAGCAAGGGATGAGAAAGACCTCCTGAGCGCTCTATCCATAGCAAAGAGCGAGGCAAAGGGGGCCTTTGGCTCTACAGAGGTCTTTATAGAAAAATATGTTGAAAGACCTCATCACATAGAGTTTCAGATCCTTGCAGATAAGTTCGGGAACACGATACACCTTGGAGAAAGGGACTGCTCAATCCAGAGGAGGCACCAGAAGCTGATAGAGATAGCCCCATCCCTGATACTGGACGAGAAGCTCAGGGAAAGGATGGGCGAGGCAGCGGTAAGGGCAGCAAAGTCGGTCAACTATACAAATGCAGGTACTGTAGAGTTCCTTATGGACAGGGAGAGGAACTTTTACTTTATAGAGATGAATACTCGGATCCAGGTAGAACATACAGTAACAGAGGCGATCACAGGGATAGATATAGTAAAGAAGCAGATAGAGATAGCTGCAGGGAGGCCCCTCGGAATAGAGCAGAAGGATGTCTCTATCAGGGGTTTTGCCATGGAGTGCAGGATAAATGCCGAGGACCCGAAGAGGAACTTCCTCCCCAACTCAGGCAGGATAACAGCCTATTACTCTCCAGGCGGGATAGGGGTAAGGGTTGACGGGGCGGTTTACAAGGACTACGTAATACCCGGTTTTTATGACTCAATGCTGGCCAAGCTGACAGTTACAGGGATGACCTGGGATGAGACGGTGGCTAGGATGCGCCGTTGCCTTAGCGAGTATGTTATCAGGGGGGTACGTACTACCATTCCTTTTCTCCATAAGATCATGGAAAATGAGGAGTTTGCAAGAGGTGAGTTTGATACCTGGTTCATAGATGAGAACCCCCAGCTTTTAGAGTACGATGATTACAGGGAACCTCTTGATATGGTTCTGGCAATATCAACAGCAATCGCAGCTCATGAAGGATTCTAAGAATGCATAGTGGCCGGTGGCCAGTGATCGGTGGTCGGTTTCTACTGACCCCTGACCCCTGACTACTGACCACTCTTTTACGAGGTTATGATGCCAAAGAAGACCAACAACAAAAAGAAGGTTATGATTACAGACACCTCCCTCAGGGATGCCCACCAGTCCCTACTAGCAACTCGGATGAGGACAGAGGATATGCTTCCTATAGCTGAGAGGCTTGACCAGATAGGTTATTGGTCCCTTGAGGTATGGGGTGGCGCCACCTTCGACACATGTCTCAGGTTTCTCAAAGAGGACCCCTGGGAGAGGCTCAGGAGTCTGAAAAAGGTCATAAAAAATACCAGGCTTCAGATGTTATTAAGGGGGCAGAATCTCCTCGGATACAGGCATTATTCGGACGACGTCCTGAAGAAGTTCATAGAAAAATCTGTTGATAACGGGATGGACGTATTCAGGATATTTGACGCCTTAAACGACATCCGTAACATGGAGATAGCGATAAAGACCGTTAAGAAGCATGGCGCTGTTGCTGAAGGGACTGTCTGCTATACTACCTCTCCTGTTCACAGCAACGAAGGCTTTGTGGAGATGGCTGTAAAGCTGGCAGAGCTGGGGTGCGACACGATATGTATAAAGGATATGGCAGGGCTCCTTGCCCCCATGGATGCCTTTGACCTGGTCTCCGGGATGAAGGAAAAGGTGCAGATACCGATTCACCTGCATACCCACGAGACCAGCGGGATGGGGTCAATGACCTATCTAAAGGCCGTTGAGGCGGGTTGCGACATAATAGATACAGCAATCTCTCCGCTGGGTTCAGGTACGTCCCAGCCGCCGACAGAGCCGATGGTTGCAGCGCTGGCAGGGACACCATACGATACCGGGTTAGATCTTAAGGCCCTTTCCGAGATAGCGGAATATTTCAGGCAGGTAAAGAAGAAGTATAAAAAATTCGAGAGTGAATATACAGGGATAAATACAGATGTCCTGATCTCCCAGATACCTGGTGGGATGATATCTAACCTTGCATCTCAACTTAAGGAACAGGGTGCATTAGACAGGATGAAGGATGTTCTTGATGAGGTACCGAGGGTCAGGAAGGACTTTGGATACCCTCCTCTTGTTACCCCAACATCCCAGATAGTAGGCACCCAGGCCACCTTGAACGTCCTTACAGGCGAGAGATACAAGGTGATAACCAGTGAGACCAGGAACTACCTCAAGGGTCTTTATGGTAAACCTGCGGCGCCGATTGATGAGGCCGTCAGAAAGAAGGCCATAGGGGAAGAGGAGTTCATCACATGCAGACCGGCTGACCTGCTGGAACCTGAGCTCGAAAAGCTGACCCGCGAGTTGGGTGGAAAAGGGAAGGGGATTGAAGACGTCCTTTCGTATGCCCTCTTCCCGAGCATTGCCCTGGAGTTTTTCGAGGAAAGAGAAACAGGGAAGCTCAAGCCGGAGCCGCTTGAAGTTGATGTTGAAGAGAAGGCTGAAGGGCCAAGATCGGCCCAGCACTTGGCTCCGAGTGAATTCAAGATAACTGTCCACGGCGAGACTTACCATATCAAGGTTGCAGGCACTGGACACAAGTCCGAAGGTATAAGGCCCTTCTTTTTAAAGGTGGATGGCAAGCTCGAAGAGGTCATGATAGAATCACTAGTAGAAGTGGTTCCAAGCCTGGCCGGTGCGATAGAGGCAAAGACCAGCGTCCATTCATCAAGGCCAAAGGCAAGGAAGAAGGGCGATGTGACAACGGCAATGCCGGGAAGGGTGGTCAAGGTCAAGGTTTCAGAGGGTGACAGGGTAAGCGCAGGTGACACCGTGCTGATAGTAGAGGCTATGAAGATGGAAAACGAGGTGCATACCCCTATTGACGGTTTAGTTAAGAACATATACGTCAAAGAGGGCGACAGTGTAAACCCTGACGAGACACTGATAGAAATCGAGTAGCTTCCAATAACCTCCCCTCCCCTTGCGGGAGGGGATTGAGGGGAGGGGGAAAATATGCTCAGAAGCCCTGCAGTTGCCGGTCAGTTCTATCCAGCAAATCCATCCATCCTTGAAAAAGAGGTCAGTTCATACACCAAAGAGGTCAAGAGGGAGAATGCCCTTGGCGTTATATCTCCCCATGCAGGTTACATATATTCTGGAAAGGTCGCCGGAGGCGTCTATTCCAGGATTAATATCCCAAAGGATGTAATCATTATTGGCCCCAATCATACAGGACTTGGTGAGCCTGAGGCGGTTATGTGCGCCGGTACATGGCAGATGCCGAACGGGAATATAGAGATTAATTCCGACCTTGCTGGGGCAATAGTAGCGAATTCTAAATACCTAAAAGACGACCATCTTGCTCACCTTAACGAACACTCCCTTGAAGTTCAGATACCTTTTCTCCAGCGTTTTAGAAAAGATATAAGGATCGTCCCGATAGCCATGATGAGCATGGACTATGCGATATGCCAGGATATCGGTCATGCCTTAGCCAGGGCAGTAAAGAGTTTTAAAGAGCCTGTCTTGATAGTTGCATCATCGGATATGACCCACTATGAATCGGATAAATCAGCAAGAGAAAAGGACAAAAAGGCGATTGACAGGGTGCTGGCCCTCGACCCAGAGGGACTGCTGAAGACGGTGAGAGAAAACAGGATAACGATGTGCGGTGTGGTCCCTGCGACCATTATGCTTATCGCCTGCAAGGAGCTTGGGGCCAAAAAGGCCGAGTTAGTAGATTATGCCACATCAGGGGAGACAAGCGGCGATTACGAGCAGGTCGTTGGATATGCAGGGATGATAATAAAATAAGGATGCACAAGAAAACTTTTACCTTGCCAATCATACGCTAATAGAGTATATTTAGTCATGCTCTTTATTGAGTCCCGTATATTTACCCGTTTTCTTAATGACTATCTTAACGATGATGAATACAGGGAATTGCAGGCACACCTGGCAGATAACCCGGAGGCAGGCGACATTATTCCTCGAAGTGGCGGGATACGTAAGGTAAGATGGGGCGGAAGCGGCAGAGGCAAGCGGGGTGGGACAAGGATCATCTATTACTGGCAAGTTCCAGATAGCGAGATATACTTGTTGACCCTTTACTCAAAGGGTGAAATGAGTGACCTTTCTGCAAAAGAACTGGAGGTACTGAAAAGGATGGTGGAAACATGGCGACAGTAAAGAAAAGAAATCTATTTACTGAACTTACAGAGGCTATCGAAGACGTAAATCTTTACAAGAAGGGGAAGATCACCCTTAGACAGTATGAGGTCAAGGAACCGGTAAAGCTGGAAGTTTCGGCTGATATCATAAAAGACACGAGGGAGAAACTGCATCTCAGCCGGGCCGTATTTGCCCACGAGTTGCATATCTCCCCCAGGACCCTTGAGAAGTGGGAGCAGGGACGAGGCAGGCCGAACGACCAGGCAGCAACCCTCATCCTTCTTGTAAGAAAGTATCCTGATACTATTCAGAGGCTCAAGGCGCTGGAAGGATAAGCCGGGATTCACCAAGGAGGAAAGGACTATGATCTGTTACGCCTGCAAGACAACTTTAATCCCACTGCAAGACCGGCCAAACCTTATGCCGTTCCCGCCATTCTGATGTCCATGCCAAAGAGACAGGGACTACTATAATCCAGAGGCCTCAGTATCGGGCCTAAGGCAGACTATTCCGCTTTCAACAAAGTAGGCTTTCATCCCCCGGCACACCAGCCAGAGACAAAACACCCCGCCCATATGGGCTCCCATAAAGCAGTTTATCCTCTTTGATTGCTTGACTTTGATGGTGGTCGGTGATTAAATCAACACCGTCTATGCTTTATAATTGGCAGCATATCGAGGATAAGCGCAATGATGCTTGACATGGTTCGACTGGAAGCCTCTGCAAAGCTAAACCGCCAGCGAAAGGTCGAACTCGGCCAATTTCTGACTCCGTCAAGCGTTGCTCATTTCATGGCAAGCCTATTTTCAGCTACTTCCCTTGAGACTGCTCGTCTTTTGGATGCCGGGGCCGGTGTAGGCTCTCTCTCCGCTGCATTTCTTGATCGTTGGACATCCGGCGGTTTCTCCTTTAAACGAGTAGAAGCGACTGCTTACGAGATTGATGATTCATTGCGGAGGCACTTAGCCCGCACCTTGGAAGGGTATGCTGCGCGGCTGAATTTTGGCCTTCATATCCAGGGCACGGATTTCATTGAAGATGCAATAAATCAGATTCAATTCCATCCCAGGCAAAGGTTTACCCACGCAATCCTGAACCCGCCTTATAAGAAGATCGGCAGCCACACCCGTCATCGCCTTCTGCTCCGTCATGTCGGTATCGAGACGGTCAACCTATACAGCGCCTTTGTCGCTTTGGCTGTTTTGCTTATGGAGCCCCACGGACAGATTGTAGCCATCATACCCCGCAGTTTCTGCAATGGGCCGTATTACAGACCCTTCCGGGAATTCTTGCTCAAGCGGGTCGCTCTCCGTCACATGCATCTGTTCCGCGCGAGGGACAAGGCCTTCAAGGACGATGCCGTATTACAGGAAAACATAATTCTCTTTATGGAGTGCGGCGGCAAGCAGGGGGACGTGACAATCTCCACATCGACAGACGACCATTTTGCCGACTATGCGGAGCATGTCCACCATTTTGACCGCATTGTCGTCCCTGGAGACACGGAGCGTTTTATCCATGTACCTACAAGCCCAGACCGAAACGCCATCGACCTGTCACAAACATTTGGTCATTCCCTTGCCGATCTCGGCATAGGTGTTTCCACCGGCCCGGTCGTTGACTTCAGGATGAAAGAACATCTTCGGGAGATGCCGAGACCTGGGACAGTCCCCTTGCTCTATCCGGGTCATTTTGTTGGTTCGTCTATCGAATGGCCAAAATCTGGAACGAAGAAGCCGAACGCCCTTGTGCTGAATCCTGATACTCAGAAGTGGCTGTTCCCCAACGGTTTTTATGCGGTGGTGCGGCGCTTTTCCTCCAAGGAGGAGAGGCGCAGAATAGTAGCGAGCCTCGTCACTCCAAGCGCTTTTGATGCGCGGTATCTGGGTTTCGAGAATCACCTGAATGTTTTCCATCACACAAAGCACGGCTTGCCGGAGGAGTTGGCGCGTGGCTTGGTAGTGTATTTGAACTCCACGGTAGTTGACGAATACTTCCGCCGCTTTAGCGGGCATACCCAGGTTAACGCGACTGACCTGCGGCTTATGAAATATCCAAGCAGGGAAATGCTCATTTCCCTTGGCAGGTGGGCATCAAGGCAAGGTGAGCTTACACAGGAAGAGATAGACAACAGAATTAGGGAATTGGGTATGATGTCACCTTAATTGAAAATTAAATTTAGGAGAAAATAATATGGATACTCTCAATGACTATGTCACCTCTAACCTAACTGAAGCATTTATAAAATCATTTTCTGATGAAGGTTTTGATCCTTCACGCTTTTCTAAGCTGTGGTTCCCTCGGTCTTCACAATATTATTTTCTTTTTAAGAAAAATTTAAAGGTGACGAACATATCTCATGCGGAGCTACTCGCGCTTTTGAAAAGTTATACTTTATTTACTCCTACGAAACAACCTGCCGATGATTTACAGTTTATGTCCTATAAAGAATTTAAAATAACAATTGCGGAACTAATTAAGACTTTTCCCTATGACAACAATAATAGACAACGTATGAGCAAAACAATTTCTGCGCTATATGCAGATCTGCTTTGTCGGACTGTTATAGTTGATAGTTATTTTGGTTCAGCCGCCGTTTGTTTACCCTCTCACATGGGCTTTGATTTGGCTTCGATTTGCGGAAAATCTGGATATATCCACTCAGCTGGCAAGATTCTTTTTATTCGAAATATGGCAAAAGCAGAGAAAGAGAAATTCTTTGAAGGCTTGTCGGAACACCTTGATAGCAGTACTCGTAAAAACAAGAAAAAAACTTTTTTTGCCGTATATGCACATGAGGATTTTACAGAGTTTGATAGAAAAGATGAATCAGAACTAAGAAATGGTTTAAATGATGTAAAGTTGTTTGTCGAAAAATGTTATATGGGACCCACCACATTGGTAAGAGTCATTAATGAGATGCGTGTCAAGTTTGCAAAAACTTTATTTATTCCAGATGCTGGTAATTTTAAGAAGCGCCACGACTTAGAATCACGCGACAACGATGTCTCAAAAGATAAGGCAATCTGGCTGCTTATTGATCAAAATATCAATGGATCCAATATCAGGATTCCGGGTGAAGAATCATTTTTCATTTGCTATGACCAGGAATATCTCAACTCAAATCCCTGCCATATATTTGATGAAAATAAGCCAGCATGGATTGCTCATACTACATTACCACATACTTTAGCAGCTGCGATGATTAGTATATCTAAGCCATATTGGCCTAAAGAAGGAAGTATAGAAATTGCAGATCCATTTGCTGGAAGTGGAACCATTTATTTTGAAAGCAGAAAGTTCTCAAGAACAAATGTTTACTGTGGCGATATGAACAGTTTGATGGAACGAGTAATTACGGATAACTCGATATTTTTATCTCAAGATAAGTATATTCAATCAGTCTCAGCTTTGTCCGGTTAGGGGATTGCATATAGCCCCCTATCGGCAGGATATCT
>ERZ1292633.1848-Hain-H41-02um-R1-1848-length-22335-cov-5_pt1 | contig 22335 bp, 20 predicted proteins | sample MGYA00564406_ERZ1292633 | MGnify/ENA primary metagenome ERZ1292633 (study PRJEB36523, sample SAMEA6512639) | groundwater metagenome | collected 2019-01-08 | study: AquaDiva: Metagenomics assemblies of 32 groundwater samples
GGATACTTTTAAATAATGGAAAAAATGCTTTAATGCTTCTTAGACCTTCCCATTCTTTTTTTGGGTTCTTGGCCTCTGAAGATTTCACGTCTTCGTTCTTATATGAAATAAATTGTAATTTCCAATTTGGTTTTGATTTCTAAAGTATTGAAATCATTGAAGATAATCGTGAGGTGTTAAATTTAGTTGAGTGATTTCAATTAGTTATGACGTCGCGGCCTCGTTGGGCCTCATATTAAAATTAAATTTCAAAAAGGTAATCGGTGAAAAATGACATTTTCTAAAAATAATGTCAAATCCTGCCGAACTCTCAAATTCTATTTTTCTTACCCATTTCACCATTCTGGGTAAGTCCGCACAAAATGACATTTCTATTGAAAAATGTCAAAATTTGCCGAATAATGGCCTATGACTCCAAAACAGGAAACACAACTTAAAAAACTTGGCCCCTTTACTCTCGCCCAAGCGAGGGAAATCGGCATCAGTCATCAAGAGCTTTCAATTCTTGTAAAAGAAGAAAAGATCCATCGTATGCAGTGGGGAATTTATCTTCACCCCAAGGCCAACATTCCCAGAGAAATTGATTTCCAAATTGCTTATAAAAAATTTGGCCCAAATTCTGCCGTAGGTGGCCTTACGGCTCTTTTTCATTACAACCTTGCTGAGCAAGTTCCTAAACAAACATGGGTGCTGGTTCCGCCTGAAAAACGCGTCAGCTCTAAAAGATTCCGTATCATCCGCACAAAGACCCCGCTCAATATCGGCATCGTTGAGGGGAATGGCTACCGCATCGTCTCTATTGAGCGGGCCATTGTAGAGGCTTTTAAACTCGCAAGTAAAATGGGCGAGCGGACAGCAATCCATGCGTGCCGTGTCGCTATTCAACAAAGGCAAACCACGCTTAAAAAAATTGGAATGATGGCAAAGGAACTCGGCCTAACGTCCTATTTCAACAAATACTCCGAGGCCATTATAGGATCACTACAATGACAACAAAATCCAAAGGGGAATCCATCAGACAAAAATTGACCACCCTTTCTAAAAAAATGGGGGTTGAATACAAAGACCTTGAAACCATTTTTATGATTGAGCGATTAGTGGCTCGCTTGATTGTGGATAAACACCTTGCGAGCCATCTTGTATTCAAGGGTGGATTTGTGGGCCTTAAAATTTACGAATCCCCACGATATACCGTGGATCTGGATGCTCTACTTGTAAAAGCCAACATTGATGAAACCCTTGAACGAGTAAAACAACAGGCAGAGTCCGATTTGAATGACGGTGTTTGGTTCCGCTTTGAAAGTCAGACCGACCTTGCTACCCAAGGCGAGTACGGCGGAATCCGTCACTCATATAGAGCGAGCATCGGAGAGGTCCTAAAAAATCTTAAAAAAGCACAGGTCGTCCATTTTGATTTGGGGATTGGTGACCCGGTTACTCCGGGACCACAGAAAAAACAAATGCCATGTCTCTTGTCTCCCAATGATGAAATCAGTTGGTCGGTTTATCCGATTGAAACCATCTGTGCGGAAAAACTCCATGCCCTGATTTCTCATGGCGATCAAAACTCTCGCTCCAAAGATGTGCATGACCTTGCTGTATTTTTGCCGAAAGTTGATGCCCCCACGTTAAAAGAAGCCCTTAAACGAAGTTTTGATTTCCGCTCAACCGATTTGCCAAAATCATTTCAAACAGAAATTAAAAATATAAATACGGATTGGCTTGAGCGGGGCTGGGCAAGTGCCGTGGACTCCATTCCAAATGCGATGAGTTTTAAAACAGCTTTTGAAAAAGTGGTGCAACTGATCGGCGAGATTGAGACCAACTAATGCCAAGCCTGATTTTAGAAAACATTCTAACAAATAACGCCTAAATAGAAAAATGTAGGCCCAAAGTCCTGGGTTACATAATGACATCTTATCGGGTAGGCGGGGATACTTTTAGACTATGGAAAAAATGCTTTATTCCGCATTAGACCTAGAGCTTACTTCTGACTTTTTGCAATCTCCTGCGCCCGCATTGCGGCTTTTTCAAAACTGATTCTTAATGTGCGCTCGATTTCAAGTTCGCGCATCGAGGCTAGTCCCGCCGCCGCTATTCCTTTTTTTGAAGCCACCCGTGATTGTAATTCTTCGATTTCAATTTCTGTCGCTTGAGAGGCCAGCATCGAGGCACCAAGAAAAGTCTCAGTCGTCATTTTGCGGGCGATTTCGGGCGTAAAGCCGCGCTCTTCAATCCAGTCCTGCCAGTACATCATCATTTCAAAAATAAAACCGGTTCCACTGGAACAGGATATCATCAGGGCATCGAATTGATCTTCGGTATCGACCTGTAAAACATAACCCAGGCTTCCGAATAAATCTTCCATCAGACTGGTTACAAATTCATCGGTTTCATCAAGACAAATAAAGCCGATAACACCTCGGCCAATCAAAGAAGGTGTGTTGGGCATGAGGCGGACCAGGCGGCCCGATGGAATTTGTTTTTCAAGAGAGTCAAAAGGAATACCGGCAGCTAAAGAGATAACAATTTGATTTTTATTAAATTGCGCAGTTAAGCCTTCGAGTGCGCTTGAAAAATCTTGAGGTTTAACCGCAATAATGACCACATCACATTCAGAAATAATTTCCTGATTGTGAGACCGAGTCTGAACATGAAATTGCTCGGAAAGTTTTACTAATTTACCTTCGGTACGATTAGAAACAAAGATGTGATCCGCTTTAATTTCATTGGATTCAACTAAGCCTTTAACCAGGGCCTGAGTCATATTACCGGCGCCAATAAACCCGATTTTCATAGATTTCAACATTGGATTTTTGATGGTGGGCCTCATTTCGTTACTGTAATTTATATTACCTTTTATATCTCGCTGGCTTGATTTTTCACTAAACTTTTCAATGTTCTTTTTCCAAATAGCATCGTACCTAGTCTGATCCATGTTGCTCCCTCTTCAAGTGCAATTTGATAGTCGTCGCTGGTGCCCATTGAGAACTCATGTAAATTTATCTTAGTTCCAATATATTTTAATTCTTTAAAAAAAGCTCTATTTTTTTCAGCTACATTTTCTAAGGGTGGCATAGTCATAAGTCCAACGATCTCTAAACCTTCAAGTTTTTTCAAACGAGGCCAATCTTTTAAAAACATAATTTTTGAATAGCCGGACTTAGAGGCTTCGCCCGACAGATTGAGCTGTATAAAGCATTTTTGGGTGTGCTTGATCTTAAGTGCATTTTCAGATATTTTTTCAGCCAGTTCGAAGCTATCGACCGAGTGTATATAGGCAAAGTTTTTTTTAAGGAGTTTGATTTTATTTTTTTGAATTGGGCCGATAAGATGCCAAGTGATATTAAGTTCGCTAAAAAGGGCTATTTTTTTGAGGGCTTCCTGAATGTAATTTTCAGCAAAATCAGTCTGGCCTTCATCATAAAGAGCTTTTATTTTTTCAGGAGGTTGCAGCTTGCTGACAGCTAAAATTTTTTGCTTTGGTGATGATATATTTTTTAATATATCTTTTAAATTTGAGGCTCTTTTTGAGCTTTGCTCGTTTTTTACTGAGCCTTCAGAAAATCCCATCCTTTAAGTTTGAATAAATTTTCAAGAGCTTGCAAGGGAAGTCCGACGACATTATTAAAATCGCCCTCATATTTTTCAACAAATTTGCCACCGCTGCCCTGAATTCCATAGGCACCTGCTTTATCGAGAGGCTCTTTTGTAGCAATATAATTATAGATTTCCTGTTCGCTGATTTTGCGAAAGAATACCTCGGTTGTTTCAATATGAGACATATTTTCCTTGGTACCAAGGTCTAGCAAGTAGATCGCAGTTTTTACTTGATGCTGATTACCAGATAAAAGATTTAAAAACTCAAAGGCCATTTTTTCGTTTTCGGGCTTTCCTAGTGTATTTGATTTAAAACAAACCATCGTGTCGGCGCTTAAAATAACCGAATCATGGGACGCTAGACCTTCGTCTTGGGCCTTCTGTGCAGCCGCCATGGCCTTTCGTCTGGCTATGTCTAAAATTTGCTCGTTTAGACTTAGGTTTTTGTCAGGAATTTCCGATACATATACTGGAAGTGAAACAAATTGATAACCTGCCTTTTTAAGGATTTCTGAACGACGTGGAGATTGGGAAGCCAGGATTAAGTTTTTAAATTGTTTCATTAATATAAATTACTCGAAAAGAGGAATTATGGGTAGCGGATTTGGTGGTGCAGAAATTATGCTTTTTGCCGGACTAATAATGGCAGGGGTATCCGTGTATCTTTTTGTTTCGTCATTAATCGCGGGACGCCCAGGCGAATCGCAACTTTCATGGGCCAGCGGCAATGAACCGATTAAATCTAAAAATGCTGTTATTAATATTTGCAGGCCGATGGTGCACCAATTCACAATGCAACATGCCGCCCGAGTTAAATCTGAAAAATACCGAAAAAAAATCAGAATTCTAATTAAGACCGGTGGCTTAGCTTCGGAAATTAACGAAGATGAATTTATTGGTTTACAATTGTTTTTGGGTTTTGCATTTCCAGTGTTTTTATACATTATGAATTTTACTTTGGATTTGGGTTTTCCGCCCGTTATGGTTGTGGGCCTCGGGTTTATCGGATTTTTTATGCCTCAGATGCACTGTAAGGCGACTAAAAAAGCTCGCGAATTAAGTGTAAGAGCTGACATGCCATTTTTTATTGATTTACTGGCCTTGTCTGTTGAAGCGGGTTTGGATTTTTTCGGTGCGATTCAGAAAATAGTGGATAAGGTGGCTAACTCAGAATCGGTTTTAGCTGAAGAATTTAAAATTGTATTAAAGGATATTAAAATCGGTTCATCTAAAACTGAAGCCTTAAAAGAAATGGCGCTTAGATTGGATATGCCGGAAATCACTAGTTTCGTGGCGGTTTTAATTGATGCCGAGGCATCAGGTACAAGCATTTCGCAGGTTTTAAAAGATCAATCTGTTCAAATGCGTCTTGAAAGATTTTTACGTGCAGAAAAAGCAGGCGCACAGGCGTCGCAGCTTATCATGCTACCACTGATGATGTTTATATTACCGGCCGTGTTCATTATGGTTTTCGGTCCCGTGTTTTTGAAAATGATTAATCCGGGTGCGGGGGGATAATGATGGCAAAACTTTATAAAACCTCTGGCGGCAATGGCGATAACTCTGCTTCCGGCGCTCAGTTGTTAGTCGATCATTTGGATATAGCCGAGAGTTTTCGAACACGGGCAAAGGGTCTACTTGGCCGTAAAGCTCTCCATGCAAATGAGGCTCTGTGGATTAAGCCGTGTAATAATATTCATACTTTTTTTATGAAATTTGCAATTGATTGTATTTTTGTTGATAACAAAATGGAAATTAAAAATTTAGTACAAAATGTAACTCCTTTCCGGTTTGTTGGACCTTTTTGGAAATCTCATTCGGTCATCGAAACTCCTTCCGGATTTATTGAATCAAAAAAGTTAAAGATCGGAGATCATCTGTATGTGGTCAGTTAGAGTTTTATACGGACAGCAGGCGGGTCAGATTTACGATTTAAAGTTGGGTAAAAATGTATTTGGACGCGGTGGTGTAAGTGATTTGAAAATTCAATCATTGGGTATCTCGAAAGAACACTGTGAAATTCATGATTATAAAGATAAGATGATGATTGTTGATTTAAAATCAAGTAATGGTACTTTTGTTAATGGTGTTAAAATTCAGAACTCAATTGTTCGCGTTGGCGATAAGGTAAGTTTATTTGATGTAATTGTAGATATTATTCCAACTCCGGATATACGTCCCAAAACAGAGCCAAAACCAAAACCGGTTAAGATTATGAAAAACCCGCCCGTACCAGTGAGACCAGCGCCACCTTTACCGATGCAAATAGGCGGTCAGCAAGGAGTAAATTATCCTGCACAAGGAAGTGGAGCTCTGCAAATGGGTTACCCGCAACCTCAACCTTTATACCAAGGTCAGTCAAATCAATCTGGACAACAAATGGCTGCCCCGCAGGTGTCATTTCAACAAAATATGGAAAACTACGTTGAAAATGTAGTCATGCCAGCAATTTACAAATTAGGTATAATATTTTCTTTCAAACAGATATTGCTAGCATTTGTGATTATCTTTATTTTTGGGGTAACAATTTTATCAACGATTCCATTGACGAATATAATTAAAGAGTCAAATTTGGATGAAGCCGGAAAGCGGGCAAAATCCGTAGCTAGAGCTGTAGCCAAATATAATGAACAGGCGTTGTTATCCGGACAGCTCGGTAATTTAACTGTGGAAGACGCTCTAAAAGAAGAGGGAATAAAATCGGCCATTATTATTCAGCACAGTGATGGTTTAATTATCGCACCGCCGGAAAAAGCCGGACGCGATGATTCAAATCCGTTAGTGTTAGTGGCGCGAAAAGAATCGCGGGCGGTATTTAAACAAATTGATGCCAATACAATCGGTGCTTCATTTCCGATAGCGGTTTATGACCCTATATCTGGTGAAGCAACGCCTAAATATCACGCGATCGTCAATTATGATATCAGTGTACTTAATTTTGATAACGGAAAAATGGTCAGCTTATTTATGCAAACCTTGGTTATTTCGGCTGTACTGGGGATGATTTTGTATTTTTTATTTGCACGACTTATTGAGTTTCCGATAAAAAATCTGAACCAACAGATTGATAAGGCTTTGCTTGAAAAATCAGATCGTACAGAGGTTGCATTTGATTATCCTGTATTTCAACAGCTGGTTTCAAACGTAAATACAATTTTAAACCGGGCCTGGAGCGCCACCGGATCTGTCGAGGCACAACCTAAGCCGCAGCAGAATAAAGATCTGGAATTTTCGAATTTAGTGGAGATGATTTCTCATTCGGCAATTGTTGTAGATACCGAACAGCGAGTTATTGCTGTGAATTCTAAATTTGAAGAATTATCACAGACGAGTAAAGAAATAATTTTAAACCAGAGCTATCAGGGCATTACAGATAATGCTCTCGTGCAAAATATGGATTCTTTAATAGCAAGAGCGATACAGTCTCCATACGAAAAACAAGTCGACAGGATTCCATTTTCTCAATTTGAATGTGAGGTCTTTTGTCAGACATTTTTAAATGCAAACGGAGAGCCTCAATATTTTGTACTGACTTTAATGCAAGTTAATGAAGGATAAAAATGGCAGCTAAGGTAGAGCAGGCATCTGAAATAAAAATTAAGCTGAGTGTTGTCAAGGGACCACATTCGGGCCGAGTATTTCAGTTGAATAAGTCTGTATTTACGATCGGGCGTGGCCCAGAAAATGACGTCGTCTTAATAAATGATCCGCAAATCAGTCGCTCGCATGCTCAGATTTCGGTTGTAGATCGGGATATAGAAATCAGTAACTTAAGCGACAAAAATGCCATTTTTGTGCTGGGTGAAAGTGTGAAAAGATGGAAAATCGCTAACAATTCAAACTTCACAATCGGCGACAGTGAAATTAATGTTGAGTATGATCTGGGTCCAGCGCCAGAGCCAGTAAAGCAAAGTAAACCAATGGATAAAGTGGCGGATGTTGTGCCAATCAAGGCTAAAGCAGCGGTACCATCGGCTCCGACAACAAGAGCCCTTCCCGCAACTAAAAATGCGGCACTGGAAGCACGTGGACCTCAAGCGATGAGTCGCCCGGCCACTACCAGACCCAATCAAAAACCCGCTTTAGCTAGGCCGGCACCACAGGCCTATGCAGCCAGTGCTCGGCTTCAGCCAAACCCAAATGCGCCCGCAGATGACTCGCTTATGGCCAGTCCTAATTTTAAAATTTACCTTATTGGTGCCATTATTTTGGGAACTATCTATTTTTATTTTTCAACTCCGAATAAAAATTCGCGCGCTAAAAAAATAACTTCAACTCTGCGCTATGAAGATGAGGTTAATACGAGAATGGTATCACAGAAAGAAATCGAAAGGGAAAGCGAACGGGAGGCGCGGTCAAAAGAGCGGTCCAGATCGCCACAGGCATTCCGTATCGAAGAAAGCCTTGTGCGCGGCATGCGTGACTTTCAATTGGGTAATTATACAAGAGCACAGGAATTTTTTCAGCTGGTTCTTAATTTAGACCCAGACCATGCACTTGCAAGACGATATCATTATTTGTCAAAAGTCAGATTTGACGAAGTCCTCCAAGAAAAATTAATGCTTGGAGAATCGTACTTTAAGAAGCATAATTTTAGAATGTGTGAGTCTATGTTTCGACAGGTTATGGACATGCTGAACGGAAAAAATAACGATCAGAAACTTTTGCTGGCCACTAAGAAGGCAAGAGAATGTGAACTGGCAACAGAGGGTATTCGTTAATGTCACGCTTGAAAGTAATGCTTCGTGGAGCATTAATCAGTGAAATTGAATTAAATCCTGAAAAAGAATATGTCGGTGGACGTAAAGATGGATGTGACATTCGTCTGCAGGCAGAAAAAGGCATATCGCGCGAGCATTTCAGACTAAAATTTGCAGAGAGCGGCTGGCAACTTATTGCAATTTCGAGATTTGGTGATATTTTTTCTTTAGGCCAAAAAGTTGAAAATATCGATTTACAACATGGGCAGACGTTTCAGATTCCTCCCTATGAGTTTAACTTTTCAGATGTGCCGGATGCGGGCTTACCGCTTTTAGGTAATGCGGCAGCGCCTTCAGAGTTTAGCGAAAATGAAAGAACGGTTATAGGGGCTTCGCCTCAAGTGCCTTATATTAAGATGGTCAGTTCAAATGGCGAAGTTCGTGAGATGCTTCGGCTGGAAGTCGGAGAAGTCTGGGTGTCTGGGCGCGATCCTTCGTGCCAGATTATTATTCCGGATCAGAGAGTCAGCCGAAGGCAGTTTGAAATTTATAAAGTTAATAGTGCCTATACAGTTTTAGATCTGGGTAGCGCGAATGGTACTTTTTTGAATGGCAGTCCGATTTCGTCTACCGATCCGCAAACGCTTAAAAGCGGTGACGCTATCAGTGTTTTAGATAACATGATGTTTTTTGAGCTTCATGATCCGAATTTCAAATATAAAGTCGAAAGAATTGAAGTTCCACCAATGCAAATTGAAGAGATTCCGAATGAGGAAGAAATTCCGAATGAAGAAGAAGCTCTTGAAGAGGTGCCTGAGTTTGAAGAATATGGCGCCGCTGATCAACAATTGATGACAACTGAAGATCTATTTTCCGGAATGCCAGATCAAGGCGGCATGGACTCAAATCAATTTTATGGTTTTCAGCCGCCGCCGCCACCTCAAGTGCCGGTTTCAGGTTTAAAAAAATTAATGCAGAATAAGCCGATGCTTGCGGTGATGGCCATTGTTTTTTTAGTCCTGTCTTATTATCTCAGTGAAATGTTAGCGCCGCCACCAGAAGCGCCAACGACAGTTGTTAGCGATGATCCATTTTACAAATTAACTCCTGAACAGCAAACAGAAGTTACAGAGTATTATAAATTGGCTGAACAGATGTACAACCAGCAAAAGTATGATTTGGCCATAGAAAAAATAAGAAAACTTAAGGAGATACTTCCATCCGGATACAAAAATAGCGCTATGATCGAGTCGGATGCAGAATCTGCAAATGCAAATTATATTCAAAAAATTAAAGACGACGAGGCTGCAAAAGCATCGGTCGAACTGATTGCAAATAACATGAAAATTATCGCTAAATGTTCTAAATTATTAACACCAGCCATTACTTCAGCTGAAATGGGCTCCTGCTTAACGCCGGTATTTGCCAACCCAGGTAGTGAGGAAATAAGTAATGAGACCACAAAAATAATGGGTGAGGTCGCAAATATTGAAGCCGACAGATTAAAAAAATTAGAGGAAGCAAAAGCTTTTGATGAACAAGTAAAAAATTTAAATAATCTTTTTGCCGAAGCCGTAAAGATACAGGAACAAGGCTATGCATTTAAGGCGATAAAAAAATACCAAACGGTGATTAAATCTGACTTGCCAGACCCGAAGAAGCTAAAAATCAAAGCACAAAGTCGCATTGATTTCATTGAACAGAAAATAAAAGAAAAATCACAGCTTAGTATAAGTTCAGCAGAAACACAGTTTAAGGCGGGAAATCTTAAAGAGGCTATTATAACTTTACGGGAAGCTAAAATTTATGATCCTGAAAATAAAAATATATTGAAAAATATTGAGGCCTTTTCTTTTGAGCTTAAAAAAAAGGTGAGGTCCATTTATCAGGATTCCGTTATAGATGAAAATTACGGTTTAATTGAAAATACAGAGACCAAAGAGGGCGCCAAAGAAAAATGGAAAAAAATCACCGAATTGGATCTTGAAGATGGAGAGTATTTCCGCAAAGCCGTTATTAAATTGCATCGGTACGGGGTTCAATAGTGAAATTTTATTCGAGATCAGGATATGAAGGGCAAAGGTTGGCCGCAACGCAAGTATTTAATTTGATGGATGACCAACTGATTGTGATTTTAAGAAGCTGGGGATCCGCAGATTACAATCAGAAGTTCATTGACGATGTAGTACATTATTTATCTTCGACCCAGGCCGATCTTGACGTCACCACGCCATTTGAGTATCAGGAAAGCCTAAGTAGTTTGGCTAATCGCACTCGAGTTTCGCTACTGCTCGGACATGACTCATTTTACAGAAATGAAAATAAAAATGAATTTTTAGTGGGGTTCGAGGCCACTGTATTATTAAAATCTAAAAATGAATTAGCGTGGTCGAGTGTTGGGCGATTTTCAATTGATAAAGTGGTTGATAAGACTCTGCAAACCTATATGAAAAATGGATCAGATCTCGATATCGAGGTCTTGCTTCCTGTACAGCTCCTCGGTATCGGGCAAGATGTCAGTATCAGCTCGGGATCTATGCTTATAAATGACGACACTCAAATAGTGTTGTCGTCGCTTTACAAATCAGACCTTTGCATTGGTCAAGGTGATAATCTTCAGAGTTTAATAGATGTTCGTTCAGTTGCCGGTACTTATTGGTATTCGGTTATCTCGCCGGCCTCATAGAGTTTTGCAAAAACACCAACAACATAGTTTTCAGATTGTTCCTGTGTCATGCCCGTACCTGACTTAGTCAGCATCGTTGCCATTTCGAGTAAACTTTTTCCATTTAGCAATCCCGCCAAAAATTGAGCTTCCAGATTTTTTTGCGATTGCAAGTTAAAGATATATTGCGAGTTAGCAGGGGGGAGGGCGGTGATGTCGCGCAGCCACTCAGGATATTGTGAATGGCTTTTAGGTCTTTTTGTGCCTTTAATTTTTTGAGCTTTAACGCAAATTATATGTTCTTCACGTTTTTGTACATCCAGCGGCGATTGCAAATAAGCAACAAACTGGGTTTCCTGAGTCAAGGAGCCAAAGCCGGACTCAATTAGGCACTCTAATAAATCTTCACTCATGTAACGATGAGCCATATTTTGTTTTTCAAAACTTAAGGGTCCGAAAATGAGCAATTCACCTTCAGGCTTCAGTAAAAAATTAAGTCGTTTTGCTAAATCTGTAAAAGGTTCCGCCACAATATCAATAACCCAGGGACAAATAATCACATCGAAAATCTGATCTTGAAAGGGATGATCTGAAATATCTCCCAATATAAATTCAACCTGACCTTCATTTAGTGCAGCTTCGGCTTTAAGCCGGTGAGTAATCGAAATTTTATCTTGAGTTAAGGCCAGTGGTGCCACTTCAGTAAGCTCTACTGTCTGACCTGAACAGATTTTTTTGGCCACGATTGATAGCAATGGGTTCACATCAATTTGCACAATTTGAAGTTGTGGAAACAGTTGAGCTAGATCGTAAGCGATGCGTCCAGCGCCTCCACCAACTACCAGCGCGCGCCCTTCTTTAATATTTATTTTTTTTAAAAAACTTTGGTAAACAGCATTTTCAGACTGGCCCCAGGACCAATCGCGAAAAATATTTTTAGTGTAAGATTCAAAGTGCTGCCCGCTGGGAATGCGGTGATTTAAAATTTCTGCAGTCGAGATCAGATTGGTTTTAAATTCAAATTCCTTAAGTAGGTTTTCAATCTCGCTTAGATATTGTGTTTCGGCTTGCAGCTGAATATTCAGCCGTTTTTCTGTACTTTTAAGCAAATTAACAGAATGCAGAGCTTTATTGATTTGGGCAATTCGTTGATTTTTGGAATTTAAAAAAAACTCGGCCTTGTTGGACCACTGCTGAAAAGCCGATTGATTATGCCTAAATAAAAATGGCACCGGAGATTTAATCTCAAAATTTTTATAAGTGGGGTCTAATAAAGTTTTTATAATAGTACTCACTTTTAAATGTTGCCCTATCTTTAAGAAATCAAGCAAGATAAAACTGATCTAATCTTGATAAAAAACACCACAATTATAGGCTCAATCTACAGTTGTGAAAGTATTTCTGGCAGAACCCTAAAAGCATCACAAACACGGATTTTATCTTGAGAAACAAAATCTTTTTTTGAGTTATAGGTCAGTTGATAGGATTCCACATGTGGGAACTTTTTCTTTAAATATTTTAAATGTGGCGAAATAGTCGTGTCATTGTATTTACACTCGATAAATAAAATTGGCTTTTTATCTTCAACGACAACAAAGTCCACCTCGCGCTGTTCATTATCTTTAAAATATCTCAGCTCAATTTCTCTGCCTTGAGTGTCTTCTAAAAAATGCACGCGCTTCAACAAATGGCTACCGATCATATTTTCAAATCTGTATCCAGATTCTTTTACTAAGGTCCAATCATAGTGGTAATGTTTTTGCTCTTTTTTAACAGCTTTAATCTTTGGCGAGCCAAAGGGCGACAGTCGATAAATTGCGTAAAAGCGCTCATAAATATCAAGCCATTTTTTAATTGTTTTAAAACTTGTTTGAACGTCTTCAGAAATACTGTTAATCGAAAGTGGGCTGCCAACTAATTCTGGTAATCGCATTAATACTAACTCTGCCGTTCCAAGATCATGAATTGACTCAACTGAGCTGATATCATCTCTTAAAATGCGAGATCTGTATTCCTTTGACCATCGAGTGGCCTCGATTTTATCTCCTTTTAAAAAAGGCTCCGGAAAGCCACTAAGCTCGAAAAGCGTTTCAAAGTCTGAAAAGAAAGCCGATTTTAATTCATCAAAAGTAAATGGATGGAGCCTTAAAAAATGATAGCGTCCCTGCAGCGAGTCTCCACCATATCGGTACAAATCTAACCTCGCACTGCCTGTTACTAATATTTGCTGTTTTTTATTTTTATCGTAAAGACCTTTAAGATAATTTCGCCACTTTTTATATTTGTGAATTTCATCAAAGATCCACGTCTTCTGAGATGGCAGTTCATATTTAAGAATTTTTTCGCGGTCGACTGAAGAGTCCCAGTTTAAATACGATTGTTCAGAAAATAAATCTAACGACAGTGTGGTTTTGCCTACCTGCCTAGGGCCTCCAAGAAAAACCATCTTGCTTTTTAAGTCTTTTAGGATTTGCTCTGATAAATATCTTATTTTCATACAATACATTAATCCTTAATTTGGGATGATTGTCAAAAAATTAGTACTTAATTCTAGACAATAGTCAAAAATTAAGGATTTTTATCGGATTGCATATTCATAACTGAATTCATGCTTAAGTCTTATTTTTTGAATTGTATTGTTCAATCAAGCCTCGACCTTAATTGTACTTAGTCGCTGGTCTAGCTCAAAACTTAAAAGTGTATCGCGGTTTTTAAGATTCTTAAATTTTGTTGCTGATTGAATACTTTGTAGTTTTAACTATTCCGAAACCTCAAGGTGGACCGTGAAAAAATAGTATTAACTTACAGGGTTCGGGGCCAGCGGTGAATTTCAGGGATGAGACGTATACAATTTAAACCAACGAGCACTTGAGAGTCGAAGGCCAGAAGTTTTCAAGCGGAACGCCACAATACAAAAGCGATCCATAAAGCTACGCAAAAGTGAATAAGTCTCGCATAAGATAAGTCGAGCAGAAGTAGTGTAGTGTCTAATCTTGAGAAATTTACTTGGGCTGTTGCACAGGTAGAGTTGTTCATTTTTGTGCCAAAGTTATTTCTCATTTTAGTGCGTCTGGTTTTATGAATTGTTAAAAATTTGTTAAGAAAAATATACTAATTTAAAGCATTATGCACTCGTGTTTAGATAAACTTATTTACAATCGTGAGCTGGCGCAGCTGGATCATTTGGATTAGCCGTTGGCGGTGTAGTTGGCGGCGGCGTTACCGGCCGAACAACAGGCGGTGGCTCAATTGGTGGCACAACAGGCGGCGGCACAATTGGCGGAGGAGGTACACCCGCTGCAGTTAATTGAATATCTGCGCAGGAGAAGTAAAGGCTTGGGTTTAGCGGATTTTCAGTCATGACTTGAATCATCTGAAATGTGCAGGCCGTACAAGTTACGTTGGGTAAGGTGATGCTAGTCGTGTACTGATGAGGAGTTAAATTATTATTTTGGTCATCGATAACAGTTTTAAGTAATTGAAAATTGGCATCTCCAGCCGGAGAAAAATAAAACTCAAAACGGCCGGGATGATTAATGGTTTCTTCCCACTGAATAGTAACCGTAGAACCTGCTTGTAATACTTTGGGCGTAGCTGTTCGCGGGACGCCACCGCAGGGGCCGATTTTAATTCCGGCATTATTATTTCTTGGGGGTATGAGGCCGCCTGCTAAAAGGCGTGCATGAGCTAGCACTTGTGTACCATAAAGCAAAGAAATTAGAATAATTGATAGTTTTAACATTTTATTTATTCCTCACGAGCTTTGCTTGCTCTTGTGACTCATTACATTGTTTAACTATGTCAGCTAAGGCTGCCGCTGTATCTTCTCCAGAGCTTTGCATTAAACTTGACTGAATTGTTATATCAAAATAGTTGCAGTTCGCCTCTTGGCGATTATATTCGCCTCCGCTGCGGAAATCATTTTCATCTATGCTGGCCATTTTTCTTGCAGGGGATGTATCATAGTTGCGAATTGTCGTAGGCACACAAAAGCTCTCATCGCCAACTAAAATACAAGTTTGCGAAGGTTTAACTTCATTTGCAGCGATCTCGCTGAAATTTCTCAGTTCACAAGAGTAGTTCGTTTGATTAAGGCAATTAAGACCATCAGCATTTGATACTTTCTGCAGATTAGTGGCTTGAACTTTAGCTGAGCATTGAGAACTTAAACTGGCCAGTGCAGTGCTGGAGGCCGCGGTAAATCCCCCTTTAGAGCAATTTTGATAAAACACTAATAAGCCAAGTACAGATACAGACAATATAAGTGCATTCGATTTTAAAATTGAGATTTTTTTATTTTTTATATTCATCTGATATCACCGAATCCAATTGTAAAGTAATCTGTTTTTGTTCTAGTTGGAAAATACATTGGCAGACCTGTCATAATTGGAGCTACAAATCTTGTAGCTGGAACAGGATTAGGTAGTGCAGTAATTGGTACGTTAAATACAACGGCATGCCAGGTTACGGGTACAGATACATCTTCTACTCCAACTACAGTTGGATCAGCGGTTGCCTTCATGAAAACAGATATATCAGATACTGTAACCGCTGTTGTATTGCCGATAATTTTAGGATTCAGAAGACGATATTGATTTTCAACAACTGTTAGACTGTCGCTTGCCATGTGCACTTCAATTTCAAGAATGGCATTTGCTAATCCGGCGACAGGTGGCTTAAGACCTGACAACGGAAATCTTAGTAATGCTGGAGCCGTAACCAGAATTGAAGGAATAGTAGCTGGCACCTGTATGCTTGAGGTTAAATGTTTATAAGGTGCTACTGCAGGCGGCGTGCTAGCCGGCGGTGGCGTAGAACCTGGCGGTCCCGTAGAAGCTGGCGGTCCCGTAGAAGCTGGCGGTCGCGCCAGTTCTGCAGAAGCCCAAGCCTGAAGAGCTGTTAGTACATCCGGTCGCACAACTGGATCGCTACATGGACTATCGGCACAGTGGCTATTACCCGCAAATTCTATAAAAATCGAATCTGCCGGTCTAGAAAAATCAATTAACTTTTCTGTAGTTGAGCCATTTCGAAACCCAGTCGCTACAGCATAAGCTGTGTTGATATCAGGAGATACAAAGTGAGGATTGATAAGATTTCCATGGCACTTTACGCAACCTCGCGATTGCGCAAATGAATAAAAACCTGACCTAAATGATTCAATACCTGGATTACTTATATTGTTTGAACTTTGATCGAAGGCCGTGCCGCCGCCATAACTTATTGATTTAAAGCTTTGGTCACAGCCTGAAAGTATCAAAATCAGAGCCGCAATATAAAATGTCTTTACGGTGTCTATTTTATTTTTTACTTTTACGTCCATTTTTAACCACCATTTTATTTGTTACAACTTAGGTCATAAGTTATGTCACAACTTATATGACCATTATTTTACTCGGATTCGACGCAACTCCTGTACTTTGCATTGCAGTTAGTGCAGAACTCGGTATGCTGCCGTTATTTGTGAAAGCCAGAGCTGAAAGATAAAGTCCGGCCACAGCTTCGTTTGAAGATACTAAAGCAGGATCTGCCTTAACATTGCCAGTTGCAGCTGTTATTGTACCTGTGAATTTTGATGCAACAGGACCACCAACCGGATTGTAAAATATTATTAATCCAGCATTATAAGCTCCGCCACCATCGCCTACGGCTACCGGGGCTCGCATTCCAACTGCGGCTACTCCGTTAATAGTTGCAGTAACTGCGGCAGTACCATCGGCTATTGCCTGACCATTAGATAAATAAATCATGGCACCGCGTTCTTGTGCAACATCACAAGCTGCAAGGAACATAACAACTGTTCTTGCCTCTTCGATATCTTTTGGGGAGATGTCATTTTGCGGGCTATTACCGTGGTAATCTCGTCCACCGAATTCAAGTATAACTCCGCCAGCTACGCCTTTTGCTGATTGATAAAATGCGGCTAGCTGCCCTTGTTCATTTTGCGTTAAATTTGCCAAGGTCACTCGACCTGCAAGAGCCGGAACATTAACTGGATTAAACAATGTCTGTCCGTAAGTTGGATCTGCTAATAATGAATTACCAAAAAAAGCACAACCTGCGTTTGTAACTGCCGTTTTGGCGCCCTTGCGGTTTGCGTTTCCAAAAACACCTGAAAGTGCATCAGTAATTGAATTTATGGCATTTGAAGTGGCTGTTAAGGCACCCGAATTTGTTAAACCTGCTGCAGCCGGCGTAAGACTGAAAGAACCGGCTAATAAAGCTGGAGTTGGGTTATTAACTGTTGAAGCGGGTAGTCCCCTTGACCAATTAGCTAAAGCCTTTGAAACTCTAACTTTTAAATCTTTACCCATTTGAGATGGTTTAAATGGACTAACTCCCGCAACTAATCCGGTATTCTCACCGGCGCCATCATCTTTATTAAAGGCACCTTGATGTCCACCACCACTAACTTTACTAAGAACATTGGTGCGCCATGCGGCAGCACCACCTGGATAACCCGGAGGGCCTTGTAAAAGTGTATAACCAAATGGACTTGTACTATCAATAACTAAATTAGGTCCTAATCTTACCAAATTAGCTTGGCCAGATATTCCATAATTTCTAGCCATGCCGGCGTTCATTAAGGCCGCTTGTTCATCACTGATAAATCTGGCGCCCATTGTTGGGCCGCCCGAAGAAAAGATTTGCGCAATTGCGCCGGGTTTCAGTGATGGGGGCGGACAAATCAGATCTGCTGCCATTGCTTTTTTTGCAAATGCGGCAGATACAAAGTTAGACATAATAACACTCATAGTTCCTGTAGCTAAACCGCGCTCTAAAAATTCCCGGCGAGTAAAACCACCGCGATGATTTGAGTTGCTATCGGCTAGTTCTTTCCAGTTTTTTACAGTTTTGATAATCATTGTCTACCCCTTATTTTTTTAAATCTAAATTAATTAAGTAATTAAAATCCTAGTAAAGTTGAGCCAGCAGTATTTGCTGCAATACAAACTCCCATAAATGCAATAATACTTGTGTTACCTGCAGCGCTTGAGATATCTGTAACCAACTTATTGAATGCAGCTGTAATCGGCGCTGTCGCCACACTGTCTGAAGCTATTAAAGCTGTGTGCTGATCGAGCATGCGCATTCCGGCAGCTACTAGCGCGGCCTGATTAACGGTAATTGTTGATGCTGGATTAACATTGTATCTGGTTAACATTAATGAATTGGCGCCGCCAGTCGTTAAATCAGAACACGCGCCGTAAGTTAGGAGCTGTATTTGATCATAACCTGTTGCTCTGGTTGGATCTGTAACCTTAGGTAAATTGGTTCTTAATTGGATTAGAGATCTTGCAAAATTACCGGCAGCTGGTCTTACATTTCCCTGTAATCCATTTTCAATTCGCATAACCACGGCATCTGCAGTGGGAACACTGAATGATCCAACTCCAGCAACCTTGGCTCCATCGCCAGCATCATTGGCGTTTGAACCTGTGTTCATATCTGCAGCGATGTCAACGTAAGCTGCGTTGCTTGAACTTTGCGTAAACGATTCTTTCTTGCTGCAGTTTTGAAAAGAAACTATTAAAAGTACAGCGGCTGAAGCTCCTATTATAATCTTTGCATTTCGTTTCATAACCCCACCTTTATCTAAATTATCTAAATCAATTTTTTTAAACACTATTGACAACTCGCATGGGCAGCAACCTGAGAAATAATCGTTCTTATGTCATCAGTTCCTCTAACCGCTGCGAACGGATTTGCCATATTTGCGATTCTAGCAACCTCTGCTTCACTAAGTGTACCCATAGGGCAAATTTCTTGAACAACTCGTTTTGTTAAATATTTGTAAACAATCGAAGACTTTCCAAGTTCCTGTCCAAGAGAGTTTAAACCTTCACCTTTAAGTGCGCCAGTCCAACCCATTCTTAAAAGCACTCCACTTGATGACCAAGTCTGAGTTAAATCCCAAGTTTGTTGTAAATCAGTTGGATAACTATTTGGATTACATTGAATTGTTGGTGTTGCTTGTAAATTACAAGCAAGTGTTGCTGCGCGCTTGTTGACATCAGATCCCAATGATTTTCTTGTTGCAGTTGCCGGTGTCTGAATATAAACAAATCCTCTAACTGCATCAAAATTAAATAAATCCGCCACAGTATTATAGCCATGATTCAGCGAAGAATATCCGCCACCATGACAAGAAATACAGGCGGCTTGCCCATCGCCTTTGAAAAAATTCGGATCATTTTGTGGAATAAATTTCGGTACATTCTGTGGGCTGGCAAACGACGATTGCACATCAACTAGAGTTAAGCCATTTGCAATCTCCCACATAGCTTCGATCATTCGCAGATTGGTACCTGCAGTTGCGCCGTACATTGCAAATGAATTATCTCCACTTCGATCGCTTAGGGTTATATATCCACCAACATGTTTTATAGGAATTGGAATTGGAACTACGGCTCCAGCTGCGGTTTTGGCATTTTGTCCTTCAACCCGCACGATATCAGTTTGCCAATTTACCGCTGCAGCTTTCGCTGGAGTTAAACTTGAAGCGTGTGTAGGTGATACGTCTCCTGATACAGTTATAGCTTGTCTTACTAAGTAAGTTGCATTTTCAGACCAAATAGTACTGATACTTGGAGGCACGCCGCCTGCACCGCTAAAATGGGCAATTAAAAATGCAGTTCCTGCGTTATCAGTTACGATAGTTGAATCTAATGCTGGATTCTGCATCTGAAAAGCTAGGCGCTTAGCCAGATAGTTAACATAGTGACTTGTATTTGTAGCTAACAAAGCGGCCCCCGCCACATCGCCAGCCTGTACTCTTTGTACCATCTGAGCAAATACAGGATCCGTTATTGGCATTTTTCCGCCAGTGATTGTATTGGCAATCCTCAGGGCCTTGCTTGTAGCAGGAACATCAACTATGGCTTTAGAGTTTATTGAAATTAAAAGCAAAACCACAATCAATAAAATAAACCTATTACTTATATTATTTGACTTCAAGCTATCCCCCCTGTTTCGTAACCAATTAACCTAACCCCAGAACACATTTACAAACACCGCCATACCAATACTAAGTAATTAGACTCGGTGGCAGCATAAAACTATACTATCACTTATCGTACCAATTCCAAAAAAACTTAAATTATAGTTCAAATAAAATAGGTTCGTTTTAAACAAAAAAACTTAAAAAAATGTTTCAGCTTGATACACAATTGATGGTCAATGATTTAACATCAGCTAATATGTCAACAATTACGCTAAATTTCTTATTAATTTCAGAGTGTTACCTCTATAGTTTCAGATTAAAGTGTATATTAAATTTACAATTAGATACTTCGTTTTATTTACTATTGGCTGGTAATCGATTTTGAATACGTTCTGTAAAGAACTTCTTTTCTAATTTTTTATAGGCCTCGTATCTGACTGTTGAGCCTAAGATGTCAGCCTGTTTTATAATATTGGCATCTTCTAATTCTTTGAGCTTAGCCAGATCGCTTTTAAGCCTATCTTTTTTGAGAGTGGGAATTTTTTCATCAATTGTTTGAACAAGGGCTTTTGAGTTGGAGATCACTTGCACCACTTTTTCTTCATCAACCTGCCATTGACGTAAAAAGTATTTAATAGCGTGGCTGACCCATTCGCGCTGAACAGACTCGTCTAAATAGGTAGTGCTAAAGTTTTCGGTGTAAAGCGTTGCCCCGACATACTCATCATAGTACGTATTGGTTTTTGTCGGTACAAAAGCATTCTGTAAGTCAGATTCTTTTCTCTCCAGCGCTATACGAGCCAGTTGTTCTTTAACGGGGTCAACGCTCAGCCTGCGGTAGGCATAATTACCCACAAATACACAAATAAGACCGGCAACAAACCCCCTCATTATAAAGCTTGCGTTCTCACTTTTTTTGCGTTTTTTCCAGTCGTCCAACTGCTGAGTATGTTTAGACTCTGAACCTGTGGTTAAAGAACTTTTAACTTGAATAACCGAGTTGATCAATTCGAAATTTTTTTCAAAATCAAATGAAGCTCCACTTTTTTTGGCCAGCAATTCAATTTTGGTAGCGATTTCCTGTGATAAATCGACGCTAAATCTTTTAACTGCGTTTCCGTGTTCATCGCGAATTTTTTGCAGCTCTTTTAACTCATTCGCTTTGTAGTCGTTAAATTTTTTAGATTCTAGATCACGTAAATTTTTATATTCTTTTTCGACATCTTGTTTTGCATTTACTTTGGCTTGATTACCGGCTAAGTTCAGCTGGTTCAATTGTTCTTCGGCCTGGTCTTTTTTTTCAGAAATGAGCCCATAATTGCGTTTTAACTCTTCAAGTTCTTTTTCGGCCTTCAATTTGTTTTGTTCCCATTCTACCTTTAGCTTATCGAACCTGGCCGTTTCTTCTTGCATGGAATTATGTAATTCAAGGGTGTCGTGATGCTGTTTTTTTACAAACTCAAGATTTTCTTTTTCATGCTTAAGTTGGCTCATTACTTTGTGCAATTCAATTTCAGAATCATCTTTAAGTACTTTATTTTTTTTGTGCGCCTCTTCACATTCGGAGAGCTTCAGTTCAATTTTGGTTAGCTCGTCTTTGTAGAGTTTTAAGCGGCTTTCATGTTCATTTTTTTCAGTTTCAAACTCAACCTGATAAGATCGCTTTTTACGGAGTATTTCATTCTCGGCATCGGTAATAAGGCGATTTTTTTCAAAGAACATATCCGATTTCATTTTTTCAATAGAAAGCTCTAATTTAACCAAATTTTCTTTTTCAATTTTTTCAAATTGCTTTTCTTTTTCTTTTTGAATTAAATTTCGATGTTCGGTCCATAGATTTTGAATTTCTTCGTTAGCTTGTAAACGCTTGTCATTGAGCATTGCTTCGGTTTCGGTTTGTGATCGCGTAAGTGCTCTTTTTGTTTCGTCGAGTAAAGCTTCAACTAATTTTTGATACTTTTCATAGGCTTCTTGTGTTGCCTGTTCAGCTTGAATCCGGGTTTCATTAATAGAGCGGGCTTTATAAACATCGACACTTTTAATCATCGAGTTTTTTATAAACTCGGCTTCTTTTATTATTTCCTGTGCATGTGCTGAAGGATTTTTGTATTCAGGTACACGCAGTCCGACATTTTTAAAACTTACTTTAATATCCTGATCATTCTTAGCAAACGCTGATAAATTAACTTTAATCGGCTCGTTTTGTGCCTGCTTTTCAGCATACTGAACTTGCTCATTCGCTTCTTCAGATAAAACATATAACTTTAATCTAATTTTAGTCTTTGCTGGGCCAAAGCTGATGGTGCTGTTATCATTGACATTATAAAAATTCATTGGACTGAGTAAAACATCTTCGACAAAAGTTCCATTAGACGAGTTTAAATCCTGAATTTGCAGTAAGTGATCAATAATACGAACTTGTACAT
>ERZ1292633.1852-Hain-H41-02um-R1-1852-length-22304-cov-6_pt1 | contig 22304 bp, 20 predicted proteins | sample MGYA00564406_ERZ1292633 | MGnify/ENA primary metagenome ERZ1292633 (study PRJEB36523, sample SAMEA6512639) | groundwater metagenome | collected 2019-01-08 | study: AquaDiva: Metagenomics assemblies of 32 groundwater samples
ATGCTGCCGATAAGAAGGGTAAGCGCAAATGAGCAAGCCCAAATCTCCGCGCCGCATTATGCTCGGAAAGCATGGTCGATTTTTCGGTAATGACCGGGGAGAGCACAACGTCATAGTGACGCGTGTCTATTGCTGTTTTTGCCTTAGCCATTGCAGCGGGCCTCCAGCGCTTCGACCGCAGCGCGGGTCAGCACCAGCGTGTCATGTTTCAAAATGTCATAAACATTGGCACCAATAGCCGGCAGCAGGTTAATTCCACCGATATTGGACGATGCGTGCGCAAAGCTGACGTTCGTAGCCGCGCCGTCGATGAACAAAGCGCGGTTAAACCCAAGCTTTGCTAATTGACCGACGAGAGTCTGCGTCTTGCCGCCTGCTACATCGAGATTGTCGATGATGACCAAATGTCCGCTCTTGGCTTTTGACGATAGCGCCATTTTGAGGCCAAGGTTGCGAACCTTTTTGTTGAGCGAGTGGCCAAAGGTGCGGGCGCGGGCACCGTGCGCCTTACCACCACCGATAAAAATCGGCGCGCGGCGGTTGCCGTGACGGGCGGTGCCGCCACCCTTTTGCTTGCCAAACTTCTTACCCGTGCGATTAACATCACTGCGTTCGCGGGTGGCACGGGCTGGGCCACGACGCTTTTCGAGTTGCCATGTGACAACGCGGTGCAAAATGTCAGCGCGCGGATCAACGTCGAACACGGCGTCGTTAAGTTCAACGTCGCCCTTTGCTGCTTTGCCGTCGAGCGTTTGAATCTTGATCTTCATGACGCTCAGCCTTCCGTATTTTCGGCGGCGTCAACCGCAGGAGCGGCTTCGACCTGAACTTCAACAGGAACGGCAGCGGGTTTCGCCAGTTTCGGCGCAGCCGGGTAAGGCGCATCGGCATGGGCGGCGACCTTCACCGCGTCGCGAACCAACAGCCAGCCGCCTTTGGAGCCGGGGACCGATCCCTTGACGAACAGCAGGCCGCGCTCCGCATCGGTGCGAACTATTTCGAGATTTTGCTGCGTGCGATTGCGCGCACCCATATGACCCGCCATTTTCTTGTTCTTGAAAACGCGGCCAGGATCTTGACGTTGCCCGGTCGAACCATGGGCGCGGTGAGAGATAGAGACACCATGCGTTGCGCGCATACCGCCGAAACCCCAGCGCTTCATCGCACCGGCAAAGCCCTTGCCCTGCGTAACGCCCTGCACATCGACAATCTGGCCAACCACAAAATGATCGGCAGAAATTTCGGTGCCAACGTCAACCAGCGCGTCATCGGACACGCGGAACTCGACAACCTTTGCCTTTGGCTCGACTTCGGCTTTGCCAAAGGCGCCGCGCTGCGGCTTTGCTACATTTTTCGCCTTGGCCGTCCCGGCGCCGAGTTGAAGTGCGACATAGCCGTCGGTCTCTGCATTACGCTGACCCACGACCTGACACCCCTCAAGGGCAAGGACGGTAACGGGTACATGACGGCCGTCGTCTTGAAAAAGACGGGTCATTCCCATTTTTTTGGCGATCACGCCAGTGCGCATGATCTTTGCTCCTAACAGAGGCCCCCGAACCATTTCGGGGGCGTGCGGGTCTCCATCGAAACAGGTTTCGATGGAGACCCTCCAGCCCAAATTGTCATGCATCGCCCCGTCCGGGCTGATTTGCTTGGGCCCAAAAGGGTCAAGCGAGACGGGGGACGCAGCCCGAAGCGACGCTCCGGCGGTATCTCCCGACAGCTTCACTGAACAAAGCTCAGCGCCGCTATCGCAAACTGGTGGTTAAGCCAGTCGTATTTCCACATTAACGCCAGCAGCCAAGTCGAGCTTCATCAAAGCATCGACCGTTTGCGGCGTTGGCTGCACGATGTCGAGCAACCGTTTATGGGTGCGAACCTCGAACTGTTCACGCGATTTTTTATCGACGTGCGGACCGCGGTTCACGGTGAATTTTTCAATGCGCGTCGGCATTGGGATTGGGCCACGGATCAACGCACCCGTGCGGCGCGCGGTATCCGCAATCTCATTGGTAGCCTGATCAAGCACCCGATGGTCGAATGCCTTGAGGCGAATACGGATATTCTGCGTTTCCATGAGCTAAGCCAAAATCCCAATAACGATGCGAAAGAGCCGTGCCTTGCAACACAAAGGAGCGACCCGACTAGTCTTGCGACCGATGCCGGGAAGCCCGCTTCACGATGTTTTGGCAGATAACCAAGCCACCCGAATCATGCGAATCGAGCGACGTTGGGGAGCCTATATTACTTTGATATCGCGCCGACAACCCCTGCACCGACGGTACGGCCACCTTCGCGAATAGCGAAGCGCAAACCAGGGTCCATCGCGATAGGGGCAATCAGTTTGACACCGATGGTGACATTGTCGCCGGGCATGATCATTTCCGTGCCTTCTGGCAAAATCACTTCGCCGGTCACGTCGGTCGTGCGGAAATAGAATTGTGGGCGATAATTGTTGAAGAATGGCGTGTGACGGCCACCTTCGTCCTTCGACAGCACGTAAACTTCTGCGTTAAATTCGGTGTGCGGGGTGATCGAGCCCGGCTTGGCCAAAACCTGACCACGCTCGACGTCTTCACGCTTGGTACCGCGCAGCAGCGCGCCGACATTGTCACCGGCTTCACCGCGATCGAGCAGCTTGCGGAACATTTCAACGCCGGTGCAAACCGTTTTCGCCGTGTCCTTGAGGCCGACGATTTCGATTTCGTCGCCAACATTGACCACGCCTGTTTCGATGCGGCCGGTCACCACGGTACCGCGACCCGAGATCGAGAACACATCCTCGATTGGCATCAGGAATGGCAGGTTAACTGGGCGCTCTGGTTGAGGGATCCAAGTATCAACAGCCTTCATCAGCTCAAGAATGGCGTCACGGCCCATCTTGTCGTCGCTACCGCTCAGTGCGCACGTCGCCGAACCACGGATGATAGGGATATTGTCGCCGTCATAATCGCGCTTGGACAATTCTTCGCGGATTTCCATTTCGACCAGCTCAAGGATTTCGTCATCATCGACAAGGTCAACCTTGTTCATGAACACGACCATGGTGGGGACGCCAACCTGCTTGGCAAGCAGGATGTGCTCTTTGGTCTGTGGCATCGGGCCGTCGGTCGCCGAAACGACGAGGATAGCACCGTCCATCTGTGCTGCGCCGGTGATCATGTTTTTCACATAGTCGGCGTGGCCTGGGCAATCGACGTGCGCATAGTGGCGCGCTTCGGTTTCATATTCAACGTGGGCGGTCGAAATCGTAATACCGCGCTCACGCTCTTCAGGTGCTTTATCGATATTTGCGAAATCGACAGCAACGCCGCCTGTGGTTTCGGCGAGCACTTTGGTGATCGCGGCGGTCAGCGAAGTCTTACCATGGTCAACGTGACCGATGGTGCCGATGTTGCAGTGCGGCTTGTTCCGCTCAAATTTTGCCTTTGCCATTGCTGGGTCTTCCTCAAAAACAAATGGTTGTTAGTTCAGTCGGAACGAAAGCCTCATGAATCAGGCGCCGCCCTTAGTCGTTCTTTTCCGGTCAAGCAAGCTTAGCTTTAACCTCGTCCGCCACGTTTTGCGGCACTTCTTCGTAATGCGAGAATTGCATCGAGTAATTTGCCCGTCCTTGGGTGAAGGAACGCAGCTGATTAACATAGCCAAACATGTTGGCCAGCGGCACCATCGCCTCGACCATCTGGGCGTTACCGCGTGTGTCGGTGCCCTGAATCTGACCGCGACGTGAGTTCATGTCGCCGATGACATCACCCAGATATTCCTCAGGGCTGACAACCTCGACCTTCATCACAGGTTCCAGCAGCTTGATGCCTGCCTTGGCAGCGACTTCGCGCATCGCTGCGCGGCCCGCAATTTCAAACGCCAGCGCCGATGAATCGACGTCATGATAGGCACCATCGGTCAGGCGAATTTCGAAGTCGATGATCGGGAAGCCAATCATATGGCCATTTTCGGCCGATTCGCGCATGCCCTTTTCGACCGACGGAATATATTCACGCGGAATATTGCCGCCCTTCACTTCGTCGATAAAGGTGATGCCACTACCGCGCTCGCCCGGCGAAACCGTAATCTTAACGCGGCCAAACTGACCCGAACCACCCGACTGCTTCTTGTGGGTATAGTCAACATCGACCTTTTTCGCGAGGCTTTCGCGGTACGCCACCTGCGGCGCTCCGACATTGGCCTCGACCTTGAACTCGCGGCGCATACGATCAACCAAGATGTCGAGGTGTAGCTCGCCCATCCCCTTGATGATCGTCTGGCCCGATTCATGGTCGGTCGAAACACGGAAAGACGGATCTTCGGCCGCCAGACGGTTGAGCGCGATACCCATCCGTTCCTGATCAGCCTTGGTCTTTGGTTCCACCGACAGTTCGATCACCGGATCAGGGAATACCATACGCTCTAGGATGATCGGCGCATTGGTAGCGCACAGCGTATCGCCCGTCGTTGTTTCCTTGAGGCCCGCCAGCGCAACGATGTCGCCCGCAAAGGCTTCGTCAATGTCTTCGCGGCTGTTGGCGTGCATGAGCAACATGCGGCCAACTTTTTCCTTCTTATCCTTGACCGAGTTCAAATAGGTGCCCTTGGTCAAGGTCCCCGAATAGATGCGGGCAAAGGTCAGCGAACCAACGAACGGATCGTTCATAATCTTGAACGCCAGCAGCGACAGCGGCGCGTCGTCGGTCGCGGGGCGCGAATCGGGCGTTTCGCCGTCGAGCTTCAGCCCCTGAACATCCTTAATATCAAGCGGCGAGGGCAGATAATCGACCACCGCGTCGAGCAGCGGCTGAACGCCCTTATTCTTGAACGCGCTGCCGCAAACGACGGGAACGAACGCATGGGCCAGCGTGCCCTTGCGGATCAGGCGTTTAAGTGTCGCCACATCGGGTTCATTGCCCTCAAGATAGGCTGTCATCACATCATCGTCTTGCTCAACCGCCATTTCGATGAGGTTGGTGCGGTATTCCGCAGCCTTGGCGACCAGATCAGCGGGTATATCTTCGTAGAAAAACTCTGCGCCCAGTGCCTCATCCTTCCAGATGACCGCGCGCTGTTCGACCAGATCAACCAAGCCCTTCAGCTCGGCTTCGATGCCGATGGGGATATAAAGCACCGCAGGACGCGCGCCGAGCCGGTCGATAATCGACTGGACACAATATTCAAAATTGGCACCGGTACGGTCAAGTTTGTTGATAAAGCACATGCGCGGCACGCCATAACGGTCGGCCTGACGCCATACAGTTTCCGATTGTGGCTCGACCCCCGCGACGCCGTCGAAACAGGCAACCGCGCCGTCAAGCACGCGCAAGCTACGTTCGACTTCAATCGTGAAGTCAACGTGGCCCGGTGTGTCGATGATGTTGATGCGGTGGTCGTTCCAAAAACATGTCGTCGCTGCGGACGTGATCGTGATTCCGCGCTCTTGCTCTTGCTCCATCCAGTCCATCGTTGCGGCGCCGTCATGGACTTCGCCGATCTTATACGACTTTCCGGTGTAATAGAGGATGCGCTCGGTCGTCGTGGTTTTACCAGCGTCGATGTGCGCCATGATACCGATGTTGCGATACATGTTCAGCGGATGGCTACGGGCCATGATCATTACTCCGATGCCGGATGTTACGGCGGTTGAAGGCTATCTCAACTCCGCTCTGGATGGACCCACGAGGCCCTGTCCTTCACTTTCTCCGAAGAGAAAGCAGCCCGTCGACTAGCTCAGGGCGAACGGTGTGGGCGGGAATATTAAACATCCCCGCCGCTATATACTTACCAACGATAATGCGAGAAGGCGCGGTTGGCTTCGGCCATGCGGTGCGTATCTTCGCGCTTTTTAACCGCGCTGCCACGGTTATTCGCGGCATCAAGCAGCTCGCCCGACAGGCGGCCAGCCATGGTTGGCTCGCTGCGATTGCGCGCAGCAGTGATGAGCCAGCGGATAGCCAGCGCCTGTGCGCGTTCGTGACGCACTTCGACGGGCACCTGATAGGTGGCCCCGCCGACGCGGCGGCTGCGGACCTCAATGCCCGGCTTGACGTTGTTGAGCGCGTCATGAAAAATGCCGATTGGCTCTTTCTTCGCTTTGGCCTCAACGGTGTCGAGCGCTGTATAGACGATGCTTTCAGCCGTAGCCTTCTTGCCGTCCAGCATCACGCTGTTCATGAATTTTGAAAGAACCTCATCCCCAAATTTGGGATCAGGCAGAATAACCCGTTTTTCAGGGCGACGACGACGTGCCATTTTAAGGTCTCCTTACCCAGCCAATTACTTAGGACGCTTGGCGCCGTATTTCGAACGGCTTTGCTTGCGATCCTTGACACCCTGCGTGTCGAGAACACCGCGCAGCACATGGTAGCGCACACCGGGAAGGTCGCGGACGCGCCCACCACGGATCAGCACGACGCTGTGCTCCTGCAGGTTATGGCCCTCACCTGGAATATAGGTGATAACCTCGCGCGCATTGGTCAGGCGAACTTTGGCCACTTTGCGAAGCGCGGAGTTCGGCTTTTTCGGGGTCGTGGTATAGACGCGAGTGCAAACGCCGCGTTTTTGCGGGTTGGCCTCCATCGCCGGGACCTTTGACTTAGTCTTTTGCGGCACCCGCCCCTTACGGACGAGCTGATTGATCGTAGGCATGAAGTCTTCACCTAATAGCTGGTTACTCTGCTTGCCGCTGGTCTGTTCCACGGGTGGACCCGCAAAACGCAAAAAGCGCCGGATAGCACAGAGGCTCCGGTCTTTATGTCCAGCTTGAAGCAGTGTTCAGGCAATATGTTGCTACCGAATCGTGGGGTAACCCATGGGTCACTCCTCAATCAAGCGAGCGCGCCCTAGCGCTCATGCGGGCAGGCGTCAATGGTGCCCCCTAAGTTACTGGGCGGCAATCCATCGGCCAATGGTATCGCGCGCCGCCCTTGCTTCAGAAATCGGAAGCAGCGGCCAGATATGCATCAGACCCGCCTTTTCCTCATATTCCGCGCTTGGCAGCTTGGTTTTTAGCGTGCGGGCGTCGGTGACGAGGATGTCATTGCCCCCGCCAAACATCATGACCGGCGGCAGGTCGGCCCATCGCCCGTGAATCGGGCTGACGCGCGGATCATCAATCGGAAGGTCGCGGGCATAGAGAGCGCCCGCATCGCGGATGCCCTGTATGCGCAAAATGCAATCGCGCGGTTCAATGGCTGGCTGGTCGGGGTGACTGCCGCTAGCATCAAGCCATGGACAAATAAGCAGTAGCCCATCAGGAAGCCGCAAACCCGCGTCGCGCGCCGCCATTGTTGTCGCTGCCGTCAGGCCGCCGCCAGCACTATCGCCGCCCATGACGAACGGCCCAGCATGGCCCGCGATATAATGGCTGTAATAGTCGAGCGCCCAGTCGGTGACATCCTCTGCACACGATTCGGGGGCGAGAGGATAAAGCGGCGCGGTGACAGCAATGCCGTGCTTTTCCACCAGCTCTGCAAGACTCGACCAATGTGGCGGGGCCGCCGAAAACACATAGCCGCCGCCGTGGAAATAGAGCAGGTTCCCGCGCGGGGGGCTGTCCTTTGGGGCTATGTGCCAGACGCTGCGGCCCTCAAATTGCTCAACGCGCACATCTAGGCGGCGGTGCATCTTTGCGGTCGGCACGGGCAAAGGCGCAGCTCTTGCGGCGGCGATCACCTTCATCATCCCCGGCCCACCCGAAAATTGCTTAAGCGCGATCTTGGTGGTTTTAAGCACGAAGGTGAGGATGCGGGCGGATAGGCTCGGCACTATCCTAAAACCCCAGTGCGAAGCGGATAGCCGCGCCAACATCATCGGGCGCATCGGCAAAATGCCCTGGCTGTGTCCGCCAAAATGCGTTGAGCGACATATCTCCGCCAAATAGCGGCGCCGCCCATGCCGCCTCTATTACGCGCTCGCGTCCCAGCGGCGCGAGGATGAGCGCAACCTGCCCTGATGTAGCGGTCCGCGTTGCATAATCATATGCGACGGGGACGTTGAGCAACAATGTGCCGCTGGTCACCCGCAGCGGTTGTCCAAGCCGTAGCGAAAGCCGATCATTGGCGGATAGCAACGCGACTTTGGCAACATCGAACGCCCAACTGCGTGAGTGCAGCGGCGCGCCGCCCGCCACCAAACCGCCAGCCCCCGCCCAAGTTTGCCCTTCGCGCCACTGTGCGCCGAGCGACCAGCCGCCACCAAGGCTTAGGCCCGCCTGCGAATCGAAAAACAGGGTGCGCGCACCGCCAGCAAAACCTGGGGTCAGCCGTGCGCCGAGCAGCGTCGCATCCTCGTTCATCTGGCTTAGCGACAGGCTGGTGCGCAGCGCCCCCCAGCGTCCATCGAGCGCGGCGCTGACCCGGTCATAGCCTGTGGCGCGGTCAAAGCCTTGGGCATCAAGCAACCTGCCGCCAGTGCGCAGTGCGCCAATTTGACCCCGCTCCGCCGCGAGCGTCAGCGACACACCACGCCCCAGCGATTGCCGAACGGCCGAACCAAAGCCGCCATAGGCCCCGATCAGCCGTAGGCTATCGCTGTCCTCCGCGACCAGAAAGGCGTGGCCGGGCCGCCCAGCCATGCTCGCCACGAGGCCGTCACTACCGCGCTCAATCGCAAAGCCGATTTGACGGTCCGGCGATAGGCGTGTGATGACGCTGCCCGCCAATAGCCGCGCGCGATCCGCATCATGGCCATTCAATGCCAAGGGCTGCGACAGCGCTGTATCGCGACTGGGCAATAGCGAGAGTGATATACTGGTCGCCGCATTGCCCGCGCGCAAGTTTCGCATCCGCCCCGCCAGCGCGGGGGCCAGCAAAGGCTGCTGACCCGCCGCCGCCATCAACTGCCCAAGGTCGGCACTATAGGCACGCGCATAGCCATCCAAAATGACCGCGCTCGCTCCGCCCCGCTGCCCCGCATCGCCCATCGGCCCCGATGTGCTGCCAATGGGTGCCTCCAGCGAAACCGCTACACTCGTGCCCGCTAACGTCGTTGTCCCTTGCGGCGCAAAGGCGCGGCTGATCGAAAGAATGCCGCGCCCGAATATCCTGTCAGTGCCGGGGTCGCCCGAATCAGTGGCGCTGTTCAGCAACAGGGTGACAATCTGCGCCCCCGTCAGATTCGGAAATGCCTGTGCCAATAGCGCCGCCGCGCCCGCTATTTGCGGGGCCGAGAAAGACGTTCCGCTGATGCCAAAAATAACATTGCCGCTGGGCCGGGACTCGGTGCGAATTGTCCCGTCAGCATTATAGTCACAGCAGACATTTTCGCCAAAGGCGGTCAGATAGGCGTTGGCAAAATCCCCCGCCTTGTTAGCGAAATCTGACGCAGCCCCTTGTGCATCGTTCGATCCGGCAATGATGACAAGGCCGTTACCGACCTGCTGCAATCCCGACGCAAACAGGTCGGGCTGGGTTGGGTCAAGGTCTGGGTCGGTGCTATCGCCATCATTCCCCGACGATACGACGATGATAATCCCAGCCGCCGTTGCGCGCCCGACCGCTTGGCGCAACGTAAAATTCGGCGGCGAACCTCCGAGCGAGATATTGATGACGCGTGCACCCGCCGCGATAGCCCGATCAACGCCGGCAGCGATGGCGGTGTCGGTGAAACTGCATCCCTGTTCGTCAACCGGAACACTGGTGTCGGTGCAGCTGCCCGGCCGGTCGGCGCGCAACGCCAGCAGCGTCGCATCAAAAGCGATCCCCAAAGTCCCGCTATCGTTGCGTGCGCCGAGCGCAATCACTGCAACATTGGTGCCGTGATTATCCTCGTTCGTATCAAAGCCGCGATTGCCGCCAGCAACGTCCGCAGACATTGGGTGAATGCGCCCGGCAAACTCCGAACTGCCCGCCGCCGCGCCGCTGTCTATCACACCAATAGTGACCCCTTGCCCCGTTGCCCCCGCTGTCCATGCGGTGACGGCACCATGAAAGGGCGCGCCATCCGAACGGCGAAATTCCGCCGTATTGAAAGAGGTTGGAGTGGGCGTCGGAGTGGGTGTAGGTGTCGGAGCAGGCGTTGGTGGCGGCGATGAAATCGGCCCTGCGCCGCCAGCGCCCCCGCACGCGGCCAGTGTCAATGCTGCAATAATAGTAAGCGAAATGCCGCACCAGCGCACAGTGTAATTTCGTGTCTCCGCACGATGTCTATGGTGACTCTGCATATTTCTCTCTCTTGTCCCAGATCTGACGATGGGTGATACTGTGCCACCGCCCTTGCGCAAGTGTTAATGATTGACCCAAAGCGCGGCCAGCTTATGGCATTGGGCCACGTCCATGCATCGAATGAAAGCATCACTATGACAGCCGACCTTACCCTCATCGCCGCCGTCGAAGCAGGATGGGATGCGCTCGCAGCGATAGACACGTCGACACAAGGCGCGGTCAGGGATGCTGTCGGACAGACACTGGCTGGGCTCGATGATGGCAGTTTGCGCGTCGCCGAGCCAGACGGAGCGGGTGGCTGGCGCGTCAATCAATGGCTCAAAAAAGCGGTGCTGCTATCGTTCCGACTCAATGATATGGCAATGATTCCCGGTGCCCCGGGCGGCACCCATTGGTGGGACAAGGTGCCATCAAAGTTTGACGGATGGGACGAAAGCCGCTTTCGCGCCGCTGGTTTCCGCTGCGTTCCCGGCAGCATCGTCCGGCGCGGCGCATATATCGGCAAGGACGTCGTTTTGATGCCGAGCTTTGTCAACCTTGGTGCCTATATCGATGAAGGAACGATGATCGACACTTGGGCATCGGTCGGAAGCTGTGCACAGGTTGGCAAACATTGCCACATCTCGGCCGGCACAGGGATAGGCGGAGTGCTGGAACCATTACAGGCAAACCCCACCATCATCGGCGATAATTGTTTCATCGGCGCACGCAGCGAGATCGTCGAAGGCGTGATCGTCGAAGAAGGATGTGTCGTTGCCATGGGCGTGTTCATCACCGCCTCGACCAAGATTATCGACCGCACCACGGGCGAGATTTTTGTCGGCCGTGTCCCCGCTTATTCGGTGGTCGTGCCAGGCAGCCTACCCGGCAAAGCGCTACCCGACGGAACCCCGGGGCCCAGTCTTTCCTGCGCAGTCATAGTCAAACGCGTTGATGCCCGAACACGTTCCAAAACAGCTATAAATGACCTGCTCCGCGATTACCTAGGTAATCATCTCTAGTCAGTTCACATACGCTTTTCCGCCATTTCGGACATAATAATCCAAAATACGCCGCCGCGCCTTTACTTGCGGGTAATTGTAATTTCGTTATACGCCTTACATGCTCCCCCCTCGCAAACACCTGCGCACATCCTGTGCCATCGCCGCTATCCTTGCATCCTTTATGGTTGTAGTTCCTGCATACGCGCAAGCGGTCGCACCGGATGCGCAGCAGCCCTCCGGCACCGAAACCATCACCTATACCCCTGCTGACTTTGCACGTTTCAGCCCGCGCACCGCGCTCGACATGGTCGAACATATCCCTGACTTTGCGCTGTCCGAAACCAGCGATGATCGCGGCATTGGTCAGGCCAGCCAGAATGTGCTGGTCAATGGACAGCGCGTGGCCGGCAAATCGAATGATGCAAGCACAGCGCTGCGGCAAATCTCTGCGACCGCCGTGGTGCGGATCGAGCTGACCGACGGCGCGCGGCTCGGCATCCCCGGCCTCACGGGCCGCGTTGCTAATGTCATTGTCCACTCCAGCGCGGTTCGGGTGCAATTTAGGTGGGAGGGGCAACAGCGTCGCAATATCGAGGACCAGATTTTTACCGGCAGCCTATCCGCCAGCGGGCGGATCGGGGCGAGCGACTTCACGCTCAGCCTGTCAAACAATGATGGCCTGCGCCGTGGCGGGCGCGGGCCGGAAATTGTCACCGACGCCGCAGGCACCATTTTGTTGACGCGTGACGAGTTTGATAGCTTTCATCGCGACACACCGCGTCTGGCTGGCACGCTCCACCGCGAATGGACCGACGGGTCGATCCTCAACCTCAACCTGTCTGGACAGTTTGACCTGTACCTGATCAGGCAGGATGCGGTGGCAACCGGCGCGGTGAGCGGCGCGGTGCGCGATGAGAGCTTTCGCAGCGATTCCGAGGCATGGGGGATTGAGGGCGGCGGTGATTACGCCTTCGCTCTGGGGCCTGGTCGGCTCAAACTGATCGCGCTGCAACGTTTTTCGAGAGACCCCACTGTCGAGACTTTCCGCCTGTTGAACCGCGCGCCCGGCTCTGTCGCCATCGGCGATCGCTTCACCCAGAGCGCCGATGAAGGTGAATCAGTGTTACGCAGCGAATATGGCTGGCAAACGTCGCGCGGCGGCTGGCAGTTTTCGATCGAAGGCGCGTATAATTTTGCCGACGTAGTCTCAAGTCTGGATACGCTTCTCCCCGATGGCAGCTATGCCGCTGTTCCCCTGCCCGGCAGCACCACCTTTATTGATGAACGTCGCGCCGAGGCGCTCATCACGCGCACCGCGTCATTGGCGGCAGGCATGTCGTTACAGGCGACGCTGGGCGGCGAATATAGCCATATCCGCCAGCGCAGCGCAGGCGGCCTATCGCGCAGTTTCATCCGGCCTAAAGGGGCGCTGGCATTAAGTTGGGCCGCAAACCCGCGCCTCACCATCAATGCCGAAATACGCCGCCGCGTTGGCCAATTGCGGTTTGAAGACTTTGCCACGGCGGTTGATCTTATCAACCAGAATGCCAAAATCGGCAACGTCAATCTGGTCCCCGAACAGGCCTGGCGGGCAGAAGCGGAAATCATCCGCAGCCTGGGCACCGTCGGCTCACTGACGCTGGGCGGATATGGCGAACGGATCAGCGATATTGTCGATCGTATTCCGATCAGCTCAACCACCGAAGGTGTCGGCAATCTACCCCGCGCCACGCGCTATGGCGTAAGCGCGCGCGGCACTTTCAACCTCGATGGCATCGGCTGGCGCGGCGGCCGCATCGATGCCACAGCCGAGTTCCGCAAATCAAGCGTGCTCGACCCGGTGACGGGCACCCACCGCCGCATCAGCAATGATCTGGTGAGGACATGGCAGATCGACCTGCGTCACGACATTCCGAACAGCCCCATCGCCTGGGGCGCGAATATCAGCGACACGAGACAGGGACCATTGTTCCGGCTCGACCAGTTTTCCCATCAGACGCTCACCCGCCCGTTCGTGGTCGTCTATGCCGAGCATAAGGACGTAATGGGCCTGACCGTCCGGCTGTCCTTGCGCAATTTGCTCAGCACATCCGACCTCATCGTGCGCGACACCTCTGTTAATCGCCGTGACGGGCCGATTGCGTTTCGCGAACGGCAAATCCGCAACATCTATCTGTTCGGGGCGCTGACCATCAGCGGGAGCTTTTAGGCAGCGGCAATTTTTAACGATCCGACAAATAATAGCGATCAGTCGCCGTCAAATCGTCGGTCAGATCATAGACTATGGGCTGGCCGGTCGGAATCTCCAGCCCCGTGATGTCGGCATCCGATATGCCCGACAAATGTTTGACCAGCGCCCGCAAACTATTGCCATGCGCCGAGATGAGCACACGCTTTCCAGCTTTCAGTTCGGGCGCGATGCGGCTTTCCCAATAGGGGAGCACACGGGCAATCGTATCCTTCAGGCTTTCGGTATTGGGAATGGCTATCCCAGCATAGCGGCGATCCTGTGATAAATCGAACGCGCTGCCCGCCTCCAGCGGCGGCGGCGGCACGTCAAAGCTGCGCCGCCAGATTTTAACCTGTTCGTCGCCATGCAGCGCCGCTGTCTCGGCCTTATCAAGCCCCGTCAGGCCGCCATAGTGCCGTTCATTGAGCCGCCAGTCCTTTTCAACCGGAAGCCACAATCGCCCCATTTCCTCCAGCGCCAGATGCAGCGTCTTGATCGCGCGGGTTTGCACGCTGGTGAAGCAGCTATCGAAATCCAGCCCCTTATCGCGCATCAATCGTCCTGCCGCGCGCGCTTCCTCCGCGCCCTTTTCGGTCACATCGACATCCCACCATCCGGTGAAGCGGTTCTCTAGGTTCCATAGCGATTGGCCGTGACGGATAAGGACGAGCGTGGGCATCGATTCAAATCTCTCTGGTCATGAAAAGACTATGTGGGTCGGGCCCATAATCGCCAAAGGGCGGGCAGTCCACAAAGCCAAAGCGGCGATAGAGCGAAATCGCGGGGATAAAAGCCTCCGCCGTTCCGGTCTCCAGGTTAAGCCGCGTCATCCCGCGCGCGCGCGCCTCGGCCAATATGTGGGTCAGCATATGCGCCGCCACGCCTTTGCGGATATGGTCCGCGTGGGTGCGCATCGACTTGATTTCACCATGATGCGCATCCAGCTGTTTAAGCGCGCCGCACCCCGCCAAATCATCGCCGTCCCAGATCGACCAGAATGTCACATCGTCTCGCTTCAGCCCGTCAAAATCGAGGAAATGACAGCTGCCCTGCGGCGAATGGCTAAGCATTCCCGCAAAATGTTCCTCAAGCAGCGCGCGGATTTCGGGGCCGGACAGGTCGTCGGAGATGATGTGCATAGGGGTGCCTCTCAACTCACACCCAAGTGCAGCGCCAATCGCACACGCACTTGCGCCAATAGCGCATCGCTGACCCGCCCGACCTTTTCCGCCCCCTTGCTTTCCAGCGTGGTGATTTTTTCGGTTCTGACCACCGACGGGATTGGCAGACCAGCACTGGGATGATTTTCAACCATCAAATCTCCCGGCCAGCCGCGATTGACCGCACTGGTAATCATCATAACCCAGAAGACGATACCGTTCGGTCCAAGCGCGTGCGTGGTAACCACAAGAGCGGGTCTGCGCTTGAACTCATGCGTTTCGACATGAGGGTAATCAACAGAAACGATGTCGCCCGGTTCAAAGGACGTCATAGGCGCTGTCAGCTTCACTCGACCATTCGGTGAAGGTCGAAAAATTGCCAATGTACATATCTACGGGTTCCGAAGGCAGGCGCGTGAGCGTCACTGCCCCGTCCTTAATCTCATAGGCGACGCTGTCCCCCGGCTTAATGCCGAGCGCCTGCCGCACGGCGCGTGGGATGGTCGTTTGCGATTTGGCGGTGATGCGTCCGTGAATCATGATGCAAATGTAAGGAAATTCCTTTCAAATTGCAAGCGTCACAGAATGTCACAGCCACCCCGCAAAATGGGGATGGCTGCAACCGGACTAACCTCGACCGCATCCACAATAAGTCACAGCCACCCCGCAAAATGGGGATGGCTGCAACCCATATCGTCGGCTATTTATGACGCAATAAGTCACAGCCACCCCGCAAAATGGGGATGGCTGCAACAGACCTTATGCTATCTCTTTGAAGAGAGAGTATAAAGTCCCGCAGACTTACTGAAAATGCTGCGGCGGTAGTGTGAACGATAGGCGAACATTTGTCAATTTTCTTTCAATTTATCGCTGCGCAACGCGGCAATGTCGCGCATCCACATGGCGGCGACACGGCGCAGTGGTTTGCGTTTGTTCACCCCCCATTTGTCCTTGTCGGCGAACGCCACGCGCTTCCCTGCGGTCCAGCGCTTGACGGTAATCGCGGCGGGCATCCTGTTGGGGTCATCCCCAGGTTGGGGCTTAGCATGGATTCGGCTCCACTGCACCGGGCGCAACGCCCCTTCGATTGCGGTCAGCAGATCATTCTTCCATTGCGCCTTGTCGTTCACATTGGGGTGATCGAGCACCGCAAGCAAGGTGCTCAAAACCATCTCGAACGGCAAAGGTTCCGCTTCACCCCTTGGCGTCACCGCCCACACCCAGCCGCCATGGGCAGTAGCATTGCGAATGGCGACTATTGTCTTTGCAGCCGTAATGGTTTGCTGGAGCTTTTTGGTGTCCTTGATCGGCACTCCGGGCGCTTCCAGTTCACTCAGCCAGCAATGGATGATGAGCGCGATGTCCATCGACAGCATGAACAGGGGTTCGATGTGGAGGATGAAGTCGAGCGTTTCGTTCTCGTCCCGCCCGTCGCGCAAAAACTGCTCCATCTCCTCGATCCGCCGACGCCCGATAAAGCCGAAGCGGATCAGGAAATTCTCATAATTATAGCGCGGCCAGTGGCCATCAGCGAAATAGGCGCGGTGCAAGGTAAGCAGTGCCGATTTGCGGTCCTCCAGATCACGGCGTTTGCTGGCTTCTTCGCGGGCAATCCGATGCACCGCCGTATCTGACGGCGCATTGCCATATTTTTCCATTATCCGGTTGCGAATAGTGTCATTATCAATCCGGCGTTTGAGGCCGTTGATAAAGCGGCTGGCTTCGCGGCGATCGGCGATGGCGACATCGAGTATCTCTTTTGCGCGGCCAGCCACCTGCTCGACTGCACGCGGGCGGTATCCACGACGTCGCGCATGGTGGCGGATACGGCCAAGCAGATGGTTTCCCAGAAACGGCAGCAGCATTAAGCCAAGGATGTGGAGCAGGCGTTCGTCGGAGACATGTCGGCGGTCCTGCTTTTGCTTGGGGTCCCCAAAATGTTCAAGCCGATGGCGATAATCGCGCATATCGTCGAGACATGCGATGAAAGCGCGATGGTCGAGCGGCATCGCATGGTCATGTTGTAGCGCGCGTCCCAGCCGCTCTCGCAGATAATGCGGCATTTCGCCAAGGATGATGGTGAAATCCACCTTGTGCGCGTCGAACCATTGATGGCGGTCCTTGAGCGCGGCATTAAGGGCGTCATCTTTGCATTGATGTTTTGATAGCCAATCGTCGAACGCTTTTCGGTGCTTCATCGGCGCACGGTTGCGCACATCGACAAATATATTGGCAGCATAATTGCCCGCCAGCCGCAGGAAATACAGCATATCGGCGCGAAAAGCCGCACTGCTTTCCAGGTCGGCAAAGAGCGCGGCCTCGCTCAAATAGCCTCCGCTGCTATCCACTCCGCCAGCGTCGCCAGACAATCACGCGCAAGCTGTGCCGAACGTTCTGGCGACCACCCCTGCACCGCGTCGGGCAGGTCGCGGTTGTCCTTGAACGGCATTTCCAACGTCATCGCCACTGCACCAAAACGGTTGGCGAGCTGGTTGGTCGACATCGACAGATTGGCCTTGCCTGCCGGAGCCTCTGCATAGCCCAGTTCGGTTTGAAAATCCGGCGTGCGCCGCGCCAGTGCAGCGCGGTAGCGCGCAAAGCCCGCGCCTTGAGCATCGGTCCAGTTGGGGATGCCTTCAAACCCCGCAAGGAACACCGCCGGGATCGCCTCGTCGCCATGAATGTCCATCGCGAAATCAACTCCGCTCACGTCCATCGCATCGCGCACGCACAGCACTTCGGGGCTGCGCGCCTCACTCGGCTCCGCCCATTCGCGGTTGAGGTTGACCCCCACGGCATTGGTGCGCAAATGCCCGCGCGCCGACCCATCGGGGTTCATGTTCGGGACGATGTGAAAACGGCATTTTTGCAGCAACAGGCGCGCATGCGGACTGGCAGGGTCGGTGAGCATGTCGAGCACCCCCTCCATCCACCATTCGGCCATCGTTTCGCCGGGATGTTGCCGCGCATAGAGCCAGACCTGTTTGGTGCCCGCGCCCATTTCCAGACAGTCAATCGGCTGGCCATCGAGGCTGTGGCCGAGCGTGCGCATGCTAACGCCATCGGCCATCGCGGTGCGCGCCACCAGATCATGGTGCCGTTCCATCGAAAAAGGCGCAAAATAAGCAAACCACGCCAGCCCGGTGTCGAGCGCCGCGTTGATGGTCAGCGTGCCGCCATCAACACCAGCGTCATAGCTCGTCTCCGCCTGCGTCCAATAATCGCGATCCACGCTGATGCGCGCCTGATAGTTCGGCCAACCGTCTGGGTAAGCCGACGACGCCAGCCCCGTGATGCGCACTGTCACGCGCGCCCCCACTTCACCCACAACGCGAAAATGGAACCATTGAAAGAAGTCGCTATCCTTATCCTTGCGGATAGACAGCGTGGCGGTGTCCCCCGAAACGGCGTGGACGATGATGTTGCCCGAATCAAAGGCTGCGTTGATGTTCAATGTCATGGCACGGTGATAGTTTCACCCGAGCGGCCGGGAAAGCCCGCAAACAGTGCTTCGGCCAATTTTTGTGCATTCAGCCCAGCCCCGGCCGCAGGCGTGCCCGTGCGCGCGAAGGTTTCGGCACGCCCTTCCCATAACGCCTGCGCCTCTCCGCGCCGCGTGATGCGCACCAACAGCCGCGTCGCCAGCACATCGCGGTTGCCGCCACCAAGCAGGCTGGCGAGATTGATGCCAACCCCGACGCCCAGCCCGGAGCCATAGCTGCCCGTCCCCGCGCCCACACCGACGCTGACAGGGCTGTTTGCAAGCGGCGCGGCGCGTTCGCTCCGTTCAACCCGCACATCGACCCTATAATCAGCCTGCCCTGCTGCGATGAGAATCGTTCGGTGCCCCAGCCGATCAAGCTGGCTCGCCACCGCCGCCGCGTAACTGGGGTCGGGGCGCGCCGACAGGTCAAGCCCCGTCGGCTGCGCAATCTCGTAAATGCCCGCTGGCATAGTCACTTGCCCATCAATGCGGTGGAACCGCGTTGCCGACGCGGGGGGTAGCGGGGTTACACAACCGCTGAGCAGCGCGGCAATCGCTATTGCGGGGACAATAAAAGCTCTCATCATGATTCAACCTTTGAGGACGGGAACGATACCTTATGCCGCATTACGCTCGTCCGCAAATAATCACACGCGGATATGCGCGAGTCAGGTTGACTTTGGCCAGCCTTAAGCATAGTGGCGCGCCTTCACCGACAGCATGTGATGGGAATGCGACCTTCGCACCTGAGCATCATGCCGCTTGGTTGGCCATTTGATATATAGTGAAAGCCGTCATCATGAAGATCCGCAACAGCCTGAAGTCGCTGAAAGATCGCCACCGCGACAACCGCGTGATCCGCCGTCGTGGCCGCACTTATGTCATCAACAAAACCAATGCCCGTTTCAAGGCGCGTCAAGGCTAAACCCAAATAGCTTTACGCTGTTAAGAGGCCGCCGCCGAAGCACATCGGGGGCGGTTTTGCTGTGCGCGCACCCTAACCCGCCTCCATCTCGCTCAAAATAAACGCCTGTTCCTCTGCGTCCTCGTGCAGGCTCTCGAACCGGCCCGACTTGCCGCCATGCCCCGCGCCCATATTGACCTTGAGGATCAGCGCGTTGGTATCTGTCTTGACGCTACGTAGCTTCGCAACCCATTTGGCTGGCTCCCAATAGGTAACGCGCGGATCGTTTAGCCCCGCCGTCACCATCAGCGGCGGATAATCCTGCGCCACAACATTGTCATAGGGGCTGTAACTGGCGATCAGGTCATAGGCCGCTTCGTCGTCAATCGGGTTGCCCCATTCTGGCCATTCGCCCGGCGTCAACGGCAATGACGCGTCAAGCATGGTAGCCAGCACATCGACGAACGGCACATGCGCGACCGCCGCGCCCCACAGCTCCGGTGCCATGTTCACAGCCGCCCCGACCAGTTCGCCGCCAGCGCTGCCCCCCGCAATCGAAATGCGCCCTGCGCTGGTCCAGCCCGCATCGACAAGCCCGCGCGCAACATCGACAAAATCGTTGAACGTGTTGGTTCGTTGTTCCAGCTTGCCCGACAGATACCAGTGCCGCCCCAAATCGTCGCCGCCGCGAATATGCGCGATGGCATAGATGAAACCGCGATCAATCAAGCTAAGCCGCGTCGTCGAAAATCCGGGCGCGATGGCGATGCCATAGGCCCCATAGCCATAGAGGTGGAGCGGATTGCCGCCCTCCGCCGCTATGCGCTTCGTGTCGCGCCGCCACACCAGACTGACCGGAACCGCCACACCGTCACGCGCCGTCACCATCAGCCGCGTGGTATCATAGAGGCTGGCGTCATAGCCCGACGGCACTTCTTGGACCTTGCGGACCGTCAGGCTGCGCGCCGCGACGTCATAATCATAGACGGTGGCCGGGGTGACCATCGATTCATAGCCGATCCGTAGCACGCTGGTGTGATATTCGGGGTTCTCGGCCAGGCCCGCATCATAGCTTGCCTCTGGGAAGAGTAGCCGCTCGACCTTTGTCGCGTCATCATAATAGCGAACCTCGATCTGGTCGAGGCCGTCCTCGCGCCCCTCCACCACAAAAAAATCAGCAAAAACAGCAACATCAGTCATGTAAAACTGGTCACTGCCCGCGATCAGCGTCGTCCATTCGCTAGGGCGCTCAATCGGCGCGGTGGCGAGGCGGAAATTGGGATGATCATCATTGGTGTGGATGAACAGCGTGTCATCATGATCCTCGACCCCATATTCCACGCCCTTGCGCCGCGCGGCAACAAGAATGGGTTTACTGAGCGGATCATTGGCGGGGAGCAGCCGCACTTCGCTGGTCTCATGGTCGCCGCTGGTGATGACGATGAAGGCTTCGGACTGGGTCGCGCCGACGTCGATACGGAACCCCTCATCCTCCTCGCGCAGCAGCTCGATGTCATCGGCCACGTCGCTGCCCAGCCAATGCAGCCGGGCATTGTCGGTGCGCCACTGCGCATTGGCGAGGCCATAGAGCAGCCCGCGCGATGTGGCGGTCCACACCAGCGCCGACAATGTACCGGGGATGACATCGGGCAACAGCTCGCCGCTCACCAAGTCGCGGATATATAGCGTGAAGCGTTCGGACCCGTCGCAATCGGTCGAATAGGCCAGCATCCGTCCGTCGGGGCTGACCGCCATCGCGCCGAGCCGGAAATACTCAAGACCCGCCGCCAGCGCGGGTTCATCGAGGATGCACTCTGCCTCACCGCCCTCAATCGGCCGCCGCCACCAAGTGCGATATTGCGCACCAAGCGCAAATTCGCGCCAATAGACCCACTCGCCATCCTTTTGCGGGACCGACTTGTCATCCTCCTTGATCCGGCCCTTCATCTCCTGAAACAGCGTTTCAATCAGCAGTGCATGCGGAGCCATTGCCCCCTCGAACCACGCATTTTCGGCATGGAGATGGGCGAGGATTTCGGGGTCGCTGACCTCGGGATATTTGGGATCGCGCAGCCACGCATAATCATCGGACAATAAGCGGCCATGGTGCGTGGCGAGATGAGGTTTGCGGGCGGCGACGGGGGGGGTGGGCGGTGTTGTGCTGTTCATCCAAACTCCCATAGGCATTTCATCGCGATTGAAAAGCCATGGCTTTCGCCAGTCAGCACCACGGCCTGCGCCCGCCTGCATACCATCGTGCGACGCCATCACGAACCATAGCGCCGCCAATGCTGACGCCATCGCGATTCACGATCCGCAATTTTCGCCCATATCTATCTATGTCGCGGTCAACCGAGCCGAGAGAGAATGACCCGTCATTCAGCATTTGAAGCAGCTGCGCAGTTGCCGCTTCGCCAAGCCGTGCCTCGGTTTCGCAATGCGATGGGTGCGTTTCCGGTGTGTCAATGTCGGCTATGCGAATATTCTCACCTTGAAACCAAAAAGTATCGCCATCGACGACGCAATTGGTGCCTCCGCCGGAATGGCATAGGGTAAAGTTGGCGGTCAAAATATCATCATTGCTGCGGCCTCGCGTGTGCAGCTCCATTGGCGGGCTTGGACTATCGGACGACGGACGCTGCAACCAGTCACGGTCTTGCGTGTGCAGCTCCATTGGCGGGCTTGGACTATAGGGCGATGAATGCTGCACCCAGTCGCGATCTTGTGTGTGCAGCTCCACCGGTAGGCTGGAACTATGGGGCAACGAATGCTGCACCCAATTGAGTGTTCCCAAAAACACCACCGCCATAAACAGCGTCACCGTTCGTGGTCGCGTAGGGTTGCCGACCCATCGACGCCGCCAATCCGCTTTGGCATTATTGACGCGTATCCGCGCGAGCACGGCATCTCCACGATAGGCGAGCCGCCGCGATTTGTCATAGCGCTTGACAGTCATCTCGCCGGACTATCCCGCGCTCGTTAAACAAAGGTGAAAGTCACCCCCAAAACCCGCTTTCCTACAGCCATTTCGCCATGGTAATATGCATGCTGTTTCACGGGGTTTTATGCCCTTCCCCTAGGCAGGGCCTAGCGGATTTTTCTTCCCTTCCCCTAGTTTGCGCTAGCGGGCGGCTCCCTTCGACTTCGCTCAGGACAGGCTTGTGGGGAGAGGGATGCGACGCCTTGTTGAGCCAATTGGCGAAGCTAGGCATAGCTGGGTGAGGGGGTATGGAGAAATCCCTTGCTCAAATACCCCCACCCCTAACCCCTCCCCATAAGGATATTCACTTCTTCTTTCCTCTTCTTCGCGTCTCCGCGTCTCCGCGCGCACCCTCTTCTTCGTCATTGCGAGGAGGGCTTTGGCCCGACGCGGCAATCCAGATGCAGCCAAG
>ERZ1292633.1854-Hain-H41-02um-R1-1854-length-22263-cov-7_pt1 | contig 22263 bp, 25 predicted proteins | sample MGYA00564406_ERZ1292633 | MGnify/ENA primary metagenome ERZ1292633 (study PRJEB36523, sample SAMEA6512639) | groundwater metagenome | collected 2019-01-08 | study: AquaDiva: Metagenomics assemblies of 32 groundwater samples
TCCGGCCAGCGACAACCGCAGCACCGCCTCCTGACCTAAACAAGCAGGATTCTAGAGAGACGGTGCTTCGTTTTTCAGGGAGTCTGGCGAAAACGACTCCCGAGCGATCCCGATAAGGGGCGAGCCGAACGCGGCTCCCTCATCAGAAGAGAGTCAACTGAAGATTCCGGGTTAAACGCCCCTTAAGAACACTCGGAGTGGCCGCAGTCGTGGCATGTCGGTCCGGAGCAGCCCGATTCGTGCGAGACGTTGCGCGAAAAGCACTTGGGGCAATGCTCGGCGGCGGCCGTTTCCGGTTCGGCGCGAGTGTCCCCACCCGGGGTCTCGATCCACCCCGTTTTCTTGAGATGGGCGCGCAGGGCGATGGCGATCGCGTGGGGAATGGAGTCCACGCGTGAGGGCCCGAGGCCGACGGGGCGGTCGCCCTTGACGGAGTTCAAGTGCTTGAGCAGGCGCAGGGGATCGCCGCCTTCGGCGAGATATTTCGAAATGAGAATGCCGACCAGCGAGGTGAGGCCCGCGATTTCCGTTCCCAGGGGAGGGATGTTGGTGAACATCTGGAACGGTCCCTTCTCATCGTAGTTGATGTGCACGTGCAGGGGGCCGTAGCCGGTGTGGATTTGGAAGTATTCGGCGTCAAGGCCCAGCGCGGCCTGAGGGGCGCGGCGTTTGGCTTTCGACGGGGCCGAGGCGATGTTGAGCACTTGCTGGGCCTTCGAGCCGTCGCGGTAGACGGTGATGCCCTTGCAGCCGAGGTCGTATGAGAGCAGATACGCCGTGCGGATGTCGTCTGGGGTCGCTGTCTCGGGCAGGTTGATGGTCTTGGACACGCCGTTGTCCGTGTGCCGTTGGAAAGCGGCCTGCATGCGGACATGCGTTTCGACGTTGACGTCGTGGGCGGTGGCGAACAGGCGCTGAATTTTCTCAGGGATCTCGGAGACGCCGTAGGCGGATTTGTGGTTTTCGTTGACCCTCTTCATCAACGTTTTCTCGCCCAAGCCGAACCAGTCGTTTTTCTCGGCCATTTCCTTGAAGAGCGGATTGACCTCGAAGAACACGTCCTTGTCCTCCGGCTGCTTGCCGGCCTTCATCAGCTCCAGCGCCTTGGCGTTGTAGCGGGTGTAGGCGATCGCGAAGAAAGGCTCGATGCCTCCCCCCTGCAGCCCGGCGGCGATCGCGATGGTTCCGGTCGGCGCGATCGTGGTCCGCGCGCAATGGCGCGGGGCGCGAGTTTCGCCTCGGTAGTGCTTGGACTCGGGGTCGTAGGTCGAATCCTTCCAGTTCGGAAACACGCCGCGTTCCCGGGCGATCTTCTCCGAGGCGTCAAGGGAGGCGCCGTTGATGAACGACATGACTTTGTCGCCGAGCTTGAGCGCTTCGGGCTCGCCGTAGGCGACGCCGCTCTTGACCAAGGCCTCGGCCCATCCCATGACGCCCAGGCCGATGCGCCGGTTGCTCTTGGCGAGCTGCTCGATTTCGGGCAGCGGGTAATTGTTGACTTCGATGACGTCTTCCAGGAAGCGGATGGCCAGCGCGACGGTTTCCTTCAGGCGCGGGAAATCCCAGCGTCCGGCGCTCAACTCTCCGTTGACGAAGGCCCCGAGGTTGAGCGAGCCGAGGTTGCACGGCTCCCAGGGCAGCAGCGGCTGCTCGCCGCAGGGATTGGTGCTCTCGATCTGGCCCAAGGCGGGCGTGGTGTTGGAGCCGGAGGCGTTGATCCGGTCGATGACGACGAAGCCCGGATCGCCGGTTTTCCAGGCGAGGTCGACCATGGAGTCGAACACTTCCTTGGCGCGCAGCTTGCCCGCCGGTTTTCCCGAGCGCGGGTTGATGAGGTCGTATTCGGCGTCGGCGACGACCGCGCGCATGAACAGGGCGTCGACGGCCACCGAGATGTTGAAATTTTCCATGACGCCGGCCTGAGTCTTCATGCGGATGAAGTCCATGATCTCAGGATGATCGTAGCGCAGGATGGCCATGTTGGCGCCGCGGCGGGTGCCGCCTTGCTTGACGACGTCGGTCATGGTGTCGAAGAGCTTCATAAAAGAGAGCGCGCCCGAAGCCACGCCCTGGGTTTTCTTGACCGGATCGCCCTTGGGCCGCAGCTGCGAGAATGAGAAGCCGGTCCCGCCGCCCGATTTCTGGATCATGGATTGCGCGGCCAAGGATTTGGTGATGCCCTCCATCGTGTCGGGCACGGGCAGGACATAGCAGGCGGAGAGCTGCTGGAGCTCGCGGCCGGCGTTCATGAGCGTCGGGGAGTTGGGAAGAAAATCCCAGTGCGCCATGAGGGAGTAGAACTTCGCCGCCCATTCCTCGCGCAGGGCCTTGGCTTCGGAATTTTTCGCGCAGACTTTCTCGAGGTTGCTCATCAAACGCGAGAAGTTCGCCTGCCGCGCGTCGTGCTCGAGAAGGCCGTGGTGAAACAGCATCATGCGTCCGGCGGGCGTGGAGCCCGTCGCCGGCACCGGCATGACTTTTCTTTCGACGCCCGCGAAAACTCCCCAGGCCTCGGCCTTGGGATGCGCGAGGACCTCGGCCAGGGCGACGTTGCGCGCCACTCCCAGGAGCCAAGATTCGACCGAGGGAGTGTCACGAAGATATTTATCCTTGATGACCTTCAGCTGGTTCTCGGACAGCCGGATCTTGGAATGGGATTGCGTTTTGGTCATGGGAACCTTCCTTTGCGGAGATTGAGTCCGGTGAGTTTAACAATACGACGCGCGTTCGTCCAGCGTCAATCGAGCGTCGGACGCACGAAAAATTCCGCCCCGATTTTTCGCGCGAAAGCGGCCAGCGCGTCGAGATTTACTTCGGGAAGATCGACGGCGGTCACGCGCGTCTTGATGCCCGCGGCCACGCAGCAGCGCGCGAAACTTCGCGCCGCCTCGAAGCCTTCCTTGCGGAACTTTCCCGCGGGACGATGAAGCTCGAGCCACTGATCCGGATCGGCCGTGTTGAGGCTTATGGATACGGCGTCGAGATAGCGGGACAGCTCGGGCGCGATGTCTCGACCCCAGATGAGGCTTCCCAAGCCGACGGTGTTCAGGCGCTGGCGCAGGCCCGGATGCAGCCGTTTGAGATGGAACCCGACCGCGTTCATCACGTCGAGACGGTAGGTGCATTCTCCGAATCCGCAGAATACGGCCTCGCGACTGGGACCGTTGGATCGCAATCGGGTTTCGATTTCCTTAATAACCTCATCCGGAGCGGGTTCCGGCCCGCTGATTCGAAGATTCTTGTTTTTAAACACGTAGTCCCAATCCGTTTTGACGCAAAACCGGCAGGACACGGGACAGCGATTGGTGAGATTGAGGTACAGCGCCTGGTTTTCCTCGTAAATGATCATGAAGAGGCCTGGTCGGTCGAATCGTTTTGCTTGGGGCAATTCCGCCGACGGAGGATCGCGACGTCTCATTCTACCACACTGCTTGGCCGGATAGGTCCTAAGACTTATCCGAAATACCCGAAAGCCCCATGTGCGGTCTGCCCGGCATGTTCCATCCTTGTGTAGGGGAGACCATGAAGGCGGCATCCGTTTTGACGGCGATTCCGATTTTGACCTGCCTTTGCGTCCCGGCGTTTTCGTCCGCGCTTTTTGACCGAGCAAACGCGCCGTCGCCCATCGAGCCCGCGACCTCCTTTAAGATGGCGTCCTTTTATCCCTACGGTGACGGGGCCCTTGGGAAGAGTCCATTCGAGAGGCATCTCCCCCAGGAGTCTCTCGATCGAGCCTTTCGCTCCAACGTCTTGATCGAGACGGGCGAGAGGCACGAGGAATGCTCCGCGGTCCTGGTGTCCGGGCGCGGACACGCCCTCACGGCCCTTCACTGCGTGGAGTCCTGTTTCGAGCGCGCCGGCCTTATGGAAAAAATCGTCCTGCGGGGCCCCGACTATTCTCATGGAGAGTTTCGCCGGGTCAAGAGCCAAGCGCCCGACGCTCTGCGCTGCGGAGGGAACCGCGGATTTAAGATTCTCGCCTCCGGGCCCGGGCATGTCGTGGAATTTTATGACGGGAACTATTCTGCGGAGGAACTGGCGGAGCTCAAGAGGTTCATTGCCGGTGATTTCGCCGTGATCGAGTTCGACTCCGTTCCTCCGGCCTCGTCTTGCGTGCCCGCGGCGCGCGCGCCCATCACCGCGGGCCAGCCCATCTGGAGCGTCGGGCACCCATCGCAGACGCGCAGGGGCCAGGACGATTCCGATGGGGACCAGTCGTTCTTGACGTCCGGGAAAGTCATCGCCTCCGTGCTCGAACATCCGCAGGCGCCGTCTTGGAAGCCCGAGCAAAGATCGCTGTTGGATGAGGTATACCGGAGTCCGGAAATCATTCTGAGCTCCCTTGATCTTGTAGACCGGATGAGCGGAAGCATGGCAATCGACGCGCGAGGCGAGCTTGTGGGCTTGAACTCCGGGAGTTTGGTCACGCATCAGAACAGCGAGCCCTTCTTGCCCACGATCCGAGTGTTCATAGACAACAACGCCCGCTCCCTGCGGGTCGGCCACATCGCCGCGGAGGTGAAGTCCCTCCTGGGACCCGAGCGAGCCGCCGAAATATTCGACTGCCGTCGAGAGGAGTTGGAATGAAAATGAGAGCGAGCTTGTTGTCTTTGGCGTTGGCGGCGGCGGGAATCTGCGGCGTCAACGGTTTCGCGCAGGGGGCTGCGTCCCAGATGTCAGAGATCATAGAGGTCAGCGGAGACCTGGAGGACGGCACCGTCGCGACGATGCAGGTCGATTCCGGACAGCTGATGAAGGCGTACCTCAAGAGGTTCCCGGACGCCCGGTTCATTGTGTTCGCCGAGGACGAGCAGAAGCGCCAGCATTTGACCGCGCCGGACCTGCAGAAAGTGTTCACTTACAGGGAGCTGCTCAAACTCCTGGAAGACGACGTCGAGCGCTGATCTAGCGCAGGATTTTCAGCGCCGCGTCGATCGCCGGGTCGGTCATCCGAGCGTTCCGTTTCACGCCGAAGAGATCGTCGCTGAGTTGCTGGGAGAGCTCGGCCGAGGCCGCCTCGCTCATCGCAGGCAGGAGGATGGTCGGCTGGATGCCGACGCCTTCGACGGGATGTCCTTTGGGGGTGAAAAAACTGTCCGTCGTCAGCTTGAGGGCGCAGTCCTTCAAGAGCGGGGGCACGGGTTCTCCGGTTTTTAGCTGCGCGATCGGCGTTCCGACCGAACCCGGGCCGAGCCGAAAAATGGTTTGGCGACTGCCTTTTCCGAGGCTGGGGCGGCCGATCACCGCGCGCAGGGGCTCTTTCTGACCGTGATCCTGAATCGCCCCCGCGAAGATCTCACTTCCCGATTGAGAGTTTTCGTTGATGAGGACCGCCACGGGGAGACCGACGTAGGCGCCCGCGTCGTTCGCGCGCCAATTTTCGGCCTTGCCGCCGGAGCTTTTGATCGTGACGACGAGATCGTCCGGACGAAGGAATAAGGACGCGATGGCGACGACTTCGTCAAGAAACCCCCCCGGATTGTCCCGGACGTCGAAGATCAACGACCGCATTCCCTCGTTTGTGAGCTTTTCGAGGACTTGCATCACCAGATCGGTGCTTCCAGCACTCCATTGCTGGAGATGGATGTAACCGATTGTGTTCTCGAGAATCGCGGCGCGCATCACCGGAGAGGCGACGGCCTCGCGCGTCAAGGCGACGTCGAACTCCGAGACCGTACCGTCGGGATTGGGACGGCGGATTTTGAGTTGGGCTTGGCTGCCCTGGGGTCCGCGGAATCGGCGGATCATCCCGTCTAGGTCCAAGTCCGCGGCTCGGACGGGCGAAAAGCGCGCATCGGTGATTTCCAGAACGATGTCGCCGGACTTCAAGCCCTCCTTGCTCGCGGGTGAGTCGGGGAAAGTCCCCTTGATCTTGAGTGGTTCTCCGACCGCCTTCTTGCCGACGATGATGCCGATGCCGACATAATCGTCGCCCGCGGCGTCCGCCTCGAGCTGAGCGGCCTCCTGCGCGTCCAAGAACCGTGAATGTGTGTCCAGGGATTGGAGCATGCTTTTCGCGGTCGAAAAAAAATCCTCGGACTGAATCCGGCCGTCCAGGCCTTGGCCGCGGTTGATATGCCTCTCACGGATGAAACCATCGATCCAGAGCAGGGAACGCCGTTCTTCATCGTTTAAATCAAGCCGGACCGGGACGGACCTGGGGGGAGGGGGGGGATTCGGAGTTCCAGGCGTCAAGGCCCGCAGCTGATCCAGGGCGGACTGGGCGCGGGCGTTTTGAACGGCCGTGATCCAAGACAATGACGCGAGGATGGATAGAAGGCAACTCTTCATAGTGTCAGGGTACCAGTCATGACCGAGCGGCGGTAAGAGCCGATAAGGCAATGAAATGGGGGTCTTTTGCCGAGGGGCCTCTGGGCCCATTGGGTCTTGGGGTCATTTCCTTCGAGGCGTTGATTTAAGCCTCCTCTCCTGTTAATCTATTGGGGCATGGTGCGGACCCTTGTTTTGAACCGGAGTTTTCGGGCGGTGGCCGTCGCCGATTGGCGGCGGGCCGTGACGCTCATTTATATGGGTTTGGCCGAGGCGCTCGACGAGGATTTGACCCCGTATAATTTCCAAGCTTGGGTGGCGGCCTCGTCCAATTGGGTGGACGTGGCGGGAGGATTCATCTCGTCGCCCACGATGCGCTTCGCGGTGCCCGAGGTGATTCGCCTCGTGCGCTATGACCGCATTCCGCATCGCGAGGTGGCCTTTACCCGCCACAACGTGTTCGCGCGTGATCGCTGGCGCTGCTCTTACTGCGGCAAGCGCAAAGGAAGCACGGAGCTGGATCTCGACCATGTGGTGCCGCGTTCGCGCGACGGGGCTCACGTCTGGACCAACGTGGTGACCTCCTGCCGGCCGTGCAACTTGAAAAAGGCCGACCGGCTCCCCGATGAGGCCGGCATGCCTTTGAAAAACAGGCCGGAACGTCCGCGCTGGACTTTGATGGCCAGCCTCGTGCCTCATCCGCGCGCCCGCATCCCGGAAAGCTGGAAAAAACTTCTCGATATGCCGGCATGACGACGCCCAAACCGTTGTCCAGGGGCGAGCTCTTGGGAGCTCTCGTCGCCCGGCGGGCGACGGATCACAAGGGACAGTACGGGCATGTCCTTGTCGCGGCCGGCTCGCGCGGGATGGCGGGGGCCGCTATCCTCGCCGGCCGCGCCGCGCTGCGCTCGGGCGCGGGTCTTGTCACCGTCGCCGTTCCCGCCGGGACCGCGCCTCTCGTGGCGGGCGCGGTCCCTTCCGCGATGACCTTGGCTTTGCCGGAAAACTCCTCGGGGATTTTCGACCCGAAAGGGGTGGAGCGTTTGAGGGAGTACGCGCGCGCGCGGCGGGCGACGACGCTCGCGCTGGGGCCGGGGGTGACGACGCACCCCGACGCCGCGCGTTTCGTTCTTCGCGTCCTTGCGGAGGTCGAAATTCCCGCCGTCGTCGACGCCGACGCTTTGACGGCGTTGTCATCCGAAAAATCTTTTCGGCCCGCTCAGCCTTGCGTCTTCACGCCTCATCCCGGCGAGGCCGCCCGCCTGCTCGCTGTGACAACGGCGGAGGTCGAGTCGGCGCGAGGACACTCCGTTGAAGCGCTGGCGCGCCGACTGGGAGGGGTCGTGCTGTTGAAGGGACACAAGACTTTGATTTCGTCGGGGACGCGCACGGCGGTCAATCCCACGGGCGGTCCTGGCTTGGCCAAGGGAGGTTCCGGCGACGTTTTGACAGGCCTGCTCGCGGGACTGTGGGCCCAAATGTTGGCGAGCGGCCGGGTGACGACCGACCTTCCCTTCAAGGCCGCGGCGCTGGCCGCCTGGCTGCACGGCAAGGCCGGCGAGCAGGCGGAAAAAGAAATGACTCCGTGGGCGGTCGCCTCGTCGGATCTGATCGGCCGACTGCCGGGAGCGTTCCGGGCATTGTGCGGCTGACCTTGCGCCGCGCAGACGACACCCTCGCGCTGGGCGCGCGGCTCGGCCGGCGCCTGAAGGCGGGGGACGTTATTTTGCTGCGCGGAGAGCTCGGCGCGGGCAAAACCACCTTGACTCGAGGCCTGGCGCGCGGCCTCGGCTACCGCGGTCTGGTGTCGAGTCCGACGTTCGCGCTCGCCCATCGCTACCGCGGCGGGAGGCTGACCCTGCACCACTTGGACTTATATCGCGTCGCCGAGGGTGATGACGCCGAGTTGGGTTTGGATGAACTGCTGGCCGATCCCCGTGGAGCCGTCGTCGTGGAGTGGCCGGATGCGGCGCGCGGGATCTGGCCGAGGGACCGCCTGGAGCTCGTCTTGACCCACGCCAAGAACGGACGCACGGCGTCTCTAGTGGCCAAGGGACCGCGCTCGCGGGCCTTGCGGTCGATCGGCGATCGGGCGCGGCGATTTTCCGCCCGTGGACGCGGAAAGTAATACCATGTCCTCGTGAATATTTTGGCCGTCGACGCCTGCGCGGACGTTCTATCGGTCGCCGCCGGCTCCTGCGTGATGAGGCGCGCCGCCAAAAAGCATGATGAGGCGCTGCTGCCGATGGTCTTGGCGGTCCTCGATAAAGCGAAGTTGAACTGGGCCGACTTGGACGCCGTCGCCGCGGCCAGCGGTCCGGGACGCTTTACCGGCATCCGCATCGCGATGTCGTTTGCCGCGGCCGCCGGATATCAGCTGCGTATCCCCGCCCTGGCGGTCAGCCGGCTTGAAGCCGCCGCGCACAAGTCGAGGGCCGAGCGCGTGCTGGCCGCCCTTCCCGGCTGGAAGGATGAGGTGTACCACCAGCTCTTTTTCCGCATGAAGCCTCGAGGCGCGGCCGCGTGGAGTTCGCCTCTCGATTGGCCGGCGTTTCGAGACGAGGCCGAGAAGAAAAACCTGCGCGTCGCCTTCGGCGAGACCGACGCTCTTGACTTGCTGCCCGTCGCCCGGCGCCTGCTTGCGGAGAATAATTATCCGCCGTTCAAACCGTTTTATCTCAAGCCCGCCGGCTATGAAAAATCCCGTCGTTAGGCCCGCGACGCCGGGCGATTTGGACGCGATCGTGGAACTGCTCAACTCGCGCCCCTTCACCGCTCGTTGGAGCCGCCGGGCCTTGGAGGATGAGCTGCGCCGCCGCGACGGCATAGTCCTCGTCTGCGGCCGCCAAGGCTACGCCCTGGCGCGCCTCGTCCCGGGCGAGTGTCATTTGCTCGACATCGCTTCCGCCAAAGACGGCGAGGGCGTGGGGCGGGCGTTGTTTGAGGCGCTGCAGGCCGCCGCGCGAGCCAGGGAATGCCGAAAGATCACCTTCGAGGTCTCGACGAAAAACGCGCGCGCCTTATCGTTTTATCGCGCCGCCGGGGCCGTGGTTGTGGGGGGGCGCAAGAAATTCTACAATGACGGTTCCGACGCCGTTTTGATGGATTTAAACCTCAAGTGAATTTCGCCGCTCTCAACGCTTTTTTTTTGGCCGTGTCGGTGGCGGCCTCCTCGTCTTCCGGTTCGGGTCAGGCCGCGTCCGCCCGGCAGGAATACGTGCGGGGGACTTTGCTTGAACGCAGGGGAGCGTTCGCCGAGGCTCTTGCGGCTTACGAAAGGGCCTTGGCGTCCGACCCCGGCTCGGCGTTTTTAGCCGGCGAGGCGGCCGATTTGGCTTTGGAATTGGAGGACTGGCCGCGCGCGGAGATGTGGGCGCGGCGGCGTCTGGAACTGGCGCCAAACGACGGGAAGTCCCAAATGATTCTCGCCCGTGTTTTCTGGTCTCGAGGCTTGGAGAACGAGGCGAGCGAGGCTTTTGAGCTCGCGCTCAAGCTCGACCCGTCCTCCATCGAAGCGGTTTTGGCCCTGACGGAGCTTTTGGCGCCAAAAGACCCGAAACGAGTCAGGAGTCTTCTCGATCGGTTTCTGAAAAGCAACCCCGATCATGCCGCGCGGGTCCTGCATGAGCTGGGAAAGCTTGACGCCCAGGAAGAACGCTACGCGGCCGCCGTGGATACTCTGCGGCGGGCGATCGCGCTCGATGACGCCCCATCCGATCCCGTCCGGCTGACCTTGGGACAGGTCTTCGAGGTCATGGCGGACACCCCGGCGGCGATCGCCGAATATCGGAAAGTACTCGCGGCGATCCCCGATGATTATGAGTTGTGGGCGCATATCGCCGAGCTCGAAGCTTTGCGGGGGGATCTCGCGGCGGCGCGCGCCGAATTCGGGAGGATCAAGGAGAAGCGTCCGGCCGATACGGTCGCGTGCGCGTGGCTGGCCTCGGACGCGGAGGCCGCCGGCGATTTTAAAAAAGCGGCGGAGTTTTTAAAAGACGCTTTGCCTTCGGCGGAGGATCCAACCCTGTACTTGCGCTTGGGCTACTATCAGCTTCAATCGGGCGGCGTCAAGGACGCCATGCGCACCCTTCAAACGGCCCGCAAGAGTTGGCCCAAGGACGATCGTATAGCCTATTACCTCGCCCTGGGGCACGATGATTTGGGGCAAAGAGCCGAGGCGGTCGCCTTGTTGCGCGAGGTGTTGGCCGTCAAGCCCGCGGATCGCGACGCCCGCTGGCAGTTGGCGACCATTCTTGAGAAGATGGACAAAATGTCCGAGGCGGAGGTCGAGTTCCGCCGCCTGCTGGCCGACTCTCCCGACGACGCGACGGCTTTGAACTATCTCGGATACGCTCTGGCGGATCGCGGCCTGCAATTGACCGAGGCCGAGAGTCTGATTCGGCGCGCTCTGGCTTTGGAGCCGGGCAACGCGGCCTATCGTGATTCCCTGGGCTGGGTCTTGTTCAAACAGGGCTTGAGCACGCAGGCCGTTGTTGAGCTCGAGGCGTCGGCTCGGGCGGCCGTCGATGACGCGTCGGTCTGGGATCATGTGGCCACGGCGAGGCAGGCGTTGGGCGACGAGGAAGGCTCGTGGCTGGCGTGGCGTTTGGCGCAGAGTTTGGGTTCGGCCTCCGCGGGCGCCAAGGCCGAACGGCTGCAAAAAGTCCTTTCGAAGGAGGCCTTGGGCGAGTTGTGGCGGCGGCACCTGGCCGCGACGCAAGGCGGGATCAAAACGCTGAGCGGGCTGTGCGAGCTCAGAGGGCAAGTCGCGGGCCGCGCCCTCTCCCGTCAGGCCTTGTTTTCTTTTCGCGCGCCGCTCGATATTTCCTTTGAGATCTTGGGACCTCTGTTTGCGACGGCCTGGCGGGCGCGTCTCGACTCTCACGGATTTGCGATGGACCGCTTCCCCATCGAGGGTCTCGACCCCGCGCTCGTCGAGGAGGCCGCGCACGGGGCGTTTTCCGCGATCGCCGCGGCGTTGGCCGGAGAGGCGTTCGCGCCCGGACCGGCGCGTTTTGAAAAAAGCTGGGGGCGCTCCAGCATTTTGCGGACGGACTGGCGGGTGGATTTGGAGGGGGCTCTGGCCGGGAGCTTGACGCCGGCGCAAGGCGGTGTGAGGGTGTTGTTGTCGAATTTTTTGCGCACGCGGGCACGGCAGGTGCCGCGGCTGGTCGAGGTGAAGGGGCGCAACTGGGAGTTGGGCGTCTCCTGCGTCGAGCCGAAGGCGGAATTCGAACCGTGAGGCAGCAGTGTCCCGCGAAGGTGAATCTCTTTCTTGAGGTCACCGGCAAGCGCAAGAGCGGCTATCACACGCTGGCGACGTTATTTGCCAAGATCAACATCTACGATGTTCTCGACATGGAGTTCATGGATCGGGGGCGCCCGGTCTTGGAAATCATCGATGAATTGGGGACGGAGCCGCTTTCCGCCGGCGAGGACAATCTGGTGATGCGGGCGGCGAAGGCCTTTTTTCGGTCTTTTCGCATCGGCAGGGGCGTGAAAATCACTCTCACCAAGCGCATTCCCATGGGAGCGGGATTGGGCGGGGGGTCTTCGGACGCGGCCGGGACTTTGTTGGGATTATGCAGGCTTTTCCAGCTGGAATTAACGGCTGGTCGTCGGAAAAAACTGCATCAGATCGCCGTGACTTTGGGGGCCGATGTTCCTTTCTTTCTGCATCCCGCCAATTTTTGCCGTGCGACGGGAATCGGCGACAGGTTGAAGCCGGTGAAAATCGCGAAATCGCTTCCCTACATGATCCTGGCGTGGCCGGGGTTTCCCTCGCCCACGGGACCGGTGTTCAAGGCTCTTCCTCCACGACGCAGATCCGCGATATTGACGAGTCTTTCGCAACTTGATAAACTGCTTCGTTCTCTGAAAAAGGGCCGCCCAGTCGAGGATTGGGGGGGGTTATTGTTCAACCGCCTGGAGCAGGCGGAGCTGCCGGTCTTGGCGGAAATCGCGCAAGCCCGTCGCATATTGGAAGCAGCGGGGGCCAAGGGGGTGCGCATGTCGGGTTCGGGTTCATCGGTGTTTGGATTTGTCGCCTCTCATGTCGAGGGCGAGCGAGTCGTCCGGCGGATCTCGGCCTACCCCTGGAAGGTCTACTTGACCAGTTGTCTCGGTTGACCCCTCGTGGAGATTACGGAAATCCGCATTCATTTGCGCAAGGAGGAGAAACTCAAGGCCTTCGCCACCGTCACGTTCGATCACTGTTTCGTCGTGCGCAACATGAAGGTGATCGAACACGAGAAGGGCTTGATATTGTGCATGCCGTCCAGGAAAATGCCAGACGGCAGCTTCAAGGATGTGGCGCACCCGATTTCCGTCGAGTTCCGGGCGCTCCTTGAGAGCAAAGTTTTCGCTTGTTACGAGGTCGAGCTACGCAGGGCGGCCGCCGGAACCGGCATAGGCTCCCAGGTGGTGTAATGGTAACACAGCGGACTTTGAATCCGTTATTCCTGGTTCGAATCCAGGCCTGGGAATTGTCAGCTTTAAGGGAATGAAACCATCATGAGCGCGAAAATAAAAGGACAAGGCCAGCTGTGCATCCTGGTTCTGGCCGCGGGCCAGGGAACGAGGATGGAATCGAGCATCCCGAAGGTTCTCCACCATGTGGGGGGCCGTCCCATGCTGTTCTACGTATTGCGAATCGCCAACGCGCTCAAGCCGGGCTCCATCGGCGTTGTCGTCGGCCATGAAGCCCAGCACGTCAAGACCGCGACCGCGGAGATGTCCCGCTCCGTGGGGATCACCCGGCCCATCCAGATGATTCTCCAGAAAAAACCCTTGGGCTCGGGGAATGCGGTGCTGGAGGCCCTGCCCTATCTCAAGAAGTTCAAGACCGCGCTCGTGATGTGCGGCGACACTCCGCTGCTGACCTACGAATCGATTTACAATCTTTTTTTGACGCACGAGCAGCTCAAAGGGCAGGCGACGCTGCTGACGGCTCGAGTCGCCGCTCCCAAAGGCTATGGCCGCATCGTGCGCGGCGCGCTCGGCGAGGTCCAACGCATCGTCGAGGAGTCCGTGGCGACCGCGAAGGAATTGGCGATTTCTGAGGTCAACTCCGGCGCTTATTGCTTCGAAGTCGACGCTCTGGTCAACGGTTTGAAGGAGATCCAAGCCAAGGGGCCTAAAAAGGAGCACTTCCTGACCGATGTGATGGAGGCCATCCGCGGCAAGGGCGGCCGAATTCATGCGTATGTTTCCTCCAATTCGGAGGAGATTCTAGGAGTCAACAATCGCGCCCAGCTCTCGGCGGCGGAGCGGGTGCTCAATAAACGCATGCTCGAGCGTCTCATGCTGTCGGGCGTGACGATCCGGGATCCTCAGTCGACCCACGTCGACGCGGACGTCGAGATCGGCCAGGACACCGTGATTTACCCCGGCGTCATCCTGCGCGGCCACACCAAGATCGGCCGCCTGTGCCATATCGGTCCCTACACCCACGTCGAGGAAACGTCGATCGGGAACGAATGCGAGATCCGCTTCTCTTCCGTGTCCCATGCCCGCATTTTGGAGAAAACCAACGTGGGCCCCTTCGCCCATATTCGGCCCGACTCCACGATCGGTCCTCGCGCGCGCATCGGGAACTTCACAGAGGTCAAATGCTCCAAGATCGGATTCGGCTCGAAGGTCAATCACCTGTCCTATATCGGCGACTCCGACATCGCCGAGGACGTCAACATCGGCGCCGGGACGATCACCTGCAACTACGACGGCAAGGAGAAGCACCGCACCGTGATCGGCGCCAAGGCGTTCGTGGGCTCCAACGTGAATTTGATCGCGCCGGTGAAAATCGGCCGCGGCGCGCGGGTGGCCGCCGGTTCGACGGTGACCGAAGATGTCCCCGACGAGGCGCTCGCCATCGCGCGCGCCCGCCAGGTGAACAAGGCTTGATATGGTTCATAAAACGATCTCATCGCCCTTGCCCAAGGAAGAACTCAAGTCCCTTCGCGGCTTAAAGCTTTTTTCCGGAAACGCCAACCGTCCTTTGGCGGAGGACATCTCCAAATACCTGGGCGTGCCGCTGGGCAAGACGCACGTGGGCCGCTTCGCCGACGGGGAGATCAACATTCAAATCGAGGAGAACGTCCGCGGCGCCGACTGCTACGTCATTCAGCCGACCTGCCGACCCGTCAACGAGAATTTGATGGAGTTGTTGATCATGATCGACGCCCTGCGTCGCGCCTCGGCCGGACGCATCACGGCCGTCGTCCCCTACTACGGCTATGCGCGCGCCGACCGCAAAACCGCTCCGCGCATGCCGATTTCCTCCAAGCTCGTGGCCAACCTCATCGTCGAAGCGGGGGCTCATCGCGTGGTGACGATGGATTTGCACGCCGCGCAGATCCAGGGTTTTTTCGATATTCCCGTCGACCATCTCTACGCCACGCCCGTCATTCTTGATTACGTCAAGAAAAAATCCCTAAAAAATCTCGTCGTCGTGTCCCCGGACGTGGGCGGCACCGAAAGGGCCCGCGCGTTCGCCAAACGCCTGAGCGCGCAGCTCGTCATCATCGACAAGCGGCGGCCCCGCCCCAACGAGGCGTCCGTCTACAACATCATCGGAGACGTCAAGGGAAAGAACTGCCTCATCCTCGACGATATGGTGGACACCGGCGGCACGCTGTGCAAGGTCGCCGATAAAATCCGGGAGAACGGGGCGCTCAAGGTCTATGCCGCGTGCGTGCACGGAGTCTTGTCCGGCGCGGCTCATGAGCTCATCGCCAAGTCGTCTCTCGAGGAGATGATTCTCACGGATTCGATCCCGGTTCACGCGCTGGCCGGAGGGAAGCTGACGGTCCTGTCCATCGCTCCGCTGATGGGCGAGGCGATCGCGCGCAATCATCAGGGAAAATCGATCAGCGCGCTGTTCGTTTAATTTAGAGGAGATCACCAGTCATGGAAATCATGTTGAACGTTGAAGTCCGGGCCGAAAAGGGCTCAAAGAAAGACCTTTCGACCCTTCGGGCCGCCTTCCGCATACCCGCCGTCGTTTACGGAGGGAAAAAGCCGCCGATCAAGGTCGCTCTCTCCGAAAAGGAGTTGACGGCCGCGCGCAAGAAAGGGGGGGTCAACGCGATTCTCCGCCTGAAGCACGCCAAGGGCGAAGAGACGGTCATCGTCAAGGAGCTTCAGCGCGATCCCGTCACCGATCGGCCGGTGCACGCCGATTTCCAGCGCATCTCGCTGACGAACAAAATCGAGGCGAAGGTTCCTCTCTCTATCGTGGGCGAGGCTCCCGGCGTGAAGACCTCGGGCGGCATGATGTCCATCGATCTTCGCGAACTGCGCATCAAAGCCCTTCCCGCGGCCATCCCGCAGCACATCGACGTCGATGTCTCGCACCTGGAACTCCACCAGAACCTTTACGTCAAGGATCTGCGCTTGCCGGAAGGAGTCGAGTTGCTTGATTCCCCCGATCACGTCATCATCCGCATCACCGTCGCCAAGGTCGAGGAGGTCGCCGCTCCCGCGGCGGCCGTCCCCGTCGAGGGGGCGGAGGCGGTCCAGCCTGAGTCGGCTTCGACGAAGGGCAAGAAAGACGATGAGGGCAAACTGGTTAAGGATGCGCCCAAGCCGGGGGCTCCCGCCGCCGGCGACAAGAAGGAGCCGGCCAAGAAGGAGGGCAAGTAAGCCTTCCCGTCGGTGGCTCTTAAACTCGTCGTCGGTCTGGGTAACCCGGGTCCCGAGTACGAGAGGACGCGTCACAATGTGGGTTTCCGCCTCGCCGACCGATTGGCCGGCGAGGCGGGCTCGCTTTGGAGGGATTTCAAGGGTCTTGGCGTGGCGGCCCAGCAGGGAGGTCTGTGGGTCGCCAAGCCGATGACCTACATGAATCTGTCCGGCGACTTCGTCAAACAATTCGCCGCTTACCACAATATCGAGCCGAGCGATATTCTGATCGTGTATGACGAGTTGGCGCTTGCTCTGGGCAAGATTAGAATTCGCAAGAAAGGATCGGCCGGAGGCCAGAAAGGCATGCTGTCCATCTTGACTCGTTTCCAGACGCAAGAGATCGCGAGGCTGCGAATCGGCATAGGGCCCAAGCCTGAGAACGCGGACGCCGCGAATTTCGTGCTGGGGCGATTCAGTCGGGATGAGGACGTTCAATTGAACACAGTGTTGGATCTTGCCGCCGACGCGGTGGACGCGGTGCGCGATGTCGGTGTCGATTCGGCCATGAATCGCTATAATCCTACCGCATGAGCCCCTCGCTGGAGGTCTTCTTGGGAGTGTTGTCCGGACTGTTGGGGTTGGGTTATTTGTACCGGCCGGACCTCATCGAGCGCATGAATGCCGTGCTGCGCGATTACCTGCTCAACGACGCCTATATCGCTCTCGAGAGAAAGAAGTGGGGCACGTTTCTGCTTCTCCTCTCCTTTATTTTCCTGTATATGGGCCGGTCCTCCTTCTGCCCTTAGCGGTCGTGAGCGCGCATTGGGAGGGGATGGCGCGGGAGGCCGTGGCCTGGATGAAAACCCAATCGTCCGAGGCATTCGCCGAATTGTACCTCTCGCGGCAGGAGCGTTGGATGCGATCGTCCCGCGACGGGGCCCAGGACGGGATCGAGACGAGCGAGATTTTCGGCGCCGGCGTGCGCATCTTGCGCGAGGGACGCGTCGCTTTCGCCTCGGCCGCCGGGGCGGACTTGGCGGCCATCAAGGGGCTCTACTCGCGCGCTCTCAGGCAACTGCCCCTGTGCGAGCCGGAGGCGCTCCGGGTCCTTCCGGGCCCTCAAGAGCAAGTCGATCAATCGGCTTTAGCCGAGACCCTATGGGACGAGGACATCTTCTCGCATTCTTTGGAGAGGATTTCGGATCGGATGAGGGAGGGCGAAGCCGCCGCCCGGGACGGGCGCGGCGACGTGAAAATTCTCCGATTCGACTACGAGGTCAACCGTTGCGCGACTTTGGTCGCCGGCACAAGCGGGTTGTTTTCGAGCCAGAAGGCCACCTGGGCTCGGTCGAACGCGGCTGTCGCAGTCGAGGCCAACGATGGGGTTCATGTGGGCGAGGGCAGTCGAGCTTCGCGCCGCGCGGCGGCTCTCGATTGCGCGGCCGCGGGACGAGAGGCGGGACAGCGCGCGCTGTCCCTTTTGGACGCTCGCCGCGCCGCCTCGGGAAAATGCGCCGTGCTCTTCGAGCCGTGGGTGGGGGCCGAGTTCATCGCAGTCTTGGCCGACTGGCTGTCGGCGAGGGAGGTCCAAAGAGGCCGGTCGCCGTTGTCGGGCCAGATCGGCCGGCGAGTCGCCTCGCCGTTGGTGACGGTGCGGGACGATCCCCGTCGTCCGGGAGGCTTTGCGAGCTCTCTTTTTGACGATGAAGGTTTGGCGACGCGAGATAAAGCGCTGATCGAAGGCGGCATCCTTGGCGAGTATCTCCACGACGCGGCCAGCGCCTCGCGTGCGGGGCATTCGTCCAACGGCTGCGCGATCAGGGATTCTTACGCGCATCGACCGGTCCCGGGTGCGTCAAATCTTCACCTTGCCGCAGGCAGAGCGTCGCGCGAGGCGCTGATCGCCGACACGCCCGCCGGGATATTGGTCAGCGAGGTCCTCGGCATGCACATGGTCGACCCCGTTTCAGGGGCGTTTTCCGTCGGAGTGTCGGGACGCGCCATCGAGAGGGGGGCGATCGTTCATGCGGTCAAAGGAGCGATGATTTCAGGCCATCTTCTCGAATTGATGGGCCGGGTCGACGGGGTGGCCGATGACCTGGCCTTTTACGGTCGAGCGGGATCGCCGACCTTTCGCGTTGAGCGGCTCGACGTGGCTTAAGGCGTCCAATCGCCGGTCATGGTTCCGCCCTCGCGGATGCGGTCGATGAGCCGGCGCAGCGCCTTTTCCTGGTCGTAGGTGAGGTTGAACTCGAGGCCATAGCGCCGGGCCTTGGGGTCGAGACTGGATTTCCCCGCCCCGCGAACCATGCGCCCGGGCAGATCAAGGTATTCATTTTCGAAAACGCAGCGAAGGCGGTAGGTCGCTCCGATGTTGAGAAGTCCGCCGTACTGCAGCAGGCAGCCGCCGAGGCTTATGTCGAGAAGGGATCCTGCCCCGATTTTCGAGCCTTCCGTCGGACCGGTGAATATTTCAACGGTCAGCCCGGCGGGAAAGCGGGAATGGGCGCGGGTGGCGTGATCCATCGGCCTGAGGATAATGAGTCAAGATTACGACGTTATGTCAGCTGGAGCTTGACGTGTAGCGCGCGACCGACCTATTCCAATACAGGCAAGACAGCGGCAGAGCCGCGGCGGTCACCGCGAAAGCGTAGGCGATCCACATCGTCGACAGGCGTCCGAGAAACGCTTTGGCGGGGAACGTGGTCATGACCGCGATGGGAATGACGAAGGTCAGCGCGTGACGCACGCTCGGCGCGTAGACATCCACCGGGAACTTTCCCATGAACATCACATCGCGGTAAATCCAGATGGCGCTTTCAAGCTCTTGAGTGCGCACGGCCAATCCCGCCACGAGAACATGGATCGCGTAGATCAGAGCGACCGCGTTGAAAATGAGGAGCCAGTAGAGCGCATGGCGCTCCCAGCCCATGGCGGGAAGACGCGCAAAGACCATGCCGGTCATGACGATCACGGGGAGGATGGTGACCATGTCCAGGAAGTCGACCGTCGAACAGGTGATGCGAAACAGCGGCGAGCAGGGTTGGACCAGGTAAAAGTCAAAATCCCCCTCGCTGACCGTGCGTCGCGCGCCGTAGACTCCCCGAAAGAGAATCTGCGCGCTCATGTCCACGAGGTTGAAGGTCATGAAGAACAAGGCGGTCTCTACGAGAGAGTATCCCGCCACTTGTTCAACGTGCTGGAAGACCGCCGCCATGAAGGCGAAAAAGAAGAAGAGGCGGATCATTTTCCCGAGAAGAAATCCGAAGGATCCGAGTCGATAGGACAGCTGAGCCTGCATCGCCATGGAGGCCGTGCGCATCCAGATGCGGCCGTATTTAACGATCAGAGGCCTCACCCGCCCTCCGCGGCGTACGAGCGCACGCCGCGCCTCCACACGAACAAAGCGGCCGCCGCGACGGCGAAAAGCCAGGCCGTTTCGAGAGTCAGAAGATGCAGGGCCTGCGCCGGGGTGATCTTCTGCAGGAACAAGCGGATGGGAAAGTAAACCATGTAGGGGAACGGGGTGATTTCCAGGGCTCGGCGCAGTCCTTCGGGCAGGACGTCCAGAGGAAAAAAAGCTCCCGCGGCAAATTGCAGGAATAATTCGAAACAAAACAACGGGCCTCCGGATTCGGACGTCCAAAAGGCCAGCGAGCTGACAAGGAACTCGAGAAAAAAGAACAGCAGGGAGGAAACGACGACCGATGCCGTGAAAAGGAGCCATGTGGCGGGATCGGCGGGAATAAAGAGCTGACCGCGAACGAGAGCGGCGAGAAGGGAGACCTCGAGGATCGCCGAGACGAGATGGACGCTCTTTTGAGCCAAGTCGAGCGAGAGAGCGTAGCCGTGATAGGAAATCGGACGCACCAAGTAGGACGAGATGCGCCCCGACGAGATCTCCCCGACCAGCTGCCAGCCGCGCCCGGCGAAAACGAATGAGCGCAGGATGTTCAGCAGGAGCACGTACGTCAGCATTTCGGAGCGCGAATAGCCTAGAAACGAGGATTTGTCTCCGATGAGGGCGATCCAGAAGGAGTAGAGGCTGATGACCACCGCGAATCCGCCAAGACGATCCATGATCAGCGTCGAGCGGCGCTGCAGGGTTTCCTGCAGGGCGATGGAGTAGGCGATGAGATATTTTTTCAAGACCGAGTGAACAGGCGCCGGATGATGTCGTCGATGGCGACATCCTCCACATTGAGGTCCGCGACCGGATAGGAGCTCAGAAGAGCCGTCGCGCCGGCGGCCATCCGCGCGCGGGGGATCTCGAGGGTGACGTCGAACGCGCCGATCTTGACGATTTTTCCGATCGTCTCAAGACCCGTCGCATCGACGGCCTTGCTAAAACGGGCCCTCAAGATTTTGTAATCAGCGTGGCTCTCGACCAAACGGTCGAGAGACCCATCGTAGAGGATGCGTCCCTTGTCGATGACGATGACGCGGCGGCACAATTCGACGACGTCGGTCATGTTGTGGCTGGTCAGCATGATCGTCGCGCCGTAGCGGGCGTTATAGGCTTTTATGAATTCCCGGACTTTCTTCTGCATGACGACGTCGAGACCGATCGTGGGCTCGTCGAGCAGCAGCAGGCGCGGGCGGTGCAGCAGAGCCGCCGCGAGTTCGGCGCGCATGCGTTGGCCGAGCGAGAGCTTTTTGACGGGGACGAAGAGATGTTCGCGAAGTTCCAGCAGGTCGACGAGTTCGTCCAAGTGGGAGCGAAACTCGGCCTCGGAGAGGCCGTAGATCGCCTGGTTGAGTCTCAGCGTCTCATAGGCCGGAATCTCCCACCATAACTGGGAGCGCTGACCCATGACCAGGGAGATCGAACGTTGAAAGGACGGTTCGCGATTCCAGGGCGTAAAACCGAGGGCCGTCGCCCGTCCCGAGGTGGGGGTGAGCAGTCCAGAGAGCATCTTGAGGGTCGTCGTCTTTCCCGCGCCATTGGGCCCCAAGAAGCCCACCAATTCCCCCTCATCGATGCGAAAGGACACTCCATCGACGGCGCGCGTGTCTTTGTATTCCCGGTGGAACAGGGATTTGACGCCGCCCCAAAGCCCCGGTTCTTTGAGGGGGGAGCGGTAATCTTTGACGAGCTCGCGCGTCTCGATGGCGGCGGCCAACTTAGCCCCGCCGGAGCATCTCGCCCATGTAGCTGAGTGATCCCAGTCCGTTCATGCGGTCGAGATAGACCAAGCCGTTGAGATGGTCGGTTTCATGCTGGACCACGCGGGCCGGGAACCCTTCGTAAATCCTCTTGAACGGCTTGCCGTCCGGGCCGAGCCCGGAGAGCTCGAGCTTTTTGTGCCGGCGGACCAGCCCGCGCAGCTCGGGAATTGACAGGCAGCCTTCCCAATCCTCCTCGTACTCTTTGCCCAAGGGCTTGATGACGGGATTGAAGACCACGCTCAATTCGATGCCCGCGGGGTGGCGCTTGCCTCCTTTGGGAAGGCCCATCACGAAAACCGACACATCCTCGCCGACCTGATTTCCCGCGATGCCCACGCCGTCGTAATCCTTCATCGTCAGGGCCATTTCCTGAATCAGACGGCGGACTTCAGGAGACACGATCTCATCGGCCTTGAGACGGCGCAAGGACTTGCGCAGAATGGGATTGCCCAGTTGGGTGACCTTGCGTACTCCTAAGCCCACACGCATGGGCTCATTCTGCCATATCCGTGGACTGGGGAAAACAATCAGGAGCGATCGGCGATGCCGCGCTCTGGAGGACGTCCGGTCGGTTCCGTCTTGAGGCTGTGGTGCACTTTGGCGAGAAACGACGGCATATCGACGGGCTTGGTGAAAAACTCTTGAACGCGGGCCTCGCGTTTGATCATGTCGACTGTGGAAACGTCCAGGGAGCTTCCGGTGATGACGAAGATGGGCGCGTATCTCGCTCCCAGACTCGGCAGCAACAGAAGGAGCTCGTAGCCGCTGCGGCCAGGCATCATGAGATCCACGACGATGAGGTCGGGCGCCTTCTTCTCAATTTGGGAGGCGGCGTCGAGCCCGTTGGCGGCCAAAACGACTTGAAAGCCCGCGGCGCTTAAATGGGTTTCAAAGAGAAAGAGAACGGCTTTGTCGTCATCGACGACCATGACGACTTTGTCTTTGGGCGAGGAGGGGCTCATGCCGTGACCCTTGATTTGAGGTCGGCACCAGTGTAAACGGGGAGTTGAGTATTTGCAAGGCCCAATTAACCTGGAATCTTCGGTTGACTCCCTGCGGATGAGGGAGCTGCGTTCGGATCGCCCCTTGTCGGGATCGCTCGGATTTGACCCTCGCTTGGCGCTCGCGGCGGCTGAGCGGGTCGAGGCCGTCCGCTCGCGACATCCCGCCAAGGGACGATCCGAACGCCGATCGCGTCGT
>ERZ1292633.1785-Hain-H41-02um-R1-1785-length-22746-cov-5_pt1 | contig 22256 bp, 19 predicted proteins | sample MGYA00564406_ERZ1292633 | MGnify/ENA primary metagenome ERZ1292633 (study PRJEB36523, sample SAMEA6512639) | groundwater metagenome | collected 2019-01-08 | study: AquaDiva: Metagenomics assemblies of 32 groundwater samples
GGAAGCGCTTCCCTGTGCGAAGTACGGCGTGGAAGCGCAGGAGCTGCTGGAGAAGGGACTGCTCTCGGAGGCCTGAGGACCGATGCGCGTCCGCTCGTTCCTGGGACTCCTCCTCGCGATCGCCGCGGCCGTTTACGCGACGATCCTTCACACCCACAATCGGGCGCTCTTTGCGGAGCGCTTTTTCCTCGGCCCCGAGACGTCGATTCCCCTCTGGGGCGCGCTGCTCACGGTCTTCCTCGCGGGATTCCTTCCCACCGGCATCACTCTCGTCTTCGACACGCTGCGGCGCGATCTCGGTCTGCGGCGCGAACGTCGGCGGCAACGCGAGGAGGAAGGTCTCGCCGCCGCCTTCCGTCGCGCCGTCGCCTTCGAGTCCGACGGGCAATGGAACCAGGCCGCCGCCGAGCTCGAGGCCTACCTCGCCGGCAAGCCCGATGACTTCTCCGGACAGCTCCTCTACGGCTGCGTGCTGCGCCAGCTTGGCCGTTGCGCCGAGGCGATCGAAGTCCATCGCCGGGCCATCACCGTGCATCCGAGCTCCGTGTGCCTTCTTCACGAGCTCGCCGCGGACCACGCCGAACGCGGCGAAGCCGAGGTCGCGGCCGAGATCGAGAGCCGGATCGTGCGCGAGTTTCCGGGCTTCGGCCTGAAGGTGCTGAAGAAGCGCCGCTGCGCAGCGCTCTCGCGCCGCGACTTCGCGGAGGCCGGGCGCCTGCACGAGCGGGTGACAGAGATGCTCGCGGGCACTGGCGACGCCATGGCGCTCGCGCGTGAGTCGAGCCTGGCGCAGGGCCTTGCCTACCAGAAGGGTGTCCGCTTCCTCGAGGAGGATCGTCCGGCCGAGGCGGCGGCGCTCTTCGGCGAGCTGCTCGCGCACGAGCCGCGCTTCATTCCGGCGCGCATCATGCTGGGAGAATCCGAGCTCCTGGGCGATCGCGAGGAGGCGGCGATCGCTGCCTGGCGCGCCGGCTACACGGAGACGGGAAGCCCGGTCTTCCTGCAGCGCATCGAGGACTACTTCATCGAGCAGGAGGAGCCGATGCGCGCCATCGAGACCCTGCGCGCGACGATCGCCGAGGCCGGGAACGACCTCTTGCCGCGCTTCTACCTCGGACGCCTCTACTACCGGCTCGAGATGCTCGACGAGGCGGCGAAGCAGCTCGGTTCAATCGAGGAGCGCATTCAGTCGTCGCCGACGTATCACTTCCTGATCGGACGCATCCATCACCGCCGCGGCGACCTCGCCAAGGCGGTCGATTCCTACGGCGCCTGCCTGCGCCAGCTCGAGGTGGGGAGCGCCGAGTTCGTCTGCCGCGTCTGCCAGGCGAGCTCGCGCGATTGGAGCGATTCGTGCCTGCGCTGCGGCTCCTGGAATTCGATCGAGCTCGACTTCGAGGAGGAGCGACTTTCCTCGGAGGCGCTGGGCATCGTCGAAGTGCCGGTCTGGGGCGTGGCCGAGGATTCAGGCGAATTTTCGCTCGCCGCGCTCGGCGTTCCGACTGGTCCGCCGGAGAAATAGGCTCTGAAGAGCTCGCTCGCGGCCATCGCAGCCATCGCGGCCGGCCGTGTCGCGCCGGTCTATCTCGTGCACGGCGATCGCGTGCTGGCGGAGCCCGCGGCGAGACGGCTCGCCGAGGCGCTCGGCACGCGCTTCGGGTGCGAGCCGCGGCTCGTGCGACGACCGGACGAGCTCGCCGACGTGGTCGCCGATCTGCGCACATTCCCGCTCTTTGCCGAGGGCAAGATCGTGATCGTCGTGGAGAGCGGGCTCTTCGCCGACCGCGCGGCGGCCGGGACGCTCTTCGACGACGTGCGGGCGCAACTGCCGTGGTCGGGTACGGCGGAGGAGCTCCAAGGCAAGGCGCGCGATGCGGCGCTCCGGTTGCTGCAGATCCTGCGACTCTTCGATCTCGATGCCGCGACGCTCGGCGCGGAGCGGGCGCTCGCCGGCCTGCCGGCGGCGGTCTTCGCGGGCAAGTCCGGCCGAGCCGGGAAGGCGAAGGACGCCGACGAGACGCGTGCGGCGTTGCAACCGCTGCTCGCGGCCGCGGTCGCCGCCGGTCTTCGCGGACTCGGCGAGGGGGACGCTTCGCTGGTCGCCGATCTGATGCGCGACGGGCTGCCGGAATGTCACGCCCTCATTCTCGTCGAGAGCGCGCTCGCCGACGGCCATCCGCTTCTCGAACCGCTGGCCAGGCGAGATGCGTTGGTCGCGGCGGGCGAAGTCACGGCGGAGAAGGGGAAGTTCGGCGGGCTCGGGTCGCTCGCCGCGGAGCTCGAAGGCGAGACGGGAGTCGCGATCGATCGCCCGGCGCTCGAGGCGCTGGCGCGGCGGACCCTGAAGGGCGAAGATCGCCGTCGCGGCGGGCAGGAGGGCGCGATCGAGGCGGATTCGACGGCGCGTTTCGCCGGCGAGTACCGCAAGCTCGCGGCGCTCGCCGGCGCTGGAGGACGAATCGGCCTCGCGCATGTGAATGAGAACGTCGAAGATCGCGGCGAAGAGGATGTCTGGGGAATCCTCGACGCGATCAGCGCCGGCAAAGGCGCCGCGGCGCTCGCCAAGCTCACGCGCAGGATTGCCGGAGCTGAGGACCCGGTCCTCGAGCGCCTGTCTTTTTTCGGGCTCCTCGCCGCGCTCTGCCGCCGGATCGTGGCCGTGCGCGGCGCCGCGGCCCTGACCGGGTTGCCACTCACCGAGCGCAACTACGGCAACTTCGACAAGCGCTACTTTCAGAAGCTCGTCGGTCCGCTTCCGGGAATCGAATCCAATCCACTCAAGGGGAGCCGGTCCGCCTATCCGCTGTTCAAGGCCTACCAGGCAGCCGCTAGGTTGCCGCTCTCGGCGATCGAACGCCTGCCCGACCTGGTATTGGAGACGGAGCGGCGGCTGAAGGGTGACTCGGGTGAGCCCGATGCCGCTCTCGCCAATCTGGTGCTCGCTCTCGCGAATCCAGGCTGAGATCCGATCAGGCTCGAGCCGCTGCTCCGCGCGGCAGGCCGTGCTCGAGTCGTAGCCGCCGGAAAGTCGTGAGCAGCTGTTCCTTGGCGTGCGCCTCGAGATAGTCGGCGCGCGCGTAGAGTCGGCGATAGGTGCCGACGAGCTGCGGAAACTCCCTCTCGAGCCAGGGGAAGAAGACAGCGCGGCTGGCGGGACGCAGGAAGAGCGCCTGCTGATGGATGTCGCGCGCTCCAGCGGCGAGACTGGCCTCGAAGAGCGGAACGAGAGTCGCTTCGCCGTCGTTGATTCCTGGCATGACGGGCATGCAGTTGACTGTCACCGCGATCCCCGCCTCGGAAAGCTCGCGGATGGCTCGCAGTCTCGCTTCCGGATCGGGCGCCGCCGGCTCGAGCTGGCGCGCCAGGCGCCGATCGATCGTAGTCAGAGTGATGTGGACTTCGACCGAGTGCCGGCGATCGAGCTCGGTCAGCAGCGCCAGGTCCTCGAGCACCAACGGAGACTTGGTGGTGATCGAGAGCGCCAACCCTTCGACGCTCGCGAAGACCTCGAGCAGCGAACGGGTCACGCGAAACTGTTTCTCCGCTCCCTGATAAGGGTCGGTCGCGGTGCCGATGGCGATCGTCTGACCTCGGAGATCGGTCTTGCGCAACCGCCGGCGAAGCTTCTCGGCGGCGTTGCTCTTCACGTAGATCTTGGTTTCGAACTCTTCGGGGCGCGAGGTCTCGAAGAAGCCGTGGGTGTAGCGGGCGTAGCAGTAGACGCAGCCGAGCTCGCAGCCGCGGTACGGGTTGATCGTCCAGTCGAACGGCAGTCGGGACGACTCCGAGCGATTGAGGATCTCGCGCACCAGGAGGTCGAAGTAGTCCACACCGGCGCGTTGGCGCAAGAGCTCGGCGTCGGGGGCCGGACGCCCGAGAACCGGAAGCGCGGGAAAGAGCGGGAGCGTAGTCGCTGCTGCGGAAGAGATCATTTACGCCTTTTTTACGCCATCCCGGCGGAACTGTCAAGGGGAGAGAATCGGCCGGTGCCTGAGCTGCCCGAGATCGAGGTTTTGAGGCGAAGTCTGGAAAGCCGGCTGGCTGGCCGGACGATCGCGGCGGTCGAAGTCCATTCGCCGAGGCTGCGCGAACCCCTCGACCGCAAGCGTCTGAGCAACCTGGCGGGGCGCCGCATCTCGGCCCTGGGCAGGCGCGGCAAGTACCTGTTGATCGAGCTCGAGCACGCAGAAACGCTGGTCATCCACCTCGGCATGAGCGGCCGGCTGACGCTCGCTGACGCTGCGGCGCCAAGAGAGGCTCACGAACATCTGACGCTCCGCCTCGACGGCGGCGAAAAGCTCCGGCTGCGCGATCCGCGACGCTTCGGTGCCGCTTTCGTGGCTTCGACGGCGCGCCTCGCGCGCGACCGACATTTCCGCGATCTGGGGCTCGAACCGCTTTCCGGGGAGCTCGACGGCGAGCGCCTCGCGGTGCTCGCCGCCGGTCGGCGTGGCCCGGTGAAGAGTTTTCTGATGGACGGCCGGCTCGTCGCCGGCGTCGGCAACATCTACGCCACGGAGGCGCTCTTCCGCGCCCGGATCCATCCCGCACGGTCGGTCGCGCGCATCGGCCGCGACCGCTGGCAGGAGCTGGCAAGCTCGGTCATCGTGGTGCTCGAACAGGCGATCGTCGAGGGCGGGACCACGATCAACGACTTCACCGACGGCACGGGGCTCGCGGGTGAGTTTCAGATGGTGCTCGCGGCCTACGGCCGCGAAGGCGAGGCATGCCCGCGCTGCCGAGCACCCATCCGGCGTCTCGTCCAGGCCGGGAGAAGCTCTTTCTACTGTCCGCGCTGTCAGCGGTAGAGTTCCCGGGAACGGACCCGGAGGCGAAGATGCGAACGCGTTTGACGATCCTGACCAGCTTCGCCCTGTGGGCACTCCTTGCGGGCTGCTCCAAGCCCGCGGCCGAGAAGCCGACCAGTCGCTCGACGGAGTCCGACTCCGAGCTGACGAGCACGAGCGGAGCGCAGAAGACCCGGGAGCTCGAGCATAAGGCCGACGAGTACAAGGGCCGGTTCGACGAGATTCAGGCGAGCGACATGACGCCGGAACAGAAGGCGCAGGCCGCGGGCGAGCTCGTCCAGGAACAGCAGCGCACCATTCAGGAAGCGCAGGACGGCGGCGATCCGGCCGGCGACGCTCCGAACTGAGGCGAGCAGATTCCATGGAATCAAGCGCCATGGGCGGGATGATCCTGGGGGTCGCCGGTGGCAGTGGTTCCGGCAAGAGCACGGTGGCCCGCGAGATCCTCGAGGCCGTCGGCCCGAGCCGCATCACCTTTCTGGCGCAGGACAACTACTACCGCGATGTCGAGTGGTCGGGTCCCCAGGAGCTTCTGGCGCACAACTTCGATCATCCGGACGCGCTCGACAATGAGCTCTTCCTCGAGCATCTGCGGGAGCTCAAGGCCGGCCGCGGCATCGACCTGCCGATCTACGACTTCGTGCGCCACCGTCGTACCGGGGAAACCTGCCGGATCGAGGCGCGTCCGGTCATCCTCGTCGAGGGGATCCTGCTCTTCGCCGACGCGCGCCTTCGCCGCCTGCTCGACTTCAAGGTCTTCGTCGATACCGATCCCGACGTTCGGCTCGTGCGCCGCATCCAGCGCGATATGGGCGAACGTGGCCGACTGGTTTCCGACGTCCTCCGGCAGTACATGTCGACGGTGCGCCCGATGCATCTCGAGTTCGTCGAACCGTCGAAGCGCTGGGCCGACGTCATCGTGCCCGAAGGCGGCGAGAACCGCGTCGCCCTCGAAATGGTCGTGGCCCGCGTCGAGCAGCTGCTGACCGGGCGCGAGGTTCCGGCATAGTTCGCCTCCCGGTTTGCGGCGACGAGCGCGCGGCGCATACGATCCGCCCATGAGCCGGTTCCGTTTGGCGGTGGAAGCGTCGTTCGAAGCGGCGCATCACCTGCGCTCGTATCGCGGCGCTCCCGAGGCGACGCACGGGCACAGCTGGCGGGTCACGATCGAGCTCGCCGCCGATCAACTGGACGAAGAGGGGATCGGGTTCGACTTCATTCCGGCGCGCGCGACGCTTCAGGAGCTCGCGGCGCGCTTCGATCACCGCGACATCAACGAGCTGCCACCGTTCGATCGGCTCTCCCCGACCACCGAGCGGCTGGCCGTCTGGTTCTGCGAAGAGATGCAACGCCGGCTTCCCGACGCACGCGTGGCTTCCGCCACGGTGTGGGAGGGTCCATACTGTCGGGCGACTTATCTGGCCGACCTCAAGGAGGCTGCGAAGTGACGACACGGAAGGTGCACCGCGATCCGCGGCAGGGAATCGGCTGGCTGGGGCTCGTGGTCGCGATCCTCGGGATGGCCGGTTGTTCACGGCAGGCGGATCCGGTAGCTGTTCTCACCGTCGAACCGACCGAGCTGCGGTTGCCGTTTCCGGAGTTCGTCGACCTCGGCGTCACGCTCGAGCCGCTGACCACGCTTCCTCCCGGGAGCGAACCGAAGCTCTTTCTCCATCTCCTCGATGAGCCGGGATCGGTCATCCGCACCTTTGATCAACCGATTCCGGGCGACTGGCAGGTCGGGCACCGGATCCGTCTCCAGGTGCGCCTGGCGCAGTCGGCGCTGGCGGATCCGCTGGAGCCGGGGAGCTATCTCCTCACCGCCGGGCTCTACGATCTCCGGGCGGATCGGTTCGCGCTCAAGAGCTCGGGCGAGGAGGTGGCCCGGCTCGAATACCAGATCGCGACGGTCACGGTGCCGGTGGCTGGAAGTTCGCTGCCTACTGTGCGCTTCTCGGAAGGCTGGCTCGCCGCCGAACCTGGCTACGACCGACAGATCCTGGTGCGGCGGAGCCTCGCGGGAGCTGGCCCGGCGACGCTGCAGATCGGGCCGCTGCGCGGGCCGGGTCAGCTGCTGCTCCGGCTAGCGCCGGCGCCAGGAGTGGCTCAGGATCGGATCGAGATTCGCGCCGGCTCCGACTCGCCGCGGGTGCGGCTGCGATCGTCGTGCGGCGGATTCGAAGCCGAAGTGTCGGGAGACCCCGGCGTCGAGACGCTGATCGACGTGCCGGCGACGACGGACGAGGTTTCGTGCGACATTGAGGTGGCGCCGAACTTCACCGCCCGCGTCGGGGTCGATGGCCAGGTGCGGTCGAGCGCCATCGAGGTCCTCGCCTGGCGAGCGGGGACGGAGGTTGAGTAAGCCGGCCTCTCCGATCCTGCGGCCGAAACAGGCGCGATACCTCGAGGGACTTCTGCCGCCCCGCGACGCGTTGGTGCGGGAGATGGAGAGCTTCGCGTCCAGGAGCGAGATACCGATCGCGCGCCCCGAGCTGGCGCGGCTTCTCGAAGCGCTGGCGGCGAGCCGCCCGGCCGGTCGCCTCCTCGAAGTCGGCACGGCGATCGGCTACGGCACGCTGGCCTTGGCGCGGGGAGCGCGGGAAGGTCACGTCGTGACCGTGGACCGTGATCCGGCTCGACTTGCCCTGGCGCGGGACTTTCTCGCCCGCGCCGGTGTTTTGAATCGAGTGGAGATTCTCGAGGGCGAGGCTCTGTCGACGCTTCAGTCCGTACCCGGTCCGTTCGACCTCGTCTATCTCGACGGCGACAAGAAGGAGTATCGCCGTACGCTCGATCTGCTGCTGCCCAAGCTCGTCGTGGGCGGATTCGTCGTGGTCGACAATCTGCTCTGGAGCGGCGCGATCGCCGATCCCGACCTGCGTCGCGACGACGACCGCGAGGCCCTCGAGATCGAGCGCTTCAATCCGTATCTCACGATCCACCCCCAGCTCGCGTCGGTGCTCTTGCCGCTGGGCGACGGCATCGGCCTGGCGGTCAAGCGCAAGCCGACGATCCGCGAGCTGGGCGGGCCGTTCTGAGCTGCGACTCCTCGAGAAATTTGCGGCGTGCGAGGAATCTGCGGGAGTCGCAGGTCAGCAGCGAACCAGCAAGTTCGCGGGCGCGGAGGGGTGAGGCCGCCGGATTCACTCCGGCGACCGAGGGGAGGGCGCGTGCCCTCCCCTTTCTGAAGACCCTCAGTACTTCACCGAGCAGCCGTACGGTTTCGTCGTGGAAGGATCCGGCGACTTCCCAACGCTGAGCGCGGTGAGCGCGGCGTCGACGTAGTTGCCCTTGCCGCCGCTCATCGCCCCCTCGTCGATGGCGCCGTTGTAGGCCACCATGCCGTTCTTGTCGACGACGATCATGTGCGGCGTGGTATTGGCGCCGTAAGCGCGGCCGGTCTCGCCGCTGGTGTCGTAGAGCACGTCGTAGCCGATGCCGTTCTTGGCGTTGAATGCCCTGTGCTGCTCGGGCGCGACGAAGTCCCCGCTTCCGCCATTGGTGCTGTTGATGCCGAGCCAGACCGCTTCCGGATGCTTGCCCGCCGTGGATGCCATGGTCTTCGCTTCCGAGTGCCGGCGCGAGAACGGGCAGTTCGGATTGATCCATTCGAGGACGACCGGTTTGCCCCTGAAGTCGGCGAGCGACACGGTCTTGCCGTCGAGATTCTTGAGGCTGAACGCCGGCGCGGCCGTGCCGACAGCCACGTCGGCCACCGCCGGACCGCAGGCGACGGCGAAGAGAGTGGTGAGGACGAGTACGGACATCGAGGAACTCTGCGCTTTCATCTTGGCTCCTTAAGGATGCGGGTTGGGCGATCTCCGGCGGCGACGCCAGAAAGCGAGAGCCGCCGCCGTGATGAGCAAGGACAGGGCCGCGACCCAGGTCGTTCGGCGGGACGACTGGCGCGCAGGAAGCGGAATCGTGCCGCGACCGGTGAGAGCGTAGGGACCGTCTTGCCCTTCGAGCCCGGTGATCGTCCAGGCGATCTCCGCGGTCGCCGGCGGAGACTTGGTTTCGTCGAACGGCCGGAACGGCACGCGAAATCGCAACCCGGAGGCGCCGATCGAAAGCTCGGGCTTGCCGAGGGCGAAGAAGGGATGGGTTTCGAAGAAAAGGTCGGGAGAGGCGGCGCTGAACTTGCCGCCTTCTGCGACGAGGACCAGCACCGAGAAAGGAGGTGCCCCGGCCTCAGCGTGGACGGCGACCGCGGGCGCTCCCGCGACTTCGGAGGAATCGACCGGCAGCTGACGGCGAAAGCGGGCGAGGCGCTCCGAGCTCTCTGGATCCAGAGCCGCGTTCGCCTCGGGATCCGCCGCGGGAAGGAGAAGCGCGAGCTCCGCCGCGTACGGAACGCACTCGTCGGCACAGACCAGGTATTCGAGCCTGGCGCGCAGATGAAGCGCCTTTCCCGGTGCACCGTGCCATCGGCCGGCGATCGGATAGACCACCGCGTTTTCGTAGCCGAAGCTCACCAGCCCGCCGGGAAGGTCAAGTCGATGCGGCGCCGGGAAAAGCAGCTTCGAGCCCGTAACTTCGGGAGTCGCCGACAGGTCGAGCTTCGGAGCGTATCCGGCATCGCCGCTGTTCTTCCAATAAACATGCCAGCCGGGCGCGAGCTCGAAGTCGAGGCCGAGATCGAGGTCAGTTTCGGAGGCGGGGGCAGCGCTCCAGCCGGAGATCAGCCGGACTTTGGCCTCGGGGGTCGTCGACCAGGCGCCCGTCGCCGCCGCGAGCGGTTCGGGAAGCGCGAACAGCGACAGGGCGATCGCGGCCACGGTTGCAGCGTGATGAATCGAGCCGCAGGCTCGGCTCTTGGGGTAGAGGCTCCACGGTTCCACTCGCTGATACTACGCAGATGCGGAGTCGGAGGTTGAGGCGCGAGGGGTAGACTGCGCGGCCATGTCCTGGCGCAAGCTGCTCGTGAGAGCCGGTGGGCTGTCGTTGGTGCTCGCGGCGCTCGCGACCGGCGCCTTCGTCTGGCTCGAGAGCCGCGGGATGCCGCAGCGGACCGGGACGGCGTCGCTCGCCGGTCTCGCCGCGGATGTCGAGGTGCGCTTCGACCGCTGGGGAATGCCGTACGTGCGCGCTGCTTCGAGTCTTGACGCGGCGCGCGCCCTGGGCTGGCTCCATGCCAACGATCGACTCTTCCAGATGGAGCTCTCGCGCCGCGCCGCGGCCGGGAGGCTCTCGGAGCTCTTCGGCGAGCGCGCCCTCGAGTTCGACAAGAAGGTTCGGCGGCTGCGCATTCGCCGCGCCGCGGAGAAGCTCGTGCTCGGCGGAGCGGAGGAGAGCCGCGCCACCCTTGCCGCCTACGCCGAAGGAGTCAACGCCTGGGTCGCGAACCGGAAGGGCGACTTGCCCCCTGAGCTGCGACTGTTGCGGGCCGGGGTCGAACCGTGGACGGCGCCCGACTCGATCGGCATCGTCTTCCTGATGGCGCGGCAGCTCTCGGCGATTTTCGAGCCCAACGAAGAAGAGCTGTTCGTACTGCTGCGTGCGTTCGGCCCCGAGCGGGCGCGCGAGCTCGCCGGCGAATCCGCCGCGACGATCTTCGACGAGGTCTTGCGCGCGGCGCGAGAGGCGCGGGCGGCGGGCGAGAAAGTCGATCATCGCGAAGAGGGCGCCGGCCTCGGCAGCAACGACTGGGCGGTTGGCCCGTCCCGCAGCGCCACGGGTTCGGCGCTGGTGGCCAACGATCCCCATCTCGGGCTCGGAATCCCGGGAGTCTGGTTCCAGGCGTCGATCCGTTCGCCTGGTTACGAGGTCTCCGGCATGACGATCCCCGGTGTCCCGGGGGTGGTGCTCGGCCGGAGCGAGCACCTGGCCTGGGCGTTCACGAACCTCTACCTCGACGACGTCGATCTCTTCCTGGAGCGCGTCGACGCGACCAACACCAAGGTGCTGCGCGGCGCTCTATGGGTGCCGATCCGCGTCGAGACCGAGGTCATCCGCCTCGACGACGGCGAGGAGGTGCGCTTCGAGGCGCGCTCGACCGATCGAGGGCCGCTCCTTGAGGCGGACCCGGCGAGCGGACTGCCGGCACGCAGCGTCGCCTGGACTGGCTACGAGCCCGCCGACCAGATGGCGGCCTTCCTCGGCCTGGCGCGGGCGAAGTCGGTCGCGGAGGTGCCGGCCGCGATCGAGAGCTATGTTTTCCCGCCGCAGAACCTCGTGGTCGCCGACCGCGCCGGGCACCTGCTCTGGACACCGATCGGCCGGGCGCCGAATCGGTTTGGTTGGGACGGTCGCTTTCCAGCCCCAGGCGAGCGCCTCGACGTCGGCTGGTCGGGTTTGGTTTCGGCCGCGCAGAATCCGACGCTGCTCGACCCGGAGAACGGCGCGATCGCCACGGCCAACAGCTTCCTGCCCGTTGCCCAGCCAACCTGGTTCGAGGGCGAATTCGACACTTCGTTTCGCGCCGACCGGATCCGCGAGCGGTTGGTGGAGCGAGCCGACTGGAAGCCGGCGGACCTCATCCGCCTGCAGAGCGACGCTACGTCGCTGTGGGCGAAGTGGCTGGTCGGCCGGATGGACGGTGCCAGGTACGCGGGCGCCGCCGCCAAGGCATGGGAAGCGCTGTCGAAGTGGGACTTCGCGATGGAGGAGAAGGGACCCGCGGCCCTCTTCGTGCTCGTCGAGCGTGAGCTTCGTCGAGCCATTTTCGAAGACGAAGCCGAGCGGGCGCGTATCGCGCGATTCGACACGCGCTGGCGGTTGATCTATCTGCTCGAAGGGAAGGCGGCCGCTGGGTGGTTCGACGACCTGTCGACGCCGGCGGTGGAAGATCGCCGCGCGATCGTGGAGAAGGCGCTCGCCGCGGGCTGGGCGACGGGGGCGACACGGTGGGGGAGCGACGTTTCGACCTGGCCGTACGCGTCGATCCACCGCCTCGCTCTGGATCACCCACTCGGATCGATTCCACTGCTCGGCCGCTGGTGGAACCGGGGTCCGTTCGCGCTGCCGGGCTCCGCCACGACGGTCATGGCGTTCGGGGGCCCGTGGCAGGGTGAGCTGCTCGACATCGACTACGGTCCGTCGATGCGGCTGGTGAACGATCTCGGCGACGCCGACCGGGGGCTCTCGATCCTGCCCGGCGGCCAGTCGGGCCATCCCGCGGATCCGCATTACGACGATCAGCTGCCGCTCTATCTGCGCGGCGAAGCGCGCGCCGTGCCGTGGAGCGAAGCCGCGATCGAAAAGGCGGCAGTCGAGCGTCTGCGACTGACCTCGGCTGGCGTTCTTCAGCGATGAGCCTGAGGACCCGGCGGGCGAGGCGTCGATTCGCGGCGGCGCTCCTCCTGCCGCTGGCCGCGCTGGCTGCGATGCCCGCGGCGGCTGAGTCCACGCCGCCTCGCGGCCACCTCCTGCTGAACGGCGGCGGCGGCGAGGCGACCGGTTACTGGCTGAAGTTCTTCGAGCTCGCGGGCGGCAAAGATCAGCCGATCGTCATCGTGCCGACCGCCTCCGAGCGGCCAGAGGCGGGCCCCGAGTACGTCGAAGAGCTCGTGCCGCTGGGCGCCACGAACGCGCGTTGGCTGCCGATCCGAACGCGCCAGGACGCCGAGCAGCCCGAGATCGTCGCGGCGCTCGCCGGGGCAAGAGCGATCTTCTTCACCGGCGGCGACCAGAGCCGGATCACCGCGGCGATTCTCGGTACGGCGGCCGAGAAAGCGATCCGTGCCGTCTACGAAACTGGCGGAGTGCTGGGCGGAAGCTCGGCCGGTCTCGCCTGCATGAGCGAGAAGATGCTCACCGGCGAGGGCGACTTCACCCGGCTCACCGCCGGCAACGTCGAGCTCAAGCCGGGCCTGGGCTTCGTGACCGAGGCGATTCTCGACCAGCACTTCGTCTCACGGCAACGGCAGAACCGCCTGATTTCCGCGGTGCTCGAGAACCCGACGCTCCTGGGTGTCGGCGTCGACGAACGGACGACGATCTGGGTGAAGCCCGACCGCACCTTCGAGGTTCTGGGCGACGGCTGGGTGATGATCTTCGACGCCAGAAAGAGCGCGATCCGCCGCATTGTCGCCGACGCCGTCACCCGCCTCGCCGCCGCCGAGCTCGTCACCCGAATCCTGGTCGCCGGCGACCGCTTCGATCTGAAAAGCGGCTTGCCGCTTCCTTGAAGGAAGATCGCGTCGCGACTCAGCGCAGGCGGCGTTGGGGGCGGGAGGCCGACTTGGTGCGCTCGACGTAGGGCTCCACACCGGGGGTGGTGCAGCGCGGGAGGGGCTCCTGGATCGCGGCTTCGATGTCGCGGATCCGCTCGAGCTCGATCCAGGAGGCGATCGAGGAGACCAGTCCGGTGGCGTTGCCGCGCGCGGTGCGGCCGGCGCGGTGGACGTAGTCCTCGACCGTCTCGGGCAGGTCGTAGTTGATGATGTGCTGGATCCCCGGCACGTCGATGCCGCGCGCCGCGATGTCGGTGGCGATCAGGATGCGGTGCTGGCCTTCACGGAAGCCGTCGAGCGAAGCGATGCGCTCCTTCTGCGTGAGGTCGGCGTGGATGCGATCGACCGGGTGGCCGGCGCGGTGAAGCGCCCGGTAGAGCCACTCGGCGTCGCTCCGGCGGCGAACGAAGACCAGCGTCGAGCCGAGCTCCTGATTCAAGAGCGACAGGATGCACGGCTTCTTGTTGTCGATGTCGACGAGGTAGATCCGGTGCGAGATGCCGGCGGCGGCGCGGCCGGGCGGCATGATGTCGACGCGCAGCGGATCGGTCAGGAAGCGCTGCGTCAGTCGTTCGATCGGCGGCGGCATCGTCGCCGAGAACATCATCGTGTGGCGCTTCTTGGGCAGCTTTTCGAGGATGGCGTTGATCTGCGGCAGGAAGCCCATGTCCAGCATGTGATCGGCCTCGTCGAGCACCAACATCTCGACCCGGTCGAGTTTCACCGTGCCGCGCTCGAGGTGATCGAGGAGGCGGCCTGGGGTCGCGACCACGATGTCCGGCCGCTTGGCCAGGGCGTCCATCTGATGCCTGATGTTGAGGCCACCGATGAGCGAGACCGTGCGCAACTGGTGGCTGGCGCCGAAATAGTCGAGAAAAGCCTTGGTCTGCAGCGTGATCTCGCGCGTCGGCGAGAGGATCAGGCCGCGGACCGCGCGGCCGTGCCCGAGCCGTTGCGCCATCGGGATGGCGAACGCGGCGGTCTTGCCCGAGCCGGTCTCGGCGAGGCCAAGGATGTCGCGGCCGGCGATCGCTCCGGGGAGGACCGCCGCCTGGATCGGAGTTGGATGAATCCAGCCGAGCTCCGCCACCGCGAGCCGGAGCTCGGGGGTCATGCCGAGATCGTCGAAGGAGCGGTTGGTCTCAGGAACCGGGTGCTGCGGGAGAGAAGCCTGTTGCATCCAGAGGGCGATTCTATGCCGGGTTCTCGAAAAGCACCGTTTGCGGGCTCTCCTCGTCGTCTTCGGGGAAGTTGGAGACCCCGACGCCGGCGAGGCGAAAGCGCAGCGCGCGGCCCTCGACGAACTGTTCGAGGAGCGCCAGCGCATGGCCGGCGAGCTCGGCCGCCGAAGCTGGCGGATGCGCCGGCGTTACGCGACGGGTGACGGTGCGGAAGTCCCCGGTCTTGAGCTTGAGCGTGATCGTCCGGCCGGCGCGATCCCGCCGCCGCGTCGCCTCCCAGACCTGCCGCGCCAGCTTCTCGAGCGTCGGCGGCAGCGCCTCGAGCGGCAGGTCGTTCTCGAACGTTGTCTCGCTCGACACCGACTTCACCGGTCGATCGGGCTCGACGGGGCTCTCGTCCCTGCCCAACGAAAGGTCGTGCAGGCGGCGGCCGAATTTCCCGAAGCGGGCCTCGAGCTCGACCAGAGGTCGCGCGCGCAGATCGCCCACGGTCGCGATTCCCATCTCGGCGAGCGCTTCGCCGGTCATCTGCCCGACGCCCGGGAGCTTGCCGACGGGAAGAGGGGCGAGGAAGCCCTCGATTTCGTGCGGCTGGATGACGAAGAGGCCGTCGGGCTTTTTCCAGTCCGAGGCGATCTTGGCCAGGAACTTGTTGGGCGCCACACCGGCCGAGGCGGTGAGCGCCGTCTCGTCGCGGATCGCCTGGCGAATCGCCTTGGCGGTCGCTGTCGCGGTGGGCAGTCCGGTGAGCTCGTGCGTCACGTCGAGGTAGGCCTCATCGAGCGACAGCGGCTCGACGAGCGCCGTGTGGCGCTGAAATATCGCGCGCACCGCGCGCGACACCTCGCGGTAGCGCGGAAAGTCCGGCGGCGTGAAGACCGCTTGCGGGCAAAGGCGCTCAGCGGTGACCGCCGCCATCGCCGAGCGGATGCCGAACTTGCGCGCCTCATAGGACGCCGCGCAGACCACCGAACGCGGGCCTTTCCAGGCCACGACCACCGGTCGGCCCTTGAGCTCCGGCCGGTCGCGCTGCTCGACCGAAGCGTAAAAGGCGTCCATGTCGACGTGCACGATCTTGCGCAACCTCACGTCTCGCCTTCTGGAGTCACCAATGGGACTCCGCGGAGCGGCATTACCGTCAGGGTGCGGTAGTGGGAAAGAGAAACCTCGCCAGGTGGCTGACCCTTCCTCTTGGAGACGTCGCCAGCGATCGCGGCGTGCACGGCGACGCTTCCGGCGTTCCTGGCTTTGGAGTAGCCGGCGGCGAGGCTGGCGGCAAGGCGCTCGGTCTCCCGGGGCAGCCGCTCCAGTCGGTCGGGGTTCAAGACCACGACATGGGAGCCGGAATCGCCCGCGAGATGGAACCAGAAGTCCTCCGGCCGGGCCAGTCTAATAGACAGTAAGTCATTGTCGGATGAGGACTTACCGACCAGGATTACGAATCCTCCCGGGGCGTGGAAGACGCGGGCGATCCGCCGCCCTTGGTAGATCCCGGCGGCCGGGTCCGAAGGCGGGGGCGCCTGGCGGGAGCTTTCGGACATCGCTGTTCATCGTACCGGATCGCTTGCCGGGACCGATTCAACCCGCTAGACTGGCCGCACTTTCCGCGAGCGCCTTTGCCGCCGCCTTTGCGCCCGCCTCCAACGCACGCTACGAATCATCACGGAGTCCGCTTGTCTCGAAGAATGTTGATCAATGCCCGCAGCGCGGAAGAGCTGCGAATCGCCGTCGTTTCCGACGCCGGGCTCGAGAACTACCAGGTTGAGGTTGGCGAAGGGGGCTTGACCCGCGGCAACATCTATCGCGGCGTCATCTCGAACCTGCAGTCCGCCCTGAACGCCGCCTTCATCGACTACGGCGCCTCGAAGAACGGTTTCCTCGCGATCCAGGACGTGGTCGACGAGGCGCGCTACGGCGATCCCGCGCCTGGCGGCCGGCCGCAGATCGACGACATCCTGCAGCAGGGTAAACCGATCGTGGTGCAGATCACCCGCGAACCCGAAGGGCAGAAGGGCGCCGCGATCACCACCAATCTCTCGCTCGCCGGCCGCTATCTCGTCTTCACGCCGTTCGACGACACGCGTGGCGTCTCGCGCAAGGTCGAGGACGAGGAGACCCGCGCCGAGCTGCGCTCTCTCGCCGGCAAGCTCGAGCTGCCCGAGGGTGGCGGCGTCATCGTGCGCACCAACGCGCTCGGCGAGACGCGCGCCGAGCTGCAGCGCGACCTCGCGGCCCTGCTGCGCGTCTGGAAGCGCATCCAGACCGAAGCCCGGAACGGCAGCGGACCGCGCCTCCTCTACAGCGACCAGGACCTGATCCTGCGCGCCCTGCGCGATCACCTCGACGCCGACGTCGAGGAGATTCTGGTCGACGACGAGACCGCGTTTCAGCAGGCCTCCGAGTACATGCAGGCGTTCATGCCGCGCACCCGGGTCGAGCTGACGCACTACGTCGAGCGCGTGCCGCTGTTCTCGAAGTACAGTCTGGAGAGCCAGATCGAGCAGATCTTCGGCCGCCAGGTCAGCCTGCCTTCGGGTGGTTCGATCGTCATCGATTCGACCGAGGCGCTCACCGCGATCGACGTCAACTCCGGCCGCGGCTCGAACGGCGGCAGCCACGAAGAGATGGCGGCCGACACCAACCTCGAAGCGGCGCGTGAAGTCGGGCGGCAGCTGCGCCTGCGCGACCTCGGCGGCCTGGTGGTGGTCGACTTCATCGACATGCGCGCGATGAAGAACAAGAAAGCGGTCGAGAAGGCGATGAAGGATTCGATGAAGAGCGACCGCGCGCGCTCGACCGTCGGCCGCATCTCGCCCAACGGCCTCCTGGAGATCAATCGGCAGCGGATCCAGCAGGCGCTGCGCGTGCGAGCCCAGCGCGCCTGCCCGACCTGCCAGGGCACCGGCAGGGTGCCGTCGATCGAGACCGTGGGCCTGAATCTGCTGCGCCGGATCGAAGGGCGCGCCGCCACCGGGCGCCTGCTCAAGGCGCGGATCGAGATGCACCCGGAGCTCGCCGAGGCGGTGCAGAACGGCCGCCGTCGCGATTTCGCTCGCCTCGAAGCCGAGTACGACATCGAGATCGAGATCGTCGCGGCGCACCGGTTGCATGGTCCCGAAGAGCAGATTGAATGGCGCGACCGGCCGACGCCGATCGCCGTGGCGCCGCTCAGGCCCGCCCAGATCCGCGAGCGCCGAGCGACGGCGAGCGGAGCGCCGATCGTGTTCGAACCGGCTCCGGCCGCGGAAGCCGTCGTCGCCGAAGGCGGCCAGGGCGAGGGGGAGTCGCGGAAGAATGGCAAGAAGCGCCGTCGCGGTGGCCGCAATCGGCGGGGGAAGGTCCAGGAGCGCTCGACGCCGGTGTTCCCCGCCGAAGTTTCCGTCCTCTTCACCGAAGGCGACGCGGCTCCCGAGCCGAGCGCCGCCGCTGCCGGCGAGGCGCGTGCCGCGAACGAAACGCGTGCCGCGAGCGAGAGCGGAGCTGGCGGCCGGAAGCGGCGTCGCCGAGGCGGCCGGAACCGGAGCGGACGCCGCGGCCCGGATGCGGGCGACCGGCCGAACGAGAATCCGGGAAACGTCGCCGTCGCGCGACGGGACGACGACGGCCCGCCGCAAGAGTCGGTCGAGAGCCGCATCGCCCGCATCGCCGCCGCCTTCGCGCCGACGATCTGAACCAGGCGCGCGAAACAGGCGGTTCTGTTTCACCACCGTCAGGGCCGGTTCAGTGCGCCCGCTCGCCGCTCCCGGTATCCTTTCCACTCTAAGGAGGCCGGATGACTCAGATTCTCGACAGCGACGCCCATGAGACCCGGGAGTGGGTCGAGGCGCTCGACGATGTCATCGCGACCCGCGGCGAAGCGCGGGCGCAGTTCCTGATGCAGCGCCTGCAGGACCACGCCTACCGGCGCACCGTGCCGCTGCCGGCGCCGACGACACCCTACGTCAACACGATCCCGCGGCATGAGCAGCCGCCCTATCCGGGCGACCGCGCCATCGAGCGCCGGATCAAGAGCGTCATCCGCTGGAACGCGCTCGCCATGGTGGTGCGGGCGAACCGCGAAGAGGACGGCATCGGCGGCCACATCGCGACTTACCAGTCGGCGGCGACGCTTTACGAAGTGGCGTTCAATCACTTTTTTCGGGGCCGCGGTGAGAGCGGCTTCGACGGCGATCTCATCTTCTTCCAGGGCCACGCCTCGCCGGGCATCTATGCGCGGAGCTTCCTCGAAGGTCGCCTGACCGCGGCGCAGCTCGAGAACTTCCGGCAGGAGCTCGCGCCGGGCGGCGGGCTCTCGTCGTACCCGCACCCCTGGCTCATGCCCGACTACTGGGAGTTCCCCACCGTCTCGATGGGCCTCGGGCCGATCACCGCGATCTACCAGGCGCGCTTCATGAAATATCTGGAGAATCGCGGACTCGCGAAAACCTCCGGACGGCGGGTCTGGGCTTTCCTGGGCGACGGCGAAACCGATGAGCCGGAGACGTTGGGCGCGCTCACTCTGGCCTCGCGCGAGCGGCTCGACAATCTGATCTTCGTCGTCAACTGCAACCTGCAGCGCCTCGACGGGCCGGTGCGCGGCAACGGCAAGATCATCCAGGAGCTCGAAGCGGCGTTCCGCGGCGCCTCCTGGAATGTTCTCAAGGTGATCTGGGGCTCCTCCTGGGATCCGCTTCTCGAGCGCGACAGCGACGGCTGGCTGGTGCGGGTGATGAACGAGACCGTCGACGGCGAGTACCAGAAATACTCTGTCGAGGGCGGCGCTTACATCCGCGAGCACTTCTTCGGCAGGTATCCGGAGCTCGCCGCGATGGTCGCCGATATTCCGGAAGACCAGATGCCGTACCTGCGGCGCGGCGGCCTCGACCCGGAAAAGGTCCACGCCGCCTACGATCTCGCGACCAGGACGACCGGGATGCCCACGGTCATCCTCGCGAAGACCATCAAGGGGTACGGGCTCGGCGACGCGGGTGAGGGGAAGAACGTCTCCCATCAGCAGAAGAAGCTCAACATCGAAGAGCTCAAGGCCTTTCGCGACCGCTTCGAGATTCCGGTATCCGACGCCGACATCGTGGACGCCCCGTACTACCGCCCGGACGAATCGAGCGTCGAGATCCAATACCTGCTCGAAAGGCGGCGCGCGCTCGGCGGCTTCGTGCCGGCGAGGCGCTCGTTCGCGGGTTCTCTGAAAACGCCGGCGCGCGCGGCCTTCGCCGAGTTCCACGGCGGCTCCGAGCGTGCGGTGTCGACGACGATGGCGTTCGTGCAGATCCTGCGGTCGCTGCTCAAGGACCCGGAGATCGGCCAGCGGATCGTGCCCATCGTTCCTGATGAGGCGCGCACCTTCGGCATGGAGTCGCTCTTTCGCCAGCACGGCATCTACGCCTCGACTGGACAACTCTACGAACCGGTCGACGCGGGAACGCTGCTCTATTACCACGAGTCGAAGAACGGCCAGATCCTCGAGGAGGGAATCACCGAAGCGGGCTCGATGTGCTCGTTCACCGCCGCCGGCACCTCATATTCGACGCACGGCCTGCCGATGATTCCGTTCTTCATCTACTACTCGATGTTCGGATTCCAGAGGATCGGCGACCTGATCTGGGCATTCGGCGATCAGCGTGGCAGGGGATTCCTGCTGGGAGCGACCGCCGGACGGACGACGCTGAACGGCGAGGGGCTGCAGCACGAAGACGGACACAGCCAGATCCTCGCGGCGACGGTGCCGAATCTCGTCTGCTACGACCCCGCCTACGCGCACGAGCTGGCCGTGATTCTCGAGCACGGCTTGAAGCGCATGGTGCGTGACAATGAAGACATCTTCTATTACGTGACGCTCTACAACGAGAACTATCCGATGCCGGCGCTGCCGGAGCGCGACGTCGAGGGAATCCTCGCCGGCCTCTATCGCGTCCGGGCTTCCGACTCGAAATCCCTCGGCGCGGAACGGCCGCGCGCGCAGATTCTGGGCTCGGGTCCGATCCTGCGCGAGGCGCTCAGGGCGCAGGAGATTCTCGCCGACAGGTTCGCAGTAGCGGCCGACGTCTGGAGCGCCACGTCGTACAAGGAGCTGCGTCGCGATGCCCTCGAATGCGAGCGCTGGAACCGGCTCCATCCGGGTGAAGTACCGCGGGTTCCCTACGTCACGCGCGCCCTCGGCTCCGCCAAGGGGCCGGTCATCGCGGTTTCGGACTGGATGAAGCTCGTCCCGGATCAGATCGCGCGCTGGGTGCCGCAGGGGCTGACGCCCCTCGGAACGGATGGCTTCGGTCGCAGCGACACGCGCCAGGCGCTGCGCCGCTTCTTCGAGATCGACGCCGAGCACGTGGCGCTTGCCGTGCTCTCGGAGCTCGCGCGACGGTCGGAGGTCCCGGCGCAGGTCGCCGCGAACGCGCCACGCGAGCTCGGGATCGATTCCGAGGCGCGCAACCCGCTCGAGCGCTGAGCGATCCGCTCGCCGCGACCGGCGGATCGACCGGACGACTGGCACATATACTGCGTAGGCGCTCTTGAGGGGGTTCCATGCGCCGATTGACCGCACGCGCTGCGCTGTCGCTTTTGCTGCTCCAGCTGGCCCCGGCCCCGGCCATCGCGACCTGCGGAGGGGGCGGCGGCGGCGGAATGGGCGGCGTCAACTCGGGCGGCATGGCCGAGGCCGAGGTCTACCGCGTTCCCTGGAAGGTCATCGATGGCGGCGTCCTGCCGCCGGCGAGCGAATCCGGTCTCTCGCTCCTCTGGTTCCCGGTTTCGCGCGAAGAGGCGCGCGGCTCGCAGCTCCTCGATTCGCGCTTCCTGACGCTCTCGTTCGCGCCCTGCGGTGGCGTCTGGATCGTGCCGAGCGACGCGGTGGCTCTGCGACTCAAATACGGAATCGCCGAAGGAAGCGGTTACGCGATCCTCGCGGAGGCGGACGGCGCCGAGCGCGCTCGCGCCAGGCCTGAGAAGGGCAAGCTCCGTCTTTCCGACGTCGAGAAGCTCGTCAAGACGGAGCTCGACGGCCGACGCACGGCGACGGAATCCAAGCTGGAGGCGGCCGAGAAGCGCGCCAAGGGTGGCGAAACCGAGGCCGCGACGGCGATCTATCGCGAGATCTATACCGAGCGCTGCCTCCTCCCGGGCTCGGCGCGCAAGGCCGCGAAAGCGCTGAAGAAGCTGGGCGTCGAGCTCGAAGGCGCGGCGCTTTCTCCGGCTGCTTCTGTCGGCGTGGGCGAGCCGGATTTATCGGCGACGAAAACCGACGAGGTGACCGCCCTCCTCGAGGCCGGTCTCGCCGCCGAGTTCGAGCTCCGGCTCGATGACGCGCGACGGGCCTACGAGAGAGCGCACGACGCAGATCCTGCCGACGCCGTGGCGCTGCGTTTTCTGGCCGAGTACCATCGTCATCACTCCGGCGACTGGACGCTCGCGCGGCAGCTCTTCGGGGATCTGCTGTCACGCCCGGCGGATGCGCTGTCGCGCGCCGTGGCGCTGCACGGCCTGGGCAAGATGACGATCCACGCCGGCGACTTCGCCGGCGGCGTCGCCAGGATCGAGGCCTCGGTCGCGGCCTTCCCGCTGCCGCTCGCCTACCGCAATCTCGCCGTCTACTGGAGCTCCGAAGGGCGCCTCGACAAGGCCTACGGCTTCGTCGAGAAGGCGCTCGAGCTCGCTCCCGACGATCTTTACAACAAAATCTTCGCCGCGACCTACCTCGTGGGACAGGGCAAGTCGTCCGACGCCGAGCGCGTGGCGCTCGCCGAGCATCCGGTTCTCGAAGCCTCCTATAACCTGGCGGCGATCTGGGCTCAGCTCGGCAACAAGGAGAAGGCGCTCGAGCTCCTGGCGCGACACTTCTTCGAGTACGAGCGCTTCGATCCGGTGCGGGCCCGCGAAATGCGCGAAGCTCGCGACGACATCGCCTTTGCCTCCCTGCACTCGGACCCCGGGTTCGTCGAGCTCACGAAGCTTGCGGACGTCGATTTCGAGTCGTATCACCTGAACGGGCGCGGCACTAGCCGGTAGGTTCGACTGGCGGGTCGTCGCTGGCGTCGCACCGGCTCCCTTCGGCGACGCTGCGGCGGCACCGCTTCGTGCTCGGAGTCGGGGGTCCCGCTCTC
>ERZ1292633.1856-Hain-H41-02um-R1-1856-length-22254-cov-8_pt1 | contig 22254 bp, 19 predicted proteins | sample MGYA00564406_ERZ1292633 | MGnify/ENA primary metagenome ERZ1292633 (study PRJEB36523, sample SAMEA6512639) | groundwater metagenome | collected 2019-01-08 | study: AquaDiva: Metagenomics assemblies of 32 groundwater samples
AAGGCTTTACGCGTGCTTAAGGATATATTCTAATGGATCATACTGTATATATCATTATTCCGACACTTGCTGCTTTAATAGCCGCCTATTTTTCTACGCCGTTTTTTCGTATCCTAGCTGTGAAATTGCGTATCCTTGATTTGCCGAATAGGCGCAAGATCCATAAACGGGCAACTCCGCTTTTAGGTGGTTTAGGAGTTTTTAGCGGTTTAGTTGCCGGAGTAATTATTAATTGGCAGAACCTTAATTTTTTATTACCCGTATTTTACGGAGCAATTATTATAGTAATACTTGGTTTTATTGATGATACTAGGGGGTTAAGTGCGCGGGTGCGCTTGTTTATAGAGTTAAGTTTGGTGCTAGTAATCAGCCTTATGGGAATACGCGTCACTTTTATGCCTGATACCTGGTGGGGTAATATTTCCGAAATAATTATCACTATGTTTTGGGTAGTAGGAGTAACTAACGCTTATAATTATTTAGATGGCTTAGATGGTTTGGCTGCTGGTTCAGCCGTGGTAAATCTTTTTTGCTTTGCGGCCATTCTTTATGGTAGCGCTCAATATGCCTTAGCTGCATTTGTTTTGTCTTTAATGTCCGGATGTTTAGGATTTTTGCCTTATAATTTTCGAAAAGCAAAAATTTTCTTAGGAGATACCGGCAGCACGCTGATTGGATTTCTCCTTGCTTATATTGGGATTATCGGGTATTGGGCCTCTGACAACGTGGTAAAAATTTCTATCCCGATATTAATTCTAGGTGTGCCGATTTTTGATATGATTTTCACCACTATTATGCGCATAAAAGAGGCTAAAGTTAAGACATTTATTGAGTGGCTTAAATATGGCGGTAAAGACCACTTTCATCATTATCTTGTGGATCTGGGGCTTTCACCAATTGGCGCGGTGCTCTTTATATATTTTATAACTTTTTCATTAGGTATCAGCGCAATAATGGTTAGTAATGACCGCGCAAGCGAAGCATTTATGTCTTTTGCGCAGGCAGGAATAATTTTTGGGATTATAGCAGTGCTTATTGTTATCGGGAAGAAAAGGAGAACCGGGTGGAACAGCAATTAGAAGAGAAAATAACTATCGATGAGTTTAGAAAACTTAAGTTAAAGATTGCCTGTATTAAAGAAGTGGTTGATCATCCTCAGGCAGACCGGCTTTATGTTTTACAAATAGAAGTAGGCGGGATCAATAAACAGATCGTTGCAGGGATAAAAAGCTCTTATACTAAAGAACAGCTGGTTGGAAAACAAGTAGTGATAGTAGATAATCTTGTTCCGGCGCTTTTAAGGGGAGTAGAGAGCCAGGGGATGCTTTTAGCTACCCAGGATGAAAAGGGCCTATGTATAATTATGCCGGAAAGAGAAACTACAACCGGAAGCGCAGTCAAGTAATCCGGCCGCTTGTTTTAAGTGATTATTGCCTAAAGTGCCAAGGGTGTTGCCGGTTTCAGGAAGAAAACTCTATTTGGTCGCCGCATCTTTTAAAATCTGAAAAACATTTCCCGCCTGCTTCACGTAGGAAAAACAGTTTAAAATTAATCCCGCAGAATGGCTTGTTTTATTGCTATTATTATGAAACTACAAAGAAATGCTGTAGAACATACCGGAGGCGGCCTTTTGAATGCCGAATTTATCCGTTTTTATTCTGCCGCAAGGAAAACGATTATTATATCGGGTTAGATCCGCAATGTCCGCTTACAGAGGAGAAATTTTTTAAACCGCGCCTGGAAGCTTTTAAAAAATATTTGTTTGGCCTAAGCAAAAAGCCAGGATTTAAAATGGCCCTAATTTCCAATCCTCATCTTTTTCAGGATTATCCGAAGGTAAAGGCAATTTTTCCTCTAGAGTTAAAATGAAAGTAAATAAGCTTACAGTTAAGGATAAAACGCTTTTCAAGTATTATTTATCTTTTCGTAAGCATGCGCTTTCAGCATATAGTTTTACAAATATCTGGTTATGGAGTAGCCATTATAAAATCCGCTGGGCGCTGATCGATGGATATCTGTGCGTATTTTTTTCTGACCGGTTAGGTACTTTTCTATTTCTACCTCCTTTGGGGGAAAATTTTTCATCTAAATTAGCGCATCGATTAAGCAGCGTTTTAAATGAGCTTAATTCCGGCAGCCCTGTTGCCAGAATAGAAAATATTGAAAAAGAAGAAATCGGTTTTTGGAAACAGGAAGGTTTTAAAACCGTAGAAAAATTTCCTGAATATTTTTGCCTTCAGAAAGATATTGCTTTTTTAAGGGGAAATAAATTTAAACATCAGCGCGCAAGTTATAATCATTTTTTAAAGCAAAATTATTCAGAAACGCTATCTTATAACAAAAAATTTTCTGGAGAGTGCCTTAAGCTATATCATGTTTGGATGTTAAAGCGTCAAAAAGATTATTCCGATAAGATATATGTAGGAATGCTCAAAGATTCATATGAGTGTTTTAAATTTTTACTTAAGAATTATTCGGGGTTTGAAGTAAAAGGGTATTTAGTAAAGTTAGGTAGAAAGTTAGCGGGTTTCACCTTCGGTTTTCCGATAAGCCAGGAAACCTTTTGTGTGCTTTATGAGGTTACTGATTTAACCTGCAAGGGCTTAAGCGCCTATATTTTTTCCTCTTTTGCCCAAAGCCTTAACGAATATAAATATTTGAATATTATGGATGACTCTGGTTTAGCTAATCTTAAAAAGACAAAACAGTTATGGAAGCCGGCATTTCTAGAGCCAGCTTATATTGCCAATATTAACAGATGAATAACGATGGCCTATAGATGGGATATTATATATTAAAGTGCTATGATATTTCCCTTGCCCCAGAAACTGTTTTTAGCGCGCTTTCTGATGAGCGGGGTTGTTTTTTCCTTGACAGCAGCCTTTCAAGCGGTAGCCTGGCAGGAGATTTTTCATTTTTAGGAAATAGTCCTTATCTAATTTTAAAAGGGGAAGATAAAAAATTTCTTTCACTTGTAGATGAAGAAATAACAGTTCATCATCTGAAACCTAATTCTAACTTGCCGTTTATCTCAGGTGCAGTCGGGTATATGAGTTATGAATTCGGTTTAGGGTTTCTACCTAAGCCAATTACCAGGAATAATTCGCTCATTCCTGTTTCAGGGAGCCAGTTTTCTTTTTATTCTACTATTTTTGCATTTGATCATCGCAGAAGAAAAATTATAATCTGTTCAAACGGAGCTCCGGAAAAAAACACAGCATTTGCAAAAACTCTGGCTAAAGAAAATTTTAAAAAAGCTGAAGATTTACTGCTAAAGCTTGTTAACAAAAAACATCCTTCTAAAAATAAAAACACAACAAAAACTCCTACGAGTTTATCTTTTTCCGTAGGGCGCTCAGATTATCTTGAAGCCATAAATAAAGCAAAAGAATATATCCGTCAGGGAGAAATTTATCAGGTGAATTTAAGCCATCAGGTAAGCGGAGTTTGTAATATCGCATCTCCTGCGCTTTATCTTAGGCTAAGAGAGAAAAATCCTTCGGCATTTGGGGCGTATTTTGACGCAGGCGATTATCAAATCATAAGTTCATCCCCTGAGTGTTTTCTTACGCTGCGCGGTAACAAAGTAACCACCCGCCCGATGAAAGGAACAAGGCCGCGTTCAGAAAATTTGATTAAAGATAGGAAAAATAAATTAGAACTTTTGGAAAGTAAAAAAGATAAAGCTGAACTTTTAATGATTTTAGATCTTGAGCGTAATGATCTGGGCAGGGTCTGTAAATACGGTACTGTGAAAGTAAAAATGATGCGAAAAATCGAGTCTTACAAAAATGTATTTCAAACTACTGCCACAATCGAAGGGATATTACATCCTAAAAAAACACGCACAGAATTATTACGTGCTTGTTTTCCCGGAGGCTCAATTACCGGATGCCCTAAGATTCGGGCAATGGAGATTATTTCAGAGCTTGAACCGCGGGGCCGCGGAGTTTATACCGGGGTTTTAGGTTACTCAAGTTTTTGCGGTAATATGGATTTTAATATTCTGATCAGGACAATGTTAAAAAAAGGAAAACGCATAAGTTTTGGAATCGGAGGTGGAGTGGTTGCGGATTCTACCGCTAGAGCTGAATATGAAGAAACGCTGGTTAAAGCTAAAGGGATGATGCAGGCACTTGGGGTTAACATTAGGGACACTTTTTGCCCAAGTAGGGCACACCGGCGCACATTCAGATTGCGCCGGGTGTAAAAATAAAAACTAACAAAAGTGTCCCTATTCTGGTAACAAGAATATTGAGTCGTAGGGCAGGTTTAAACCTGCCCTACGTTGAAGAATTATGCAAAATAAAGTATTTTTTAATGGAAAATTAATTTTGTCCAATCAGGCAAGGCTTGAAGCAGGTAGCCCAGGCACTCGTTATGGCTGGGGAGTATTTGAAACACTGCGGCTAAGTGATAATAAATCCGTATTACTTAGCAAGCATCTGCGACGGCTTAGAAGAAGCTCGAAAGTGCTGGGGATACAGCTTAAATATAGCAGTTATGAAATTACTAAAACCATTTTAAATTTAATTTCAATAAATCATCTAAAAGATGCTCGGATACGTATTTGTGTTTGGAAAAATAAGATAGGCGCGGATTTTTATATCGAAGCTAATTCTTATCAGCCGATTATCAATAAGAAGTATAAAGAAGGGATTGGCCTTATTTTGAGTCCGCAAATAATACCAAGTTTTTCTATGCTGACAGAGCATAAAACTGCAAATTACCTTTTTCATCAGCTTGTTTATAATTGGGCTAAAAATAGAGGTTTCGATGATGCTCTGATCATAAACGAAAAAGGGGATTTAGTTGAAGTAACCCGGGGAAATATATTTTTTATTTCAAAACATAGGCTTTATACTCCGAAGCTCTCCTGCGGATGCCTTCCCGGGGTTACAAGAGAAGCAGTGATTAATTTAGCTAAAAAAATAGGAATAAAAGTAGAGGAAGGTAACTTTTCTGTAAAAGAGTTGTTCGCTGCGCAGGAAATATTTTTTACTAATTCATTAATCGGTATTATGCCGGTAAAGAAAATAAAAGGCAGCAAAATAGTTCAAATCAGGACCGTTTTTAATCTAACTGTAACTGAGCGTTTACAAAAAGCATATTTAAAGTTATGGAAAAAAGTTTCTTAACCATAGGCCTACCGGTTTCCCTTAAGAATTCTGTATTAGCTTTAGGCAGCCACCGGAAGAATACAATTTGTTTTTCGCAAGATAATTTCGCCTTAATAAGTAGAATTCATCAAGACTTAGAAAATCCGGATGATTTCCGTAAATTTAAAAAAGTTGTAGAATATTTGCTCAAGAGAAAACCCAAAATTATTGCTTGCGACTTACATCCGGAATATCTATCAACTAAATATGCTCATATGTTATTTAGTGATCTATCCGCTATACGGGAAATTCAACATCATCACTCCCACCTTGCCGGAGCCATGGCTTTAGCCGGAATAAGATCAAAAAAAGTAATCGGAGTAATTTTTGACGGTACCGGATTTGGTTTAGATAACACCTTGTGGGGCGGAGAGTTTTTTATCGGGAATTATCGTAAATTTTTACGCGCTGCTTTTATAAAACCTATTGAACTTCCGGGAGGAGCGAAGGCGATCAAAGAGCCATGGAGAGTGGCGTTTTCTTGGTTATTATCTTTGTACGGAAAACGCGCCTTTAACCTGGGTATTCCCTTAATAAAAAAAATAAACCCTGAAAATCTAGATTTAGTAGAACGGATAAAAAAAAGCGGATTTAATTCTCCGCTTAGTTCTGGGGCAGGCCGGCTTTTTGATGCGGCTGCAAGCCTGATTTTATTAAAACCGCGCGCTGGTTTTGAGGCAGAGCTTCCGATAGAGCTTGAAAGATTAGCCGCCAGCGGTAAACAAAAATACTCAGCTTATAAAATAAATATTTGCAAAGAGAATGATAATCTTATTTGGGATCCGGCTTTGGTATTTAAAGGAATTGTTTCTGATATAATCGTGAATAAACCAGAAGCAGGAATAGCTTTTAATTTCCATTTTACTGTGGCAGAGGCAATTTGTCGGATTTGTACGTTATTGAGCAAGGAATATGCAGTTAAAACTGTGGTTTTAAGCGGCGGAGTCTTTCAAAATAACCTTTTACTTTCTCTTACCAGGGGCTTATTATATAAAAGCGGTTTTAGAGAAGTTTTTGCAGATCAAAATTGGCTTAATGATAGCGGTATTTCTTTGGGGCAGGCAGTGCTTGCCGGAAGGTAAATATGTGCTTAGCGATTCCGATGCAAGTTAAACAACTAGAAGGTGATTTGGCGCTGGTCCAATCAGGTGGATTCCTCAGAAAAATACACCGTGGCCTGCTTGTAGGGTTAAAAACCGGTGATTATGTGCTGGTGCATGCTGGTTTTGCTATTGAAAAAATAGATCCTAAAAAGGCAAAAGAGACTTTGAGATTGTTAGATGAAATACGTTGACGAATATCGCTCTAAGCAGGCAATAAATAATATTGCAGAAAAAATCCGCAGCCTAAGCTTAGATGCCCCTATCAGGATAATGGAAGTTTGCGGGACGCACACCCATAATTTTTTTCGTTTTGGTTTACGTAAGTTTATTCCCAAAGAAATCAATTTTATTTCAGGGCCTGGATGCCCGGTATGTGTCTCTACTCAGGAGTATATTGATAAGGCAATTTCACTTTCTAAAGAAGAAGATACGATTATTCTAAGTTTTGGAGATATGTTGCGTGTGCCGGGAACTTATGAAACTCTAGAGTCTGGCCGCGGTAAAGATGCATCAATAAAGATTGTTTATTCTGCCTGGGATAGTATTAAAATTGCAAAAGATAATCCTGATAAAAAGATAATTTTTTTAGGCGTAGGCTTTGAAACTACGGCCCCTACTATTGCCCTTACAATTCTTGCTGCCAAGAAGCAAAAGATAAAAAACCTATTTTTTTTCTGTGGCCTGAAATTGATTCCTCCCGCGATGGAGGCGTTACTTCAAGATCCTTTGGTAAAATTAGACGGATTTTTATGCCCCGGGCATGTTTCGGCGATAATCGGGGCAAGGCCGTATGAAAAAATTACCCGTAAATATAAAATTAGTTGTTGTGTTACTGGTTTTGAGCCGGTTGATATTTTGGAAGGGATTTTGATTTTAGCAAGAAGGATTAAGGCAAATAAACCGACGGTTGATAATGAATACGCGCGTACGGTAAGGATGAATGGAAATTTACGCGCACTCAACGTGTTAGATAAGGTTTTTTGCTCTTCAGATGTAGCGTGGCGCGGATTAGGCGTTATTCCCAAAAGCGGATTAAAATTAAGAAGTGAATATTCTTCTTTCGACGCGGAGAGAGTTTTTACTTCTACTTGTCACAAGTCACATGTCACTAGTCACCAGAAAAATTGTAAATGCGGCGACGTCTTAAAAGGAATCATCCAGCCCCCAGCTTGCCCGTTATTCGGCCGTGCTTGTCAACCGCAAAAACCTATTGGGCCGTGTATGATTTCTCAAGAAGGAGCATGTCATGCGTATTATAAATTCGGGTAAGTTATCCCTAATTATAGTATTTTTGTTGCTATTTTCCGGATGCACGGGAAATACCGAAACCCAGGCAAGAAAGCTTATTTCTCAATCGCAGGAAAATTATGGCCAGGCAGTAACAATTTACAAAAAGCTTATCGAGGAAAGTAATGATCCTGTAAAGATTCATTTGAAATTAGGCAAGCTATACTATGAACACGGAGAATTTGTTTTAGCGGTCGATGAATTAAAGAACTTAGATTTATCTGAAGCCAAGAAAATTTTAGGAATTTCTTTTTATCGTTTAGGAAGTTTCACCGACGCCTTAGAAATTTTTAATAAAGCAGGGTTTATTGATGATGAAGCGTTTTATTATCACGGGCTTACCTGTGAGGAATTGAATCTTTTTGACCGCTCGCTCTCTATTTATGAAAAAATCAAAGATCCGATTTTTAAGGGGCTGGCCCTAAGCAGGAAAGAAAATATTAATAAAGAATCATCAAATGGCCATATCAGCGAAATTAGCCCGCAAACCGCAGCTATTATTAATAAAGCTCCCGATGCTTCGTTTTATCCGCAGGCAGGAGCAATGATTTTGTCATCTTCTGAGGAAATAGAAATAAAAAATGATCTCACTATGCGTAGCCGGATGCATTATACGGTTAAAATCCTTAATGAAAGAGGAAAAGAAGATTTTTCCGAGGCACAAGTCGATTATGATTCTACTTATGAAAAAGTTGAACTTGTGTTTGCCAGGGTCATCAGGCCGGATGGAACTGTCGTTGAGGTTGGCTCAAAACATCTGCGGGATGTTTCAAAGTATATGAATTTTCCTCTTTATAGTAATGCCAGGGTTTTTATTATTTCTTTTCCGGAGATAACAGAGAATGCGGTTATAGAATATGAAGTTGAAGTTTCCCGCAGCCAACTTATCAATAAAAAAGATTTTATGCTTAATTATCCGCTTCAAGGCTCTGAGCCGATAATATCGGCAGATTTTGTTTTAAAGATTCCCAAAGAAATGAAAGCCGCTTTTAAATATCATAACCAAGAGTATAACAATTTTAATGCTGATTTAACCCCAAAAATAAAAGAAGATGAAATGTATTTAACTTATCGCTGGGGATTTGTTGATATCCCTCAGATTGTCCCTGAAACAAATATGCCCCCGGGCGTAGAAATCAATACAGCTATTATGCTTTCTACTTTTAGCAGTTGGGATGAGATTTACAAGTGGTGGTGGGCCTTAGCAAAAGACAAAATCAAGCCGGATACTGCAATTAGTGAAAAAGTGAGCCAGCTTGTAACTAATAAAGAAAATGACGAAGAAAAAATTCGCGCGATCTATAATTTTTGCGCGCAGAAAATCCGTTACGTCGCTGTCGAATACGGAGACGCAGGATATGAGCCGCACAAAGCAACTGATATCTTCCGCAATAAATACGGAGATTGTAAAGACCAGGCGATTCTTTTAGTTACTATGTTAAGAGATGCGGGTTTTGCGGCTTATCCGGTATTAATTGCAACACGCCAATATTATAATCTAGACAGTCAATTCCCCAGCATGCTTTTTAACCATTGCATTGCCGTAGTATTAGTAGGCACGGAGTTTGTATTCATGGATCCTACAGCCGAAACTACCTCTTTCAGGGACTTGCCAGTTGATGACCAGGATAGAAGGGTTTTGCTTATTAAGGATGAAGGTTATGAAATAAAAGATATTCCGATGTTCCCAGGAGAACACAATAGTTTTATCAACAATATTTCTTTGTCGATTGAAAAAGACGAGTCTGTTAACGGAGCAAAAATAATTTCAACTAATGGTTTGTATGCGCAGGCGCAGCGCTATTGGCTGCTGTATACGCCCCCGGAAATTATTGAAGAAACAATCAAAGAAAGGCTGCAGGAGGTTTCAGTAGGGGCAGCCCTTATTGACTACGAATTAAAAAATCAGGATAATCTTAATAAGCCGGTTGAATTGCGCTATCGATTTAAAGGCCCGGAATATTTAACAGCCGCGGGAGATATGCGCATAATGCCGCAACTTTCTAATTTTAACGCTGCTTTGGTGGCTAAAGACAAACGGCGCTACCCTATAGATTTAGGTGCGCTTGATTTAAAAGAAACAAAAATAGAAATAAACATACCGGAAGATTTTATGGTAAAATATCTTCCCGGGGATATAGAAGAGGATACGCCCTGGTTTAATTTTCGCATTAATTATCAAGTAGAAGGGAAAAAAGTAATTTTTAAAGAAACCTCTTTAATAAAAAAATATAAAATCAGCTTACAAGAATACCGGGCTTTTAAAGAAGCATTTCAGAAGCTGGCCAAAAATGTAAAGCAGAGGATAGTGTTTGTTTATGGAAAAAGATAATCTATCAGGAAAAGAGCGGCGTAAATATCTACGCCTTGATTCGGTTTTTCCCGTGGGGTTTAAGTTGGTTTATCCTGACGGAAAAGAAGATGTTGAAATGATCCAGGGTTTTACCTCTAATGTCGGTAAAGGCGGAATTTGTATTGAAGTAAACCATTTGCCTTCCGGGTATACAGATGGTTTAAAAAATCCGGATATACGCCTTGCGTTAGATATTGAAATTCCGTTACATGCTCTACCGGCGCGTGCTTTGGTCAAAGTTTCATGGGTAAAACCGGTTCCGGATTTTCCCGGCCGTTTTATGTTGGGCGTAGAATATAACCAGATTAATCCTAAACATAATCATAAGATTATGCATTTTGCCTGGGGAAAACGGTATTTCCCCAGAATTGCAATAATTACGATCGCATTTCTTATTATTTTAGCTTTAGTAAACGGTTACTTTAATATGTTGTTAATAAAAGGCAACAAAGTGTTAGTTAACCAATTGGTACAGATTGTCCAGGAATCAAGTATCGCTAAACAAAAAATTAAACTTATTTCTAAGGAACGCGAAGATTTGGCAGTAAAAATTAATGCTTTGCAAGTCCGTCTCAAGGAATTGGAAGATGAGAAATCAGGGCTTTTAGAATTGCTTCGGAAGGAAGATGTAGATGATTCCGAGCGTATAAAAAATTTAAGCGATCAGATCACTAAGCTACAAGCGGAAAAAGTCGGGATACAGGATGCTTTAATTAAAGTGCAGCATGAGGAAAGTGCTGTTACCGAAGATTTGCTGCGGCTTGATAAGCGCCAGGTGGAGCTAACTCAACAGAATCTTGATAAAATGTATCAGTGGCTTAAGATTCATCAGAATCCGCGCACTGGTTTAGTGATGAGTTTTGAGGGTGATGGAGATTTGGCAGATTCCGGCTTTATCTATGACCAGGCGCTGGCCGCGCAGGTCTACACATATTTTGGCGATACGGAGCGTGCTAAAAAGCTACTTGATTTTTTTGCGCGTAAAGCTAAACGTAAAGACAAAGCGTTTTTTAACGCCTATTATGTTTTTGATGCTGCTCCTGCAGAATATACGGTGCATTCCGGCCCGAATATTTGGTTAGGGTTGGCATTTTTGCATTATCTCCATAAAACAAAAGATAATAGTTATCTAAAACCTGCAGAGGAGATTGCGGATTTTATACTTTCTCTGCAAGCCCAAGATGCGGAAGGCGGGATTCGCGGCGGCCCGTCAGTAGAGTGGTTTGCGACAGAACATAATTTGGATGCCTATGCATTTTTTGACATGCTTTTTAAAGTTACTAGTAATGAAAAATATTCTGCGGCGCGGGATAAGGTTCTTTTTTGGCTTGTTAAACATACTTATGACCGCCAGAATATTCCTGTAAAAAGGGGTAAAGGTGATTCGACCATTGCTACAGATACTTATGCCTGGTCATTAGCGGCCTTAGGCCCGCAAAAACTTGAAGAAATTGGGATGAGCCCGGATAGGATTTTAGAATTTGCCGAAGATAATTGTGCAGTTGAAGTAGAGTATACCCGGCCGAATAAAGAGAAAATTATGGTAAAAGGGTTTGATTTCGCCGCAGGAAGAAATGTTGCCCGCGGAGGAGTGGTTTCTTCTGAATGGACGGCGCAGATGGTGCTTTCCTATAAAATTTTAGCGGACTATTATTACAAACGTTCTATGGTTGCCAAGGCCCGAGTTTATGAAGGAAAAGCTAACGAATATATATCGGAATTAAGTAAGATGATTATATCAAGCCCCTCTTCTTCCGGCCAAGGGGAGAGCTGCCTTCCTTATGCTACGCAGGAACAGGCTGATACAGGCCATGGCTGGGTTACCCCTAAAGGTAAATCTACCGGATCAGTTTCCGGAACCGCATATACGCTTTTTGCCTACTACAAATTTAATCCGCTTTCACTTGATTAAACTCCGGTAAATCAATGGGTTACCAAGTTACCAGGTCACCAGGTTACAAAAATAACGTAAAGAATAAGTTATCCTCGATTTACCGTAAATTATATAAAAAATTCGGGGCCCAGAATTGGTGGCCGGCTGATACTTCTTTTGAGGTTATGGTGGGGGCTATTTTGACCCAGAATACTAATTGGCAGAATGTCGAGAAAGCAATTACTAATTTAAAAAAAGAAAAACTGCTCTCGCCTTTAAAGCTTAATGGTATTACTTTAAAAAGATTAGCTAAATTAATTCGTCCGTCCGGCTATTACAATATCAAAGCAGCCCGTTTGAAATCATTCTTAGATTTTTTCATTTACGAATATCAAGCTGATATAACAAGAATGCGCAGCGAAAACACTTCAAATTTAAGGAAAAAACTTTTGGCAGTAAAAGGAGTGGGATATGAAACTGCGGATTCCATACTTCTTTATGCGTTAGAAAAACCGGTTTTTGTGGTAGATAGCTATACTAAACGTATTTTCAGCCGCCACGGTTTTTTTAAGGAAGAGTCAGATTATAATATTGTGCAGAAATTTTTTATGGATAATCTTGATAACAAAGTAAGCCTGTTTAACGAATTTCATGCGCTTATCGTAAAAACAGCTAAGGAATTCTGCCGAAAACAAAAACCGCTATGCCACTTATGTCCGTTGAAATGAGGCCACAAGTCACAAGTCGCAAGTCACAAGCAAAATTTCTAGTAAGTTTTTACTTATTTTCTTTTATTTTTTGTTTTTTTACTTCTGCTTCTGCATACGAACATCCGCGTTATGAAATTGAAGCAAAATTCGACAGCTCTGTCCGCAGGATAGAAGGCACGGAGAAGGTTACCTATACAAATAATTCAGATCAAACTTTAAGCGAAATATATTTTCATATTTATCCCCACCGTAAATACAGCAAAAAAGAAATAAAAAAAATATACCGTTACGGCGGTTACTTTAAAATTAATCCTTTTCCGGAAGGGTTTCAAAGCGGAGATTTAGAGGTAGAGAGTGTGGCTGCTTCCGGAGAGCCCCTTAAATTTAATGTAGAAGGCGCAGATGAAACTTTATTAAAAGTATCACTTGCTAAAAAGTTATCGCCATCTGAGACGGTTGAGTTAGAACTTAAATTTTATACAGATATTCCGCATGCTTACGGGAGATTTGGCTGGCATAAGGGGATTTTTACCTTAATGCGCTGGTACCCGATTTTGAGCGTTTTCGATAATGACGGCTGGCATAATTATCCGTTCTATGTGTTCCATCAGCCATTTTTTAGCGAGGCCGCTTATTACAAGGTAAAACTCACGCTTCTTAAAGACGAGACTGTGGCGGCAAGCGCTGTTTTAAAAAATGAGGTATATAATTCCGAAGGTACTAAAACGCTTTTTTGGGAAGGGGACCTACCTTTACGTGAATTTGCACTTGGTATATCAAGAGATTATAAGGTTTGCAGTTTTAAACAGGATAAAATAAATATCAATGTCTATTATCTAAAAGGAGGCGAAAGAAAAGCTGAAGATGCGGCTAGGTTTGCTGCGGGTTTAATGCGTTTTTATACAGAAAGATTCGGCGATTATCCTTATGCGGAATTTAATATCGTTCTAAGTTACTTAGGTTATGGCGGAGTGCAATCTTCAGGGTTAGTTTTTATCGATACCCGTGTTTTTAAGCTTCCGGAGTTTTTAATCCGCTACTTTCATTTTCTTATTGCTCATGAAACCGGGCATCAGTGGTTTTATAATTTGGTTGGCTCGGATGAATACAAAGAGATGTTCCTTGATGAAGGTATGAACTCTTTTTGGATTCTCAAGTATCTGGAAGATTGTTACGGCCCTGACGCTAAAGTTTTAAGCCTGCCTAAGGCTTTAGGCTGGTTTATCCCCAATTTTTCTTTCCGGCAGTCTACTGTTTTTCGCTATATGTTTTTAGCTAAAAATGGATATGATCGTCCGATAGTAGGCGAGCTTACCGGTTTTCATGAGCCGTCATCTATTTTCGCCCTCACTTACGGCAAAGGCGCTGCGGTGTTAGAAATGCTGGAGTATAAAATAGGCAAGGAACTGTTTCTTAAGATTATGCGCAGGTATACTCAAGAATACCGTTTCAAAAACATTGGATTAAAAGATTTTATCCGGATTTCTGAAGAAGAATCAGGACAGAAGCTTGATGAATTTTTTAACCAGTGGCTTAAAACCGACAAGAAAGCTGATTTTGCGGTAAAAAAAGTAAGGCCAAATGAGTTAATTTTAGAAAATCGCCTCCAACAAGAAATGGAAGTAGAGGTAAAATTAAAATACGCCGGAGGAGAAAGCGAAACTATTTTATGGGATGGCAGAGGAAAAGTTTTTAAAGTGGATCTCAGGCAGGATAAAAAATTACAAGAAGTAATAATAGACCCGGAGCAGAAAGTGGTCCTAGATTTAGACCGCACCAATAATTATTGGCCGAGGCGAGTTACGCTAAAGCCAGTGCCGCTGTATTATTTTGCTTATGAAATTCCGGTTTTTTATTCCCCAAATGCCTATAATACGGTATTAGGGCCGACTGTAGGAGGTTCGACTTTAGGTGCGGCGGCGTCTATTAATAAGCCTCAGGATGCAATATTAAAAATTTCTTCCGATTATGATTTTAATCATAAGGCTTCTGATTCAAAAGTTGCCTGGGAATTAAGCCATCTCGGAGGCAGGCAGCTGGCGCTGGGTTTTGAACTTTTTGATTATTCTGCAAGCAAAGATAATCAGGATTTGACCGGCGGAAAACTTTATCTTCGCCAGGAACTTTGGCCGGCTAGTTACGGCTTATTTGATTTAAACGATCATATTAGTTATTATCTTATCCGTAATACCGGTTTTGATCGTAGTGCTGCAAATTTAAATAGCGCAGAAGGGAAAAACGATTTTTATTATCGCAAAAAAGATGAAGCAATATTAGGTATCAGCGGTTCTTTTGGCCGTTATGGCCCATATCCTGACCCGGATTATGGATTTATAATTATTCCAACGCAGGAAGTGGGAGGGCATTTTTTTGGAGGAAAAGAATCGTTTTGGCGCACGTCCGTAGAGCTGAATAATTACCAACTTATTCTTCCGAAATATCAACATAAAGTTGCTTCTCGTTTAAAAGTAGGCTGGGGGGAAAAAGATAATAACTTATTTCAATTGGGCGGGCCTCAGGGGTTAAGGGGGTATAGTTTAAAAACCATAGAAGGTGCCAGGGTATTATTAGGCGGCCTTGAATATCGGTTCCCTTTAAAAACAGAGATGAATTTTTATTGCTTGAAAAATATGCTTAATATAGATAAAATCCAAGGAGTCGTTTTTACCGATGCCGGTAAAGCGTGGTTTGATGGTTTTAGTAAACAGGATTTTAAGCAAGATGTGGGAGTAGGCCTGCGGGTACATTTTGATATTTTTGGTTTTGTAGAAAAAGGGATTTTACGCTTTGATCTGGCTAAAGCCATAAGTGAGCCAAAAGAAAGTGCGCACTTCTGGCTGGGTTTAAGCCAGGCGTTTTAAGGATAAAATGCAAAAAGGACGGGTAATAAAACTTTTAGAGCAGTTAATTGCTATTGATTCTCAAAATCCTCCGGGTGATGAGGCCAGGATCGGATTTTTTGTTTCTACTTTTCTAAAAAAGATTGGGGTAGATGTAAAAATTTATGAATTTAAAAAGAATCGGAGTAATGTAGTAGCGATTCTTCCCGGAAAAAATAGAAGCAAAAGGCTTTTACTCAGCCCGCATCTGGATACGGTTCCTGCAGGAGAAAATTGGCATTATAAAGCACTTGTTGCTACGAGAAAGAATGGAAAATTATACGGCCTAGGGGCTACCGACTGTAAAGGTAACCTAGCGGTAATGCTTGAGGCAGTAAGGAGGATAGTAGAGAGTAAGATTAGGTTAAATTTTGATTTGATCTTGGCAGCAACCGCGGATGAAGAGTCTGGTTCAGGATTAGGGCTCATTCCGTTACTTGCGCGCGGCCTTATTAAAGCCGATGCCGCGATTATTCTTGATGCTGATGATTTTGATATCATTGTTGCGCAAAAAGGGCTGATACATATTAAAGTGATTATAAAGGGAAAGCGTGCCCACGGAGCGTATCCTTGGTTAGGTATTAATGCCATAGATATTGCAATAACAGTTCTAAAACAGATAAAGGCGTATGCTTTTTCTGTACAAAAAAGTTCCAAGTTTTTACGTTCCCCAACGATAAATATCGGGACTATTCGTGGAGGGGATAAAGTAAATATTGTCGCGGATTGGGCTGAGTTTGAAATTGATATACGTTTCCTTCCGGGAGATGACGGCAGAAAAATTATTCAGGATATCCGTGCAATAATTAAGCGTAATACTAAAAATTTTAAATTGGAGGTTAGAGGTTTACAAAAACCTTATCTTATCGAGCCCAATGAAACATTAGTAAAAGATTTATCTGCGGCAATCAGGAGTTGTGGCCGTAAACCTTTGCTTAAAGGTTCGGAAGGCGCTACCGTGATTACTTTTTTTCAGGATTACGGAGTACCTGCTGTGGCTACAGGATTTGGGTCAGGAAATTGTGCCCATAGCATCGATGAATATGCTAAAATAGATAACTTAGAGAAGGGTGTAGATGTGCTATTGGAATTTTTAAAGAGGAGAAAATAAAATGGAAGGAATTAAAATTATTAAGCGTCCGAAGTTGCGTAATCCCTATTTAATTTGTGCCTGGCCGGGGATGGGGGATGTGGCATTTAAAGCCGCATCTTATTTAGTGGATAAGTTAAAGGCTGAAGAGTTCGCGGAAATTCTTCCGGAGGATTTTTTCTATCTTTTTGAAAGCGTGATACAAGAAGGAAAGCTTATGCTGCCGGAACTTCCCTACGGAAAATTTTATTTTTGGAAAAATAAACTTGCCAAAAACGATATTATAATTTTTATAAGCAACGCGCAACCGGAGTTATCAAAAGCTGAAGAATATGCACAACGCGTGCTTATAGTTGCTAAATCCATGAAAGTTGCGCAAGTGATCAGTTTTGCTGCTCTTCCTCAGCCGATTGACCATACGCATGAGCCGCAAGTTTGGTTTGGCGCGACTTCATTAAATTTGAACAATCAACTTAAGAAATTAAATTTACAGCCTTTAATGGAAGGCCAGGTAATCAGCGGAATGAATGGGTTATTCCTGGGGCTTTGCCGACGGGCAGGAATAGAAGGTTTCTGTATTTTAGGTGAAATACCTCTCTATACTATTCAGATAGAAAATCCGCGCGCAGTTTATGCGGTACTTGCCGGGCTTTGCCGGTACCTTGCAATTACCGTTGATTTCAGTGAACTATTTGATCAGGTGCAGATACTTGAAAGTGAGATCAATAAATTGTTGGATTATCTTAAAATCGGATCGCAAACCAGCGGGCCGATCGGAGAAGACGATGTCGAAAGAATTAAAAAATCGTTAAGCCAGCTGACGAAGCTGCCGATTTCCATAAAAGAAAAAATTGATAAACTCTTTGAAGCATCAAGAGTCGATCTTAATAAAGCCAATGAACTTAAAGATGAGTTGGACAAGTGGAATGTATATAAAGAATACGAAGACAGATTTTTAGATCTTTTTAAGCGGCAAGAGGGAAAAAATAATTAATCGTCTATGAAAGAGTCAAACTATAAAAAAATCCTTCTTGGGCATGGAAGCGGCGGAAAATTAACGCACGAATTAATTCAGGATATTTTAGCAAAAAAATTACATAATAAATATTTATCAAAACTTTCAGACAGCGCAGTTCTTCCGCTTCGCGGCGGGGAATTAGCTTTTACTACAGACTCTTTTGTGGTAACCCCGTTATTTTTCCCCGGAGCAGATATCGGAAAGCTTGCTGTATGCGGTACAGTCAATGATTTGGTAGTGCAGGGGGCTTTGCCAAGGTATCTATCCTTGGCATTTATAGTAGAAGAAGGCCTTAGTTTTGATATATTAAATAAAGTGGTTGATTCGATAGCTTTAGCTTGTCGTCAGGCAAAGATAATGGTAGTAACCGGAGATTTTAAAGTTGTGCCAAAGCTCGCCTGTGACCAGATGTTTATTAATACTTCCGGCATAGGAGAGATGGTTTCTCCTATGCCATTATCTACCAAACGGATAAAAGAAGGTGACGAAGTCTTGGTAACCGGAAATATCGGTGAGCATGGCTTAGCGATATTATCCGCGCGTAACGATCTGGATTTAAAAATCAAAAGTGATTGTGCCTTGCTTTCGGAATTACTTTGCCCCATATCAAAAAAATTTACGGGAGTTATGTGTATGCGCGATCCTACCCGTGGAGGCTTAGCCACTACCTTAAATGAGCTTGCTTTTTCTTCGGGGAAAACCATAAGGATCTATGAAGAGAAAATTCCTATTTCTCCGAGGGCGAGAGTTGCCGCAGAGCTTCTAGGGGTAGATTTGCTTTATATGGCTTGCGAAGGAAGAGCGATTATAATTACAGATCATAGCGAAACAAAAGCAATCCTTCGGCAGTTAAGAAACCATACTTTAGGAAAAAATTCTGCAATTATCGGAGAAGTGGTCAGGCGAGGCCCTGCAGAAGTCTTGCTCCAGACTTCTTCCGGAAGCCAGCGAATTTTAGATATGCCGGTTGTAGATATGTTACCGAGGATATGTTAGGTTGGTTATGTTAGTTATGATTGTTAAGAATAAATGAAGAGTAATAAGTATAAGAAGAGATCCTATCGGGATCGGGTTAGAGCCAAAGATCTTTTTTCAGAAAATATATCAGTCAAAGAAACCGACCTGCAAATCCTCTCTGACAAAAAAATCGATATCGGCTATTGCCGTAAAAGAATAATATTTTATCGTAATCAGATTGAAAGTTATATTGCAAAAGACAGAAGATTTTTAACCAGCCTTAAGCCTTTGGCAGTAGAAATAAATGCTCCTTTTATTATTGGTGATATGGCAGGAGCTGCTAGGAAAGCCGGAGTCGGGCCAATGGCTGCGGTTGCTGGAGCTATTGCGCAGGCAATAGGTAAGGATCTTCTAAAAAAAGGCGCTAAGGAAGTTATAGTGGAAAATGGCGGAGATATTTTTTTAAAAATTAAAAAACCGCGAATAGTGGGAATTTATGCCGGAAAACAAAAATGTTGGCAGAATTTAGGATTACGCCTTAAACCGGATGCCACCCCCTTGGGTATTTGTACTTCTTCAGGGACAGTAGGGCATTCTTTAAGTTTTGGCAAAGCAGATGCAGCAGTTGTTTTTGCCAAAAATTGTGCACTTGCTGATGCAGTTGCTACTGCCGCCGCTAATAGGGTAAGTAACAAAGAGGATCTGGAAAAATCCTTATCTTTTGCGCGTAATATTAGCGGTATAAAAGCTGTGCTGTTGGTTATTGGCAAAGAAATGATTGCATGGGGTGGTGCGGAGTTAGTTTACCGTCGATAAAAAAAACTTGACAAAAACAAGCTATTGTGATAAAAAATAATAAATATAGGAGAGGTAAATTAATTTTAAGAGAGGAAGATAAATTTCGGTGAAAAAATTTGAAAGAGGTTTTAAGGGCTCAAAGAATTATGGGAGCCCTTATTTTTTATACAAATGAAAACCGTCGGCCTTACCTATGATTTAAAAACCGAGTATGAATTTAGGGCAGACGATCCGCCTGATGCCAACGCAGAATTCGACCATCCTGATACGGTAGGTTGCATTGCAAAAGCAATCGAATCACACGGTTTTAAAACTAAAAAAATAGGCAATGTTTCTAATCTCTTAGAAGGCCTTGATAAGCTTGGGGTGGATATTGTTTTTAACATCTCTGAGGGGATTTCCGGAAGAAATCGCGAGTCGCAAGTCCCGCTCCTTCTTGAAATGGCGGGAGTTCCTTTTGTAGGTTCTGATGCGCTTTCTTTAGGGCTGACTCTCGATAAGATTATTGCCAAAAAAGTTTTTATTGCTGATAAAATTCCTACCCCAAGATTTTTTGAAGTAAAAGATTCCTCAAGCCTAAACGGTACTGATCATATGAAATTTCCTTTTATAGTTAAACCCCGCTTCGAAGGTTCCTCTAAAGGATTATCTGATTCTTCGCGGGTTGAAAATATGGAAGAACTTAAAAAACAAATAGATTATATTACCGGGACTTATAAGCAGCCGGCTTTGGTTGAAGAGTTTATTCGCGGGGAAGAGTTCACCGTAGCTTTTATCGGCAATAATCCTCCGGAAGTCCTGCCGATAGTGCAGATAAAAATCGACGGTAAATGTAATTTAAAAGATAAATTTTATACCTTTGGCCATATTACTTCAAATAGGCTTGAGTACGTATGCCCTGCGCGTATAAACCATGACTTAAGGCAAAAAATCACAGACGTTGCAATTAAGACATATGAAGCAGTAGAATGCCTTGACTTTGGGAGAGTAGATATTCGTGTTGATGAAGAAGGCCACCCCTATGTTCTTGAGATCAATCCGCTTCCGTCTCTGTCTCAGGAAGATGTTTTTATGGTGACTGCCAAAGTCATGGGTAAAACTTACGATGAAATGATTTTTAAAATTTTAGAAAGCGCGCTTAAACGTTATAATCTAATTTAATTAAAAGATGAAAATCGCCCTTACCTTTAACCTTAAAGAAAAAAAAGAAAACGAACCTGCGGATTCATGCTCTGAGTTTGATTCACCCGAAACCATTAATGCCATAACTCAAGCATTAGAAAACAAGGGGCACAAGGTTGAGAAAGTAGATGTCCGCCAGACTAATATTTTTAATTATTTCAGAAAAAACAAGGTAGATATGGTCTTTAATATCGCTGAAGGTAGAAATTGTAAACTTCGTGAATCCGAAGTTCCGGCGATACTAGATTATTTAAGTATTCCTTATACAGGGTCGGGTACTTTTTCTTTGGGGCTTGCATTAAATAAAGCAGTAACTAAGAAAATACTTTTGGCAGAAAATATTCCTACTCCACGGTTTCAGGTTTTTAATAAAGGGAATGAAGAGCTTGATCCTGCTTTGCGTTTTCCATTAATTGCCAAGCCTAATTGCGAGGGTTCTTCTAAAGGAATTAATCTATTAAGTATTGCAAAGGATAAAAATTCCCTTTATAATCAGATTAAAGAAATACGAAAAAATTATAAGCAGGAAGTTTTAGTTGAAGAATTTATCGAGGGAAGAGAGTTTACGGTAGGTATATTAGAAAATGGCAAGACTACTATTTTGCCTGTTATGGAGATAGATTTTTCTACTTGTCATAAAAGCGGGGAATATTTTTATTCCTGGAGGCTGAAGGAATATCAGGGAAATGAAGAGATGGGGTTAGTTCCGACTTTTCACTGTCCGGCTGTTTTGGATAAAGAAATGGAAACAAAGATTAAAGAAATTGCTTTACGCACGCATCGGGCTGTGGGTTGTTATGATATCTCCCGGACGGATTTTCGCTTAAGCCGCGATAACGTACCGTATGTTTTAGAGATTAATCCACTTCCCGGGTTAAATCCCAGAGAGTCAAATTTTCCTATTATGGCTTATGCAGCAGGCATGAAATATGAGGATTTAATTGAGGCAATACTTTCCAGTGCCTTAGAAAGGAGCAAGCTCAATTGAACAATCAGGTGGCAACTGAGCAGAAGCTAGCGCAGGAGGCAGTAGTTGTCAACGCGCCATCACGGCCGTCCAGGCGTGCGCGCGACTATCAGCAGATCAGCCTCTATAAAGAAGTAAACCCTCTTGATTGGGAAGATTGGCAGTGGCAGTTAAGAAACCGCATCTGCACAAAGGAAGCCCTTTCGCAGGTAATTAAGCTTACTCCTGAAGAAATAAAAGGAATTGATAAGGCAAGCGGAAGATTGTCCATGGCGATTACTCCTTATTGGGCTACTTTAATCGATGCAGAAGACCCGAATTGCCCGATTAGGCGCCAGGCTGTGCCGGTTGCTGCTGAATCCGCAGTCTCTCCTCATGAAATGATTGATCCTTGCGCAGAAGACCGCGATTCTCCGGCGTCGCACATAGTCCACCGATATCCTGATAGGGTTTTACTGCTTGCTACCGAACATTGCGCGATGTACTGCCGTCATTGTACCCGCCGCAGGCTTGTTGGCGATCACAAAGAAGATAATTCCGCAGGCAGGTTTGACGCTGCTATTGAATATATTAAATCCAACAGAAAAGTGCGCGATGTACTTATTTCCGGAGGAGATCCGCTTACTCTGGAAGATGACGAATTAGAGAATCTTATTAAACGTATACGCGCAATAAGCCATGTGGAATTTCTGCGCCTTGGTACAAGAGTCCCGGTAACTCTTCCACAAAGGATTACCGAAAAATTAGTTACAATGCTTAAAAATTATTCTCCGCTCTGGATGAGTATACATTTTAATCATCCAAAAGAGATAACCAAGCGTTCTAAAAATGCCTGTGATATGCTTGCTGATTCAGGGATACCTCTGGGGAGCCAGACA